>Ga0194048_10000103_pt1 | contig 35597 bp, 25 predicted proteins | sample JunL225m_MetaG_FD_161685 | JGI IMG/M metagenome (GOLD analysis project Ga0194048, IMG submission 161685) | Anoxic zone freshwater microbial communities from boreal shield lake in IISD Experimental Lakes Area, Ontario, Canada - Jun2016-L222-5m | ecosystem: Environmental > Aquatic > Freshwater >...
TCTTGGTGGAGCAGCGGCTCCCCCAGATCTGCCAAGCAATGTCATCACCACCTATGGTATGACAGAGACATTCGGTGGAATTGCGTACAACGGTGAACCTCTTGATGGTGTCGAGATCCGCATCAGACACGAACTCATTGAAGTTCATACACCATCGCTATTTCGCACGTACCGCTCTTCGGAACAACCAACGTTGGTTGATGGCTGGTACCCGACGGGAGATAGCGGAAGGTTCAACGACAACGTGTTACAGGTCTTTGGGCGCCTAGACGACATGATTATCTCTGGCGGCGAAAATGTTTGGCCGAATGCAGTCGAGAAAATCGTCTCCAGATTTCCGGGCATAGAACGAGTGGTGATCAGTGGAATTGACGATGAACAGTGGGGACAGCGTGTTGTCGCTTGGATCGTTTCTTCGCAGGCCGAGCCTCCGACTTTGGAAGCTGTTCGTCAGCACGTAAAGCAACAATTACCCTCGTACTGCGCACCGACCGAACTAAGAATTGTGCCAGCGATTCCAACCACATCTCTTGGCAAAGTTGACATCCAGACATTAAGGAATATGAAATAGATACCAGCGATCAGCGACTACCTGCAAACTATTGGCGCCAGTTTGTCGCCACCGGAGTTTCCAACATCGGCGACGGAATGGTGCATGCTGCTGCACCACTGCTCACGCTGTCGCTCACTAGCGACGAACGCCTTATTGCAGGAGTGAGCTTTTGCTCCATGATTCCATGGCTCGTTCTCTCGTTACCTGCAGGCGTATACATCGATCGATTTGACCGCCGAAAGATGATGGTGGTTGCAAACATTATTCGTGCAGCTCTTTTTGCGCTCATTGCGTTTTCTGCAGCAACGGGATCACTTTCCATCTGGATATTCATGGCAATTCTGATCGGCGTTGGCTGTTGTGAAGTCATTTTCGATATGTCGGCACAGGCCTTTTTGCCACAGATCGTCCCTGATCATCTTCTCGAAAAGGCAAACGGACGTCTTTCCAGTCTTGAACTCATCACTAATACCTTCATCGGGTTGCCGCTCGGTGCGTGGGCATTCGTTGTCGCTGTTGGTGTACCTTTCGGCGTGGATGCAGCGTCATTTGCTCTAGCTGCAGTACTGGTAGCAAGTATTCGAATTCCATCAAGTGCAGTGGTGGAAAGCGAATCTCTGGAGCAGCGCAAGAGTTTCAAAGCCGATCTCGTGAAGGGTCTCCGCTGGCTGTGGAGCAACAAGCTCATTCGCACGCTTGCCATCATGCTCGGCATCACCAATATGACCACTATGTTCGGCGATGCAATCTTCGTGAAATACGCTGCAGAAGAGCTTGGAGTGACCGGTCGCGCTTACGGATTCTTGCTTGCTCTCACCGCTATCGGCTCAATTCTTGGTGGTTTGCTTGGAGACAAGATCGCAAAACGTCTTGGAATTGCTCAATCAATTGTCTATTCATATTTTGTGTTTGGTTTCGTTGGCATCATCTATTTCTTCATGCCTTATGTTTGGGCAGTGGCAATAGCCGCTTCTCTCATGGGTCTCGCTGGAACAACATGGAACGTAGTCACAGTTTCCCTGAGGCAGCGAGTTATCCCTGCTGAACTATTTGGCCGCGTGAATAGCGTGTACCGATTTATTGGCACAGGATCAATTGGCATTGGCGCACTGATCGGTGGGCAAATTGCTTACTCAACGAATTTGCGTATGCCGTTTCTTGCTGCCGCAGTTCTTGGTCTGCTGGCACTTGCTGTTGGTGGACCAACGCTCTTCACAGAAGTGCGCAATTACATCGCACCAGATGCCACTCCCGCACCGCCGTCAATTACATAGGTTTCCCCGGTAATCCAGTTCGCAGCATCTGATGCCAAGAACGTCGCAAGATTCGCAATGTCTTGAGGTTCACCAAGGCGTTTACGTGGAAGTCGCTTAGCGAGGGAATCGCCGTAGTTGTCGACCAACATTTGAGCAAAATCGGTTTTCACTAATCCTGGCGCAATGCCCACAACACGCGTGAGCCCTAACTCGCCTGCCAGTTGCCTGGTCAGATGAATGAGAGCTGCCTTGGTCAGGTTGTATACGCCAAGGTTCCCCTCTGCGCGAAGTCCACCAACTGATGCGATGTTGAGAATGACCCCAGGGTTGTCTCTCATGTGTTGTGCCCATACCTGAGAACACCAAAACAACGGACCACGAAGGTTGACCTGAAAGGTTTTGTCAAATTGCGCTTCGCTTACCGCCAGCGTTGGACCCGCATAAGGGTTTGTTGCAGCGTTGTTGACGAAGATATCGATCTTTCCAAATTGTTCAAGAGTTGCACTCACACACTTCTGGGCGAATTCAGTGTCGCCTGCATTACCTGCAAGGTATGAGGCTCCACCACCCACAAACTTTGCCGCAACGCGTAGCGAATCTTCTTTTCTGGAAGTGAGCATTACTTGCGCTCCAGAATCTGCATACGACTTGGCAATGGCTAAGCCAATTCCACGAGATCCACCGGTGATGAGGGCTACTTTTCCTTCAAGCGAAATGTCCATTCGCCCGACGATAGTCGTTACGACGTAATGGCGCTGATGCGTACTTGCTGAATACGGCGACCATCAAGTGTCTCAGTACTGATGCGCCATCCGTCGAAATCGACTGATTCGCCTTGCACGGGAACGTGTCCCAGCATTCCGAAAATGAAACCGCCGATGGTGTCGTATTCAGACTCTGGAACCTTTAATTCAAGCTCGTCGTTGAGTCGAGAAATGGGCATCGAGCCAACCACCAAGTAGTCGCCGTTTGCTAGGTGCTGCAACGAAAGATCTTCATCATCGTGTTCGTCGACAATTTCTCCAACCAGTTCTTCCAAGCAATCTTCAAGCGTTGCAAGACCAACAATGATTCCGTATTCATCGGCAACCATGACCATGTGGAATTTCTTGGCCTGCATGCTGCGCATCAGGTCGGCAACCAATTTATTTTCTGGAACGACTTCAACTTCGCGAATGAGTTCGGTAATCGGTGAAGCCCCATCGCCCTTGCGCTCGGCGATAACTAGATCCTTCACGTACACGATGCCGACAACATCGTCCACGTCGTCGTCATCTTTTCGCAACACGGGAAGACGACTGAAGCCGTCTTCCACCGCTTTATCAAGAGCCTGTGTGATGGTGAGATCACTATCAATAAACATGGCATCAGGTCGTGGGACCATAATTTCGCGCACCACAGTGTCGCCGAATTCAATAATTGATTCGATGAGCTCGCGCTCTTCGTGTTCAATCACACTTTCCTGCGCAGCAGCCTCGACTATTCCCAAGAACTCTTGCTCGCCAATGAACGGGCCTTGCTTTAGCCCCTCGCCCTTCACAATGACGTTGGTGAGTTTGATCAACACTGTTGACGCAGCGCGCAATGGCCAAAAGCGCACCAGCAAAGAAATTGGGCGTGCAGTTGTTGTCGCACCACGAACGGGGTTGAGCAGTGCGTATGTTTTTGGCACTGCTTCTGCAAGCACGAAGAACAACATCACGTTGATAATCACACCAACAGCAACACCAGCAGGTCCAAACAATCGGCCTGACACAATTCCCATCAGCGTTGCCTGCACGGTTTGACAGACGTTCACCGTAAGCAACAACGGGTTCACCCACATGGTTGGCTCTGCTGCAAGGCGAACCAACGCCTTGCCCGACTTGGCTCCCTTTTCCGCAAGTGCTGCCGCACGCGGTTTTGTCAACTGCGACAAACTCATTTCGGCAAGCGAAAGAAAAATGAGGACTACGAGAATGAGCCCGATGCCGGCAAGCATCCAATAGTCGATTGCCGTTGGCGTTTGGGCAAAGATCATTTTTCTTCTATCTCCTGAATATGTCGGAAATTCTCTGGTGCTGTGTGACCCCAATGAAATGCTTCGAGGTGTTTTCGCTCTAGCGCGTGCATTGCTGCTTCTGACTCTGGATTGTCGTGATCGTTACCGAGCACATGCAAAATTCCGTGCACCAGGAGCAAAGCAAGTTCATCATCGATGGTCCCTGCATGTCGCGGAGCCTGGGCAACGGCCACGCTCGGACAAATAACAACATCACCAAGCAGTAAGGGCAATTCGGATATATCCAATGGTGCAGGTTCAGGAGATTTCGACATTGCTCCTGGGCCTGGCGTGCGCGTTGCTTCAACGGCATCGAGCGGGAATGACAGCACATCGGTTGCATAAGCCTTACCCATGTACTGCGAATTCAACTCAGTCATGGTCGAAGCATCGATAAACATCACCGTCATCTCGGTCAATCCCTTTACACCTTCAGCACGCAAAACATCTAGGGCAAGGTTCTGCCATCGCGCAAGATCAATTTCTAGATCCTGTTGCTCGTCAGCCATAAACACCTCTGGCTCGCCGTCGCCGCCAACACGTCGTGGTTTAGATACGCCTGGTCGTGATTCAGCCATGGTTTGGTGTTTGTTTTTCGTATGCAGCGACAATGTCAGCAACGATGCGATGTCGAACAACATCGGTTGCATCGAGATGAACAAACGTTAAATCTTTAATTCCGGTGAGCACTCGCTCAACCCCGAGCAACCCGCTTCGCCCATCAGGTACGTCTACTTGGGTCGTATCGCCAGTAACTACAACTTTGGAGCCAAATCCAATGCGCGTCAGGAACATCTTCATTTGCTCAGGAGTGGTGTTCTGGGCTTCATCCAAAATGACAAAACTGTTGTTCAACGTTCGACCGCGCATGAACGCAAGCGGTGCAACTTCAACAACTTGCTTTTCTAGATACATCTTCGCCGTTTCAGCACCAACCATGTCGTGCAGCGCGTCATAGAGCGGGCGCAAATATGGATCGATCTTTGCGGTGAGGTCACCTGGCAAAAATCCCAAACGCTCGCCTGCTTCAACCGCTGGACGCGTCAAAATAATTCTCTGAACGCGTTTTGTGTTCAGCGCAAGCACCGCCATTGCCACAGCAAGCCAGCTTTTACCAGTTCCTGCAGGACCGATACCAAATGTGATGACATTGTCCCTGATCGCTTCAATATATTTTCGCTGGCCAGAAGTCTTTGCGCGCACGTTTTTACCGCTACTTGTGCGCAAAATATCCTCGGTCAGAATCAAGCTTGGCTTCTCATTTGCTTGCACCATCACAATCGACCGAGACAAGACCGATCGATCTAGTGATTCGCCTCGTTGCAATAACGCGGTCAATTCCTCAAACAGGCGTGAGACAACATCGGATTGCGGTCCAGTAATCGAAACCTCATTACCGCGAACCCTGATGGCGACATCTTCAAATTCACCCTCAATGAACTTCAGGTGCTCATCGCGTTCGCCGAGGAGTCCGCTCATCAGATGTGCTCCGGGCACAACAAACGTGACTGCCATATTGACCCCAAATCTAGCGGGGATTACTGGCTAAAGAACTGAATCAGACAGCGAACTCGGTGTCTGCGCGCCAGTTTCCTGCTGTTCAACCAGCGCTGGAGAGAAATCGAGTGCGTAATACCTCTGGACAGTGAGCGGAACCAAATGAGCTCCACCAACTTGCCGCGCCATCCTGAACATCAACTCAGCAGCGCCACCCTGCTCATTGGGTTGATTCGACTCTGGCATGTCAAATACCAATAACGAGCCTTCTCGTGCCTCAACGGCCATTGCCTGACGTGCCATAAACATGCTGACACCCTTCGTGACATACGAAGGGTCGACAACTGCCCACACCACGTAATGCACTTTGTTCGTTGCAAATTGCTGTGGATAGTTTTTCTTGAAATAGTGCTCACTCAACCAGCGAGTTCGGCGAACATCCGTTGCAATCATGGTCATCGCAACCGGCATGTTGTCTTCCCACACCACCCAAGCACGATTAGTAGCGTCAGCAAGTTGATCGTTGAATTCAAGCCGATCGAGCATTTCATGAGTCACGGCTTCTTCTGCAGTTCGTGCGTACGAGCGGGTATACAGCGTCCACAACTGGTCCTTGAGCACCGCATCGGTGACTGGAGAGTGGCGGGTAACGAACATTTTTGGGGAACTCCAAACAGGCCGCAAACGCGGCTAAGGGTTCTCCGCCCTGCATCCAAAGTAACCCATCCTCAGTGCATGAAAAGGGATGCTGTACCGTTTGCCAAGTGAATTCTGCGCCTATTTCACGCCTTTCGTGGGGCTTAACTGGCGTTGGTTTGGCATTGTCAATTGCGGTCGCTACCAGCCATTCTCAGACATTCAGTAACACGGCTTACCTCATTGCCACAGTTCAAGTAATGGCGTTTCTTGGTATTTCTGCCAAGTTCAATAAGCCAGACAAATTGTTGTGGCCTGCACTCTTCGTGATCGCCGTAGCTTCGTCTACTGCTCAGGTGTTGGACAATCAGTTCTCGAATGTGACCTTGCAAGCAATTCCTGAATCATTGTTCTTGCTCGTCCAAATCACTTTGGCTCTTGGTCTCCTGCTCATCATTCGCCGTCGTATCGGCAATGATCCGATGAGCGTGCTCGGCGATGGCCTCATCGTTGCTTTAGGTGCATGGTTTCTCATCTGGGTGATTTTTCTGCAGCCATCTTTCGATGCGAGTACATCTGTCGTATTAGTTACTGGTATTCAGGGAGCAACTCTCGCAATTAGCGCAATAGTTCTCTTTTCTCTTGCAACGTTGCTGTTCGGCGATGCGGCACGCACACCAGCCGTGTGGTTAATTGCTGGCGCAATCACGTTCACGCTTGCCGGAGACTTTCTCTATGCAGCAAATGATTCTGGTCGCATTGACATAGCCAACCAGTACATCAACGCCTCTTACGTATTCTGCTTGTTCTTGTGCTCTGCAGCATTCGTCCATCAATCCATCTCCACCATTACCGAACACGGGCCAGTCCGCACACAACGACCGCTGCTTGGACGACTTATCGTCACTACGGCTGCACTCACCATTCCCGTTGTCGTTCTGGCACTTACCGAAGCCGCGGACCAAACCGATCGAGTCGTTCGGGCGATTTCAGTATTCGTCTTATCTATTGCCGTTACATCTCGTGTTATTCACGCTGTGCGCGCCAATGCCAAGACACAACGATCGCTCATTCACTCAGCACAGACCGATGCACTTACTGGCTTGCCAAATAGAAGCCTCATGCTCTCGTATGTCCATGATGCACTTGAGTTTGCCGAAGAAGACAGCCGACACCCATCGGTGCTGTTCATTGACGTTGACAGATTTAAGAACATCAATGATTCCCTCGGGCATCAAGCTGGAGACAACGTACTTATTGCTGTCGCGCAACGGTTGCGCAATGCGCTGCCCGAACGGTGCATCGTTGGACGAATCTCTGGAGACGAATTCGTCATCTTGGACCCTGGTACTCGCGGAGCAAGCGATGCCATGATCGTTGCCGACAAAATTCTTGAAAGCTTCAACGAACCGCTTTCATTGCGCCAGGGTGATGTTTTTGTGTCCACCAGCATCGGTGTCGCTACCTTTCAAAAACATATTTCATCGGGCGCAGACGATCTTCTTCGCCATGCCGATACCGCGATGTACCGAGCAAAAGATGCCGGACGTAATTGTGTCGCAATTTTTGACGAATCAATGCTTGAGCGCGTAACACAACGACTCGCCGTTGAAACCGCGTTGTACCGAGCACTCGAGCGCAGAGAGTTGCGACTTGTTCATCAACCAATTGTCGATATTGAACTTGGCGATGTTGTTGGGTTTGAAGCGCTCATGCGTTGGACACGTGACGACGGAAGCATTATTTCTCCAGCAGAGTTCATCCCCATTGCAGAGGAAACAGGCACCATCGTTCCTATCGGCGCTTGGGCTCTGCTCGAGGCGCTCACTCACTTACGTGGCTGGATCAATGAAGGAATATGCAGCCGCGAAGCAACCATGTCGGTAAACGTAAGCCCGCGCCAACTGCATGATCCAAATTTTGTTCCCGTTGTCCACGAAGCATTACAGCGTTCACATATAGCGCCCGATCAGCTGTGGCTCGAAATAACTGAAGGCGTAATGATCGCCCAACCAGAACAAGCGCTCGAAGCGCTGACCAAATTGTGTGCACTTGGCGTACGCGTGGCCATTGACGACTTCGGAACCGGATACTCATCGCTTTCGCTTCTGCAAAAGTTCCCGATTCAGCGATTGAAGATTGACCGTTCATTTGTCAACGGAGTTGCAGACGACCTCAGTGCGCGATCACTTGTGCGCACCATCATTGCGATGGGTGATTCACTCGGTCTCGACATGGTGGCCGAAGGTGTTGAAAGCGTTCGCCAACTGCAAGCGCTTGCAGAACTTCGTTGCGCCAAGGCGCAGGGTTACCTCATCAGTCATCCGGTCGCGCCAGAGTCGATGGGCGCAACTGTTGCTTCACTCACGCAATTCGGTGAGTGGGCAAAACTTCGCGGCCGCACTCCTCGCGTGTAGCTATTTCTTTGGCGGACGTGGAACGAAACTGCTGGTGCGTCGCTTGTATTCGTCGTAGCCAGGTCGTCGCTTCGACATTGAACGCTCCAACATTGGAACTCCCGAAACACGAACCAAGAAAAAGTTCATCAGCAAACTTCCAACAAGCCCAATCCAACCGAAACTTGCGCTCAGGGCAACGATGCCAATGCCCCACCACACGCACGTGTCGCCAAAATAGTTTGGATGACGCGTGTACTTCCATAAACCAGTTTGCATAACTTGCCCAGCGTTCTGCGGGCTGCGCTTGAACTGAGCTAGCTGCCAGTCGCCTACGGTTTCAAAGAAAATCCCGAGTACGAAGAGTGCAATTCCCACATAACTCACAATTGATAGCGAGGCATTTGCATCGGATAAAGCGATCTGTACAGGCAGCGAAACCACCATCATGATTGCGCCCTGCAATAGAAACACAGTGAACAAACTGATCACAGGGAAACGTGCCCCATAATGCTTGCGCATTGCCACATAACGGAAATCCTCTGGCTTGCCGTGGTTACGAATTCCCAAATACAACGAAAGACGTAAACCCCACAACGTGACAAGGACAAGAATCACTTTCCCCAATGACGACACGTGATCGACGTTGATCGCACTCGCCCATCCAACGACTACGAAACCCAAGCCCCAAAAAACATCGACGATTGCTGCGTTCTTCTTCAACAAACTCACGATCCACAGCAGCACCATGCTGGCGACAATGACCGTTACAGAGTTAAGCAATGTGTTTGAAATCATGAGCGCAGGCTAGTTCAGAGAAACCATTTGGTCGCGTCGTAGTGCGGTTCTAAATTGGCAAAAAGTTTCTCGTTCTTACACAACTGAGGTGATTCACCTAACAACTGAGGTTTCCCGTCCTTAAACGTCCATTCACCACGCTGCGATGTTTCGCCTCGTACATAGCTTGAAATGGCAAATGCGCGCTCGCGTATCGACTCGTTCGGCAATGAACCATGAACCGTCATCAGCCCCCACACCACTAGGTCGCCAGGTTCAAGCACCACATCAATTACTTGCGATGGATGAATACCCACTTGCACCAATTCATCGTCCTGCGTAAGACCTTTCATAATTTGGCCGTCTCCATTATCGGAGAGTCCGAGATAACCCATCGTGTGGCTGCGAGGAACAATCTTGAGACAACCATTTTCTGGCGTTGCCCTATCAATTGCCAGACCCATGGTGACCGTGTCACGAACAACATCTTCGTACGATTCCCGGCTTTCGCGAAACCGTAAATCTTGATGAAAGCGATAACCAGTGAGTCGTGCCCCAGGCGGCTTCCAATGAATTTGCTGAGTTACTTGTTTTACGTTCCTGCCAATCAATGGTTCGAGAAGCTGCAGGTACCGCGGATTACTTCTGAACTTGTCGAAGTACGCATCTGCCCATGCGAACCAATACGCCTGTATGACATACCGCTTGCCGAAGTGCTCTTCAGGAAGAATCTCGTAGGTCAAGTTGCCATGGCGATATGTAACTGGATGCTCAAGTGCAATCTCGCGCAATTCGGCGGTCTTCTTCTGCAATTCTGACAATTCATTCTCGGGAAGAAAATTGCGCACAATTGCGTAACCCTCATCGTGAAATTGTTCAATTGCCGCACTAATTGCCTGTTCACTCAACATCAGTTCACCTGTTTCGTGTAGCCGTCCCAATATGGGGCACGGAGTTTGAATTTTTGTAATTTGCCTGTTGACGTGCGCGCAAGCTCTGCACGGAACTCCACCCTCTTCGGACATTTATACGTGGCAATTTTTGATCGGCAAAAGGCGATCAGTTCGTCTTCAGTAAGCGTCGAACCAGGTACCTTCACAGCGAGAGCTAGCACGAGTTCTCCCCACTTTTCATCTGGGATGCCGATCACAGCCACTTCAGTGACATCTGGGTGGGAGAACAGTGCATCTTCAACTTCTATTGAACTGACATTTTCTCCTCCGGAGATGATCACATCCTTCTTACGGTCACTGATGGTCAACACATGACCGTCTCCGATGCTTCCTCCGTCACCTGTGTAAAAGAAACCATCCATGATTGCTGCGTCAGTCGCATCGGGCTGATTCCAATATCCATCCATCACCGTGTTGCTGCGAGCCATCACCTCTCCACTATCGCTGGTTGCAATTACTGTTCCAATTGTTGGGGCTCCCGCTGCACTCAGCACCACTGATCGCTCGGCTGGCGTTAGATGGTCTGTTTCAAAACGAGGACTATTGATCGTTAGCACCGGTGAGGTTTCTGTTAATCCGTATATCTGATGGAATTGCCAACCAAGTTCCGTCTCCACTCGCTCGATGGTCTTCGATGGTGGCGGAGCTCCTGCAACCACCATGCGAACGGTTCCCCTTCCCGGAACGCCTGAATCGAATTGGTGAGACGCATCAATGATGGCGTTCGCAACTGCTGGCGCTCCACACATCAAAGTGACTCCATGCTTGTCAACGCGACGAAGAATTTCGGCGCCATCGACCTTGCGAAGGACAACATGCGTACCACCCATTGCGGTAACCGCGTACACCATTCCCCAACCATTGCAATGAAACTGCGGCAATGTATGCAGATATACATCGCGGTCATTCACTCCCATGTGCCAACCAAACGTTGTGGAGTTCAACCAAATATTTCGATGAGTTAATTGCACCCCTTTTGGACGAGCGGTTGTACCACTGGTGTAGTTAATGGTTGCTGTCGCGTCTTCATCCGGAGTCCATGGTTTTGGTTCTGCCGAATAGTCATACAGCAACTCGTCACTCTCGGCACCGATGGCAAAACGATGCTTGGCAGAAACATTCTTAAGTGAATCTTCCAATTCCGGGTCAACGATGAGCACCTCTGCACCACAGTGATCCACGATGTAACCGACTTCTTCTGCAGAGAGTCGAAAATTGATTGGTGCAAGAATTCGACCGAACGCACTTACACCAAAAAAGCTGGTGAGTAGGCGCGCGGAATTTTGACTGACAACTGCAACGCGAGCGCCTTGTGCGACACCCAACTTGTCAAGTGCTGCAGCTTGCGCACGTGCGCGACGCGCCATCTCTGCGTAGGTCTGAGTACCCCATGACTCGGCCGGCTGATCTGGTTCATCGATGAACGCCGTTCGATGCCCGTACACCTGTTCCGCGCGACGCAGATGATCAACAACGGTTAACGGCACCTTCATGACGACCCCCCGGCTCGCGTGAAACGACTGCAGTTACAATAATCGCGTGGCCGAAAAACCGAAGAAACAGATCACCCTTGCTGATGCTTACAACCTCATGACTCCCGATGACAGCCGTGAGCTATATGCGCAATGGGCTGCCACATACGACAAAACCTTCATTGAAGACAACAAATATGTCTACCCAGCCAAGATTGCTGCAGTTCTGGCCAAGCACATGCCAGCAGATAGAGCGTTCAGCGTTATTGACATTGGTTGTGGAACCGGTGCCGTGGGTGAAGAGATTGTGAAGCTACGCCCAAGGAGCGTCATCGAAGGTGTTGACATTTCACCCGAGATGATTGCTGTTGCATCTACCAAACTGCGCAGCGATGGAACCAAGGTGTACGAAGATCTGCACGAGGCAGACCTCAGCAGCACTATTTACTTTGCCGCCAACTACTACGACTTTTTCGTCAGTGCTGGAACATTCACCATCGGTCACCTAGGCGCCTACGAACTCATCGATGCGGTGAGCGTGTGCCGATCTGGTGCAACAATCGTTGCGGGCGTTAATCAACAGCACTGGGAAGACAACGATTTCGCTTCAGCAATAACCGAGGCGGTCACCAATAAGACGATCACGAGACCCCAGTATGAGGAAGTTGATATTTACGCTGAGGGCAGCACGCACTTTGGAGACAAAGCGCGCGTCGTTATTTTTAAGAAGCTTTAAGACTTCTTCTTTTCTGCCTTCTTTGCACGCTTTTCTTTCAGCGTCATCTTTGCTTCTTTTTTCTGGTTTGGATTCTTATTCTGTTCTTTGTTTGCCATGATGGCTCCTTTGACAGTTACAACCTAGTGCTAACGGTGCTTCAGTCGAAGTGATTGCCAGGAACCATCGGCCGTCCAGCCACCATCTACTGGCAGAGAAACGCCATTAATAAACCCAGACTTTGAAGAATCACACAGGAAAGCGATGGCTTGGGCAATGTCGTCTGGCTTGGCGAACCGGCCCATTGGCACATGTTCCATAATGTCGGCATCGCTATAGCTGCCACCAGCCTGGTCTTTATGGTCCATTTCGGTCTTCACCCAACCAGGACACACCGCATTTACGCGAACGCCTTTTGCCCCCCATTCAACAGCGAGCGTGCGAGTAAGTCCGATAAGACCATGCTTGCTCGCGTTATATGCAGAACGATCAGCCACTCCTTGCAATCCTGCAACAGAGGCGACATTCACTACTGAACCAGAACCACTAGCGATCATCAATCGCCCAAATGCTTTGGCTAAAAGAAATGGCGCAACCAAATTCACATCGATGACCTTGCGATATAACTCTGCAGATGTTTCAAGTGCTGAACTGATGCATGAGATGCCAGCATTGTTCACCAGAGCATCGACACGGCCAAACTTTTCAATGCACTGCTGTGCTGCCGATTCAGCAAATTGTTCATCAGAGATGTCTCCAGCTAGAGCAAGTGCAGACTTGTATTCAGATACATCAATATCTTGCAGGTCGAGCAACACGAGGCTCCACCCTTGATCATCTAGCACTTGAGCCGTTCGTCTTCCAATGCCCTGTGCGGCACCCGTGATTACAGCAACTTGACTCATGGAAGTTATCCCCTCAATTTCTTGATCATAAAACCGACCATTTTGCCCGGTCGAGTTTCAACTTCTTCCAACAGTGTGAAACCTTCACGTTCGTGAAACCGCAATGAACCCTCGTTGCGTGGTTTCGTATTTACTTCTAAAGCGAATAGTGAAGCTTCGGCCAGTTGTTCCACTTTGCGATACAAGGCTGCGCCTACACCTGCACCCTGGCAATCGCTGGTAACAGCCACCCGATCAAGATAGATGAAATCGTCATAACGCTCGCAGAAATACAGATAATTAGGACTGCGATATGTCGTGTGCGGACTGAGAACCATGCAGAACCCAACAACTACGTTGTCGACTTCGGCGACGAGCGAGATCGACGACATCGCATGCAAACCCGCGAGAAATTCAATAGTTTCTTCACCAACCGCTGGAATGTTTTCCTGATTGATGGCCCACACGACTTCCAAGTCCGATGCGGTCATGGATCGAATGCTGTAATCAATCACAACGAATCACCATATAAACAGCGTATAAACTATTCACATAAGTACCTCTAAAATCCTCCTCTATTACAAGTTCACGCCAATCGTTGACCCTGACGCGATACGGCTGTGGCAGCGCGCGCTATGCGAACGCCTTGGATTACACGGACGGATTCTCATCTCGAAGCACGGGATCAATGGAACAGTCGGTGGACCAATCGACCAAGTGAAGAAGTACATCAGGGTCACGAAAAGCTACCCAGCCTTCAAGACCATGGAATTCAAATGGTCTGATGGCGGTAAAGAGGACTTCCCTGACTTGCAGATAAAAGTCCGCGACGAAATCGTCACCTTTGGTGTTCCAGACGAAATTGTCGTGGATGAAAATGGAGTCGTCGGTGGCGGTATCCATCTGAAGCCTGAAGAAGTGAACGCACTCGTCTCTGAGCGCGATGACGTGGTGTTTTTCGACGGACGCAATGCATTCGAAGCAAAAATCGGAAAGTTTCGCGACGCGATTGTGCCGCAAACTGAATCAACGCGTGACTTCATCGCCGAATTAGAGAGTGGCAAATACGACCACATCAAAGACAAACCGATTATCACTTATTGCACAGGTGGAATCCGCTGCGAAGTTCTCTCGCTCATCATGAAGAACCGCGGTTTCAAGGAGATCTATCAAATTGAAGGTGGCATCGTTCGGTACGGCGAGAAATATCGCGACAGAGGCTTATGGGAAGGGTCGCTGTACGTATTTGATGCACGTCTCAATTTGGAATTCAGCCCGTCGGCTTCGGTAATTGGTGAATGCGACTACTGCCACTGCCCAACTAATCATTTCTATAACTGCGAACTCAGTGATTGTCGGAAGCGTTTTTTACTGTGCGATTCTTGTTTCGAATTGCACCCAGAACCGCGATGCCCAACACACTCAGAAGTCCCAGTAAACCAATAGTCTGCGTTATCGGCTGAAGCCGTTGATCGGAAACCACGGTTTTCGCTTTCGCAGTACTCGGCGACAAAACGTTGAAATGTGAAATGAACGGAGTAACGGGAGATTCAGGTCGTTCAATGTCAACGCGGATGCGCACATCTCCTGGTACCGAGATATCGACGTCGTTCCATTCAACAACACCGTTTTCAATCGTTGAACTGCGCTGAGCAATAGCTGTTCCATCACCCGAATACAGCGTTACCAAGATGTTATTCACTACGCCAGGTGCAGGCTTGCGAGTATTCAACACACGTACTTGCAAGATATTCGGGCCGGTTTGTGCCGGAACCAAGCTTGCATTGACCGTGAGATCTTCAGAGTTTCCCGTAAGGATTTGTGGAGCCGCTGCAACTATTTTCTCGTACTGCCTGCCAACTGCTGGTGCACTTGTTGCCATTGTTGATGCAATACAAAGGGCGATCACAGCAAGCATCAATTCACTACTAAGGAAGCGTGGTTGCGTGCCGTTTCGTAACTTTCTGCCAGCGAAGAGTCCAAATACCAGCATCACTACAGTGATGACGATTTTACCAATCAGGCGCAACCCGTAATTGGTTGATAACAGCGAAGTCACGGTGACAGCTACGCGACCCGTAAGCAATACGCCAGTAGCAAAAACCATTGGAGCAGAAACTGTGAAAATGCGCGACATGCTCTTCCACAACCAGCCATATTGACGATTGCTTCGAGCAACGACGAACACCACCGCCAATACGCCAACCCATGCACCAAGTGCGTATATGTGAGCACTGTGTATGAGTAGCCCAATAAATGCGTTCCCTCCCACTGGTGTATGTCCGCCCATGGAAGAAATGATTGCAAGGGAAACTCCAACTCCACACAACACGCGAGCAAGATACAGCGTTGCTTCATCTACATCCGACGCACGAAGGTGTTGTGACAGTACGACCAGGCAATATGCGAGAGGAATTCCTATAACTGCTCGGCGGCCAGGGTCACTGGTGATCACAAGTGATACGAAATTGATATTTGCCAACCCAACACTGGTGATGTCCAGAACTAGCAGTGCAATCCAAATTACTGACAAAGCGATTGTCAAAGGCGTAACCCATTTTGCTAATTGATCAACGAGTTTCTTATTGACCTTCACTGTTCGCACTTCGATAAGAGTTATTCCAATGATCAAAAGAATCAACACGTCCGACATCGCTCTCAGCGCTGCCGTCCACCATGAACTTGTGATCTGCTCGGGTGCCTTCGACAATGGAGCTAACACCCCAACACCAAACGAGATTGATCCAACCGTTTTATGAAGATCTGCAGGATCTACTGCCGTGAATCGAAGCAAGTATTGACCCTTTGTAAGAACGGGCATCTGTGCAACAAGCACCGTGCCAGAAACCTTCGTACTCAGCGAAAGCTGAACAGTCTCGTTCTTGCCAACGAGTACGAGTTCAACAGAACTTGCGCCAAGAAGGACTTTCTCATTGAATGCAAACTCAACTGTTGTCGGTGCCTGCGCAATTACTGCTCCATCAGATATCGACGCTCCAAGAAAGGCGGCATGTGCAAGTACAGCGTTTGCCGGCAAGATCAGGAATGCGACTAGCGCAGAAGCGCACCAGCGCAACCAACGAGTCATCCCTGGACTGAAGTGGCTGGAGTAAGCGTTCCGTTTGCTGCGATTTTTATCGTTGCCAACCTGCATGAACCGCAACCATTATCTAGTACCTGCTTATAACTCTCGATTTTCCCCTTGTATTCGCCATGAATAGCAGCAGTTCCATCGACCGTTACCTTGTGATCGCCACCATCTCCCACGCCGCTGAACGGCACGAATACTGACCCACCAACGTTGTTACGTGAGATCACAATGTTCTTACACGAGTCGTCGAAACAAATCTTTAACTCTTGCGAAGTGCCTCTAGCCAATGAGCCGGCAACTTCAGCAACATAGAACGTGACTCCCTCTTTGCAGGTTGATGAACATGTCCCACAGCCTGCTAATACGAGTGCAAAAACACCTATCAAGAGACGTTTCATCGCACTGGAACCTGAGTGAGAGTGAATGTTCCTACCTGAATGGTGACAAACATGCCTGCTTCAATTCCACCTTGTGCATTTGCCAACAGGATGAAATCAGTTGTCCCCGCTTCTTTAGTTTTTCCGATGTGACTGTGGCCAACAATTCCTGGATCCGCATATTTATGCCCTGCGCCATCTAAGACGAATGGTGCTGTTTGCTCATCATGCAGCGCCTCGGTCTTTGCACTGTCTAGAACTTGGTATCGAATCTGGAGCATGCCTCCACCGGCAGTTACATCTACTCCTAAGAAGCGAACGCCGAATTGATTTTCAATCTGTGTGCTGGTTGGCATGTTCGGAGCAACTACTGAACGAATTTGAGTAGCACTCTGCCCCATTGGCTGCCATCCACGTACAAACAACGTTGCACAAAACAACAAAATCAACGCAGACACCGCTAGCACAGTCCGAAATATGGATCGAGTAGGTGCATCAATTGCAAATCGATTCATTAAAGAAGTTGTATTCATGTTTCGAAGGCTACAAGTGCTTATTCATTGACCTACAGAAGTTTTGTCTGATCATCCCATTTTGTTTGAGGGATAGTTGCCACAAGTTGAGGATTATCAAAATACAATTCTGATCCAAATCTCGTCACACTCACTGCCTGCTTATTACAAGAGAAATCCAATTTTTATCCAAGACGAATTTGAAAAGAAACTTGAGCGAAAAACACATGAATAGTTTTCAACACATTCTCGCGAACGCAAAGACGTTGCGAGTTCGCACAACTCATGCAATATCTATTTGCGTTGTAGTGGCACTTGTGGCACCAGCACTTTCGTTCAGCAATGTAAGCGCGGTACACGCTGCTACAAATGGCTGTTCTACTTTTGCTTCAACGGCTCCGCAATCGTTGTGTATTGAAAGTTCGAGCGATGGCGCACTTGCAGAGCCGTACATCACTGGTGTGAAAGCTGGAGATCGAATTACGAAATTCAATTGGCTCATTAACGCTGACAACACGGGCAATCCTGCATTCACAGAAAGCAGCGTCATTGATTGCTTGCCGGCAAGCGCATCTGTGAGCCAAGCAACTGCTGATTCGAATCCTGCACAATCGATCTACTTGCACGCCGGTGGCGCCAATGCGCCGCTTCCAGCAAATGAAACTTCTTCTCTTGCTGACTGCCCATGGCCTTCGGTACACATGACCAAAGGTCACTCCGATGTAGTTGCTTCGGGCAATGAAGGTGACATCAGCGCACTTGCCAATCTTGAAGACGGCAGCTATCTCGTTTCCGTCACGTCAATCGGATACAAGATCGATGGCGTTCACTTCACCGTTGTAAACAAAGTTGTCACTTCTGTGAATGATGAAGCTGATGCTCCATTTATCGTGACGATGAACCCTCTTCCAAAGAAGACCACTACGTTGCGAGTGCACGTGTACAACGACAACGCTTCTACCAACGGTCAGTGGGACGGACAGACGGAAACGTTGGTCACCTGCCTAGTTGCAGATGGCGACACGCCAACCGCGATCCAAGAAGCAAATTGCCCAAACTTCACTGACCCAACTCTTGTCGGTGACCCTCTGACCGACATGTCAGGTTTCTCGGTTCGCATTAATGACGTTCTCGGAATGGTCACCGCCGACGTATATGGCAACCCACTCTGCACGCAGTACCAAACCGATGGCAACGGCAATGTTCTGTTTAACAACGATGGAACACCTAATCCGATTGTTTACGGCGATGGAGGAACAACCGGTGGTTCACTTGCAGGTACAGAATCAACTTGTTTGTCTGATCACTACGGCGACATCGTTATTCCAAACCTCGGACCAAACCGTTATGCGGTTTCCATCACTCCACCGGATCCACGCAGCCACGACGGTGTGAAGTGGGTTCAAACCACAACGCTTGAAGGCGGTCATGACTGGGACTCATGGAACATTGAAGGCGGCTCTGGTTACGACACTGAATTGATTGTTGGAGGCGAACGGGTTCCACCTATCTCTCACGGTTTTGTTCGACTTACACATAACGACAACGTGTGGAACGATGCAGAAGCAGCACGTCCAGTAACCGCAGATCCAAGCGTGTACACAACCAAAGAGCAGGCCTACTACGACGCAAGCAGTGGCTTCGACGGTGGAACCCCTGGGTTTGGCGTGATGACTGGTGTGATCATGGTTGGTCGCACATACATCGGTTCCGGTGGCGCAACTCCACTTGCGGGCTTGAATCTTGCTAACGCGAAAGAAGACGGACCAATTGCAGACGGAGTGGTATCCATTTCGTGTCTCGCCGATTGCAGTGCACCAACCGACCAAGCAGTATGGACTGGTCGTGCGCGATCCGACGGAACGTTCCGTGTAACCGGACTTCAGACTGGCGATTACAGCGTTGCATTCTGGGATGAATCACAGAATCACATTCTTGCTGTATTGCAATATCACGTAGATGGCGATCAAATTTTGCCGATTTTGCCTCGAATAACCAAAGCAGAACGCACTGGCACGAGCGGCGCCCGCAAGTACACACTGACATTTGTAAGCAAACCAACCATCGTTGGCGGTCTACTCACTCTCTCCGGTGGTGACAACGGATGGAATGGCAATTTCTCAGTTCTCACTCAAACTTCACTAGCGCCATGGCAAGTGACGGTTGTGGCAATTTCTCCTACAACTAACCCGAATCGCAACGCATCAGCAATGCCACAAGCAACAAGCGGCCCAGCAATCTTTCCAGCGGCACTAAACGTTGGCCACGTGCTTCTTCTGGGTTGGTTCTCCGAACTCACTGGTGTTGTGTTCAACGACTTGAATGGTGACGGAGCGCAACAAGCTGGCGAACCAGGCATTCCAAACTTCACCGTTGGCGTACGTACACGTGGCAACTCACTTGAAGACCAAGGTTCCACTACTGCTCTCACGAACGAATTCGGTCAATACGACCTCAGCCAGGCATACCCACTGAACCAATTCCTCATTGTCGAGGCATATAACTCACGTTTCAAGAATACGGGCGCTACATACACAACCGATAACGATCCAGTTCCGCACACCATCCACAGTTCGCAGGTGGACTATAACTTCCTCCCCGTTATCGGTCTTTCCGCGAATATGGACTTTGGTGTTCGCGCTTATGGAACTGGTAGCGATTATTGGTCTGGTGACAGCACGGTCGTTGCATCCAAATACGAAAATGGCGGCATCGCTGGAACCGTTACCTACGACGTAACACGAAACGAATTCGACCCTGCCTATTCAGTGCAAGAGGACTACCAACCCGGCATTCCTGGAATTTCCATGCAGCTATGGAAGACCAAGCGTCTGAACGGAAAACTCATCACTACAGCCAGTGGAGCTGTTGCGCAATACGGTGTTGGCTCAGATGGTCTTGAGTGCTCGCGAGCCGACTCTGACCGCGGCACAAACGCTGTAACGACCAGCCAATCATGCAAGCCGCATGACTATTACGTCACGGAAACCTGGACACGCCCTACTGGCTGCACCGCACTCGATGTAAATGGCAACGAACTACAGGGAGAAATGGCACTGCCATCACACAAGGCAAAAGCAAACGTCGACTGGACCCACACTGACCCAACACAACCGGACTGCATCGAAGCACCAATGAGTGGTTTTCAAATTGGCGGAGATGGTTCGGTAAACGGAAACTATGCACTCACCAGTTTGATTCAACCAAATGTTCTCACTGCAGCTATTTCTGCAGGATCGAACTTAGAGAACTTGTACGCACAGGCTCAGAACAACCCTGCGATGTCGGCTCCATTGGTTTCTGGCGACTACATCGTTGAAGCAGTGAACCCCGTTGATCGCTTCAATACAAAAACCGTTAGTGATGCAAATGTTGGTGGATACTTCGCCGGCAGCGCAACAAACCGTTTATACCGATTTACAAGCGAAATGTCGGTGAACGTGTTTACCGGTGACACATACGTACCGAACCAGGGATATGCAGGTACTGGATCTGGAACTGGTGGTGGTTACTCACTCAATGTGAGCCCGCAATCACGACTTCGTTCAGACAGCAACTCGCTCGGCTCTGGTGTTGTGGCGAAATGTGCGGGAACTTTGTACACCGTTCCAGCCTCCCAAGCCGATCAGGCAGCTGTGAACCAGGATTTTGCCGATAACGGCGGTACGCCATTTGCTGGTCGCACCATGCCTATCTGCGATGCGAAGTTGGTCACCGTTTCAGGTGGTCGTTCAATGCCCGCAGGTTTCTCCATGTATACCGAAGTTCCATTGCCAACAAAGTTCTACGGTCTACTGAACGATGACTTAAATGTGCAGGTCGACCGTCGCAGCATCATGTTGGGAGAAGTGGCTCCTGTTTCTAATGCCCCGGTTGGCATTTACGACGAGCTCGGTCGTTGGAAGTTCACTGCACACAGTGACGTGAACGGTTTCTATGAAGTGATTCTTCCTTCAGTTGACACTTACAACTGCCCGCTTCCTGCTGGCCCTTGTCCAAACGTATATCGACTTGTCGGAAACGATCCGGGAACTCTTTCGCATCGAAACCTTGACTACAACCCGCAGTTCCGAACAATCTCGACAAACTTCCAGGCATGGCCAGGAGTGATTCACCCAGTTGACCAGGCACCAACACATATTGGCATCACCATTGAAGGTGCCCTGCAATACGGCGCGCTCAGCTTGTGCTCGCTCGGTGACACCAATCCAACGTTGTACGCAATCGACAAGCCGTATTATGACCCAGCTACCGACAGCACACACACCTACGTCATCAAGGGCGTTGGCTTTGGCGCGATAGGTCGTCTTGCACTTGGCAACACTTCAGTCACCACAACCCTGTGGAATGACAACGAAATTCACTTCCAAGTACCAAACACGCTGCTTCCAGGTGGCTACCAACTTTCCATTTTGAATACTCGAAGCACGTTGCAAACCATTAATGCAATTACCTTTCACAAGTTGTCACCAAATAGTGGAGACAACAGCAACTCGTACTTCCGAAAGTCTGACGTATACGAAGTCAACCCAGACCTCGCTACGGATAACGCAAGTGCACGGATCTACACGCCTCAGATGGATGCATGGGATACCGCAACTGACAGTCCTGCAGGGTTCGACGGCACGTCCTACCTAGGCAATTCGGTTCGTGGTGGTCGCGCTATTCAACGTGCTCTTGAAGCAGCTCGATCTGCATCAGGCACCAGTGATACTGCTCGTGCGAAATTGGTAGTGGTCTTTCCAAACACTGCCCCTAACTACGAAGCACATAACCCATTCGCTGCATACTTCGAAAACGTCATAGTGCATAGCAAGGTGATGATTCAAGGTGTTGGACCAGGTGGCGCACGAACCACTACAAACATTGTTCTCGGATCAACCATCGACGCATCGCAGTATTGGTCAGCAACACAAATCACGCCTGTTGGTGGAAACCAGCAGACGACGGACGGAACATACTCGGGAGACTGGCGCAATCTTGCGAACTCCATCACTCGTACTGGAACGGGACCTCAGGAATTACCTGAAGGAGCCGGCGTCACGGCCCTCGCAGAAACAAGCAATCAATTTGGCGGCACTGCTGCTTCGACAACCTTGTTTAAAACTGGTGTTGATGGCTTCATGCTCACCGGTGGCGACCAACAAGGAAATCCAGGAAACGTAAACACACTTCCTGGAACTGCTGGAGCACAACTCCCCCGCAACCCTGGTCCTGCACAAGGTGGCGCCATCATGCTCGATCAATACGTGCGTGATTTCAACATTTCAAACAATCAAGTGCAGTCAAACGGCGGAACATACGGAACAGTTCGAATTGGCACTCCAGATCTCACTGGCAACTCATCTGCTCAGAGCAATCACAACGATCGCTTGACTGTTGCCCATAACCGATTCGTCGCTAACGGCGGAACCGCTCTTGCTGGAGCACTCGGCTTGTTTGCTGGCGCAGACAACTACAACGTAAATAACAACGACTTCTGTGGAAACTTCTCAGCAGAATATGGCGGAGCCATATCTCATTACGGTCTTTCAAACAACGGTTCAATTTCTCGCAACCGCATTTATTACAACCAGGGCTACGACGAAGGTGGCGGAATCATGATTGCTGGTGCATTGCCAGCAAACACCAGCACACTCAGTCGCGGTTCAGGTGCAGTCACCATTGACTCGAACACGATAATTTCTAACCAGTCAAATGACGATGGCGGCGGAATTCGCTACCTCATGGCCGGGAACTTCCATCATGTAGTTCAAAACAACATCATTGCCAACAACCTTGCAGCACACGCTGGCGGCGGCGTTGCTATCGACGATGCACCGGATGTCACCTTGGCCAACAACACCATTGTGAAAAACGTTTCAACAGGAACAGCTGCGACAAACGGCGCGATGATCATCAACTCTGGTGGCGTGACACGCACCATTAAGCCAGCTAACCCTGCCGGACTTGCTACTGGTCCAAACTCATCGCTACTTCAGAAAACCCTGTCGGTTGATGCGCCGAAGTTTTCGAACCCGGTTCTGATCAACAACATCTTTGCTGACAACCGTGCAGGCTGGGCCGAACTCCCTACACAATTCAACGCCAACACCAGCGCCATCCATGGCGTAGGCGACGTATTGGACTCTGAACCAATCCAGCGTTGGGACATGGGAGTTGTTGGTTGCTCGGCATGCAGCCTGTCGCCTTTCAACAGTTTCTTGAACACCAACCCTGTGCTTTCATTCGCATCGGTAACTGGTGGAGTAACCCCTGACGCTTCAAATATTGAAGAAGTCGGAGACGGAAGTTTGGCCATTGGATTTGTCAATGCACAGGACTTCGCTGTTGACAGCCTGATGTGGCGAACGAACACAAACGTGTCGTACCCCGTCATCGTTGCCCGCAACCTTCCATTCCACATGTTGACCAACTATCACATCTTGCTCAGCACAAGCCCTGCAGTAGCTGGTGGCAATGCATTGAGTGTTGCGGCAACGACACCAACTATTGACATCGATGGCGATAAGCGCATCACCTCAATTGGTGCGGACGAATGGACATCAGATGTCGATATGTCGGTTGGTCTCACCACCTCTTCGGCAACTGTGTCTACTGGTGACAACATCAGCTACACGGTCACGGCACGCAACATTGGAACATCAGCGGGCCACGCAGCAATTTCATTCCCACTTCCAATCGGTATAACCGGTTCGTGGGCATGTTCAGCTGCCGACGGCGCAACTTGCCCAGCAATCATGGCGCCTGGCGACTTGCAGGAGTACCTGGTTATCCCTGCTGGTGGATCACTCACCTTCACGTTCAGCGGAGTTGTTTCAAACACTGCGCAACATGGGGCAGTTACCGGTACCGCAACCATTACCCCAGCAGTCGGCCTGCATGACATTGACTTAACGAATAACGAAGCAAGCGTTGTCATCAATATCGCTTCAGTTGGAAACCTCAGCATCACAGCTAGCGGCGTTGGAACAACTGTCGCCAAGCGGGCAAAGCTTCCATATGTTGTGAGAGTTTCGAACAACAGCACTTCGCTGATGTCTGAGACGTTGAGCATTGCACTTACCGGATCTACTTCTGGCTTCGGCGGTTGGTCGTGTGTTGCCGTAGGAATTGGCAGCACGTGCAGTAGTTCTTCAGGAACAGGCGATGTGAACAACAGGGTTGTCACTGTGGCCCCAGGCGGTTCGGTGACATACACCTACTCGAGTGGGCTGATGGCGTGGTCGGTAAGCGGAAGCGCACGAACGAACACCAACATCACCCTGACGGCGCGATTGACAGCAAATGTCTCTGGCTACACCGACACCAATAGTGCAGATAACACCTCAACGATTGTGAGCAAGGTCCAATGAGCGAAATCACTTCATCCAGTTCGAACCTGTCTTTGGGTGATGCCCAGGTATTACCTCGCCTAGATCGTCGCAAGTTTCTTGCGCTCGGTGGAACGAGTGCGGCGTTTCTATTTGGAACAGCCGGTGTTGCCAAGGCGTACATCATGTTGAATGGCTCTACCCCACGTAGCCAGGCCCCAGTAGGACTTGACCCTGCAACGGGTCGCGAACTTACGGCCGAAGCTTGGCCAGCAGACCGCATATATACGTATGCACTTGCAGGTACCGACGGATGGGCATCCATGCCTACACAAAGCTCAGCGGTGAGTCCATATTTTCCGGATCCATTGGCAGACGCAGCAAACAAAAACCTATACGTATTCAGTTTCACCAACGTGACGGGATTGGACCGTACTCAAGTTGCCGCCCGTAAGGGACATTCGCAATTCTGCGCTCCAATCATCTACTCAACTGTTGGTGATGAGTTGTGGATCACACTCACCAACTTAGGGCTGCAAATGCGCCCCGACTTGGTGGACGGTCACACGCTTCACTGGCACGGTTTCCGCAATGCCATCCCGTTCTACGACGGAGTACCTGAGAGTTCGATCTCAGTAACTATCGACCATGACTTCACGTATGTGTTCCGCCCACACGACTCGGGCACGTACATGTACCACTGCCACTTTGAGGACGTTGAGCACGTAACCATGGGAATGCAAGGCACAATCTTCGTGAAGCCAGACCCTGCTGATCGCGTAAACCTTGGCAGCGGCTTGTACACGCAAAAGGCATACGGAGTTGCCGATGGCGACCTCTTGGGCGAATCGGTGTACGACCGCGAATACTCGATTCTGCTTGGCGAGATCGACACGCGTGCGCACTTCAATGACGCTCACGTTCAGGCAACCGACTGGTCGGACTTCCATGCAGATTTCTGGACAATGAACGGCCGTTCATACCCAGACACACTGCAGCCAAACGGTGTGCGCGATGTGAACGGACAATTGCTCGTTCAAGCAGATGGCGGCTTTGATGAAGTTGGGAATTCCGTACTCATCAGCAATCTAAACCCAGATGCAGCTGACTCCCGCCTACTTAGCAACCCACTCAGCTCATTAGTACAAGCAGAAGTTGGCGAGCGCATTCTTATTCGTCTTGTCAACCTTGGTTTCCAGAACCACACCATTCAGTTTCCGGGATTGGAAGTTGATGTTCTCGGTCGCGACGCACGTTTTGTTCCTGACAGCGCGCAGCGCACCAAAACCGACAGTGTGCAAATTGGACCAGGAGAAAGTCGTGACGTGTTCTTTAAGGCACCACTTGTGGCTGGTACGTATCCGTTTTACAACCGCGGGCTTTCGCAGTACGCAGGCAGTGCAGACGGCACAGACGACTGGGTCGGTGGACAACGTAGTGAAATTCGCGTGTATGAGAACCTCAGTTCGCAGCTAAAACCAAATGGCTGGGCTGGCGAAGCACCATGGGCTGGCGAATTTCCAGTTATGGCCAAGCACGCTGGACTCAGCGTTTCTGCACGAACAAATCGCACAACGGGAAACAATGGCGGTCGATTCATTTCGGGATCAATAACCACCGATGCTCAGGCTTACTTATCAGACATTTGGTACGTCCAAGCAACGAAGGACTCCCCACTTTCTGCAGCACCACTTGCTGGCCATGCTTCATGGATCCAAGTTCCGTTCTCCGGCAGTGGCCCTTATTCATTCAATGTGCAAGTTGCAAGTTCTGGCAGGAACGCGAACAACAAGCATTACTACTGGGTTCTCGCAAAAGACTCAGCTGGCGTTTACAGCACCTCAATTTCGGTACAGATCTAAGGACCACTGACATGAAACTCACTTCAAAGCGCTCCCCAATGGTGTTCGTGTTGGCATTGTTTTGCATTGCCCTGGCAACACTTGTTCCTATTTCGCCAAAGACCAATGCCGCGTTTGCTGCAGAGAGTGAAGGAATGCTGTGCACCGACGGAACAATCGTCGGTGGATATCGCACCTTTAACTTGGTTGCAACTGATGGCTACACCAGCGAACCAGACGGCAACTCCATCTACGACTGGGGTTATGGAGTTATGGGCAATGGCTTCCAACTTCCTGGACCGATTCTGTGCGCAATCACTGGAGAAGTTATTGACATCACTTTGACGAATCAGCTTCCTGTTGCCACGTCAATTCAGTTACCTGGATTCACGAATGTGACGTATAACGATGGAATTAGCTCAGGACCTGTTGGCCCAGTATTCGACGCCACAGGTGCAATGATTTCATTGGTTCCACAGGCCCTTCCTGGAAGCTCGATTACGTATCGATTCAAGGCAAACAACGCAGGCACATACGTTTACCAAAGCGGCACCGACCCACAGTTGCAAGTTCAAATGGGATTGTTCGGAGCAATCGTTATTCGTCCAGCGGGAATCACTGTTACTGCAGACGACGTTATGAATATTCCGTATTACGACGGACTTGCCACGCAACTCACTAACGCAAGTGCAGGCATGACCGCAGGCGAAGCAGCAACTCTTGCTGCAAATGCAAAATGTGCATACGTAAGCATTGATAACCCAAGCAAGTGCGACCCACTCGCCATCTACGACGGATCTATTGACGGCGAGAACATTCTCATCCTTTCGGAAATCGATCCTGCAATTCACACATTCATTGAGCAGGCGTTTACTGCTAACGACTTCACAAAACTAAATTGGAACTCGTACCCAACCGGATATGAAGCTCACTACTTCATGATCAATGGCCGATCCATGCCAGACACTCTTGCACCGAATAATGCACCGTGGATGCCGTGGCAGCCATACGGCGCTATGGCTCACGTTCAACCGTGGGATGTTCACACCAATGCCCTCGATGCGATGCTTCGTTACATCAACGTTGGTAACGCCGCGTACGACTTCCACCCGCACTCGAACCACGAACACGTCATCGCACAAGATGCAGCCCTCATGAAGGGCAAAACGGCTGGCGTCGTTAACGACAACACAGAAGAGAAGTTCAATATTCTCATTAACCCTGGTGGCAGCGTCGACGCAACATTCCGTTGGACGAACGAAGAAAGCTATGACGATGTCAATGGTTTCCGCGTTCCTGTTGCGCAACCAAATGGACCAAACCTGAACCAAGGAAGCTATTGGAGTGGTTCGCCATATCTAGGTTCCGAAGGACTACTCAACCCTGGCGTTCTTACCAAGAGCCAGTGCGGCGAGTACTACCACGTAGCTCACAACCACGACCTCACACAGGTAACCAACTACGGCATCACGTTCGGCGGAATGATGACGCTCATCAAAGTTGAGCCTCCTGCTGCTTTACAAACCCGAATGAACTTGAAGTGCAACTAATGACTACTTCAACAAACGAAACGAATCGAACCATGAAACACATCGCAAAATTCTTCGTTGCCGCAATAGCAGCTTTTGCTGTACTTACGACTGGTACAACTGTCGTTAGTGCAGCCACGGAGACGACATTGTCTGCAATTTCAGTATCTACGGGTTCGATCGCACCAACCTTCGCAGCTGGCACAACCTCGTACGCATCAGCAACGGCAGTTGAGACAACTTCTACAACCGTAAGCGCAACAGCAACGTTGCCTGCGTCTTCAATTCAGTTCCGCATTGCCGGTGGCACGTACACCGCGGCATCAGCTGGTTCTGGAAGCGCAACATTTGACATCGTTGCAGGATCGAACACCATTGACATTCTCGTCACTAACCAAGATGGCGTGACCACTGCGACTTATTCAGTTGTGGTTGATCGTGGCGGTTCCATGGGAATTGCCGCCGTCGACCCAACCGATGCAACGTTAAGTTCGATTTCTGGTTCAGCAATTGGTTCGCTTAGTCCTGTATTCCTTCCTGCAACAGTCGCCTATACGGCCGCAGTTGACAACACCACATCTGTAACAACGATTTCTGCTGCGTCCGCTCAACCAAATGCGTCCATGACCATCGCAATTGACGGTGGAACCGCTACTCCGCTTGATTCTGCGACGGCTTCCAGCTCGATAGAACTCAAAGTTGGCGCGACAAATGTTGTCATCACTGTCGTATCCCCAGACACAACGGTTTCAAAGACCTACACACTGACTATCTATCGCGCACCTGAATTTCCGACTATTCCACTTACTTGCCCAACGCTTGACTGCACCATCAGTCTGCATGCCGGTACCGGCGTAGTGAAGATTAAAGATGTAACTGCAGTTGGTGGATCAGTAGATGTTCCTTTTTATGGCTATGGAGTGAACGAAGCAGACATTGGCCTTGCCGGTTCAGCTGCTTCAACCATCAAGGTGAAACTTGGAACAGTTATTCATGTCAGCTTCTCAGAAGGCCTGCCAACAAGCACCTCATTGTCTTTTCCGAGCCTCGCAACATCTTCTGTTGCTGGTAGCGGTTCTTCGTACACCGTGAAAGCCGACAAATTGGGCACCATGATTTACGAACCGGGAACCAATGCTTCGGCTCCTCGCCAAATTGCCATGGGTCTTGTTGGCGTTCTCATTGTTGTTCCAGCAGATTGCACAACTGGAATGTGCGCCTATGACCCAGCCGTCACCTACATGGATGAAGCTGTTGTCGCCACAACCGACATTGACGCCGAATTTGCTGCAAACCCTGCAGCATTCGACATGGGCTACTTCGGTCAATCACGCAACCCAGACGGGTCGCCACGACAGGTGTATCACCTGATCAACGGCAAGGCATATCCAGACACCGACCTCATCAACGTGCGTCCAACAGACAACGTTCTCATTCGCTCCGTGAATGCTGGCGTGTCCGACAAAACCATGGGACTCCTCGGCATGCAACAAACACTGCTCGCACGTAATGCTTCGCTCTATACCAACGCTCAAAGCTTCGTTGCACCACTGGTTGGGCCTGGCGAAACCGCCGACATCTCACTTGCCATTTCAAAATGCGCAACGATGGGCCAGCAATACTCGCTCATGGATCAAGGTCGTGCAATGAACCACGGTACCGATTCTGGCTTTGGCGGTGCATTGACATTCCTCAATGTGTGGACAACCGCATCCGCACCTATTACTTGTGTGCCCGATGTTCCTGGTCCTCCGCCGACTCCGGGAACCACGACCACCACATCGACAACCACGATTGCTCCTGAGACCACCATCTCACCAGTGACCACAATTGCACCGACAACAACCATCTCACCAACCACCACTATCTATATTCCTGTCACGACAAATCCTGGTGGCGGTGGCGGAGGCGGAGAACCAGAACCTGAGCCAGAGACAAAATCAACAGTTGCGAAGTCTTCAACGACAATTGCAGCTGCCCCACCGATTGCTCTGCCAAGTCGTGGCACTGTGGCCAGGATTATCACCGAAGTGAAGATTGAGTTGACAAAGACTGGAATGTCGTTCAGCGCGGAAGTTCCTCGCTACTCGGTAAACCCAATTAGTCGCTACAAGTTCGTGATCGCGACAAAGAATGGTCGAGTATTCCGACAAGGATCCGTAAAGGCATCTGCTCCGCTGAAGCTCAGCACGTGGAATACTCGCAACTTGTCAGTTGGCACGTACACGCTTTCGGTGTATGCACTTTCAAGCACCGGCAAGGTACTCGAGATGTACACAGAGACCATCGAGGTCAAAGTTGACTCCAGCAAAGCGCTGAAAGTTGATCAACAACTCACACCACGCGCGATCACCCCAAAGGTAATTATTTCCGCCAGCGGAATCTTCCAGAAATAGTTAATGATGTGGTGGGGTCACTCCCACCACATCTATCTATTCCCCAGTTTCGCCGTCAATTGATTCGCGAATAAAGTCTGCATGGCCGTTGTGCCGTGCGTACTCTTCAATCATGTGAACCAGAATCCACCGCAAACTCGGAGATTCGCCACTTGGCCACTTGCGCTTTGCAAGTTGATCCAATCCGCCAACTTTTAAACACGCATCGAGAACCGACTCTGAAAGCTCACATGATGCGAGCCAATTACTCGTCAAGGTTTCGACAGGTTCGTCATCCGCAGAAGTGAATTCCCAATCAGGCTCGACGGCAAAATCTGCAGATAGCCATGGTTCCAAACGATCGTTGTCGCCCACCCAGCGCCAGAACCACTCGTTTTCCACAAAGGTCATGTGCTTCAGCAGCCCACCAAGTGTGATGGTTGACTTCGCAACCGCAACATTCATTTGGGAACGCTCTAGCCCAGCACATTTCCATTTCAGCGTCGCACGCTGGAAATTCAGGAAACCTCGCAGGGTTTCAACTTCATTTACTGCAGGATCTGGTTCAGGTCTTCCAACATCGTCAATATTTGCCACTAGCGAAATCTACTTGACTACGAATTAGTGTTTGCGCATGAGCGAATATCTGCTTACGACCGAACAAGTGTGCGAGGCATATGCCGAACTACGGGTACGGGTAACCGAAATGATGTCGGGAATTTCGCACGAAAAAGCACAAACGATCGTTCCTCATTGCCCCAAGTGGACCGTGAAGGATTGCCTGGCCCACATGGTCGGTGTCCCGGAAGACGTGATTAATGGCCAGATGGATGGAGTCGCAACCGAGGCTTGGACCGACAGACAGGTGCAAAGACACTCACAAGATTCAGTCGCGGATCTTCTCTCCATTTGGGAAAAGAATGCTCCAGTGTTTGCAACAATCCTGCCCCGTATTCCACAGCCGGTTATTTCTCAATTCATGTTCGACCAAACAACCCATGAGCAAGACATTCGAAAGGCTCTAGGACAACCTGGGGCTCGTGAAACATTGGCGATCTCCGTAGCGGAGGGATTTTTGAGAGATTCGTTCTCACGCAGAGAAGATCCTGCCATCGATCAATTGGCAAAGCATGAATTGTCAGGTTTCGAGTACCTTCGCACCCTTTCAGGCAGAAGATCGCGATCACAACTATTGGCTTACGGGTTCGATCCTGTGCAAATTGAACACCTCTTTGCGACAATGCCATTCGATATTCCTGAAACTGATGTTTCCGATGACTAAAGCGAAGGCAGCAAAGTTTGGGTGGCTGTCGCCCGTTATTGGAAACAAGTGGAGCGACTTTGAGCCAATCGTGATGTTTCAAGAACAGCTCATCCTTCCAACAGCGCTTCAACACTTCGATTCGCTTTGGATCGCGGATCACTTCTACGGGTTCGATTCGCCCACCGACCCATTCATGGAAGCCTGGACAACACTCACGTGGCTTGCTGCAAAGTTCCCAAATGTGCTGCTCTGTCATCATGTGCTTGGTCAGGGATACCGCAACCCGGCTCTCACCGCCAAGATGGCTGCAACGTTGCAAGTCCTTTCTGGAAACCGTTTCATGCTCGGCATTGGCGCAGGATGGCGGGAAGACGAGTACCAAGCGTATGGATATGACTTTCCTCGACCAGCCGAGCGTTTCGCCCAACTTGAGGAACTCATATATATATGTCGCAAAATGTGGACCGAAGACTCCCCTTCATTTACCGGCAAGCACTTCAGTATCGATAAGGCTGCTGCGCCTCCGCGACCAACAGTTGTACCCCCTGTGTGCATCGGCGCATATGGCGAACAAATCGGACTTCCGATGGTTGGCCGACTGGCCGATGTATGGAACTCATCTCTGCAGGGAAATGAAGAACGTTGGTTACGCAAACGGGACATCATGCGTACAGCAGCTGAGAAAGCTGGCCGCGACCCACAATCAATTGAGATTTCACTCACCATTGAGCGAGCCTTGCCAACTAACGATCTCGAGTCTCAGCAATTCATCGATGATCTCATGCATCTACGTGAACTTGACGCATGTCACTTCGTTATGGACTTCGGGCATCCAAAATCCACCGAACCAGTACTTCGCTTTGTTGAGCAGGTAATACAACCGATTAACGGCAAGTAGAATTTGCAAGGCACATGCTGAAGTCGCTGCTCTCTACGGTTCTTGCCAAATACAAGAAGCTCATCTGGATCGTGATTGTGTTTCAGGCCATTCAGGCCATGGCCGGCTTATACCTACCAACCCTGAATGCCGACATCATCAACAACGGAGTTGTGAAACACGACATCGGGTACATCTGGACTTATGGCGGCATCATGTTGCTCGTCACCTTTGCTCAGGTGATCTTCTCTATTTCTTCGGTGTATGTCGGTTCACGTTTAGCCATGGGTTTTGGTCGTGATGTTCGCAACATGTTGTTCCATCAGGTGAACGACTTCTCTTCACGTGAAGTTGCCCAATTTGGAGCGCCATCTCTCATCACTCGCATCACCAACGACGTGCAGCAGGTTCAAATGCTGGTGCTCATGACGTGCACACTCATTCTTGGAGCTCCGTTCACAGCAATTGGCGGAGTTTTTCTGGCCATGCATCAGGACCTTGGCTTATCGCGCATTCTGATGGTGTCGATCCCAATTCTTGCTGTTGCGCTATCGCTCATTATTGGAAGCATGGTTCCAACGTTTAGGCGCATGCAAGAACGCATTGACCGAATCAATGAAATTCTGCGCGAGCAACTCACCGGTATTCGTATTGTTCGCGCTTTCGTGCGAGAACCGGTTGAACAAGAGCGTTTTCGCGTAGCGAACAATGCAGTAACCGAAACCGCACTTACAGGCGGGCGACTTCAAGCGCTCATGTTTCCTACTGCAACTCTGGTGATCAATTTCTCGAGCGTTGCAGTGGTGTGGTTCGGTTCCGACCGCATTAGTCAGCAACTCATGAAGCCTGGTTCGATGATCGCGTTTCTTACCTATCTGACTCAGATTTTGATGTCGGTCATGATGACCACATGGATGGCTGCATTGCTTCCTCGTGCAACGGTTAGCGCCGAACGAATTCAAGAAGTTCTCCACACACCTACGAGCGTGGTTATTGCAAAGAACGCGGTATCCAAGTTGTCACAAACTGCGGTACTCGAATTCAACGGAGTTGGCTTCCACTACCCAGGTGCCGAAGCACCCGTTCTGCAAAATATTTCGTTCACTGTGCGCGCTGGTCAAACTCTTGCAATTATTGGCAGCACGGGTTCGGGTAAAACAACTTTGGTCAATCTGATCCCTCGCCTGTTCGATGTCACGAGTGGCGTCGTTTCGCTTGACGGTGTTGATGTTCGTGAACTGGCGCCAGAAGCACTGTGGTCGCGCGTTGGAATTGTTCCTCAAAAGCCGTATCTCTTTTCGGGCACCGTGGCAAGCAACCTCACGTACGGAAAAGAAGACGCAACAGAAGATGAGATGTGGGCTGCACTACGAATTGCCCAGGCCGAAGATTTCGTTCGCGCCATGCCAGGTGGTCTTGATGCCAGTATCGCCCAAGGTGGCTCGAACGTTTCAGGCGGGCAACGTCAGCGTCTGGCAATTGCACGTGCACTTATCCGCCAGCCAGAGATCTACCTCTTTGACGACTCGTTTTCTGCACTAGACCTTGCAACCGATGCACGGCTTCGCGCCGCACTTGCACCCAATACCAGCTACTCCGTTGTAGTTGTCGTTGCCCAACGTGTCTCCACTATTCGTGAAGCCGACCAGATTCTGGTTCTTGAAGGCGGCCACTGCGTTGGCCTTGGCACACATGATGAACTGCTTGCCGATTGCCCTACGTACCAAGAGATCGTGGACTCACAGGCTTCCGTTAATGGAGAAGTGTCATGAGCGAAAAGCCACAGACGCCATCCGCCAAACCGACGGCAATGCCGGGATCAGAACTACGCAATAGCCGCATGCACGTTGTTGGTATGCCAGTCGAAAAATCAGAGAACTTTTCTGAGTCAATTAAACGCTTAATTGGCTTAATGTCCAACGAACTCTTCCTGGTTTGCGTCATTTTGACAATGGCCGTTATCAGCGTTGCCTTGGTGGTGTCTGGTCCAAAGATATTGGGTCATGCAACAGACATTTTGTTCAACGGGCTTATGAAGCGCAATGGTCAAACCGGAGTGGACTTCACTGCCCTCCACCACACTCTTGAAATTGCACTTTCGTTGTACGCAATGTCTTTCTTGCTCTCCTATGTTCAAACATTCATGCTTGCAGGTGTTGTGCAACGCACCATGTTTACGCTGCGGTCTGAAGTTGAAGCAAAGATTCATCGCTTGCCATTGAGTTACATTGACCGTCAATCGCGTGGCGATCTACTCAGCCGAGTCACTAACGACATCGACAACATTTCGCAAAGCTTGCAGCAGTCGTTGAGCCAGCTCATCACATCACTCCTCACCATTGTTGGCGTTCTGGGCATGATGATCTGGGTGTCACCGATCCTTGCGCTCATCGCTGTGGTTACCGTTCCTTTATCGATTCTTGCGATGAAGCAGATTGCCGCTAAATCAAAAGCCAAGTTCATTGCACAGTGGTCGCACACTGGCGCACTCAATGGTTTGATTGAAGAAACGTTCACGGGTCACGCAATCGTCAAAACCTTTGGTCGTCAACGAGAAGTCGAAGAGCGCTTTTCAGTCACGAACGAGAAGTTGTACGAAGCCGGCTTCGGTGCACAATTCATGTCTGGTTCCATTCAGCCAGCCATGATGTTCGTTGGCAACCTGAACTATCTCATGATTGCCGTTGTTGGTGGCTTGAAGGTCGCTTCGGGAACAATGGGCCTAGGCGACGTGCAAGCCTTCATTCAGTACTCACGCCAGTTCACCATGCCACTCACCCAGACGGCATCCATGATGAACGTGCTGCAATCTGGCGTGGCATCTGCCGAGCGAGTATTCCAAGTGCTTGATGCAGAAGAAGAGAGCGTTGAGCCTGCCTCAGCTGAACAACCAGAGGTAAAAGGTCGCATTGCTTTCGAACATGCGAGCTTCTCCTACGACCCTGATCGCCCGCTTATCGAGGATCTCTCACTTGTTGCCGAGCCTGGAACCACGGTGGCAATCGTTGGGCCAACCGGCGCTGGCAAGACCACGCTCGTCAACCTGATCATGCGCTTCTATGAACTGAATAGTGGTCGCATCACTCTTGATGGTCGCGACATTTCACAAATCCCTCGCAGCGAACTTCGTTCAAACGTTGGCATGGTGCTGCAAGACACCTGGTTATTCGGTGGAACAATTCGCCAGAACATTGCTTATGGCAACCCACTCGCTACCGAAGCAGAGATACTCGCTGCA
>Ga0194048_10000104_pt1 | contig 35430 bp, 57 predicted proteins | sample JunL225m_MetaG_FD_161685 | JGI IMG/M metagenome (GOLD analysis project Ga0194048, IMG submission 161685) | Anoxic zone freshwater microbial communities from boreal shield lake in IISD Experimental Lakes Area, Ontario, Canada - Jun2016-L222-5m | ecosystem: Environmental > Aquatic > Freshwater >...
GTACCCCACCCTTTTAGGGCGTTAAGCCGCCAATGTAGGATGCAGTAAGTTAGGGTTTTTGCGGCTTTCCACCTAACAGCTAATAACTGCCAAATACAGCCCAAATTTATTTTTAATTTTGTTGTTTTTTTGCTAAATAATTCTTGCATTGTTAAGTTGGCTTAACTAAACTGGAAGTACTCAATAACGAGTGAGATAGGAAAAACAAATGACAACAGCTACAAAAATCAAAAAAGGCCCATTTATTGGGTCAGCTTACGAAGGCAACACATTGCTAGATATTCATGGCTACGATGGTTACTTTGAAGAAATCTACATTGCAGGTACAGATATTGATGTTACCGAAATGATCCACAGTTTGACAAAAATCTCCTTTGACAAGTTTGAAGAAGATTCCCGTGTACAAATGTTTGGTTAAGGAGAAAATAATGAAAGACTTTATCGGAAGTTGTTTATTAGGGGCTTTGTTAGGTTGTATGTTTGCATACGGTGTACCAGCTAAAGCGCAGTCTTATACAATGACCAATCCCCAAGGCTATAACATGGGTACGGTTCAGATACAGGGCAATACAGCCCAGTTTGTAAACCCGATGGGCTACACAACTCAGACGGCCACAATCTACCCTAATCAAATTGTTATTACCAGCCCTAGCGGATATACCCAAAGCGTTGTAGGTAACGCTGGCTACACAGTACCGATGTCCCCACCATCACCACCAAGCCCAAGGGTGTTGCAATGAAACAAATGACCGATTACGAAATGATGAAGAACGGTGATTACATCATTAGCTATGCCCCGCAAGCTAGAAATAGCGATCCCTATACATCGCATTTTGCAGCAAAGGCAATGAACCCGTCAGCCCATTACGCTTTAATCATTGATGCTTTAAAGATTTCAGCAGCAGGCAAGACTTTGATTGCCAAAAGATCAGGATTGCATCATGGTCAAGTAGCTAGAAGATTGACTGAATTGGAAAGAAGTGAAGTTATTGGCTTAACTGGCAAAACTGTTAAAAGCGATTCTAATCGCCAAGAAAGGGAATGGTATCTACTATGAGTACAAGATCAAGAGGAATGGTTGGCAAGACTTACAGATCGGTTTCAGAGGCGTTCAAAGATGCTGACTATGCTACCGCCATACAAAGACCCGAATCGTCTGATTTCAGTGGTTTTGGTGCGTTCTGTGGGGGATTGTTGTTCTTAGTTGTTTTTGGATATAGTTTTTGGAGAACAATCTCTTAACCTAAAACATTAAGACACATATTTATTTTAGCTTTGCGGTCATCTAAACCGATAGTTCCACCGTTAATGCGTTTGGTCATGGTTTCTATATCCATGCTATCCGCTAGCACATTTATGCTTTTTTTATGCCAGTACCAGCCTGCACTTAAAGCCGCATATTTAGGAGTAGCCAGCCAATCAGGATGCCCAAGCAAATCCACGCCAATACCAAGTCCGCAGTTTGCATAGTTTTCCTTGCCAGTTAGCTGAACCAAACCTCGCCCTATGTACATACCAGCTTCTTCAGGTGTGTTGTTGCCCATCCTACCTGCGTAGACCTTAGATGCTATCTTTTCAGGGTTACGCTCATATTTTAGTGCCGTTTCCATATCAGGAAAGCGACTAGGCCAAGTAGACATCAAACCTTTAGCAGAATAATTGAGGTTTTCTTGAAGAATCTTAAAGCCACCTGATTCGTGCATACATTGACCAATAAAGCAGGCTTGACGCTTTGGAGTGTTGATCTCGTACTTGGCAAAGGTTTCGTTTAAAGGCTCTAGCCACTTGTGATCTAAACCTAGTTTATCTAACTGCTCATTCGTCATTTGAACCCAACTTAATGCCAGTAATTAGACCTATAAAGCCACCAATAATGGTTTGAAAAGCAGGTGTAATAGCTTCAAATATTTTGTCGTTATTAATGTTACTGTCAAAAAGACCAACAAGCATTGCGCCAACCATACTGACCACAACTACGCACAATGTACCAGTAACTAAAATTGTTACTAAATTTCCAAGGCTATTCTTTTCCATTTTTGGCTCTCATGTCTACTATTTTTTCAAGAGTTCTGCCGCCAAAATAAAACGACATAATTAGCATACCCCATTGACCTAATAATTCAACATAAGTTTTGTTGGTATCAATATTAAAAGCCGACATCATCGCAAATACAAAATACCCAGCTAAAATAGCAATTAGGGTCATTGGTCTAATATTTTTAGAAAGCCAGCTATCAGATGCCATATCCGATTCTTGCCGTTTTGTTAGTTCTTGCTGTTCTGCTGTATCTGCTTGTATTTCGGCTAAACGGCCTTGCTGTTGTAGTTCTAATAGCTTTGCTTGCGCTTCTGCTTTTGCAGTAGGGTCAGGAATAACTTTGTCTAGGATTTTCATCCCGACATTAATGATGTCATCTATTCCGAACATGATTTACTTTGGTACTTGAAAGCCGTGTGTACTAAGCCACAGATAACCTATCAAAGCTACTAAAGCATAGCCAATAGTCTTTAAAGAAAACCAACCAAATTCGGCAACTTTCTCATTAAGCCATTCTTTAATAGCTTCTTTTACAACTTCTTTATCTAGATCGCCCATGACTGCTCACTTTGCTTTAGGTTTGCGAGTAGTCGCTTTTTTAACGGTTTTTTTAGCTACTTTTTTAGGAGTAGGCGTAAATGGAAAATCAAAGGTTTCAACTTTAGGTTGAAAGCCAAACTTGTCTAGTATCCATGTAAATGTAAAGTTCATATTAACCTTTCAATTCATCAATTTGTGCTTGCAATTTAGCAATTTGTTCTTCTTTGGTTGGCTGATTAGCTAACCATTCTGAATATTGAAATTGTGCTTGTGTTACTTCTTCGGCAGTTAATTCAATAACTTGGTTCTCACCAGTAATAGCATTAATTTCTATTCTGTTCATGGCTTACTCGTAAAGAATGTTAATAGTACCAGCATCAAATGTATCTGTTCCGTTGGCAGTAGTAAGTCGAATTCTGTCTAAAGCACCAGCCAATGTTGGGGATGAGCCACCAATTAAACCAATACTACCTGATTGTGAAGTTGCAATATTCCCAACACAATTCCAAATATTTGACCCAACTAATGTCCAAACAACATTTCCATAAAAAGCGTAAGAAGCACTTTGGTTATAAACATAAACATCTAAACCATTTAAATTATTTTGACCATTTGTGCCACTTGATGTTTGACCAGCAGTAACCCCAACGCTTGCTCCACTATAACTAGAAGTAGACATACTTCCTGAGCCAACTTGAAATCTTAAATTTGAACTGCCGTTTGTGCTTACTGCGTTAAGCATTACAGTAATTCTTTTTACCCAACTAGGTAGGCTAGTAAAATCAATACTTGTACCACTTGTGGAAGCTACAGCAGTACCGCTAGTAATAACGCTACTAGCCATAGATGACAAAATAGCACCTGAAATAGATGGGCTTGTACCCAATACATTAGCACCGCTACCAGTAGAAGTTGTTACGCCTGTGCCGCCTGAAGCAACAGGCAAAGCACTAGAAAGACCTGTAATTGTGCCACCTGTAATTGCAACATTATTAGCGTTTTGAGTAGACATAGTGCCCAAAGAACCAGTAGCTGTTGTAATAGCAGTATCTACATAAGTTTTTGTAGTTGCATCATAAGCAGAAGTAGGAGTACCCAAGCTTGTAATTTTATTGCTACTCATTTGTAAATTGCCAGTAATAGGTGTTTGACCATCAGCAGCTACAGAACCCGTTAAGGCGGTAGCCATGTCACTAAGGGTAGTGTTAGCCCAAGTTGTGCTAATAGTTGTGCCAGTTACTACTGGGTTTCCTGCTGGGAGATTATAAGTTCCCGCTCCATTTCTACTCATTTTTGTTCCTTTTCTTGCGCTTTATTAAGTATAAGCATACGGGCTAAATTTTTTGTTTCTTCAGTAGGCGTACCAACAACATTGCTTACTTTCTTAGCCCCTTTTCCTAATGCAAAGGCAGCTTCACCTACTGCTCTAGGGCTAGATAAAGCCAACATTGGAATAGCGGTCATTGGGCTAGTTAATAAATGAGCAATAGCATAAATATCTGCTCCTTTGCCGATCAATCCTCTAGGGGTAAGGGAGTTTAAAGCTTGTCCTGACAAAGCAGGCATTATGTCCTGACCACCGCCTTGAATGGCTTTTTGCATTACTTCATCACGATAACCGTAATTAGTAGATACATTGTTACGCATTAATGATTGAAGCTTACGCAATTGAGTATCGGGGCTTTTACCCATGTTAAAAGTAGTTTTGATCTCATCAAGCAATTCTTTGCTTTTATGATAATCATTCATTACTTCAGCATATTTAGGAGCTTGTTTACCAATAGTGCTTTTTATGCTGTCATAAACCTGTTTAACGGCAGCATATTGTTTTGTGCCATAAGGCTGTTTTTCCAATACTTCACCAACAGATTGCTTTAAATTATCAAATCCTTCGGGAGTATGAAAAATCTTAGCTGGTTCAGATTGCCAGTCTTTGACTTTTGTACGAACATCATTCATGGCATCAATAACACTACTATTTACTTCTTTACCCTTGTAAGAGCCAAAGCTTTCAGTAGCTTCTCTAATAGCTGTTTTAACTGGGGTGTAATCTAATTGGGTTTTATCTTTTGAAATTTGTTGCATACCGCCTATATAGCGACCTTGCATAGCACTTTTCATAGTGTTTACATTAGATTCAAGCATATTTAGGATTTCTGCTCTAGGAACTTCATCTCGTAAATTTCTTGCAAATTGCTTAGCTTCTTCACCACCAGCAAAACCAGCCCTAGCTGCCGCAGTAATTGGTGCTGCTCCTGTGCCTGTTTCTAGACTAATAAGGTGTGCAGCTAAATCACCAGCCATTTTAGATGCTGGTTTAATAGCGTAATCATAAATTGGTTTTGCTACCGCCCCAACTAAAGGCAAAGCACCACTAATTGCAGCATTGGTGGCAATGTTTCCACCCTTTTCAGTAGTCAATTCAGGCAAAGTTAAACCAGTTTTTTCAGCTTGACCTGCGCCTGTTAATGCACCAACGCCAGTTGCCCCAATTACTTTGTTAGCTAAATCAGCTAATTTAGGGCTAGTTGCCATTAAATTTCTAGTATAGCTAGGTAATTGCCCAATTTCTTTAACACCATTCATTATTTTGGTTGTAAGGCCAGTTTCACCCATTACTGATCCAGCAGCACCACCCATTAAATAAGGAGCAATTTCACCTGCCAAATTAGCTGGGCGATTAGTAAGCCAAGAATAAGGGCCAGCAGCTTCTTTTGTACCTGTTTCAATTTGATTCAAAGCGTTAATGCCTTGTTCAACAGGGTTTAATGGTTGTGATGGTTTTTGACCAGTAACTAACCCTGAAAGCGTTTGTTGTGGTTTTTCTTCCATTAACTTAGCTAAGTATTGTGGGATGCCTGCAACTTGCTTGAGTGCGCCTGTAGCTGCTGTAATAGGGCTACTTACAACACCAGTCATAGCTTGTGCAATGTGCTTTGGAAGGCCTTTAATTTCAGCCGATCCTGCTGTTACATTAAGCGGGATTCCTTCAGGGCTATATTGCACATCTTCGCCAGCATACATATTCCCAGCGTTTGGGACATCAGGTTGAAATCTTCCTACAGATGGGGAATCAGGTACAAATGGCATATTAGTTCCAAGTTCCAGCTACACCGTTAATAATGACCCGTGTGCCTTTTTTAAGACCAGCTTTAGCGGCATCATTTTCGTTTTTAAAGCTAACTGGTTGAACATTTGCAGGGGCTTCAACTTTAGGTACAAAAATGTGTTTTCTAAACATTTCAGGAACAGGTTTATTAGCAGAACCATATTCTTTAAGAATAATTCCTGTGCCAAATTCTTTTTGAGTTTGTGCCAAATCTTTAATAGTGTCTTTAAACACTAACATTTTTGAAGTGTCACTATAGTTGGGAAGTAAGCTTGTTAAAATTCTTTCATCACCACCGTTTAAAACGCCTAATTTATACGCTTCTTTACCATTTAGCATGGCTGTATTAAAAGCAGAATCAATTTTTTGTCTTACTTGTGGATTGGCTAAATCTGTCATATCAACAGAATTTAAAACTTGTACATATCTGTCCAAAGCATCTTGATAATTTGCCGCACCATTAACCGCTTTTCTGCTTTCTCCTTCTAAAGGCTTGTATTGATCTGCACGATAAGCACGGGCAGCTTCAGCACTTGGAAGTCCAGCAGGCGGTGGTGGTGGTTTAAATGGATCATATCCAAATGTTGCAACTAAATCGTTTTCTTTTACGCCAGTTGCTGAAACTGGTTTAATTGTTGGGTTGCCAGCAACAGGTCTTTGCACTGGATTAACGGTTGATGGATTAACCATTGCAGGATTTCCATCAGCAGTAGGAGCATTACCAGTAGGCATACCACCATTGTTAGGAATAGCAATACCTTTGTCTTGTAAATGCAAACGCTCATTTAATGTTATTGCAGGCTTAGATGTAGCCACAAATTGCATAGTGGACTTAGGATTAGATGAATTTTTATCATAAACAAAAGTATCTGTATTACCAGTTTGGGGATTAAGCTGACTAACTTCAGCCCAACTAGGCCCTTCAGTAATCTTTTTCATACCCATTGCTCTTAAAGCTGGGCTATATGAACTAGCGGCAAACATATTAGCTGCTTGTGGATTTGGTTCAATTGCAGGATATTGCATAGATGGTGCAACACCTTGATAAGCAGGCCCAGCTAATTCTTTAGAACTTTCAGGTCTGCCTTTTTGAATCATTCCATAAGTTTGCAAATCATTCATTTCTTGATTGCGTAACTTTTGAGCAAGATCAATTTGTGCTTTGTCGGCAGCTTCACCAGTTTTCATTCCAGCGTATTGATTAGCCAAATTAGCCATAAATTGCAAAGGGCTAGATTTAACATATTGCCCTGAAATCATTTGACCTTGTGGTTGTTGTGCGCCTTGAGCAAATAGCATTTCTGCCAACTTTTGTTGGCGAGCAATTCCTGATTGCGCTGCTATATCTTCGGGGTTTAAATAATCTGCCATATCTTTTCCTTATGCTGCTGCTACTGCTGGGGCTGCTACTGCGGCAACTTCACCTATAGCAGGTATAGCTTCCGAACCAAACCAACTACCAATTCCACCAAACCAACTACCAATTCCACCAGTACCGCCAGTTAAAGAAGAAAGGTCTAAACCGCTTAAATCGTAATTGCCTAATGCGCTGTTATCAATACCACTGCTTCCACCTAACCAGCTATCAATTCCACCGTATTGACCATTAGGATAGTAACCACCGTTACCAGCGTAACCGCTACCTGTAGAAAGCCAATCTTCACCAGTTGCAGGGTTTTGACCTGTAGTATCTGTAGGCGTTGAAGGGTTTTGTCTATTTTGTCTAAGGGCTTGAGCAAGCATATTATTACTTTGCTGACTAGGTTGTGTTTGTGGATTCATTTGCGATGTACGCAATAACAAAGCTTGATGCAAAGCATCTTGGCTACGGGTATCTTGCATCCCGCTATTCATACCTGATACATCGGTCATGTAAGGATATTGTTGATTAACCATTAAGCAAACCATCCACCAATAGTGCTACCTATTCCATTAGCACCAGTAAAAGTTCCAGTTGGGGACATCATTGCTGCACCACCAAGACCAAATAAACCGCTAGTCATATTTTGATTTCTAGCTTGATTTGCGTTGTATTGACCCATTGACGCATTGTAAGAACCAATGCCTGCGCTTAAAGCGTCAGCACCAGCAGTCGTTTGCTGTGCGGCTGGGTTAATATAATTAGGAGTTCCCAATGCTTTTAATTGAGTACCAACAGTCATTGGTAATTGATAATTAGAAAGGTTTTGGGCGTATTGCTGTTGATTAGCTTGTAATCCAGTTTGCATACCGCCAACTATTGCGCTTGTGCGTTGGTCATTTTGACCTTGTTGGAATTGTCTTGCAGCATTTTGATAAGCTTCAGAACCTACGGGAATACCCTGATTAGCCATTTGTGCATCAAACTGCTTTTGTTGCATAGCCTGTTGTGGCTGAAGTCTACGCATGATTGCATCAGAATATGTTTCATTTGGATTGATGCCGTAAGACGGCAAATTACCGCCATTAAACTGCGTTCCGTACTGATTGGCTATCTGCCCTATGTTGGCATTGATTGCACCGCCTAGAGGCTCTGATGGCGTTTGCGTAGCACTCCACATCGGATTGCCTTGCGAATCCGTGCCTGATTGAGTGTAATTTAAAGAACCATAAGGAGTGTATTGGTTTACACGATTGGCTGCCGTAGCAACTTGAGTTGCTTTTAAATTATTAGCAGCAGTTTGATTAGCTAACGATTGATAATCAGGAACTGCTGGTGGACTAGAAGGGCCACCGCCACCAAATACTGAATCAACTATGCCGCCCATTGCTTTCTCCTTGTTGTAACCATTTGCATTGATTACGCTTCATTGCGACCACTATAAGATCACCATTAGGGTGACCATACGGTATGTCAGCTACCTGCTCAAAGCCAAGTTTTCGGCACAAATTCAAGGACTTAACATTGTCCTTAGACATTGGTGCAATTATAACTTTAACTTTAAGTTTGTTAAAGGGGTAATCAAATATAGCAAATAATAAGTCTTTATTTAACCAATACACATCCGTAGTGGCAACATGGATTTGACAAGAATTTGGTAAAAAACTGTTATACCCAACAACGGCTATTAAATTGCCGTCTTTTTCTTGTCCAATACACGCTGTATTTTGCGGATATTCAAACTGCCCTGCCTCTGAAAGCCATTCTCTTAAATAAGATTGATTCTCAGTTGTAACGCAACGCATTACAATACACCACCTGTTTCAAACACAATATCAGTAGATGCCCAATGCAAATCAACGCCTTGCGATGCAATACTCATAGAAACACCGCCTGAAAAGCCTATTCCAGTCACGCCTTGCCATTGCTTTTGTATATTATTGCCACCTGACCAAGTGCCAGTATCCCAAACGGCAACATCCCATTTTGACCCATAAGGGGTTAAAGGATTGTAAGTAACTGTTCCAGTAGGGGGTACAGGGTTGAAATCGGTGCTAATACCAACCAAAACAGTTGGTAATCCATTATCGGAAATAAAGATGGGTCTAGCCATAGTAAAGCGTTTTAAAGTGGCTCTAGTGTCAAAATAGCTATATGCCTGTTGAATTGTGGCATTTACATTTGATCCAGAATCACTTGTAGTGTCCCAAAAACGACCTACAAAGCCATTTCCACCAAAAAAGATGTCTGCTTTTCCATGAACTTCCCAGCAATTTGCGCTAATGTTGGTAAAGTTAGCCCAAGATTTAGTAATGGTGTGCATTACATATTGTTGAATACCGTCAGAAACTGGGACATTTAATATCAACATATTTTGACTGGCGTAATAATTGACTTGCCATCCAAAATTGTCATAATAACTGGATGCCGCAGTAGATACTGCTTGATAAATCTTATCAGTAATATTGACACGTGGATCAAGACGGGAAGATTGCAGGGCAGAAGCTAGGGGCACAAGACCATCTTGCGTTAATAACAATAAATCCCCTGCATATTTAAAGAAACACCGTCTATTAAAGGTTTGACCTAGTTGCCATACGCCTTTTAATGCCCAAGTAGTAGCAGAAGTAGGGTCTGTGCCGTTATAGACAATAACTTCGCCCATATTAGTAACAAAGACTGCATAGTCATCTACACCTTGACCAGCATCAATAGTCCAAGTACCCATTGCTTGCAAATAACCGCCATTACGGGCAATTCCACTTAAATCAAGTGCGTTTGCTGCGCCACCAATAGAATTAACATCTAAATACCATACTTTTAGCGTGTCTTTTTGGGTAAACCATAAACGGTTTTTAAACAAATTGACATTAATAAAGGTTGAAGAATCTACTCCAGTAATACCAATAACGGTATAAGAACCCACTACAGTAGCGTTTGCTGCTGGGGTTGTAGCCATTACATAAGTAAAAGTAGTTGTTCCTGTAACGGTAATTACATAAGTGCCGTTATAGTCGTTAGCCGTTGCGCCAGTAATAGTGACCCTATTTCCTGAAATAAGGCCGTGTGCAGAAGCCGTAGTTAAAGTGGCCGTAGTTCCTGATTTTGTGATACTGCTAATTGTTTGTGCAGTAGTGGTTGTAGCAACTTTAAACCATGCGCTACCGTCATAAATCATGGTTGGATCAGCACCATTACAAGCTACTAAAAAATGACCGCCAGCATTAGAAATATTGATGTGCTGAAACTTAGAATTAGTTAGCCCTGTAAATACGGAAGTTGCTGCTGTTTGAGCGGTTGAATCATAAATAACACCATTAGCTACCGCAAACAACTTTTCTGTTGTTGGTGCGCTGTAATTCATTAAAGAATAGACTTGACCCGTAATTCCTGTGGAATATTGGGTATACCCATACCTTAACTGCACATCAGAAGGCGTAGGATACATATTTGTTAAAGTCACCGCATCTAATGGTGACATTTCAGCAATAGAATCCCTAGCGTTCCAACCCCCTATGGGAGCAGCTATTGATGAAGTGCTTGCTCTGCGTTGTTGAGCCGCCATAATTAACTACCGTAACCAGTATCGGGGATATTCGCCCATCCAATAAGGACTGCGCTAGGTTGCGGAGCAAAGGACAATGTAGCAGAACCCTTGTCATTGGCTTTAGCAACGCTTAAATAACGGTTGTAGTCTTGTTGCAATGAAGTTGTATCAAATGACTTAATTTGGAAATACTTAAGTTTAGTGGCTAAAACCATCACAGTATTGTCTAAAACTGTTGTATCGGTATCCGATTGAAAGCTATTTAAAACATTTCCCGCCAAATCCCGTACAAAGCCCCTAGAACGGTATTCAAAACCTAGATATTCTTGAGTATTGTAAGGTGGCCATATTTGAAATGTATTACCTAAAATACGCCAACGAACCCGTGGGCCAGTTGAAATATACCCTGATTTAAGCCATTGCCATTGCTGTGCATCTACAGGGCCAAGCATCTGCCAATGTTTAGTCTTATCCCAATGGGTGTTATCTGTAATAGTTTCGTAATCAGGCGGTAAGGGGTAAATTGTCTTGCTAAAGGTAACTGATCCACCTACCGATGTATCTGAAGCTAATTGAGTTGTAACTAAACTGGTGCTGTTGGTAACTGTATCAATGTATGTATCTTGCGGTATAGAAGTGCCAACAATTGAATAAGTATTATCTAAACCTGTAGTGCTAGGAATATTGTCTAATACATAAGAACCATTTGTAGTGTTGCAAGTAGTAGTAACGGCAGTAGTATAAAAACGATATTCAATTTCTAAAGCCTGCCAATCGTACTCCTTTACCAAGTCATATCCTGATCGGTTTAACAAAGCTAGGACTTGTTGCACATCCTGACTTGTATTGCCAATAACATAAGATGGGACTGGTAAATTCAGTTCAGCCGTGATTTGCTGGACTAATTGGAGTAGATTGTATGACATATTTAGACTTCCTCTGTGGCTACCGTTTTAGCTTTACGGGGTTTCTTTTCACCAACAGCAGCAAGTATAGTGGCCATCTGCTCTTGCATTAAGGCCATCTTCGCATCTGTTTCAGCCTTCATTTTAGCAGTTTCTTCATCTTTTTTGGCAAGTTCTTGTTTTAAATCGTTAATTTCTTGCTCTCGTTTATCAGATTCTGCTGTTTTATCAGCTAGATTTAAAAATGACTTTGCTTTATCACGAAATGCGTAAGGTGACATTCCTGCCGCCATGCCAATTCGTTGTAATTGCTGATCGGATGCGTTTGCTACCGCCTCTACTGTATGGAACTTCATTCCACGCAGTTCTTCGGCTTGGGATTTGGAAATTAAAGGCCATTCTGTAATAGGAGTGCCTTCAAATCCTTGCCCGTCTACACCTAATTTGTTGATATATGATGCCCAATGTAGCGGAAAACGCTGTTTATGGTTTTCTAAGGCGTATGTATCGATTTCGGTTAGATTATCGCCAGCAACACAAATATTTACAAAATCAAATTCTTTGTAAATTGGTCTGCCAGCTTCCGTAGAAGCATCATCTTGCTTAATTGCCCGCTTGTAAAAACGAACTGATAATCTTGCATCTGCATTTTGCTCATCTGATGGTAAAGCCATTTTTAAATCTCCTCAAGGTATTAAGGTAAAAAAGTTAAACAAAAAAAGGGCTACCCTTGTGAGGTAACCCTTCGTTTTTACTACAAATTACTATTAAACACTAGCCTTGCTGAACCAGCCATAATCGCCTGATGCCATAGAAGCACCTGACAAGTATGTACCTGCACCCAAAGTAACTTGGAATGTAGATGCGTTGATTACACAAGTAGCGGTTGATGCGCCAATTGCTGCTGCTGCTTGAGCAAACACATAACGGAAGCCGTCAGAACCGAACACTTCAGCACCAGTAGGGCCAAAAGTTGCAATTGCTGTACCAGCAGAGTTAGGGTTTGTATTAGTGGTATTGTAAAGATCAATACCAGCTAAAGGGGTAATGGTATATGCCATGATATATTTTCCTTTCTAATCAATGGATTAAGCTGTCAATACGCCTTGTAGGAATGAGTTGGAGCAAGTTAAGTTGCCAGCCCAGCCATACAATTTGACGATTGCATCTTGGTTAATAGATTGACGCTCGCCACCGATAGGAACGAAATTACGCTCTTTGTGTGGGCGCAGGAAAATGTAGTTTGTGTTTAGCAAATACATATAGCCTGTGTTTTCTTGACCGCCATAACCGCCACCCAAGATCACATCAGCAGACATACCACCACCGTAGAACTTGAGGGATGCGAAACCAGCAGCACCTTCGTCTACACCAGCGATACGCTGAATAGCTTGCAAAGATTGAACATAGTAAGAATAGAAGTTGTTACCAGCAACGATTGTGTCTACTTTATCAGTACCACGAACCGATTTGATAGCAGCATCAGTCATCTTAGCTTGAATGTTAGCGTAACCAGTTACACCAGTAGTTGCTTGATTCTGCCAAAAAGTCCAGTTAGCACGGTTAATACCGCCGTATGTACCTGATGTTGGAGAAGTAGAAACTGCTGCTGCCAAACCAGTAATGTTTTTACCGCCATTACCTGTACCGTCACCATAGATGTCAGTAGAGATACGGTTTAACAAACGGGCTTCGGAAACTTGCATACGGCCATCTAACAGGTCGATGATTGCTTCTTTGCTTGAGTTTTGCAACATTTCTAAACCACTCATTGTTACGCTATCAGCGTACTGAGTAATTGAGAATTGAGCCGCAGAAATAGGGCTATCAGGAGTGATGTTTAATACTTCGTAACCGCTATATGAATTAGCGTTATTTGTATTTGGATCGTTGTACATGATTTCTTGCAAAATCACATTACCGCCTGAAAACGGTTGAACATTACCCTTAGCGTTCAAACGCTGAAGGATTGCATTGTTTTGTGTTAAGTTATCTGCCAATACTCCGCTACGACTTTGGATGGTGGTAGCGATAATATCGGTGATTGCTGAGTTAGCAAATGCCATGATATTTCCTTTATTAAGTTAAGTTAAACCCGACCACTCTCTGCTTCTGACAATTGAGCCATTAACACAGAGCGTCTATCTTTTGCATCTGTCTTAGACACCTGACCACTAGGAGTAGCGGACTTTGGACTAACAGCAGTTGCTTTAGCTTTAGCTACTTGTTGTGCCTTAGATGCTTGATTACCAGCCGATCTCAGGAGTTTGTCCTGCTCTAGCTTGTAAGCTTCATCGTTCATACGCACAGCTTTTGCATAAGCCGTTTCTAGATCGTTGGCTAAACCTCGCTCAAGTAATTGAGCCATATCTTCCCGAACCATCTCAAAGTGCGGAAACCGCTCTTTGTTGCTACTTACTCGACTGATTTCTGAGGTCAATCGTGCATTTTCTTCTTGATCCCGAATCTGCGACAGTTGCTGAACTTGTTGCTGGGTAGCTTGAAGTTGTTGCATTAACTGTTGTTGATAAGGGTCTACATACGCCTGTTCGGGCGTTTGTATAGCATCTTGATTTAATTGTATTCCATAATCTTGTGCAAGTCTATGAAACATCTGCACTTTTTGCTCGTATGGGGCTTTGGTAAGCATCATGTGGGCACGACCAAGATTATTAATCCAAGCTACGGGATGGATTCCTTGTTGCTGTAAATCAGGAACAAATGGGCCAATAGCTTGAGTTAATTGCCTTGCATTGTCAGCTTCTGCCTTGTAAGCGGATACGCCACGCTTGTATTCAGCTTCCCGTTGGTTGGCATATTCGGCAAACTTGGTAAATTCTTCTTTCTTTAGGGGTTCACCCTTTTCCATCTTGTTCCAAACTTCTACATACTCTTTTTTCCATGTAGTAGGGCGTTGAACTTTGACTTCTTCTTCAGGCTCATCATTAGCTTCTGCCACAGGCTCGGATTCCTCAACGGAATCGTCTTGGCTACTGGTTTCTTCGGACTTAGACTTGAAACGACCCTTTTCGTCACGATCATTACTTTCTTCTTCTCTAGCATTTTCGGCTTGGATTGGGTCATCATTTACTTCAATCTCCTTTTCAATAGGGGCTTCTAAAGTACCTTCTTCGGCTTGGTCAAGGGCTGCTTCTAACATTTCTCTACGGTCTAATTCTTCGCTCATTTAATGCTCCTATCTGTAATTAAGTTTTTGGTACGCAATCTCGGCTATTTGACGCTTACGGGCTTCTTGATCTTTTCTTGAAATTTCATGCACTTTTTGTTCTGTAGGCACATCGTTGCCCAATTCAACACATCCGTTGCGTTTTAGGTTTTCCCGATGTTTAGAGCGACTGTCAATCCATGAGCCATCAGCCATAGAAATATGACCTTCAATGTCAGAAATGACTGTAGGTGCTACCCTAGACTTCATAGCGACTTTATCTAACCAAGATGCTTTAGCGGCTTCCTCACCAATAGTCGGAGTCCACCATTCTATAAAGAATTCTTCGTCAGTTTTTTTGGCTTCTACATGGTTTCCTTCGGAATATCCGCATTTTGGGCAGATCATTACTTTCTCCTTATTTATGTCTAGAAAAACTGCCATGATATTTATTTCTAGCTTCTTGTGCCACAAGGTCAGCAAGCTCTAAATCATCAAAATATTTTGAATAAATAACTGTGTTTTTTGCTTTAACAGTTACTTTCCATTTTTTTGCCCATTTATGCCAAATTACTCCTTTGCAACCACTTGTATTGTCTTTTCTTAATTTGGCGTTATAACTGTTTTCTGCATCATTAGCTTCTCTTAAATTTTCTATTTTGCTATTTTTAGGATTTCCATCAATGTGGTCAATTTTTTTTGGCAAATACCCATAAAACATCATAAAAATAAGCCTATGCTTTAAATACACTTTGTTGTCAATTCCAATGAATTCATAACCCTGACGAAATGCAGAACCAGCCCTTGTGCCTTTTTTTGCACGATTATTGGTGGTCACTTTTCTAAAAAGTTCACCATCTTTGTATTCAAATAATTGGTGTAAATAATCTTTTGTAATCATTTTTACATTCGCTTTATAAGTTCAGGGATTTGGTCATATTCACTAGGTCGCAAACAAACTACGCTGTCGTACCATTTGGCATTTTTCCACCGCCAGCAGACAAATTCTTCTTTAGGTAGCAAAACAATGGTTTTAACGCCCAATGCGCCTGCAAGATGAGCCGTTCCCGTGTCTACAGTCACAACTCCCTTCATAGCTTTCATGTGGGCAGCAGTTTTAACCCAATTTTTCTTCCATCCGTCATCAGGAAGTGGGTGAAATAAGCCGTCAGAACTAGGATTTAGGCTATAAGCGTCATCTCCGACCATTTCGACCATGTGTTCATGGGCAATAGACTTGATGTAATACAAGGTTTGCTTGGATGCTTCCCAATTTACCCCGATCTTGGGTGGAATATTGCTAGGAATAGCGTGTAAATACCCTTCAGAGCCAACTATTTTCTTTTTAGTGACTGGAAACAAGGATTTAACAAGGGGATGAGATAGTGAAATGTAATAAGGAAGCGACATAGAGCCGATCCAGTAATCAGATTCGTTTGTAATGCCTTCTAATCCGTTGCTAAATACATCTACAGCATCAATTTGCCCTAAAAGGTGGTGTAGCGTACCTTCTTGCAGAACTACTACTCTTTTTGCGCCCAAAGCCTTTAATGCTGGCAAGAATCTAGCAAACATAAGAATGTCACCAAAGCCTTGTTCCGTCTGTACTGTGATTGACTTACCTAATAGGGATTCACCTCTCCATACAGGCATTTTTAAAGCAGGCGCATAGGGTACGGCTTGTTTAGAAACAATGTCAGGATGCCAGCGATACTCAAACAATCTAAAGCCAGCTTCGTATCTGCCTGCGTGTAAGTGTTCGTAGGCTAATTTGTATTGTGCGTCTGCGCTTAATGTAGAAGTATTAATACGGATTCCTCATCGTCTAGTTCCTCTAGGCGTTTGGCTTCCATATATATCAGTTGCTCTTGTATAAGAGTTTGCTGTTTTCTGTAAGCTACTGCCGCAAGGATGTTGTCCTTTTGTCTTTCAAGGTAGCTTATAGACCGTTGTAAATCTTCTGTTGCAGCTAACGGTATATCAGCTTTAACCTCTTGTTTTGATTGTACTTTAGTTTGCTTAACTTTTGCAACAGGGGATACTAAATCACGAATACCCTGCTTACGGGCAAAGTTGTCATCTTTAATAGCTTTTTCTAACAGGCGTTGGCGAGCCTCAATCTTTTTAGTAAGTCTTTGCGCCCTTAACCATTCTTCTCTAGTAAATCCATCACCACCCGTTTGCCCTGTAGGGGTCGGTGGTATATAGATTTGGAACGCATTTACTTGAAACGCATTAGACTGAAAAGCTGTTTGAAACATCAGCCTACCAATGCTTTCACTTCATCAGCAGTTAAACCTAATGCAGCTAATTTAGCTAAAGCTGATTGTTTTGCGTCTATTGCAGCTTGTTCTTTGGCAAGCTCTTGTGCCTCTAATTCTGTAATTTTGGCTTCTATTGCAGTCATATCATATTCAATTACATTTTCATCTTGGTCATAAGCAATATCACCACGAATAGTTACAATATTTGGGTTTAAACTACGAATAGCTTGGTCTTTTAAATAACTCATGCTGCAATCTCCATAACTGTAATAACACTACTTGTGCTGTCATTATTTAATCCAACAGTTCCAACGGTATTATTTTTAAAATAAACTGTATAAGTTACAGCACTTGCAGTAGCTGGGGAATCTAAATACTCCATAGCCACTGGAATCCTAAATGGGTTTGAATAACTTGCATTTGTATAAGTAACATTTAAACCGTTTGTATTTCCAAGGTCTGTAGCTCCTCTAAGAATAGTAAAATATGCAGAACCATTTGAGTTAGTTTGGCTACCAGACAAAGATGCTGATACATAAATTTTGCTAGTTGAAGAAGATGGGGTGATTGATACGGCCAAACCAGTAGTAACCATTGTGCTACTTGTTGTAGTTGCAGAAGTTGTTAAAACAGTAGAAAGAACTTGCAAAACAGTACCTGCTGGCATTGCTGCTTTTGGTATTCCCCTAGAACCAGTAATTCCTGAACCAGCTACGTTTGTTGCAGTTGCTGCAGTACCGCCAATAGATAATCCTGAAGCCGTACCTGTGATGTTAGTTCCAACCAAAGCTGAAGGTGTGCCTAAAGCTGGAGTTACAAGGGTTGGGCTTGTTGCCAATACTACGCTTCCGCTACCTGTTGAACCTGTATAAGTTGGTGCAGTTGCTACACCAGCTACACCAGTAGAAGTTAAAAACTGTGGTGTAGTTGTTGTATTGCCAGTTAAAAAGGTTGTTGAGTCTGAAAGCAGTTGATAAGGAACAGAACCTAAAGCACCACCAGCTAAGTTAGTGGCAGTAGTAGCAGATACAGATGCCCAAGTACCATCACCCCTTAAATAAGTAGAGGCAGATGGTGTTCCAGTAGCAGGATTGGTAGCAGGAGCAGTTGTAGAAGCCAACACAGTCCCTGTAGTAGGAATGTTAGTAGAATTAACAGTTCCAGCTACTGTTAATGCTCCTGTTGAAGGCGTTATCTTATCTGCGGATTGGTCAAGGTTCATTGCCATATTAGCAGTCCTCTGCGCCTTCGTACTGGGTAAAAGTCTTTAGAACTTCGTAGATTGCAGGGATTAAATCACCCTTTAAGTCCTCGATAGCAATGTAATGAGCATCTTCTCTGACTGTAGCCATATTACTGTGTCTTGCTTCTTCGTTGTAATAAATAGCTACTTGCACTTGAATTTGGTCTTTTGTGCCAAAAAAGTTAGTAATTCTTGCATAAGCGTCAGGTGCTGGTGCGCCAAATTGTGTTTCTACTGATAGTTTTAGTGCCATGATTGCTCCTAGTTAAAATGTCATTTCTGCGGTTTCTACTTTTGCTACAGTTCTAATCGTTGTTGCTGCTTGCCCTGTAAAGGTAATTGCTAGTCCACCATTAGTCGTATCTGCTGTCGCTGTTACTGTCCAAGTTGCCGCACCAACATCTGCCGCCACAATAGTAGTTGTTACTGTACCTACAATCGCTGTAGTTCCTACACCAGCACCACGCTTAATAGCACCTTCTAGTGTCCAAGCCTTTGTATTTCCAGCACCAGTTACTCCAGCAATAACACGCACTTTAAAGTAATAAGCAGAGTTATTAGGTAGTATTACTTGGTTTGTTGCGCTTGCGGCATTAGGGTCTGAAACTAAAATTGTTGGCGTTGCATCAGTTGTTTGTTTTGCAAGCACCAATAAAGCAGATTGAGCAACCCCTGTATTTGCACCTATTGATTGATTATTTGCTGCAAATATTGTATTTGCTACGATTCCTCTAGTTGTTCCATAACGACCTAAAACAACACCAAAATTTGAATTTGAAGTGTTGTTGTATCCACCTAAAATAGAAGCACCAATTCCTGAAGCATTATTTCCTAAACCACCACCAACAAAAGTAGCTAGTCCACTTGCAGTATTGCCCGCTACACCACCATCAGTTCCCCCACCACCTATAAAAGAACCAATGCCACTAGCAGTATTAGCCCTTCCGCCTGCCACCACAGACCAATCACCACTCGCTGTATTCCTATTAGCAGCCGTACCAGCATCACCACCGCCTCCAATGAAGCTATATGAGCCAGTAGCTTGGTTATTACCACCGCCTACTACTACTCCATGAGGAGTATAGAAAGATAGAGTGCTTGTAGATGAACCTGATGCGGCTTGGGAAAGGGTTAATGAAGTGCCTGATATGGCGGCTACATAGGTAAATGCGGCAATAGAAGTGCCTGTAATGTATTGACCCACTTTAATTGAAGCGTTACTGCCTGACAATGTAACCGCAGTAGTAGCGTTCATAGTACCGCTTTGAGTAGTTACAGCACTTCCGCTTGTTCCACTATTTACATACCCACCACCAACATAATTAAAATAGCCAGAAACAGTATTAGATGCACCGCCATTTACAGTTGAATAAACACCTGAAGCAGTATTAGATTGACCACCACTAGCGTTGCTAAATGAGTTGGAAGCTGTATTTCCACTACCGCCAGCCACAAGTGCTTGTGCTCCTGAAGCAGTATTATAATTTCCACCACCAATTACAGAGTTTGTTGCAGATGCCACATTTCCTGCCACACTTCGATTAGTCTGCCAATCAACAGCATTAGCACCCCTAGCATTACCACCTGTTGTTGTGGAATCTGTTTTTTGTGCTTGTAATGCGCCTGTTCCTAATGGAGATAAAACTAATGGTGTATTTGTTCCACCAGTAGCTTTAACCATTGGGTAACTAGCATCACCAGTAATGGTTACATAAGTAGTAGAAGTTGTGCCTAATGAAGCTGTGCCAGTTGATTCTAAAGTAGTAAATTTACCTGTATTGGGTGCTGTATTACCAATAGTAGGTGGACTAGATAAATCTAAAGTACCACCTAAAGTTAGACTTCCTGTAGTTGTAACTGTACCTGTCAAAGTAAGGCCATTGACCGTACCTGTTCCACTTACGCTAGTAACGCTACCTGAACCTTTACCATTAAAAGTATTCCAATCGGTGCTAGTTAAATAACCATTAGTTGTTGTAGTGGCTGCTGGCATACTAATAGCTGGGGTTTGACCGCCACTTGAAACAACAGGACTTGTACCAGTTACGCTTGTAACGACACCAGTAAGACTTGAACCTGAACCACTAAATGAAGTTGCTGTTACAGAACCAGCAAAAGTAGCTGATTTATCTTGGTCAATTGTTAAAGCGGTTACTTGAGTAATCGTAGTATTAGGCGTAACTTTAAATAAAACCTTAGTTCCTCTAGCCGTAGCACCCCAAGCCTCTGTAGCTACACCTTCGTAAGAGCCTTGTGGATAGCCTTCTGAAGAAGTCGTGCCATAACCAGCTAACTCAAACTTACCTAGACTGTCACCGCTTTGTGGTGCTTGTGGTGCGCCAGTAGTTCCACGAAATTTAGTAACACGAATAGCAGAACTATTGGCATCACTTGAATAGCCACGCATAGCAATTCTTGAGCCTGAATTGTTATCACCTACTGCCCTAATTTTAATAGTTGGTACTGTAGTTGTATTAACACCTAAATTACTTACATTGACTAAAGACTTAGCGTTTAAGTCTACTGCGCTACTAGCACCTGTATAAGGAATATAGCTAAGAGTAGGAATATCCGTAGAAGTTAAAGCCCTGAAAGTCGGTACTCCAGCACTACCATCAGGGGCAGCTAATACATAATTAGCCGTTTTTGAGGCATAAGGATTTTGGGTATCGCCATAGCTTGCAGCAAGACTTACTACTGGAGTTGTTGTTCCTGTGGCTACGTTTACTGGACTTGTACCACTTACGCTAGTTACAGTTCCTAATGGGTTTGTAGCCCAAGAAGTATCTGTTCCGTCAGTAGTTAGGTATTTACCACTATTTCCTGTTTGACTTGGTGCAAGCGCATTAAAGCCATCATTAGCTGTAGCTGCGCCAGTACCACCATTGGTAATAGGTACAGTACCCGTTAAATCATGGGTATCATTCCAGTTAGACGGCTGGACAATCGTTGGATCGCCAGCGTCAGGAATGGCACTTACAAACTTATGCTTGACTGTAATAGCCATTATTGAACTCCGATGATTTTACCGTCTTGTCCCCGTACTACCTGTTTAGGTCTATTGTGGTTTTCGTTTATTGTATTTACCAAATCACCCAATGCCAGCGTCATCTGCTGATTGCTGTTACTGATAGCATCTGCGATAGGTTGCATAGGGTGTTGCATTGATTGTGCCATAGCTTCTTCAGATAAATAGGCTTGTGAACCATCAGATTCATCAGAGCCAATTCTAGCGACTTCGATCTTAGCACCGTTGTTGATATGGGCCAATAATACTTGAGTGTTTCGCTCGGTATTCATCTTCATCTGCGCGACCCGCATATCCATCTCGGCTTGCTGACGGTTACGCTGATCTTCCAATTGGAATTTAAGCTGGTTCTCTTGCGCTTGATACTCTTGCTTGGCTTTCTCAAGTTCCATCTGCATCTGCATTTTCTGTTGCTCAAACTGCATATTTTGTTGGGCTTGTGCTTGTGCAGCCTGCATCTTAGCCTGTTCCAATTGCATAGTCATCTGCATTTTTTGCTGTTCAGGTGTAGGCGGTTTAGGTTGTCCCTCGGCCTGTTTAGCTTGCTGACGGAATTTATCGGCAGTTTCGTCAATGATTCCTTCAAGTCCTTTGCCAGCTTTAAACGCTGTTACAGCAAACTTGAGCATTTCCATGAGCATAGGTGTCATCTCAGGCACTTGCGTAGCCATAGGAACGGCTTGCTGGAAGAATCCACCCATAGCCTGTAAGAATTCCATGCGATCCTGCTTTTCCTGCATCTCATCTTGGAAAATCATGGAATCAGAAGTAACTTCTACACGGAAATTCTTAGCTGCCTCGTCACGCAATAAGGCCAAAGCTTGTGGAATGTACTGCTTATCCGTGTCGCTTAATTGCATTGCACCACTAATCTTAACGATTGTGTCATCGGTAAAGTGGTTACAAATGATCTGCGCTTTGATAGATAACAATTCTGTAGCAAAGTCCACTACATTATGTTGCATAGTCTTTAAGCGACCAGCAGCATTGTTTGACTTGATAATCTGTGCGCCAAGGGTTTCGTTAGGATCAGTTTGTCCACGCTGAATATCAGCGATACCCATAATCTCGTAGATTTGACCCTTTACTTGCTCCATAGCCTGATAAGCCATAGTCAAAGCTTGAGCAATCGGCTGGATGTCTACAAGGTTAATAGCCCCTTGCATACCCTGTTTTTCAGCAAATGCGCCCCAGTTCTTAACTGGAATAAGCGTGTTATTTTCACCTTCAGAGAACAGACGGGCAAGGCTTGGCTCGGATGCGTCATAAACTCCCCGAACTTTCAATGCTTGGATAAAGCCGTCTATACGATCAGCCAGCGTGTCTAGCTGTCTTGCTTGGTCTTGGTACAGAACAAAGTCAGGGATAGGCTCAAGCTTATCGCTAGTTAATGTAGCGTACAAAGGTTTAGGACAAGGCCAAAAGTTTTCAAGCTTTAGCGGATCAGGTCTAGTGTCAAGGATTTTGCTCATTGACTTAGACAGCCAAATTACTTCACCGCTAGTCTTATCCCATATCTCATAGATACAAGCTTCGGATGCGCCTTCGCCCATCTTTTCGTTGTAAGTCTTTGTATTGTCAGGCTTTGTGTCTAACGGAATCTGACCGCCAAGTTCTTCGCCAAAGCGTTCAACTAATGCTGGTCTGCCCATATAGACCTTACGCCATACTGCGGTTACTTCTTCCCATGTACGGCCAATGGTATGACCAAAGTCACGCCAGTAAACATAATCAACAGGCGCACATTCGTACTCAATTCGCTCTTGATCTTCACGGTACATACCGCCTTCGGTTTCTGCTTCGTCTGTATTGCTAGTAATTTCAAAGCCATCTTCAGGTACATCAGCACCTTCCAAAGCATCTTCTTTAGCTTGACCAACAATATGTGGCTCATAACGAACCCAGCTAGTACCACGCCCACCAAGTAAGCGATCTTGAACCGATTGATTCATTGCGGACTTGTAGTCACCATAATGGGTAATCTCGTAGTCCAACGCTCTTTCAAGCATCATTGAGGCTACACGGGCTATTGGATCATTGTCACGAAATCTGCGGCTAACATCAGGGCGTGGAAGTCTTGCAAAGATAGCTGGGGTAATGGTTTGGACATTGCTCCATAGGATATTAAACTTGGCATTAGGATTGTTCCTAGTACGGCTGTCATCCCTAAACCGTTTAATAATTCTATCTGTGCGGCCTTCCCACTCTTTATAACTGCGCTCATAGCCAGCAATCGTGGTATACCAATCTTGGTATGTATGATCCATATAAATCCTTAGGTAAAGTTGCCTACAGCCAATACAGTTGCGCCTGCGCCAGTAGTAATTTTCCAAGCACCAGTTTGTGATTGAGCATTAATTTCAATGGTATATACACCGATTGGGGTGCTTGCGGCACATAATGTATAAGATGTTGCTCCGTCTAATAGGGCTACAGTTCCTGTTAAGGCTGTGCCTACAGTAACAATGACACGCATCAATGTATCGCCTGCTGCGCCAGTAACGCCTAAAACTTGAGCAGTTTGTGATGCGGCAACGGTTTCGTAAAATGTTCCAAATGGTAGGGCTACTGCGCTCATGATTAAATCCTTTTAAAAGTTGATTTTGGGGTTTGTTTCCATAATTCGTTTAGGCTGACATCGGTTTGACCGACATGAAGTCCTTTAATACGGTCATCTCTGAGGATAGGACTATCTTCATCTTTCCATACGACTGACAGATAACGGAACGCATCGGCAGAGTGGCTTGTCCAATCGTGTTTAGGGCGATCCCGAAATACTTTCTTATCATCATCCCATTCCCTTTGATATTGACGCAAACATTCGATACCTTCTTCACATCTATTATCAAACCAAGTGCGTGTTAATGCAAGCCTTGTTGCCTGTATTCCATCCTGAAGTGATAGGTTTGGAACAATTTTTAGATGTTTTATGTCGATTTTTGTCGAAATTTGTTCGATTATGCTTTTACCACCACTAGCCATAGTCTTAGCCCTAGCATCATGGGGTAGGTAATGGTAGCCATATTTGTACCCAAATTCATCTTCTTTTTGCTGGATAAGCATTGTATAAAATGGCACGGCTTGACCGTTACTGGAGTGGTGATCTAGTACCCGTATTTCCCCATAGACCACTTGAAACCACCAAATGCTTGTACTGTCGTTAAATCCCAAATCCCAAGCGGTATGGCAAGGAAACATAGGATCATAATCAACAGTAGTAATCCTATCCATATCTGTAATCCTACGCATCTCTTGTCCATAGAACGCTCCTAATATGGCTGCCTCAAATGAGCATAAGAACTCTTGCTCGTACTGATTAGATGACATAGACTGCTGAGCATCCAACAATTCAGATTCAGCAATTAAACCTGATTGGTCAGCCCTTAACATTTTAATGTACCAATTTTCGTTGTTTTGAGCGTTTTTGTATATGTCGTAAAAGCTGTTATGGCCTTTAGGAGTGCCAATAAACACAGCCCAAGTTTCTTGTCCATTCAATCCATTACGGTCAGTCAATAATGGTCTAATGATTTCGCCCCATACTCTAGGCTTCATATCACTATATTCGTCAAGCACAATTCCGTCACAGTAATTTCCACGAAGTGCATCAGGAGCATCTGCGCCAAACAAGCGAATCCTTGAGCCATTGTGCAATTCTACCCATAATTCAGATTGATTAGCCTTGACCATAGCTGGCTTAGCAAAGCGGCAAAGGTAGTCCCAAGCCACAGATTTAGCCTGACTGTAAAACGGACACATATAAAAGTAACGACCATTAGGCTTATTCTCTTTAATAGCCCTCTTAATCAGGTCATTAATGGATGCTACAGTCTTTCCAGCCCTTCGGTGACATACCAGCACCGCCCAGCGTTCTTTACGCCTGTGGAAGTCTTTAAACGCATCTCTGACCTTGTATTCAAACTCATGTACTACTTCAGTCATCTTGCCATTTGTAGATGTGGGTAATTGGTTGTGTGTTATCCCCTACTACTTCAGTACGGGCTAGTTTAGGAACATGAAATTCAGCTACTTGCATAAGGCAGTCAAATGCAACCTTTGAGCCAAGCTTTTCATTGGTGGCTATGTCATCAAGCCATGTTTGTAGCCTGTCAGCGTTGTTATCAACAAAAGTTGCAAAAGCTATTCGAGCAGCACCCGTAGCTTTATTAGGTGTGCCAGCCTGTCTGCCACCAGTTTTAGGTGATCCTTTAGGTTTTCCACCTTTTTTAATTGTTTCTACTTTAGATTGCATACCTTATCCAAGTGGTTGATTAAGATAGGTTAATTCTACTCTATTTTGTCTATTTGTTGTTGTATTAGTTCTTTACGGCTTAATGGAGTAGCCATATATGATTTTAAGGAATCAAGGGTTTTTAACTGGTCAGGACTGTATGCCAATGCTTGGTTTACTTCTTCAGGCCATTGCCCAATAGTATATCCACGCAAAGCAGCATCAGTAGCATTTTGAAGTGCGTCTTTATGACTTCTACCTTCTTTAATTGTTGTTTCATAATCTCTTGATTCTTTTTTAAGAGTTTCAATTTGATTTGGAGTCCATGTTTTAAGCAATGCTTCCCTAGTTTTGTTAGCCATAGGGTCAATATGTAGCATTTCGCCAGCTAAATCATGGTGACTAAATTCATCAGGTCTATAAATTTCTACACCAACTCTGTTTGTTGGTAATGAAAAATGTTTATCAAATACACCATTGCCCAAAGGCTTTCCTGTTTCACCTATTGGATAAGTAGAAGCATATCCTTTATCTTCCATAGGATTTACAACCACCATAGGATTGTGCTTTGCAACAAAAGGATAAGCTTCTGTGGCTTGAGCAAGTAAATCGGTAGCGTAATCAGCCATTTACTTAACTTCTTTATCCAAGTCTTTAAGCTTATTGGCGATCATCTTCCTGCGGGCAATGCGGTCAACCAAGTTCTTTTCATAGGTAGATTCTTTGTGCTCACGCAATAAAGCGTTTTCTTTAGGGTATTTGCGATCCATGTGCTTCATTCTTTTTCCCCTATGTATTTGTCGTACTGGGATTCAAGCTTGGCTTTACGGCTGCCTTTAGCGTATTCACGCTCAGTATTAAGGGCAATAGCCAAAGCCTGCTTTTTAGAACGCCCCGATTTAACCTCGGCTTTAATGTTTTTACCGACTGATTCGGCTGATCCTGATTTATCGAGTGGCATAATTAATCCTGTGGTAATTGGTTAAGTTGTTGTTCAATTAAACTTTTGCGACTTGGTTGGGCATAAATTTGTTCAGGGGTCATGCCTAAATCTTTAGCAGATTCAATAATTTGCAAATATTTATGCGCCCCAATGTTTTCAGGAGTGTTTTGAAACATATTTTGCACTATTGGATAGGCAGTTGGATTGTCTTTCCATTGTGGCGTATTGCCACCCAAAGCATCGTTATAACCTGATACCAAAGAAAACCCTGCTTTGGGGTCAGGATTGTATTTTTCACTGCTTGAACCTTTATGCGTAACCCTAAAAGCACCAGCTTTCATAAGAGCATCAAAATTTAACGGCTTATAGTCAGCAGTTAAATTCGGATTGTCCGATGTTAAATTAGCGTACTTTTCAAAGTCCGTGATAGGCACAATTAGCCTTTGAATTTAAGTAGGTAGATGGTTGTATCGATCTCTTGGGCGATATTATCGATTAATTGAACGATCTCTGAATCTGTTGGTAGGTCACCCCTAGCGTCTTTAACAAAAGATTGTAACGATTGTAGGTAAGCCAAAGGTTCTTTAGGCTGGTGATAAGTAGCGGGAAATTGAGTAATCTGACCATAAATGCCAAAGTAGCACTCGGCCAATTGGTCGGTCAGTTCAATTATATTTTCGTAAAAATGACCTAAAGTCTTGTGTTTTGCGTAGGACTTGGTAGCCCAATGGAAAAAATGTGTATTTGTGCCTGAATGTAGCAATGTTGCTAGAAATAAAGCCATCGATTTTTCCATGAAACGCTCCTTTTGCGTTATTTTATAACACTTTTCTAGTAATTCCTAATGCTCTGATTGCTGCCTCAACGCTATCAACACGACTGATTGCGCCACCTTTCCATTTGCCTAAAAACTCTAACTGGTCAGATGTGAATTTTGCTTTGGCATCACGCTTTATTTCCATAAGGACTGTTTCGCCAGCGTATCCCACAAGTAAATCAGGGCAGCCGTGTTTCATTGATGCTAAAGACACAACAGTAGCCCCTAATTCACGCAATGCTTTGACTATTTCTTTGTGGTTTGTATCAATCCGAGCGTATGTCATATTTATAGGTTAGTATTTGGTAACTTATTGATTTAAGGGAATATTGTGAAGATTCTACTACTAGATATTGAAACCTCGCCTAATGTGGCCCATGTGTGGGGCATTTGGCAACAGAATGTGGGTTTATCTCAGCTACTAGAATCATCATACACCCTTTGCTATTCAGCTAAATGGCTGGGTGAAAAACAAGTTTACTTTGATTCTACTCATAAAAGTACATCTAAAGATATGCTTAAAGGCATACATGGGTTGTTAGAAAATGCTGATGCGGTGGTTCATTACAACGGCACAAAGTTTGATATGCCTACCCTAAACAAAGAATTTATTATTCATAAAATGAATCCCCCAGCACCATCCAAGCAAATTGATCTACTTCGGGTTGTTAAAAGTCAATTTAGATTTCCAAGTAACAAGCTTGATTATGTGGCCCAGCGACTAGGTTTAGGCAAAAAGAAAGAGCATGAGGGTCATATTCTGTGGGTTAAGTGCATGAATAATGACAAAAAAGCTTGGAAAACAATGGAAGATTACAACATTCAAGATGTGGTGTTGCTTGAAAAATTGTATAACCGTTTGTTGCCTTGGATTAAATCTCCCATAAATCAAAATATAATGAGGGATCGTGATGGGTTTTTGTGCCCTACTTGTTCAAAACCAGCATTAATCAGCAAAGGGTATAGGTATACAACGACAGGGGCTTACCAAAGGTATCAATGCAAGTCTTGTGGCGGGTACTCCACAGACACAAGAACAATAATCCCTCACGCAAAACTTAAACATTTAGCATGAAATTGACGCCATTTTGAAATTAACCCCATTTATTCTAGAGAATCTATACCTTTGTATGGCAGCTTGTCATCCAATGCGTAATTGGGACTTGCCTGCCCCTGAACTTATCCAGTTCAAGGTAACTAGGGAATCAGATGCTATGGCTACCTACCGCTATGATGAAACGCTAGAAAAGCCACATATCATTACCATTAGCCGATTGCGTAACGAGCATTTTGATACCGTTCAACGCTCATTGGCCCACGAAATATGTCACATGAGTTTTTGGAAAACAGATTACTGGGACAAACACGGTAAAGCTTTTAAGATTCGCACCCGTCAGATAGCTAGAGAATTTGGTTGGGATTCGTTAGAACTTTGAGCCGTATTTGATGTTATGAGGCTCAAATTATGAGCCGTATATATATTTTGTATATACATTTTTGTAAACTATGAGAAACACAAGGGGTCGTAACCCCTTGATTTACTTACCAGTCTTATAAAAGTCTTTTAAAGTAGATACAACTGCGTTGTACCAAAACTCATACATCTGCTTGGTGCGTTCTGTTACTTCTTCTAACTGCTTGTACTGCTCATCAAATGTAAACATAGCAATCTCCTATTAAATGTTGTATTGCACCATTTTACATTATTTAGCCAGTATGTAAAGCCCAACATTAGAAAAAGCGTAGCCTGTATATACAACTGCCATAGGCATATTACCTTTAAATCCTTGTTCTATACCTATATAGGCATAAATTGCGCCAGTAACAATAATTAGCCAACTACTCAAGATTCCATCTCCAAAAGCTTGTCCTCAAGGTCAAAACCCCAGTATGCTTTAAATGCTTTAGCCCCAAGTCCGTGAATACTGGTATGTGGATCATGTCGATGATGGAAGGCGCATAAGGGGACTGCTGGAGCGTTATCTCGCTTTCCCCCGTAGCGTCTAATGTGATGGATTTCGACTGGGGTGTCATTGTCGATGTATCCCAAATGCCTGCATAAAACGCAGCCGTGTCGTGCCAACTTCGCATAATGATCCTTTTGGGCCTTACTTGCCATTAATGTAATCAACTGTCAATTGTTCTAGTTTTTCAGCAGATTCTGCAATGTCTACGCTTAATTCAAGCATCTGTGTAGGGTTTGCAGATTTAAGTGATTCGTCAAACATTTTGCATAACAATCTAAGGATTAAAAATTCTTCTGTTACTTTTAATGTGGTCATTTCAATATCCTATCGTGAGTGCGGTTTGATACTTCTAAAGTTTGCCAAGTGGCATGACGCAAACGAGCAGCTTCCAACAGCCACTTGAGTTTTTCAGCATTTTCTGTTGCCTCGCCAATTGCTTTGCATAAATTTTGATAAGCCTCGCTCCGATAAGCTTCTCTCTCTTGCGCTCCAAGCGATTGCTCCGAAGTTTCAGCCATTTTGATCGCTTTAAGCGAACTTTTATACGCTTCAAGTTGCGCCAATTCACCTTTTGCTTGAGCATATTTACCTGCGTTTTCAAGAATAAAATCTATACATTGGTTGGGGTCTATCTCTCTTGTCATTTTATATTCTCACAGATTTCTGTCATAAATTTAATTAAAGCATCAGGGGTATATTCTCTTTGATACTGGGTACAACGCTTAGTTCCTTTGACATTGCCACATATTGAACGATCTGTATTTGCATTGTTTTTTGGTGGCAATTCAGGCAAATCTTCAATTTTTATACCGCAAACATACAATTTAGTATTTTTATGAGCCACATGACCAAAATCAAATTGGTCAATAAGCATAGTAAAGCCACCAAATTTATCATATCCAGCACCAAGTTCAGGGCATCCAGCTTCTCTAAAAAACCTGCTACTTTTTGGGTGTTCTAATACGCCACCATTTTTACGAACTTTATCTAATGCAAACCAAGCCAAATCTTTTTCATCAGGTCTTGGGTTGGCCATGTGACTTAACATTCCCCATGCTCTGCAAGGCGGGTGAGCAATAACAGGATAGTTAGCATTAAAACTTCTAGCATCACGGTCAATGTCATAAACATCGTACCCCCCCCCAATTTCTTTGTATCTACTATCTTTTCTTGCAAATAACACAGCAATCATTTTCCTAATCTCTTTTTTATAAGCATCTTCATGCGTTCTTCTTTTTCAGGGTACTGCGCTAGTAAACGCACTACTTCAGGCCAGCCACGCTTTTTTGCTACTGCAATGTACCAACTTACAAGGTAATTATCAGGATTCAACTTGCTTTATCTTTTGGCTGATCCTTGATCTTAACGCTTGCCAGCCTTCACCAGCATAGGGAGTTACCCCTATTTCTTGGGCTTTTTTCAAAGTTAGTTCTTCTGTAGCGTAGAACGGTAGTTCAGGTTTCTTGAGTGGCTCAATGTCAATTTCGTCAGTCCAGCGTTCTTGGTTTAAAAATGTAGCAGGGTATGGAATGAAATCTTTAGCGGTTTCCTTGACCTTCCAATACTTCAAGTAGTTAGGCATGGCTTCAATGCACTCTAGTTGCTGGTCAGGGGTAAGCTTATTCCAAGCTTTTTCCGCATCCTTACGGGCCATCTTACGGGGGTATAAACCATAAAAAACAGCAAATGTCATTTTTCTTGAATCTTTCCGTAAATTTTTAAAGTAAGTTTTAAAACATACTGGATGTCGTTAAGGCTTAATTGACCCATCAATTGCAGTATTTTAATTACCGCAATGTCGTTGTCTAACGGCTGGGATTTAATTGGAGTTTCAATCATTTTCTTTTGTTTTTAGAAATAGGAAAAGCAACTTCGTCAATTTTGTATTTATTAGAACCTTTTTTAATCAAAGCAATCAATCCCCATTGCACAAGGACTTCAAGTCCTTCTTTATCAAAATCAACCAAAGCATTAGCAGAGCCATCTTCGTTTTCTTTAATTATCTTTATTTGTATTTTCATTGTTTGCAAACTTTATAATAGGTTTATCAAGGGCAAGTTTAGCTAATTCAATATAACGATCTACTTCTAGCCTATCTTCCCCACCAATAGAAGCTCTACTATGAGCAACAGGCTTACCCATGTTGTCGTAATAGACTTCACGGATTTCAAAGTAATCCTCGTAAGGATTGCACATATTTACTAATCGTAGATTCCAAGTCATAACAGACTCCAAAGGTTAATCTAGGTGAAGTATATGTTAAGTGAACTTAATAGTAAATATTTTTTATTATCGTTGTTTTTTAGACATAGGTTGCCCAAAGGTGATAGCACCCCATCCATTCAGGATGTGTCCCGAACTAATGCTCCCGAAGGTAATGTTCAATCGATATAAGGTTGTCTGTCACCATTGTCCTTATAACTTGTGCTGTACCCATTTAAGTCAGCGCGGCTTGCTATCAGGTGTAAATCAGCCGATGTTCTATTCCACGCCACCCAGTTAGGTGCTTGTTATCGTATGGAGTACGGCAGAAATAGAAAAACCCCTTGGGGCTGATCTAAGGTGAAGTTGCTTAATAAATGCCCATAATTCCATTTAGTAAACACTCAGATCAGTCCGAAAGGGTCTTAGACTATGGGTGGTGCTAAACAGACTTCACTCTGCCCCGCTAGTATAACCCAAGTCTTTCAAAATTAAAATCCCCGTGAAAGCCAAAAGTTTTAATATTTGACAGTTCACGCTCAAAACTAAAGTATCTAGCCAGTTCTTCAGGGGCAAACCGTATACCCTGATTTTCAAGAAAAACCCTGTTTAAATGGCAAATTTGGTCATCTTCATTATGATCTGTATATACAAAGTCAGGGCTGGCAGTTAATTCACAAAGCTGCCTTGAGCGTAGGCTAAAGCCACCATTGCCGACCCGTCTACCCATAGGATGCCAAGGCCATACTGCCCCAATATAGTCATAATCTAAAAATGTAGGATGCCAAGCGTCAGGGTTAATAATGAACCCATCCCATTGCACAATTAAAACAAAGTCCGTATGGATGTGTTTATGCAATTCCTGAAGGATAAATTTGCTGTAAGCTTGCCGCGAATGGATGCCTTGATCTATAAAGACTTCCCCGCCAAATTTAAAGTATTCCTTGCACCTGTCCATTGCTTTTTTAGCTTTGTCAGGCTGCACCGAATCAATACAGCACAGGGTGATATTTTTCAATCGAGTTCAGGCCATATCATTTTGTAAGAAAACGGAAAAAGCACTTTTCTTGACCATAAGCCGTGGCTTTCTTTCTCCAGCGTGGCAGCTAGGATCACCAGCTTGTCATAGGGGATTACCCCATTTTGCCACATTGATACGGCTGGAACGCTTACACCTACTAGGTTTGCTACTTTTGTTGGGCCACCTAGTAGCTTAATCATCGTGCGTGTTGAAGTATTATCCATAAGCTATCTTAACATTTTTGCAACATTTTTCAAATAAAGTATTGCAATCCTATTTAAGTTGGCTTAATATCTAAATACGGCATAAGCCGTGTAAATTAGGAGAAACTCAAATGAGTGAGCAAGAGCAAGACTTCAACAGCTTCCAAGAACATTTGGAACGCATCTTTAAAGACCTCGAAGATGGGGTATTTATTACAGCAGATGAAATTGGTGACCTACGCTATGCGTGTGGATTGCCATCCCCTGTACGCAAAAACCCTGTATTAAAAGCAGTCTTTGATGATTTTTCAACTATTTTTAGGAGCAAGCAATGAACCCACAATTTCAGACTGTAACGCCTGAAATGGCAAAGGGTTATTTATTAAAAAATACAGATAACCGCAACAAGAGAGGTTGGTGGGTTTCAGGACTTGCCAATATGATTAAGCGTGGCGAGTGGATTCCTACTCATCAAGGCGTGGCATTTTCTCAATCAGGCAAGTTATTAGACGGCCAACACCGTTTAGAAGCCATTATTGAAGCCAACATTCCAGTACAAATGATGGTTACTACTGGGGTTCGCGATGATGCGTATAAAGTTTTAGACAATGGTATTAAGCGTACATTAGCTGACCTTACTGGTATTAGCCAAAGAACTGCTGAAGTGTGCCGTGTATTGGCTAGATTGGCTTATGGTGGCGATACGGTTACCAGCGCAGACCAAATCATTGATATTTACAACACGGGTGTCGGTGAAGTTCACGATAACTTGGTTGAATATTGCGGCAAAAGCATAGCCGTATTATCTTCTGCGCCTATCAGGACTGTAGCTACTTGTATGATCCTTGACGGCCATAACCAGCAGTATATAAAAAATATATACGCCAACTTGTGCCACCAAAAGTTTAACGAATTGCCTAATGTTGCACAGTCTTTTATTCGTCAAGTAAGCGATAAAAGGGCTACGGTAGGTAATCGTTATGACCTTATGGCTAGGGTATTAAAAGTGTTTGATTCGTCTATCAAGGACACAACAAGGCTTACAGTAAGTGATTCAGATGCGTCAGCAGCAACAGCGTATTGCCGTAATGTAGTAAGAAAACTATTAACTAAGGAAAGCAAATGATTATTTCAGATAACAGTAAAGAATTTAAAATAGCCCCAGCAGGTAACCACATGGCTCGTTTGTACTCGGTCATTGACCTAGGGCATCAGGCTACCGAATGGGCTGGCGAAACCAAAATCATGCACAAAGTCGTATTGACTTGGGAATTGCATGGTAAAGACGATAACGAGCAACCATTAACTACGGATGACGGCAAGCCGTTAATTGTTTCTAAGCGTTATACCGTAAGCCTCGGAGAACAGGCAAGATTGCGTCAAGACTTAGAGGCATGGTCTAACAAGAAGATGACCGCAGAAGATCGCAAGAATTTTGACCTTAAAAACTTGCTAGGGAAATTTTGCATGGTAAATATTACACATAGCGAAGATGGTAAGTATGCCAATATTTCAGGCATCAGCCCTGTACCGTCAGCACTTCGCGCCCACCAACCTGAAGGTATTAACGCCCCAGTTCATTTTTGGTTAGCAGAATTTGACCAAGCAAAGTACGATGCGTTGCCTAAGTATTATCGCGAAAAGATTACGGAATCAAGCGAATGGCGTGGTCAGAAGGCTAAAGATGAAAACAAAGTAACTATTGAAGATAGCGACTTATCGGATATACCGTTTTGATGAAAGCATTTCCTAATGGTGAATTTTCAGAAAATCAAGGCATGAATTTGCGTGATTATTTTGCGGCTAAAGTTATGCAAGGAATTATTAGCGCAATTGGTAATAAATTTGTTGAAAAACCTGATTATTTAGAAATTTCAAAAGAATCTTATAAATTTGCGGATGCAATGATGAAAGCTAGAAATGATAGTTAAAGAAAAGTTAGCAGAAAGTGGCCATTGGTATACAAGGCAAGGTACGCCTGCCTATACCACCATCGGTAAAACTGGGGAAAGACCTACGACTTTGCGTGATGCAAGGAAAGAAGGGCTTTTGCCCAGCACTACCACCATCATTAACATTATGTCCAAAGCAGGGTTGGATACTTGGAAACAGCAACAGGTCTTATTATCCGCTTTAACGCTGCCTAGAGAGCCACAGGAGAGCGAACAAGAGTGGTTGGCTAGGGTTATGAAGGACAGCCGAGAAACGGGCTATCAAGCCGCTAATCGGGGCACGGCAATTCACGGCATTATTCAGAACTGGTTTGAGCAGGTGTATATGCCTGAAAAGCCTTTGTACCTTGATGCTATTGATAGCACTCTTAAAAGTGCTTTTGGAGAGCAGCCTTGGCTTTCCGAGAAGTCTTTTGCTCATCCCTTGGGTTACGGTGGTAAATGCGACTTAATGGCTAAACCTATCAACGGTCAGGGAACGGGCTTTGTGCTTGATTTTAAGACTAAGGATACCGATTTAGACAAGGTTGATGTATATTTTGAGCATGAACTACAGTTAGCGAGCTATCGTGAAGGCCTAAATTTGCCCAACGCTAGGTGCGCCATTGTGTTTGTCAATGGCACGACTAACCAAGTAAAATTAGTAGAAATAGAAGAATCCAATCTCCAAAAGAGTTGGGATTGCTTCCAGCACTTGTTAAGGGTCTATCAGATCAAAAACAACTTGTAGTATCGGGGGAAAGCATCACGGAGCGAGTACCCCGCCCTTTTTAGGGCGTTAAGCCGCCAATGTAGGATGCAGTAAGTTAGGGTTTTTGCGGCTTTCCACCTAACAGCTAATAACTGCCAAATACAGCCCAAATTTATTTTTAATTTTGTTGTTTTTTTGCTAAA
>Ga0194048_10000105_pt1 | contig 35365 bp, 42 predicted proteins | sample JunL225m_MetaG_FD_161685 | JGI IMG/M metagenome (GOLD analysis project Ga0194048, IMG submission 161685) | Anoxic zone freshwater microbial communities from boreal shield lake in IISD Experimental Lakes Area, Ontario, Canada - Jun2016-L222-5m | ecosystem: Environmental > Aquatic > Freshwater >...
TCATTAAGCCATAGATCCACTATTTCTTCTTCTGTATTCCCATAATATCCATGCTCAGTGAGCAATTCAACAAACTCTGTATTCCAATCCAATTCAATTGAACCAATACGTGGATTCTTGGGATCAAAATCAAATTTTAGTACATCGACCCTTGGATCCTGTTTGGGAGGAGGAACAACCTTTGCCTTTTTAACTCTGGGCTTCTTAGGCTTCTTGGCAACAGGCTGTTCCACAACTACCAGTGGAACTTCTACTACTGGCTCTTCTTTTTTCTTACTAAACCAATTGAACATTAATCACACACCGTTTCTGTTACGGGAACGTAGCGATATCCGTTCCAAAATTGATCAACCATAACTCGCTGACATACTTCACCGTATTGGTTGTAGAAATAGCTACCAATTGCAACTGCACCCAAAGCTCCAACTGCATATGGTACCCAATTGCGCTGTGGGCGTACATATCGCTGAGGAGCATAATACCTGGGAGGGGCATGGTACCTTGGAGCAGGCATCACATGCCTAACCGCCGGGCGACGATTATCGTAATGACGATGATGTTGCTGAGCTTCAACGGGCAATGCTGATATCAAAGTAGCAAAAATACCAAATGTGGCAACAGCAATCTTACGCATATTGATCTCCTTTGTATTCCATTAACTTCAATATAGCATATTTACTCAACCTGTCAACCATTTATGCCAAACTGGCGTATAAATGGATCTGCAAGTTCAAAACAAACCCATTTTTGGCACAATATTGGGCTGCATACTCATGATTTATTTGATTTGCCCTCATATCCAACAGCCCTTCTTCCCAAAAGCTGATTACTTCATCAACAGCACTGCGTTCTTCCAAAGTGATGTTATTCTGATCACTACGCATCTGCTTGCTCTTCTGAGGTTCTCTGTTATAAATGTTCATTGGGCTGATGAATACCTTACGATCACCTTTCGCCCACTCCGGAATAGAACTATATGGGCTATCCTGATCAGCATTCATAACAAACTTCAGACAATCAGCACGGGCAAGCATCTTGGGATTAGGTTCCAGATATTTTACGGGCTTGCCATTCTTCTCAAGACACTTGGGACTGACCACCAGTGTTGTTGAATCTGGAATGTTCTGTACAATTGTGCCGTTGCTTTCGATCTGTGTCCAAGCAAAGTGATCCTTGATATATTCGAGGAATACTCCAAGATTCTTCTGTAGCATTGGCTCACCGCCGGTAATCACAAGTCCAATCTTACTTGTGCCCCAAGCAGGAATTTCTCCATCAAAGTAATACTTCATCACATTTTGAATACGTTCGTGTACCTGCTCGGGTGTTAGCCAGTCTCCTCCATCGAAATAAGTATCGCAAAAACTACAAGCCAAATTACACTTAGCAAGGCGAACAAATACGGCTGGTTCTCCACGATATGGCCCTTCTCCCTGTAGTGTATAAAAGATACTGGTGACAAACAATTTATCACCAGCCTTATCGAAATACTTTTGACCAACTATTTCATTTTTCCCAAACATTATATTTCCTTACATATTTTGATTGAAATGATTTATAAGTTCTTTTCTGGCATCTGATTGATATTGATTATCAAATAGCAAAATTGCCTTACGTATCATTCCCGTAGCTAACAGTAGAAGATCATTTTGATCATCACACATTAAGATCTGTGTTTCAATTGGCAACATTAATCGTTGAATGCGTTTTTCTTGAGCATCACGATCATTTATGTCCATTATGAAAGTTCCTTAAACATTAGTTTGCGTCCATCCTTGCCCAGCTGACTATCAAACATTTCTCTCACTCGCTGTAACATAGCACATGCCAGCATAAGAATCTCTTCTCTATCATCGCACATCATAATCTGTTGGTCAATTGGCTGCATTAGTTCAGCCATTCTATCTTGAATCTCACTCATTTTAACCCTCATAAATTGCTGAATTGCCAGCGTGTTCAAATACTTCGGCTGACTTAAGTCGTACTGTTTGTCCAATTGTATATCGTCCACCTGTTATCTTATATGCTTCAAGTAAACTCTCCATGGCATCATAACACATCTTTGCAAACATCTCACACCCAACACCTGGAACAATACGTAAGTCACAGATTGCACCGCGCTCATGTGGAACACCACTGGTCATGCCATCATATCCAATGTCATTCATCTTCTTGAAAAACTTGAGATGAGGGTCATCGGCAGCAATTACCAGCGTATGATCAAACATGGCGTCAGCCCAGTCCTTAAATTGTTTGAGACCACCAAAGTCAAACACCCAGTTGCGATCATCCAATGTTTCGCTTTCAAATACCAGCTTGATACCAATGCTGTATCCATGTAGTGTGCTGCAATGGCTATGAGTAGCTCGCCACTGCCTAAAGCAGCAACTGAGTCCACGATCAGTTCCATATGTTTTTGTACTGTAATATTTTCCCATTAAAATTCCTTTAAGTGAAGTTGCATGTAATAACAATGCGTCTATCTGAAACCTTTGGTTTAGTGCTTGCGTGAAAACTAAACCCATCAAACAAAAACAAACGATTTTTTACAGGAGCACATCTAGCTTGTTCAGTAAACTTAGCAGATTGTGTGTAAGAAAACAATATGTCATTGGTAAAATTGGTACCTATCTCAGGCAATTTTTGATCAAATAAAACTGTATCACCATCGCTATCCATTACATAGTAGCAGGCAGTGTAATGAGGCATCATAAAATCCACATGCGGCGTATCGTATGGCACATCATTTTTACTATCGGGGAGAAGAAGACCAACACGCATACGCAATAGCTTATTGATTTTCTTACCATTCACTTGCTCAATGGAATACATCATGGGTTTTAGAAATGACATATATGGACCAGGTGGTTCGCCCAGATCACAGACTACATTTGCAAATCCACCATTTTTACCATATCCAGCAAAGGTTATATCAGAGATATAATGCCATGGAAATTGCCTGTCAGTAAGATCAGCTTCTATATCATCTGCATAACCAGCAGGCAATAGATTATCAACGATGATGGGATACATTAGCGCAAAATTCCCTTACGCATCATTTCCATTGATATTGCTGCTGCTACACGCTCTTCAAAATTTTCATTTTGACTAATGACATGCAAGGCATAATCACTACGATCCTTATTATGATCATAATGCCTAAATTCCAATACGGTGCCACCATCAGCGCCATAGATGCTTAAATTTAATCCATTTGAATCTAAACCATGGCGACCAGCATGTTTACTTGCGCTTACTAATCCAATATTACTGGGATATGGTTGATCGGGACTATCGGGACTTTCCCACGCTTCCTTACACTTCTTCTTAAACCAATTATCAAACCATTTCATTTCTCAATCTCCGAGATTTTCTTTCTTCCCATTGTATGGTTTACTCTTGCACGAATATGTGCGTTCTCCCAAGTCCAACATTCTCCTGTATCATCTTGAAAACAAACCCATTGTAAATCATGTTCTGGGCCGTAATCAATGATAAAATGTGCTAAGGCACGACCCTTAGTGGTCATTAATGGAATTGGAGGATCTAACCGAGTCACCGAGCAAAGTCCTGTTGTAGCTTAATGTTATCAAAGAATTCTTTCTTTGTACCAGCATCAGTGTCAAACCCACCCTTGAGTACGGTAGTCTGTGTCAATGAACTATGTGCCATAATACCTCTGTTCTCACAGCAGCCATGTTGGGCCTGGATATAAACAGCAACGTCTTCTGATCCAGTAGCCTTTTGAATCTCACGAGCAATATCATTACAAAGCTCTTCCTGGAGAGTTCCTCTACGGGCACACCACTGGGCAATGCGTGTATACTTACTGAGTCCAATCAGCTTCTTAGCAGCAATAATACCAATATAAGCAACGCCAGTAACAGGCTGATGATGATGGCTGCACATGGACTTTAATTCACTGCGAACAACCAACATTCCAGTGTAAGCATCTTTGCCATCATTGGGAAAGCTTGTGGCATCAGGCGCTGGATTATAACGTCCACTCATTACTTCATTGAAGTACATCTTGGCTAGACGCTGTGCTGTGCCTTTACTATTTGGATCAGTTTCTCTGTCAATTACCAATGCATCCAATACCTGTTCAAATGCACTGGTTGTTTCTTCAATCAACCTGTCATATTCATCAAAATGGATATACTCAGAGATATTGTCACCGGCCCAAAAACGAGCGCCGGCAGCTTTAATACGGTTACGAATAGTTTCTGAAACAGTCATTTAATTTCCTTATGTTGACGCAGTAGGTGTTGCGATTATTAATATACTTTATTTAGACCTGAGATTCAATATTTAAAAATCTGTTGTCAAATAATAGTGGGTATAAAATTTGGTATTTTTTAAAAACAGAATTTCCCAGTGTTATTAGATCATTTGAAGATTTTATCTTATCCCATTTATTAAACGGTTGTGGTTTCATTGCCATGTGCAATTTACATTGTGGGTCAAATTTTATATCTAAAATATCACAAACTTCTGGAATGTTAATTGTCTGTTGGTATGATAATACAATAGCATCATTCATTAACGGTTGTATATTAATATACCAGTCACATATATCTTTAATTCTATCAGAAAAAAGTTTTGGATTTAATAGAAATTCAACATTCTTATATTTCTCAATATAATCTTCAATTGTTATTTCGGTAAAATGAAATACCTTGGTTTGTTCTGCAACTAGCATACTTGCAGCTATTTCCAATGGATTACGAGTAATTACGATTAGTTTTTTATGATTTAAGTAAGGCAATGCTATTTTCTTGGAATGACAGTGTATAATATTTAAATTAAGTAAATCAGTAATTTTTGTGTTATTGACAACATGAAAAAAACTTGAGTGAAGATAATTTTTAAGATAAACAGCTAGTTGAACACTAGCACATCTTCCGGGAGATAGAATAATGTAACTCATTGCTTACTTACAATAACATTGTATAATTTTTTACCATTGAAAAAATTCTCTGTTGATGCACCATTAAGGTTTCTTATAGTTCCTGGAAGATCAGCATTGTTACTTTTCATGATATTTTGAATTCTTGTCATTAGACGAGGTTTATTGCGTTGGTACTGATCCCAGTTACTGGTCCAATCGCTAGGATACTTAAAGAACGTGTCCCACATTTCATCATAGCTTAGGCGGTCGGGAACCAATGGATAAGTCCCAACAATAGCACCCTCATACACCGAGATCCCCAATGTTTCTTGTAAGTTGGCACTAAACACAATCTTACTTTCAGCGAGATGCTGATGATATTCATGCTTGCTCAACTGATGGTCCTGTGCAACAAACCATTCATATTCTGGCATCGATGCGGCAAGATCGCGAAAGATCTCCAGCTGCTTCTCAGGAGCAAGACGATGGGGGAATATAATCTTATCTTTCTTAGCAGTGTTAATATAAGGCTTAAGAATATCATTTAGATACTCCATGGGCCAACCAACAATATGTATCTTATCCTTATGCCAGTCCATAAACTCATCACTTGAGTTCTCATCAAATAAATTCAAACAAAACATATCAAGATGAAACTTAGTAGCAAAGAAGTTATGATCATAGCAATAGAACATGCTGGATTCAGCATTGCGTACCCATGGTGTATCTCCAATCAAACGTCCTAGGAAGTCCTGCGGATCATAGCTGCCAGCATGCCACATACCACCAAGTTTAACTGGAATGCCCAGTAGTTCACTCATATACTTTACTTGAATAACAGTTGGATTCCAAGCATCAGTATAAAGGAAATAGTCATTGGCTTTAACTTGCCCACTTGCAAATAGCTCTGAAATCTGCAATAGCTGTTGACTCTTATAGCTATTAGTACCAGCAAAGTTAAGGAACGCTCCGGGGGTTGTAGCCTGCGGAACATCTCCTCCGCTAATTACAACCACCTCCATGTCGGAATTTCTAATTTGATCTGGTAGATACTGCTTCCATTGTGCTGTATAACGGGTTTCAACTGCTTCCAAATCAACTAGATAAACTGTCATGATTGTTCCTTATAATAATTGCTGGCAAGCCAATATAAAAGTATTATAAGGCCCTGCCCTTCTTCTTTAAATTTAACTGTAATAACACGATAATCTTTGTATTCAGGATTAGCTAATATAACATAATCCTCATACATCTTCAAATTTTCTCTGTGTAGTAACTCTTTCAATTTTGTTAAAGTGGCATTGCGATTATGCCACTTTCCCAGACTGGCATTCACCATTGGAAAATCAATAGCTTCCCAAGTCTCACTTAACCATTTGGTCGTGCTCACATGCCCATTTCCTTACGTATATTGGTTGCACTAATACTAGTTACCGCTTCGTCAAACATCTCTTCACCACTGGTATATCCAACACCACGCCCCCACCCAATGTGAACAATATTGGGAACAACTTGAATATCATACTTGCCTTGGTATAGTGGGTCAAGATCCTTGCGTATAAATCGCTTTACTTGTTCAATTGCAAAAGGATTACTGCCCTGCCATCCTTGTACATCACGAACTTGGATAATAACTTGTCCAGTACGATCTAATAATCTTTTAAACAACGCACGATGCCCATCATGCCACGGTTGCCAACGACCCAGCATCTGTACAGTTTCTTTTCGCCAATCAAATATTGGACGACGACGATTGGCACAGATATGATCCCAAATAAATGCAGCCCACTTGATAGCATTTTGTTCCGGAACTCGAAAATCGTATAGATCAGGTTCAATGAATGCCTTATTGGTATCCTCGTACCGCCCACGCTCAATAGTATCAACCCATACAATCCATTCAGCCTTGAAGTTATTACGCATCTCAACAAGTGGCGCAACAAAGTCAGCAATGACAAAATTCATTGTGCTTTTATCCGCTAGTTCACGCATACGGATACTTTGACGAATACGTCCACCTTCGCTAAAATCCCAGTCGTTGTACTGTTGACGAACAGCATCAGCATTGAACCAATCAACCGTATATAAATCTGTTTCCATACGCTTTTTAAGTTCTTGTGCAAGTGTAGTTTTGCCTGCACCCGGTAGACCCATAATCAAAATTTTCTGCATTTAGATCCCTTAAAATAAAAAGGGCTAGTTGTTACACTAGCCCACAACTCATACCTGGCAGGTAGTAGTATTAGCCGCGAGCGCGACGTGGAGTGTTCAACATATAGTTGACATCCTCGTCCCAGTTATTGATAACACGATCACCTCGCTTGGCCCGCTCATACTGGCCATACGCAGTGTTACGCTTATACAGATCCTTCTCATTAAAGATATACCCATACTCAACGCAGAATTCGCGATATACGTCAAGATCCTCAAACACACGAGCAACGGTGCGATTCTTAATCATGTCAAATTTCCCATTTGATGTTACAGCCATTTTCATTGTCTTCACTGATTTCAATCTCTACTGCCCTGCCAGGATAACGAGTCGAAATTACTTGGTACAAGTCTTCTGCAATCATTTCACAGCTCTTGTAATCCAATTGTAGTGTAGCTTCATTATAAAGCTTTGTCAACCAGCGTTTAAACTGGATGAACTCAATATCCCTGTCATCGTGGAATACTTCGATGGCAACACGGAAGTGGAAAATGTGACGATGAGGATAGCCCAAAAAGCTTACATCATACTCATCGCCTGTCGCCAACTTTGGATCGTCCAAAGCAGCGGGATACTTGTGGATACCTTCTCGGGCAAAAGTTACCCAAATCATGCTCTTGCGTGTAATTGGCATACGGTCTGTTACCATCTTCTTCTTTTTAAAGGGGTTCATATTAATTACTACCATTTTGAGTCTCTTCGTTATAATCTTTATAGTCTTCAATATAGTTGTCAAGAACTCGCTTGAGGTTGACAACATCATCATGATTGGGAATTACATCGTGCCACTCAATACCACCACGGCCGATAAGGAAGCTGGTAGCCATCTTTAGACGTTCCCAAAAATTGAGATGCCCTTTATCTGCTTGCAGCATGAAGTAAATTTCTGGCTCATCGGTACCAGTTTGGTCATAATATTTGACTTGGATGAGGTGTTCGGGACTATGGCATTGACAGCCAATGTAGATTGTTTCGCTCTTATCAATAATCAATTTATCACCGTTGGTTAGTGTGTCCATAGTTTTAATATACTACGGACACACTGGTTTGTCAATTAGAAATTATATTTTAATCCGATTGTTCCGCTTACACCAGTTAAGTTTGAACTCTTATCAACACCTACTGTTGCGTTTAAGAACAAGCCATCAGCAATTTCTGTTTTGGCAATAGCACGGATGCTACCTACAGTATTGAAGTCTTTGCTCTGTGTAACACGACCTTCGATGCCAAAGTTCTGATCAATGTCATATCTAATACCAAAATATGGATTGACAGTTGTTGAATTCTTGCCCTCTGGAACAGTTGATAACAATGGTGAACCTTGTTGGTCAATACCAGTTAAACTGCTGTCAACAATAGTAGCGCCAACAAATGGTCTAAAACCTTCAAATGTTACTGGACTATAGATTGCAAAGTCTCCGTACAATGTCTTTTGATTGAATTTGGTTGTACTGACTAAAGCAAAGATTGGAATATTAGTTGATCCTGATACCTTACCATATCCATAACCTAACGAAGCTTTAAACCATGCCAGATCATCTTTAATTACAGTATAAACCACACCATCTAGATTTTCATTCTGTACTTTGCTATAAGCTAATCCACCTGAATTAGTGCCACCATAACTTACTGCTGCACCAAAGATGTTGCTATCAGCAGTCCATTGATAACCGCCACTTATACCACCACTGCTATAACTACCAGTAGTCTTGTACCAACTAGCAGTTGGACTAATCCAAGCACCGTCAGTTTTGTTAAATGGATCCACTAAGAATGGGTTAAATGTTCTAATTTTAACATAGTCAACAAAGCCATTGCGTGGGAAAGATACACTGTCATTAGTTGAACTTGCCAAACGAGTTTCTGCTGTTTGAGCAGTATCTTCATTATATGGAGTTCCATTTGTGCTTACTGTTGAGCCATCACTCATTGCTTGATTGCTAACTGGAGTAACAACGACTCTGCGGGTTACTGTACGAGCTTCATAACGATTAACAGTACGAGTAATCACACCATTCTTACCGCTATTAGTTCTTGCATCAACTTGAGTAGTTGCATATTGTGTCCAAGTACCATTTATTATGGAAGCAGGACCTCTTAAAGTAGTAGTAGTTGGTTGTCCTACTGGAGTTGGAGCTTGATTTCCGCCACCATTCTGAGCAGCAGCGCCGTTACCATTAGCACTAATAGTTCCACCTACTGTACCAGCAACAATACCACGGATGATATCATCGAGTGCGGTTACGTTCTGTTGTTGAGCAGTTGTGCCCGAAGTATTGAAACGTGTTTGATCTAACCAGTTGGTGTCAGCAACAGTGACAATAGTACCTGTTACACCTTGACCGAGATTACCAGCACGACCAATCCATGACATACCAGATACAGCACCAGCACCGTCAGAGATAAGTGGAATGCCCTGTGAGTTTACGATAGCAGAAACGGCTGCGTAATTGACAGTGATTCCAGCAGTCATATAGGTTGTGTTGACATTGCTAGATACGTTATTTGTCATAGCAAAGTTAGCACCGATAGTAGTTGTGCCGCCACCTAGTGCAGTGATAAGTGCTGCCACTGAGTTATTTCTAGACTGACAGCAACCTGGATTCTCAGTTACGAAATAAGCAAATCCGCCGTTGGTAACATATGTCTGATAAGCAGTTTGCTCGCCAGTTGTTAGAGCAGCAGCATATCTAAGATCCCATACCTGTTGATATGTTGTAGTAACCGTTGGAATTGATGATACATTAGTTGTGATGGTTACAGTATGTCCAGCAGCTTCCAATCGTCCCTTGACGTTATTGGTAACTTGATCGTATTGTGCGTCGATAATTAATACTTGATCAGCAAATGCTGGTGTAGTAGCCAGCGCAAGTAAAATTGCACAGGCTTTTAAAATGTGTTTAATCACAATATTTCTCCAAATTTTATATTCGTCGAACTACTATGATTGATTGAAACTCACTACTAGTATTTATTGCCCTGCAATATAAAATTTAGGGCCAAATTAAATAACCTCTGCTGTATCCATGCTCACGGGTTACTCCATCAGCAAATGCCTGCTGCCATTCCGTATTACGATCATAGCCCTTGGTCCACAACCCGTCAACCTGCAATCCACAGTTTGTCATATATGACACTGCTGTAGTCATTGCAGTATAAAAGTCCTCGTTACGAGGACTCGGGCATATTATCGTACAATTTTTCCAAAGTAGATTTGCAAATGAAGTCGTAATAGCAGGATGCTTTTCAGCTGCCAGTACAACTGTAGCATTATTCTTCAGAACATCTTTTGTGAATACAGTATCATCCTGCTTGAGGTCAATGACAACATCATACTGTCCAGTTGGTTCCTTGGACAGCTCAATATGATCTTTCCATAAGTGACGATTACTATTACCAACTACTGTAATGGCGCCGTCATATGAATGTATCAACATAGTCTGGAACACGATCCAGGATAAGAAGCCTGATCCAAGAATTAGAAGACGCTTGTTCTCTGTATTATATGTAGGGAACCCTTCTGTAGCTACATTGATGCCACAAGCAATGGGTTCAATGATCCACTTGGGATCAAGTTCTGGCACAACAACAAACTCAAATCTACCAGTATTATAGTAATCACTGAATGCTGGCTCACCGCGTGTTGCTACGAAGTCGCCTACCTTTACGGGCTCCAGTCCAGGACGATTGACTGCTTTACCAACCTTGGTAACAATGCCCAGTCCTTCATGCCCTTGCATATGTATAGGCAGTGGACCAAAGTTTCCCTGCATCATGTCGATATCACTGCGGCAAATACCAGTCATTGCTGCTTTTACTTCAATCTCATTATCAGTAGGTTCAGGTTTATCCCATGACGTTTCTACAAACTTGCCATCACCTGCTGTATATAGAATTCTACTTCTCATCATACGGTCCCAACATATTGTGTATCCAAAGATCCTGCTCCAGCTGATCTTTCCACCAAACTGGATTACTAAAGTTTTCAAATGCAGTAGCAATCATCTTTTTATACGCTGAAACAGGACATAAACCTAATTCAAAACGTCTCTCACGGTCACCAATAAAAGCAATGCTTTGATCATCCTGGTTCAAACTACGCCAATCAGCAGTTAACTTATAATGTACCTTGCCAACACGTAGTTCAATATTAGCATAATCATCCACATCATATAGTCCATCTGGATTGACTGTGCCATAAGCAGTATTCAATAGATCTTCCAATTTCCAACGCTGTTCACGTTCAAACTTCAATACATTGGAATCCTGATATATTGTGGGATTCAATACTGCTACCCAACTAAGCAAATGCGGCATTAAATCTCTGCTAACTCCGCCAAAACTATAATGACTATTTGTAAACCAGCCACCAGGATTGGGAACACGATTATAATTAATCCAATTGATGTTTACATTGGTGCTTTGATTGCTTAATGCCTTAAAGAACGGTAGCTCATCGCGATACTGATTATTCTTTACCATTATAAACTTAGTTTCAGGGCAAGAATCAACCATGACTTGCCAATCATGTGCCGTCCTAACTCCGGGCTTTTCAATAAACACAATCTTACTGTGCTCTGATACAAGATAAGCGAACTTTTCATGTGTGTGATTTGGAGTACAAATAACAGTACAATCAAACTTTGGATGATCGTCCAAAGCTAGTCCAACTGAAGTATAATGTGCCATACGTTGATTGTCAACGGTGATTACTTCGTGCCCCAAATCTCGGAGAACTTCCATATAAAGTTCTCCGATGCCCATTCCAATAACTAAACTCTTCAACTATCTTATCCTTATACAAACAATGAATTAAACTGTGTTGATGAATTGATGGTTTTCTTGCCAGTCCAACCATTACTACGTTGTCCCACAATTTCCAACCAATATCTACTGTGTTCTTCAATTAGATCCAAGCTACGCTGGTTGCCAGCATTGGCAATTACTTCGTCAATGATGTCTCGAGCCATGACGCCTGTTGTCTGATGTTTTAGCATAAAGGGAGTCTTGCCCTTGGCGTACTCTTCATTGGCAGATAATACAGCATTGATATGCATCCAAACATTATGGCTCATTTGAACAGCATAACTTAGTGTATCCCAGGAAGTTCTACCTTCCTTACCAATCAAGTTTAAGTCGCCGGGTGCATAGGTACAAACATCATTAATTGCAATATGCTTGCTCATATGACTGTCTTGAAACTTTTCAATAAGACCATCATCTCTAACTACATCACCATACAGTCTAGTATCAGTAGAATACTTCTTATCATCAGCGCCTGGGGTCATGGAATATGTCCACTTGCCGTTATTCTTTATACGCAATTGATCATACACAAGTCCCTTGGCATTAGCAAAGAACGGGCTTGAACAGTCAAAGCTTGCAGTAAAGTTTGCGTTATGATGTTTGCGTACAGCACGTTGAACATCTGTTAGTAGCACTGCCCACTCCAGCTTGCTGGTCCCTAGAAAATGCATCCAATCATGCAAACCTTCTTCAAGTACGCCGTCACGGATCATATGAACAAGCCTGCGTAATAGCAAGTGGATGTCACACATATTCTGACCACCCATAGCCCATCCATTAAAGTGTGTGCCGGGATAACGCTTGGGATCATTATAATCCTTCATGCGATTATACCAGTCGTCAGACTCAGCATGGTTCTCACCCTGAATAACATTAAGCAACTTGCAAGCGCCTGTGCGATGCTTCATCCAGTAGTCATTATTGATGCGTGTAGCCAGTGCTGCTTCTTCATATGACGTAATTCCAGTGGCATTTCTACCACGCTCAGTGTTAGCAACCCACGCAGGAACGTCAAGTACCATGCCATAATTCATATAAGCATCCATCCACTTGAGAACGATGTCACGCTTATGCTGTGCTTTGGGGCAGTTGGGATCTTTCCAGTCACCGTCCCATACACCCTTGCCAATTTGGAAGCCGCCAGAGTCACCAAGTACAAAACTACGTGGATCACGGTTACGCACCATATTTTCTTTAGGTTCAGGACCCACTTCTAAGATGGCATGACCCGCAGAGTATAGGCACCAAGGATAATAGAAGTATCCCTTGTCAGGATCTAGAAAATCAAGTCCGTCAATCCCATTATGAAAGCTGGGCGGAACTCTACCACCCTTACCTTTTTGGTATTTTCCAATTTGAAAGCTATAGAAACTACTCAGTGCTGGTAAGAACACTGCGTAGTCTTTTTGCCTTGCTGCCATATTATCCTGCGGTATCATGTTTTCCCTTAAAAGATGTTTTGTGCGATTACCATACAGCTAATCCAAGCCCAGATAGTGTTAAATCCAACAAGTGTAGGTAAGAATTTCTTATTGCTGGCCCAGATTAGACTCAATGAAGTAATCAATGTTAGAATATAAAGCCACCACAGTTGGATCCCCCAGATTAGCCCAGGAATAATAATAATGGCTTTCGCAACCCAACTAATAAACTCAACTGTATTATAGTTGGTCCAATATTGCTTAGTGAACCACATTGAATAGCAGTTCTTGATATTCTGCCATCCAATGTGAGAGTATGAAATACTACATAGCACTAACCACGATAGTGTTGCCATTTGTATTTGAAACAGAGTAATTGTCATTACTTGCTCTGCGCTGGGATAATATAACTGTACTCGATAAGCCCTGTATCAACGGTAATCTCAGCAGCACCGTCATCACTAAAGCGGACCTTCTTATCCCCGTATAGATTTAGGATAGTTAGGAAACGCAGCACTGGCCAATGCCAATTCTTAGTAAGCGCACCAGTAATTCCGCTTTGAAACACAAAGTTACCAGCATGTGTACTGTGATCACCAAAATAGAACTTCAAGTCAGTTCCTTCAGTCTTGGTAATAAAATGTGTCTCTTCACTATTGGCGCTTGCCTGAAACTTGAACCGCTGATAGTTTGCGATCGTGGGCTCAAACTCCACATTCCAGTTAACGCCCTTAAACTTGACACCCTTGATCTTTTCATTGATGATCTCAGTAGTCATAAAGCGATAGTCATTCTTAAAATCGCCGCGCTCGTTCTCAAAGTGTAGACCAGTTGGGGTATCTACGCCACTGCGATCCTGAACTGTCAATTCAATCTTTGCATTCTCTTTATACTCGGGAATGTTTAGTACGGTATTAAGCTTATTTAAATTAGGCATACCAAATACCCCAGTAAAGTTAGGGTTTGGCGTCTTAAAGGTTGCGTTTACAACTACACTCTTGTCGTCACTGACAGCCTGTAAAATAGTTGAGTTTTCATCACCAGTAATCTTAATGGTGTCAATGCAACCCAAAGCCTGCGTATGCTCAACGATGTCTAATAGATAGTCTTTCATCAAATGTTCCTTTTCCATTGTTTTTAGTATACACTATGTTATAGTAGTGAATCAATAATTTTCGCAGTAATTGCGCTTGCTTTAGGACTGGAAAGTTCTCCAGCCTTTTTACATAGTACAAAACTACATCCTTTTACTGTACGATTATTTAGGATTTCAAAACCAATTTCAATTAAATTTTCCAATAAATGATCGGTTACGGCACCAAATCCATTATTAGCTGCAAACTCTTCCAACCCCCAAATAGTTTCTGCGGGAATATAATTAAACAAGTAATAGCCACCGGGAAGTAGGGAAATAAACGCATTGGTTGCCATTGCTGTTAAATTTTCTAGATCTTCAAATTTTGTCCAATGCAAGTTGTATATAATTCCAAAAGTATTTGGCTTGAATACCTTAAGATTATATCCATTGATCTTATAACGTATCAACCTACGTTCAGCAAAAAACTCATTGAATTGAAGTCCCACATGATCTAAAATTGTTTGATCCCAGTCAACAACATATAATGGCTCTCCTCCAACTACATATGGTAAAATATCACCTGTACCAGGAAACATTTCCAATACTGGAAACTGCCAGGACACAATCTTCTCAAGTATGGTACGATAAACATTTAACTCATACTCATTCATTTTATTGTCTTGAAAGAGGGCAAGACGTTGCTCGCCCTCTAACATTCTTCTTCTTGCCAGCTGTGCTTCAGCAGTTGGGAGTATTTCATTGAATGCCAGATCATATTGTTCCTTGACATAAGGCAATACGAATCTATTCATTGGAGCAAGTTCAGGTTGCTCCAATTCATTTGCACACTGTTCTATCGTCTCGTAACACTCACGTATTTTTGCTAGACTTATAGCCCTACTAATCATTCAAACAGACTTTCAAATGTGTTTGAGATATTGGTTGCATTTGAAATGTCCCACTCCAATACACCCAGTAGGTTCTCTACCTTCTGTGTAATGATAGCTTCCTGCATGGCATCAGCATCGAACGACATTTCCTTAAACCACTGTGGTAAACGCTGCTCATCTGTTGGATAAGCAATCGATGTCATACCCAGTGGATTGGGCTTTAGCTTACATACGATTGCCTTCATACCATCAGTGATCTTTATACTACGATTATCACTGTGCATACGAAGCATATTGTTCCAATTAATAGCTGCTCTGACATGCCCTGGCATATTTGTCTTGCCATTCTTTGATTCAAGATCACCGTAGTATGTTAGTTTGTTTACACGCTTGGGAGTACCTTTCTCCCAAGCGGGACGTAGTTTAAACTCTTCCTTAAACTTCTTGATGGATTCAATAACATCTTGTCTTGTACCACCTTCCAGCACTTGCTGAAGAATTGTACTGAGGAAGTCTTGAATAACCTTGGGCGTATCACTACGCTTAAGGTCCAGTCCCATTGCTTTGACTTTGCCAGTTTTACCTTCACGATCCAGTCGCTTGCCTTCAAGATCAATGATCAATGCAGCATAACGCTTTTTAGTAATAAACAAGCTCTTACTGGCAACAAGTTCTCTGCCGCCTTTAATGATACTGCCATTTTCAAATGGTACATGGAAAGCACGTTCCATAAATCCAGGAAAGCTGATGTTAACTTGCTCGGCAATCTGATCATATAGATTAATACAGATGTCACTGTTCCACTCCATACGTCCAGCAGCAACATCATCTTTTACTACGGGCCAAGCACTGAAGTAAACAGAGTCAGTATCACCATAGATAATAGTTTTACCAACATAGTCATAGTCACCGGTTAAGCACTCATTAACAGTGGCATCCATGTGTTGAGCAATACAACGACCTGTTAGTGTAGTTGACTGTCCAATACGTTTATCGAAAAATCTACAGCCCGGATTCAAAATAGCTCCATATAGACTATTTAGATTAATCTTCTTTACCAGCTGCCGCTTGTCCCAGAAGGCTGCCTCTTTAGCGTCCTTTGCATCTTTCTTCTTGGCCTGTAGCTCTTGGCGCTCTTTGTACCATTGTTCAAGCAAGCCCGGAACGACACCTTGTGTGTCAAGAGTGAAGAGCGTCCCGTTGGCGCTAAGACACCATGTTTGATTCGAGTCAAAGACCATCCTGAATATTTCGGCTGCACTATACGTTTCACAGTTTCCATCCTCCCAATCAATAGTAATTTCAGTACCGACTTCCTTATTCATAACTGCTGTATATTCGAGTGTACCGAACATGCCTTCCCATGCGTCTGCGAAGCTACTTCCCCTTGCCATCTTATCAGCAATATATTTGTCAGTCATTATGGGACGCAACTGCCCAATAATAGTTTCAACACTCATATTCAATGCACGAATGGCTGATGGATAAAGTGAATTAATATCAATTGCACCAATCCATTCCTGAATGCCTTTCTTGGGATAAGCAACATAAGCACCCGCTGCTTGGATACCGTCGTCATATCCCTTACGAGCAGGAACAACCATGCCACGAGCATGAGCAGCATTAATGATAGCTTGCTCAGTCACAGCCACAGCACCCATTGTAGTCTGTAGCAACACAGTATTGGAATGAGCAAGTTCATTTGCAAGATCAAGGAACTTTAGCTTCTTGTCCAGCTTGTCCAACAGTGCAGTATCCTGTCTGTTATACTCCAGAAACTTCTTAAAGTCATCGTTGTACAACTGATCAAGTGATCCCTCGTATGGAATCTTACGATCATTAAGCTCATACTCGCCAATGGCATCCAGTGCATAGCTATGACGTTCCTCATAGGTATACTTGCGATATAAGTTCATATAGTCAAGATGCACCCGTCCAACAAGATCATAAGTCTGTCGCTCAAGTCCAAACTTCTCATATGTGCGATCCTTTGGCATCTGATTCCACAGACAATAACGTCTTGTGTCATCCTTACTGAGTACCCTAGCAGTACGATTGATCATGTAGGGAATATCAAAGCCCTCACTGTTCCAACCACTGAGAATGTCAGCATCCTCGATAAGATCCATAAAGGTCTTAAGTAGATCTGCTTCCTCTTCAAACAAGTAACAGTTGGGAATACTATCACAGATTGCCTGCGCATCTTCTGATGACATATTAGGTGGTGCAATACATAGTGTAATCAATTGATCCAGCCAATTGAGAAATACTGTTACTGCGGTTACCTTGGTAAAAGGATCTTCTGGGCTGCTGTATCCACGGACCTTATCAAAGTCCGTCTCAATATCGAAAAATGCTGTTTGTAATTCGGGAGCATCTTGACCAATGTAGTTTTCAGCAAGACAGCGGAAGATGGGATTAATATCTGATTCGTATAGTGTCTTGCCTTTGAACGCAGCCTGTTCCTTACGGAAGTCTTTACTGCTACGAGTACTTACACGCTTGCATGGTTCTCCCCATAGGGTACGGAATTGCCCGTTCTCATTGGGATAATAGAAGACATAATTTGCGGGATAATCGTGGTAAACTCTTTTACCATCTTTACGCTCCACGACGTGGATACGTTCTTTTTCGCGATCAATGATTGCGTCAATATACATTTTATTTCCTTAGCTGCTTACGGCCAGCCCTGCCACTTCATGAGGGTTTTGAAAGGATCCCTCAACCTTATATATAATTATTCGTCTTCGTGGCGTAGGTTATCTGTGCTGTTTAAAATGCTTTCAATAACTTCTAGATCATCACGTACACGATCAAAGTCACGCTTCTGCGCCATCTTAATTGCCCTCTTGAGCAAGCTGGGCTTAATCTCGAGTTCTTCAGCAATGTGCTTAACGGTATCGTTAAGTCCTTCAGATAGAGTTTCAATTTCTGTCATTACGGTGGAACTCTCACTGATAAGCTGCTTTAGTTTGGCTTTTTCTTCTGAATTAAAATTACGAGTCGTCATGTTTTCCCTCTGTCAAAGCTTCAAGCACCATATATTGCTCATATGCTGCTATGTATTGTTCGCTATTATAGCGTGGTTCAATATGTTTTGCACTATCATATTGTATAAATGCATCCATAAGTGTAGGATTTTTTTCTAGTTTTTTAAAGTCTGGCACAATGATATGAAACATCTTATTTACTATCTGTAAATTTTGATATAACTTATCAATATCAATTTTATTCTTTTTAGTATTAATGTGTGGATTTTCACAATCCAAATTAAGATTACCAGTCATTGTAATAGTACCAGATGCCTGGGTAATGGCTGAACTTGTTATTGAAGTCCATCCATTTGTGCCTAGATACTGGCCTGAACTGGAGCCTGTGGCTGGCAATGTTATGACACCAACTCCACTATTATATGAAGTTCCACCTGCGCCGCCACCACCAACAGTAACTACTGTGGTAGTAGGACTTGCGTTACTAGGATAGTTATAAGTTGTTGTTTTATTTTTTGTGGACCAAAACATATCTAACCTCTTGTCAAAGATTAGATCTTGGCTGGTTGACCTTCTCTTGACTTCTTATAGTTTATAGCATAAGCGTCTGGAGTGCAAGAAAATTTTGCAACAAAATCCCTATGCAGTTTAGCAGGTTCAATTCTAAACTTTTCACATATGTGTTTCATTAGAATATCAATGTGGTCATAATCAATTTTTGGAACATGTCTTAGGTTATGCTCAAGTTGATCCACTGCACTCTTGTCAATGTCCTTCACATTGCTTTCTATAGCTTTATCATAACGGAAACGAGCACCCATTAATCCGCGAGCACCTGCACTAATGGGATGTTTGGCTTGTAAGCCAATGCTCATTGCCGCTTCTGATAAAATTTCATGTAAACGCATTATGCTTTTCCGTTTGTTTTTAGCTTAGGTGGTCCATTATTACTTATATTAAAGCCCCACTTAGCTGCTTGCTTTTTATCTTCGCCTGTATTAACATCAACTGACAAGGCATTGGACCAACGAGGATCATTTGCTTCCTTGGCATTAGTAGGAATATGTCCACTTGCTTCTTCAATGCTTTCATCTTTAACGCAGTTATTAACTCTTGTGCCGCCCTTCATCTTAGTACCAGCTTTGTGATAGCCAGTCCAGCACTTTGGATCCAATCGTTGTTTAGCCTCATCCATATCTTTTGGCTTCTTTCCTGCTTTCTTCTTAGCAATAGCTATTGCTGCTTGTTGAGCTGGATTTGCTGCTTCTAAGATATCCTTAACTTTCATGGCGCGCCTTGTCCTCTATATTTCTTAAAACTACGCTTGGTATGCTTATTCATGGAGCTATACTTGATATTACCAATGCCTTGGCTAGTCTTCTTATTATTCTTGATTCTTTCAACTTTAACTTCTTTGATTGCTTTGCTTGCCATTGTTGAACTCCTTAAGCTGCTGCTAGTCTAGTTTGAATATATTTTACTGCCTTTTGTTTTTCTGCAGGTGGTAGTTTCTGTATCTGAGCTAATACTGCGTTATATTGAGCACTAATTGCGGGAACACCACTTGGAGTAGTTCCTGCCGTGCCTGGTTTACCAGTAGCTGTTCCTGCTGATGCTGTACCTGGAGTAGCTGCTGGCTTCTTTGCCTTACCAACTGGGATCTTTGCTGCTTTAAATGCAGTTCTAAGTACATTCTCATCAATTCCCTGTGTCTTAAGGAATTCGAATACTGCTTTACTGTCAGTTGGGCTACCAGCTTTTTTCCAAGCACCCATTAGCTTGTCAGCTGTGACCTTATTAGTTAGATTACCTGCACCAGTTGCAATTTTTTGTCCGGCAGCGGCAGCACCTTTAATCGCGGCTTGCCCAAGTTTACTACTAGCGGCAGCACTAGCACCTTTCATAGCAGCGCCTGCTACAGCACCACCTGCACTTTTAAACTTATCCCAAATTGGTCCTTCTTCAAGTTTTTGAAACAGACGCTTTACCTGTGCTTCAGTTAATAATGTTGGAGCAAACGCAGTACCACGGAAAGCTTCCATTACTTGTGACTCAGTTAATGCTGGTCTGTCAAAGTTAATGGATTCTCCTTTGGGCAATTTAGATAGATATTGCTGTATTGCTTTGATCTTCCATTCTGGATTTTTAGTTAGTTTTGGATCAGCTTCCATTGCATCGCTATAGATATTCTTAAGTAGACTATCTGCTTTTGCTGTTAACATTGTTATGTTAGCAGGTTGGCTTTTTAGATCAGGATTCTGTCCAATAATTTCATTTCTGATGAACTTATCAAGATCTAATTCAGTCTTGATTGCACCAGACCCAATCTTATCAAACAACTTATTGGTTGTATCATTGACAATCCCAGATAATCTAGGACTGGATTCAATATAACTATCCTGAGCCTTTGCCATAAGTTGATAAACAAGTTCTTTCTTTTGACCAGCTGTCATCTGCAACTCAGCCTCAGCAGGATACAATGTATCTACTTGCTTCATTAGATCTTTTTGTATATTTTGTAGTACTTCGCTACCAAGTTTTCCTGGTCCAACCTTATTAAATTTATCGTTTATATCTTTCGTTAAGTAATCAAGTACTCTCTTTACCTTGGGATCTTGATTGGCGGCATCAAGCATGTCAGTGCCCGTAGTATTGGATATTGAAGCAGATGCAGGAGCTTTTGCTGGACCAGCTGCATCCATAGCTCCTTGTAGTTTAGCTCCTTGTTTAGCAATCGAAGGATCGTTATTGTTAACCCATTTACCATTAACTTTTGATTGTCCAATATGGTCAATATCATCATCACCGGTAGGTTCAAATCCTGCTTTTGATGCTGGTGATTGCCCGGCGGCAGTAGCCGCACCAGTGGGTTGAGCAGCCGCAGCGGCACCACCTGTTGCTTTCTTAGCTAATGCATCAACAAAATCTTGATCTATGATACGTACTTTGGAACCATATCCTGCATCTCTAAGTTCAGCTTGCAATGCACTTTGAATATTGCTTATGCCACTTTGTGCTTGCATACTGTTATACCCAGCCTGTTGAGCTGCTGTCTTTAATGCAGCCTTAAAGTCTTCTGGAGTCTTAATTTCACCTGCGGCAATCATTTTCTTAATGACATTAACGCCCTTGCTAGTTGGGCTAGATCCAGTTACAGCATCAGCTGCATTACCTGCTCTGAGAGCATCTTTTGTGTCCTGTTGACCTGGAGTATTACCTACATCGTTCTTAGCGTATCTAGCAGATTGTTGTGCTGGAGTTTCACCAGTGGAAAGTTTCCCACCGCCCTGTGGATCCGCACTACCACCGGTTCCAGGACCTCCTGCATCAGTAGCAGCACCTGCAACTGCGCCGCCCCCAATTGGTTTTGGTATTTCAGTTGGAATACCCCCGCCAAATAATGTTTTAACTCCGGCACCAATACTTTGTGCAATACTAGCAATGCTATATGTTTCTAATCCTGAAACAGCAGAAGATACAAAACCTTCACCTTGTAATAGCTTATCAGTGAATTTCATCACACCAATGATTGCAGGTTTTAATACAAGAAATGCCGGCCCCATACCTACATACCCTGCAACACCAACAGCTAATACTAGAGTTGCATATACTGCTTTTTGAACTCCTGGATGTTCTTTGGCAAAATCTCTATACTTCTGTATATAACGCATTACACCAGCATCTCCGCCGGTTTTTTCTTTTAATTCAGCAGCAACTTTATCGTAACCAGATTCAAAACCTTTAACAAGTCCTGTATCCAATGTTACTTTTTTCGCATAATCATAGATTGCTTTAATTTTTTTAGCAACATCAACTCCCTTGCCGGCAATCGTTCTATTTCCGCCACCGGCATCCACCTGCTGTTGTACTTGTGCAAACAATGCCTGAACTTGTTGAGCAGTAAGCTGTGCTTCCATTAATGAACGTGCAAGATCTTCTCCCATACGTACAGTTGGGTGATATGAGGGCAATACACTTTCAAAGAGTGGGTGAGTTGATTCCAGTAGTAAATCATTAATACGCATTAGGCATCTCCAACCATTTTTTTGCCTGGAGTCTTTTTGTCCTTGCCCTTCCAGTAGCCTGTAAACTTTGGACCAGTTTCTTTGCTTTCGCCTTGAGCCTTAACAAAGCTAACAAAAGCATCTTTTGATGTCATAAGATTCTTGATTGTTTCATGCTTTTCAACTGGACGCATAGCATCAATTTTAGCCAATGCTGTTCTTGCAATTGAAGGCTTAATTGCTAATGTGCTGCCATCTTGAAATGTCAACGGCTTACCGGTAGCTGTATCAAGATTAGACTTGAGCTGTAGTAATATGTTTGATTTATCAGTTGTATCTCCACGTGGTGCAACATAACCGCCTAAACCAGTTTCTGGATTATATTTGTTAGCTTTGTATACTGTAGCAGCTCGATCAGGATCGTGCCCGAATCTAGATGCTGCTTGTGCTCTTGTAGTTGGCGTAGAAACACTGGGATTAAAACCAGCTTCACCAAGTCCTTGCTTTAATTGTAGAATGGAATGAACTAACTTCCCACGCATCTCAGCTTGTGTATGTCCCGGAGCCCAACCGCCCTCTGCCCAGTTAGCAATCGTTGCTGCATCACCAGGTGAAAGATTCGAAAATTCCTGTGTTAGATCTTGTGCGTTATACTGTCCATAACGACTCCAAATAGCCTTTGCTTCTGGATTTTTTAATGCTGCGTCTGCATCTGCACGACTGACCATCATGCCTTCGCCAATCTTCTTCTTACGCTTCTGCATACCAATACCACCACTGGCAAACCCAGTACCGTTACCCATGCTGGTAGCAATGCCTCCGGCGCCACTTGCGCCACTTGACATCTCAGCAATTATTCTCATGCCCTTGTGGTCTTTACAATGACTAAAGCCCGTGTGATGTGGAGCCTTTAATCCACCACCGCTAAATCCTTTACCACACTGTGAGCAATGAACAACCTTATCATCCTTGCCTTCACCAATTACAACAAATCCTTCTTTCTGCTTGCCCATGATATCAGTGGACTTGACCATTAGTGGAGTACCCAGTGGCTTCTTATCTGGACCCAACTTAGCCATCTTAACCATACCATCAGCAGTTATACCGGGAGTTGACCCGCCTGATGAAGGAGTTGCACTTGATTGCCCGGCTGCTGGTGGAGTAGCAGGAGCTCCAGGAGCTCTTTGCTGTTGCTGCCCCTGTACCGGTGGCTGCCCAGGCACTTGACCCGGTGCTTGTTGCCCTGTGCCACCAAATGCTGGATCATTTGGATCCTGCCCTGGCTTAAATGCAGTAATAGTAGCTTCACCGACACCCTTATTATGATTATAACCCTGCTCATCGCCTGGAAATCTCATTTCGTATGATAGATACTGCCATACTGTTTCAATATAATCAGATGCCTTGGTAATTTTTGCCTGTACCCAGCCCTCAAGTCCCTGACGCTCATCTAAATTCTGTAATAGTTCATGTAACATAATTGCATGTTTGGCAGCACGATAAAGATCGCTTCTTGCCATTTGCACCTCATGATCAGGCTCCTGTGTATAGTCACTGGGATCAACGTGCCCACCACTTTCCTTCTTAATCTTACCACCCTTGGCAAGAAATTGTTTCATTAAGCGTTCTGATTCTTCTCTGTCATCTGCTTTTGGGCGCTCACCAGGCTGTCTATATGCCTTTGGGCGACCAGTGTCCATTGCAGTTCTTGACTGTGAATCTTTCCATTTACTCTGGGTTCTCTTAAGGCTTCTAATGCCTTCATTTATGTGCTCCAAAGCATCTTGAAGTTTAGCTGCCATTAATACAGCATTATCTCTTTTTGATTCAGCAATGGTAGCTGTGTTAAGTTGGTGAATACGCTGTTCAATAGCATAACGCTGCTTAAGAAGTATAACGAGTTTATCGCTCATCTGAATAATCCTATTTGATAATATTTAGTTGATTCTGAAAGAAAGGTCTGTACTATTAAGTTTGAAAAATTGCTGTTCATTGATGTTGACATCATCAAATACAACTTGTGCAATGGGATGCAAGTTTTCAATACTTAGTATATGGATTCCTGGATTTAAATTGAGAACAATGGACTCTTCAATTCGATAATCCTTATGTCTTAGCCTGGGAAATACTCGCTCGGCAAGAAGGAAGTTATCTATATATAAACGATATCTTCCATCTTTTCCATATACATACCGTGTCTTAATTTTAATAGTACAAACAACTTCCATCTCATTACTTATGAGTATTGAAAATGCCTTCTATTTGTTTGGCCAGTACATGCCCGCGATGACGCACATCCTTCTTATTACTGACCTTCATCTTTTCAGCTTTTGCTAACAGCTGACGTAGCTCAGGTCTAGTAAGTTTTTTATGTGGGGGTAAATCTAGGTATGTTGCCGCTTGTTGTTTGAGCTGGCTAGTTTTTATATCGTTTTCAACAATGTTATGGAAGTTCTCACACAGTTCAAGTATTGTATCCCAATCGTGTGTATAGGAAAACTCTTGGTAGTGCATGACAAACTCCTCATTTTGAAACTCCGGACTTAGCAATACTCCCAAGTATTTTTGCAACATGGTCAAATGCTGAGTCATCGTATTTGATTCCAATACCACCGGCTGCACGCCATTTGTTTACATTAACACCATAGTCATCCACTAATATATTGGCAACACCGTTGCCAAGAGCATGATCCGCTTTACTATGAGTTAACACTATTTCGGCAGGGGGCATATCAGATAAATGTTTCTTGATCCAAGCAATTTTGCCTGGTTTACTACGCTCATCACCAGCAAGTGGTGTTGAACAGATTCTATATTCACCATACTTTTCAATTACTGTCTTAACCAATGCCCGTGCATGAGGTAGCATGGGCAAGTCAATCCAAAATGTTGGATGTTCTCTTACTAGCTGTAATGTTTCTTCGGTATTATTGATATCTTTGTAATGTTTAACACCAGCCAATCTTGACCACTCACTAAAGAAGTCAGCCAGCACCCCATCCATATCCAAATAGACACGTGGCTTTATTAATTCGTCTTCGTTTGTATTTTCCCCACTATCAAATTCTTCAAGTAAGTGTCCGCCTTCCATGATTGCCAATTCCATTGGCGACCAGCTTTCACTTGTTTGCGATTCTGCTATCCAAGCAGGCCCAGTATAGCCATTGGGAAATTGAGCAAAGTGCTGGATGGTACGATGCCAGCCTTCCTGAAGTTCATATCCATCAGGATGCTTAATAAGAATAACTGGCTCTTTGCGGACACCACCTTGCTGTTGAGCAAGTGTTGCTTGTGTAGCATGACGTTCAGCATCTCTTGCTACAACGTCCTTGACAGCACCGCCTGCTCTATTCTTTAGTTCGCCTTGTGTCCATGGTTCAAACATATCCATAGTAAATTTTAAGTTAGGAACAAGAGTCCATTTACTATTAGGCGTTAATCCAACACTCTTTAATAATTCACTAAGATGACTTTTTATGTCAGCGCCATTACCAAAATCAACTTTGTTATTATTGTAGATCCAATCTCTTACTACATACTCAGGCCAAGTTGGTAATACTTGCTTTAAATAGTGAATTAACGCACCTCTAAGTTCCAGCAGTGGTGCCTTAATAACACTTTCCTCAGATACATTTTTTGGATCAACTAATCTAGCAGGGATTGATTTCATGCCAGCCATTCTATATGCTTTAAAACGATGATGACCATCTAGAACTTGAAATCTGTCGATGCCATGTCTGCGTACAAGTATAGGAGGTAATTCTTTACCTGCTTTAATTGCTTTAACTATGTTAGCAAGATTCTTTGCGTGTGATGGTTCGTCGAATTTAGAATCAGGTTCAAATCCACTTAGTTTATTAATTGGAATCATAATGGTCTTCTCAGGTTTACCACTATCATTTACCCACGCACCAAAGTTATTTGGATCTGAACTTAACTTAACTTTAGCAACTTCACTGACACTTTCCTGTGCTACTCTTTTGAATGTATACCCTTTGTCACCATTGACAAATCCAGAATCAATTAACTTATATTCTGGGAGATAACGACCAATATTCTTTGCGATCATATCATATAACTTGATACGTCCTGCGTCTGAAGATTTGCCACTGAAACTTATATAAGGTGGTTTACGTTTAGCAACAAACTGCTTGACAATAGAACCTACAGTGGCAAATACACGGAAAGCATCACCTTTACCTGTCATACCAATTGTGGGATTTTCTTTGTCAGTGGCATCAAAGAACCCAATGTCAGCAACGCCGTTTCCTGTATCAACTTGTATAAAAACTTGAATGGTTGTGCCACTATCAGTCTGGAACATGGATTTTTGAGTAGTTGCTGTACTCACTGGGCTAATGAAACGATATGGTTGATCAGCAACTTCGTTTGTTACTTCCTCATTTGCTCGCTTCTTACCACGACGCATGTTAAGCTGCCAACGTGCCAATTGTCCTTTACGACCTTTGGCATGACTGGCTTTCTCTAATTGTGATATTGTGGCTTTCTTTGGGATGCCGTGTCTTTGGCTGTCGCCAGGACGCCCAGGTCCCTTTCCATCTGCAAAGTTTTCACCAAACTTTTTTTTTGGATCTGCTGTCTCGTTTTCAGCCTTTGCAAGTCTAGTATAATAGTCCAGCTTTTCACCAAGATGATCCATTGCAATCTCAGTTGCAACTTCAATATCATTAGTGTGTTCGAACTCCACCTTAACCCCTCTTGCCAATTGACGATGTACAGTATCAGACGTAGTCATAAATTTCTTAGCAAGTTCTTTTACGTTGGGTGTATGCTTGTTGAGTTGTTCACTCTCCCCCACGCTCTCACCTAATCCCAACGATTTACGCAATGTTGGATAAAGTTGATGTTGAACAAGTTCAGCTAACTTTGGATTAATCTTGGGACCTAATATGCTACGAACAAATGCTTCTGGATCACCATCTGTTACATTCTTGCGAGCATTAGTAGCACTTGCTAAACGTGGGCTAATGGCAAAGTCTAATGGATTAAAGATAAAGCCTTTGCCTGCTTTTACTGCATCTGGATTTGCTTGACCATGTGCATTACTACTCTTAATCATTTCTCCGTAACTGGACATATCATCTTCACCAGCAACAAATGTTGCAGCACGATAGCCTTTCTTATAGAGCCAAGTAGCAGCAACTAGTGGGGTCTTGATGCTGGGATCAATAATGAGATGACCTTTAGTTTCAGGAAATAATGTCTGTATCCACCAAACTTTCTGCTCATATGTAAGTGGATTCTTCTTATCACCAGTCTTGGCACTGACAAACAAGAACCAATCACAGTTTTGTTTTTGTGCTGCTTTCTGCAATGTTTGAATTAAAGCGTGATGACCAAAATGCGGAGGATTCAAGCGTCCAAATGTAAAGACTGCTTTTTTAACTTCTGCTTCTTCAAGTTCATCTAAACGCATTTGTAAGCCCAACTGATAGTATATTTATTAGTGTTCAAAATTGGCGGCGCTAAACTTTTCTCTGTTAACTACCTTGGTTGGATTTTCTTTACCATGCACCATATAGCCTTCCTGTCCAGCTTCACCATTAATATGAGCTTGCATCTGTGCAGGATGTGCATCAAGTAATCCCACAATGTGATCCTTTACACGCATGATACCAATAAATGCTTGGCATAATACCTTATACCCGCCTTTATTTTCTTCAATATACTTCTGTATATTTTGTAATTTTTGAGGGCTTGATTTCTTACTTGCTAAAAATCCTGTTATGAAGTCACTGCCAAAATTTTCAAAATTACGTTGCTTAACTCTGTAGTTGCCATATGACTGCAATAGTGAAGGGAGATCTTTGATCTTCAATGCAGTTAATGTTCCTTCATCCAGGAATTTATCCATTACAGCAGCGTTTGCAGTTATAAAGCTTTCAATTGATTTTAGATCAGGTGGTATTTTAACACGGGGCGGTGTTGTAAACTGATCAGTGATCATTAACAATGGACCCCTGTTATTGGCCGCTGATGGCAACTTGCTAATATGACGTCCGGGAGGAGCCGCAATTTTACCATCTGGGCCAGCAGCAGGTGCAGTACCGAAGAATGTATGAACACAGATTGCACTTGTGCTTTTTGCAATAGCTTGTCCAAGATCACTGTTAGTGGGAACTGTGTAAACTACTGTATTGGGCTTAAAAACAAATTGGTTATTCTCAGCGGGAGGTGTTTGGCTATACATTAGATCACCAAACAAATAACCTTTAAAACTGTTGGATAAGCTTGCTTCAAACTGTGGCCAAAGCAAAGCAATCATACCAGCTAGTTCTTCTCTGCCACCGCCCTTGCGTTGAGCGTATACTTCAGCAATTTCTTCAGGACTGCGTGGGAGAATTCCTTTGGCAAACATATGCTTGTCACACATAGTAAACCCACGCTCGTCTCTACCCCAAACAATAGCAGGCTTGCCATCTGGCTTGACACTGATTGTTTCAGGATTAGTAGACATTTGCTTTATTGTTGCAATGGCTTTTTTAGCACCTGCAGATCCCTCAGTAAAAACTCGATCTTCAGGATGAGGTACTCTAGCCTTTGTTGGGTCGTACTCTTCTAATAGGAATTCATTTGCTCGCATTGTATATTTATTTGCTTTAAAAGTTTTCCAATAGCCAAAGATACGTGGGTACAGCAAATTCCATCTGCCATTCCCCACAGTGACCAAAACTACACTGCCCAGTAATAACAGGTGGTAACCAATCTCTCTTAGTCAAATCTGGTATAAATTTACCCAACTTGAAATTTAAGTAGTTTAAACTTATACCATCAATACTAAGATCTTCAAGATTTAATATTTGATCCTGTAGAATATTACCTGCTTCGTCAATTTGTGTATGTTTATCTTCTTTATTCAAGTAGCATAGTCTTAATACTCTTGGACCTTCAGATAAATTCACAGTATATTTTAATGTTCTGGATTTATTTTCTATTTTTTTCTCAGTAACCTCAAAAGCTGGCTCAAGTAAGATATCATCTACATAGATTTCAGCAATCGGTGGTTCATCCCACCAATTGCTAGACAATATGATTTCAAGTTCAACTTCTTCGCTCATATTAGGTAGCCTTTTCTGCAATCTCTACTGTGCTGATATCATTTAGATCAAGATTAAGCTTTGGTACTTCAGCAGCTGGGGCGGCGCCACCATTTGAAATCTGATTGGTTAATACCTGCTTTAGCTCGTCAAGATCTCCTGCATACTTGTGATAGCCAGTATGATCAAGCTTAATGCCAGTGTCAGCGAATACCTTACCACCCATTAAACGCCATAGATAACAGAATGTCCAGTCTTCAGACAAGTAATTGCCATCTGGATCAATCATTGTATCAAATAGCCCATACATAAATGGCTCATACTGGGCACCAATACCAATGTTATCACGATACTTGAGTTCAGGATGTGCAGCAATCATATTGTTGATGACCTCTCTCTTTACAAGCATGAAGCCAGTGCCAAGAGTTGATACTTCGACCAAATCACCTAATACTTGAGGATTGGGTACTGTATTAATAACGTAACGAATGGGTACTCTCTTCATGGGATATACCCCACCGACAACATCCTGATTTGCACAAAGCAAACGAAGAATTGATTCAGCATCAAATCCCAAGTCAGTATCAATAAACATGAGATGTGATGCAGTCTGATTAAACAAGAACTTTGCAACAAGGTTGTTGCGTCCTCTTGGGATAAGTGATTCGTTCACCATTGTATCAATACTATAGTTGATGCCTAACTTAGCGGCGATAATACTAAATTTAATCATGCTAATAAAGGTTGCTTCGTTACAAACACCGTTGTACATGGGCAAACAAAAGTGAACATGAGTTGTGCGTAGGTATGCTAATACTTCCGGAGGCAATCCGTGTGTATCTTGATTAATTTCATCTGTCATTTGTTGATTCTCTCTACTAGTTGATTTTAATTATATAGCACTCGATTGATAGTGCCTGCTGTAAAATTGGTAACTGACATCCTAATCCAAACAAAATTTCCAATAACATTGGTATAGTTACTGCCAGTATATGGCGTAGTGTCGTCACCAAAACTACTACTGGTATCAAACCAATCATCTTCAGTTGGATTGGTTGCTAATGTTGCTTGTACAGTGACTGTACCCACTAATCCTGTTGCTTTATATCCAAACGTATGAAGACCATCAGAATAACCATAAAAGCCACGTCCTTGATATCTGGTGCTATACCAATCTAAATCCGTGCCATTATACGATCCGCCATTTGAAGCACCGTGTGCGGTATTACTGATTATTACTGTTGGTACAATGCTCATTTTCTTTTTGCTTCCACAAGTCTCTTGCCGCCAACTAACTGTTCAATAACTTCAATGAGCTGAGAAATTAGTTCATTATCTAAAATCATCTCAGCTTCTTCGTTATCTTTTAGCAGTTCGCTAATATTGATTTCAATGGTTTCTTGATTGAGTTTGGCCATAATATGCTCCTGAAGTATTTATCAGGCTTCCTGCAATACCTTTGGCTTTCTGCCACGCTTCTTGCCAGCAGACTTAGTATTGCCATTGGGCTTGATATCATATGCAGCAGCCAACCGTTCCGGTGCCATGCCATCAATATTGTCAACTTCTTCACAGGGAATACTATATTTGCGTCCGGACGAATGAACGCAATGCAGCTTGAGTGTGCCATCTTCCGCTACGATACGTGATACTGTAAGTGGAATAACAGCTTCCGACGGCATATCTCCCATGGCAACAATGGGACACCTTGCATAAATTCGACTAGTGTTGTTTAGAATGCCGCGCTCAATTAGTGCCTGTGCTAGTGATACTTTCAATTTGACTTCTCCATGAGTTTTACAATTTTTTTAATTTTACCAGGTGCAATCATATGCAACAAGAGTATATCATCTGTATTCTTTGCAAAGAAGTTGAATCCATCATATACTCCAATAATTCTACCATAGTTGTCCCTTGCTGGATCCTTAGTATTGAACCTACCCACCACTTCCTTATACCAATTTCTAAACTCAAAGTCATCCTTGTTTACGGCTAGGTAACGTGTTATATCTTCCTTAATGGGGTCATTCCAATCAAAGTTACCAAGAAATACTTGATAACGATATTCTGGTAATTGTTTAACAAACTTGATATCAGTAATTGACTCCAAAGAAGTCTGATTCTGTCGCTCTGAAACGTACTTGTCGTTAGTATACTCAATCATAGCAATAGCACTTGAGTATTCTTCTTTGGACAACACCAAATCAATAAAAGCCGAATCACTTGAATATATATTACACCAGGATTCACGGCGACGTCTAAATGTAATATTGTTCATCTCACATTCGCGCAGTATTTTCATCCAACGGTGATCACTACCGTAACGACCACGAGGATCATCTTGGCTGGAAAAGTTAAATTCAAACTTCCATTCAAACTTCTGCTTATACCAAGTTTGGTCAACACATTTTATTCGCCACTGTGGCAAACCCAATGCTTCAAACTTCTGTATGTACTGATTCTTGCTGCTCAACTGATAGCTCCACTTCATCGCCACTGGCGCTAACCTTAATTATAGCACCGTTCAGCAGATTGTCAAACAGTATTTTCCTAGCCAGCGGTACTTTGATTTTTTCGTGTATCAGTCTTGCCATTGGGCGAGCACCCATAGCAGCGTCATATCCATTGTCAATGAGATATTCCCAAGCAGTATCATCCAATAGTATCTGCATATCCTTATCAAGCAATTGTGTCTGCATTTCTGCGACGAACTTGCCTGCAACCTTCTTGATGGTTTCCTTATTCAGCTTGTTAAACTTAATAACAGCATCCAAGCGGTTTCTAAATTCAGGACGGAAGAATTCCTTAACAGCTTTGTCATCCTCGCCTGTTTTAGTAAGTGAGCCAAAACCAATACTATTGCGCTCGCTGTCAGCAGCACCTAGATTACTTGTAAGTAAAATGATTGCCTGGCGGCAGTCTGCTCTTTTGCCGTTAGAGCCCGTTACAAACCCCTCGTCCATAATCTGTAGTAGAATTTGGACCACTTCCGGATGTGCTTTTTCTATCTCATCAAACAAGATAACGGCATGAGGATTCTTAGAAACCTCACTTATAAGCAGACCACCAGCCAAGTTAGCATCCTCATAGCCAACGTAGCCGGGAGGTGCACCGATCAAACGGCTAATACTATGCCGCTCACCGTATTCACTCATATCAAAGCGGATAAGCTTCATGCTTAAACGATCACTTAGTGACTTTGCAAGTTCGGTCTTACCTGTTCCAGTTGGTCCAAGTAGGAGGAAGGCGCCAACTGGACGGTCATTACTCTTTAGACCAGCACGGTTAACCCATACACGGTCAAGTATTTGATCAACAGCAGTGTCCTGTCCATAAACACGCAGCTTGATATCCTGCTCCACAGTGTGGACGTCAATGCTATTCTTTACTTCTTCCATTTGGCTAATGGGGATGCCAGTCATACGACTAATCTCACGTTGAATCTGCGCAACATCAATAATACGATGTTCTGCATCAGTACTACGCTTCAATGCCGCAGCACTGTCAATCAAATCAATTGCCTTATCAGGAAGCTTCTTGTCATTTTGAAAGCGAACACTTAGTTTTACTGCCGCTTCAATTGCCTCATCTGTAATTTCCACATTGTGGAAGCCTTCGTAACTATCGCGAATACCTTGCAGAATCTGAATGGCAATTGCAGGACTTGGTTCATCAACAGTAAGTCTATTGAATCGACGCATCAGCGCACGATCCTTCTCAAAATTCTGTGTATACTCTTCCCAAGTGGTACTGGCAATTACCTTGATCTCACCACGTGCCAATGCTGGCTTAATCATATTGGCTAGATCAACAGAACTATTACCACCACCACCTGCACCACGCATCTGATGTGCTTCGTCAATGAAGAGAATAATGTTCTTCATTTCAGTAGCAGCAGCCAGGATTTCCTGCAACCTTTCTTCAAACTCACCACGATACTTTGTGCCAGCAAGCAACTGTCCAATATTGAGACTGTATACCTTCCAACCTCTGAGGAAAGCGGGCACCTTCTCTTCAATGATATCCAGTACTAGACCTTCTGCAATAGCAGTTTTACCAACGCCAGCGTCACCAACCAATAGGACATTGCTTTTATTCTTTCTAGCTAAAATTTGTGAGAGTTCAGCCAACTCCTTGTCGCGTCCAATAACAGGATCAATTTTGCCTTCACCGGCAAGTGTCATCATATTTGTGCAATACTGTTCCAGGATTTTTTCAGACTGGCTCTTAGATGAACGTGTATTCTTCTTACGCTTTGTCCATGCTTTCACAGTTGGCTCTTTCTCAACACCATACTTGGTTAGGAAGAATGCTGCATGACTATGAGTTTCATTAGTGATGCTTAGATATAGATCAATTAAGTTAAGCTGTTGGCGACCACTAAAAATCACTTGTGTATTGGCACGATTAAACACACGTTCCAAACTTACTGTTTTCTTTGGATCTTCTGCATCTTCATCAGTATTGATGACATCAATATTTTCAAGATATGTTTCCACTTCCTGAATAAGTCCGGGAACTTCAACTCCCATCTCATCCAGTAACTGATGGAAGCTTCTTTCATGTAGAAGGCTGAGAAGCAAATGTTCAACCATGAAATATTCATGGTTCAATTCCCTCGCATATTCGCGACCGGTTCTGATAATTTTTAAGATGTCACCATCTGAACTATAGATCTGTTTCATATTACAAATATAGCATTTTTTAAAATAATGTCAAGTATTTATAGGTTTTATTTGTTGTATTTGTTGTACCAAACTTAATTGATCTTTTGTCAACGCAGACGGAATCATAACATTGATCCTAATAATAAATTTACCATAGGTCCTATTTTGCCTTATAAATCCTTCATCAGTGATACCAAGCTGTGTACCTGATTGCGTGCCTGGTGGAATCATTAACTTAATACGTCTGCTACGAGGAGTATCAATTTCATATTCTACGCCTATAATAGCTTGAAAACAATCAATGGTGATATCACTCAATACATGATCATCTAGCTTGTTAAATTTAGGATGAGGTTTTACTCTTATAACAACTTCCAATGTACCTCTTGGAACCGTTAGTATTGCATTATCTCCACGTCCTGCCATTTGCAACACTGTTTGATCATTAATACCAGCTGGTAGATCCAGTGTGATTCTCTCATTGCCTTTTGTTAGATTAAATTCAATGGTCTTTTGGCAAACATCCAATGTCTCAAGGAAATCCATTTCCAATTGAATTCTTATATTACGATTACGTGGAGTCTGGGGGTGCCTAAAATTAAAACCAAACATCTGACTAAAATGATCATTGATGTCGTTAAACATGTGATTTTCAAATCCAGGTGGGAACCCTTGATTAAACTGTGGTTGTGGATTTCTTAATTGGTGGTCATAATGAGCACGTTTATCAACATCGGCTAATGTTTCATATGCTTCACTAATTTGTTGGAATTTTGCTACATCGCCGCCTAAGTCAGGATGATGTTGCTTTGCAAGCTTTCTATAAGCTAATTTAACTTCTTCTGGAGTAGCAGTGTCTGCTACTCCCAATGTTGCATAATGTGTCATACATCATAGTTATTGCAGATTACTTGCCTGCAATCTTTTCCTGGCCCCTACTAAATGCACTTACACCAAGAATTGCACCAAATGCAAGATGGATAAGTCCACCATTGCTTAGTGTTAGACTAGTCCATGCTTGGTAAGGCATTACAAGACCAAATGGTTTGAAGATGATGGGAAGAAAAATAGTTAGCAATGGAAATCCAACGAAATCCATAAAACAAATAATCATATACAACCAACCCATGGCAGGACGCCAGAATGCTTTTGCCCAGTGCTCTGCAACAACTGAAGGCTGGTCACTGCCACCGCCTTCAAATGGATTACCAGCTGGTAAGCTAGTTGGTGCTTGTTGTTGTGGCATTGGTGGAGGTGTATAACTTGGCATTGGTATAGCCACTGGTACAGGATCTGGAATTGGCGGAGGTAGAGGTGGAGGTAGAGGTGGTGGAGGAGGTGGAGGAGG
>Ga0194048_10000106_pt1 | contig 35282 bp, 25 predicted proteins | sample JunL225m_MetaG_FD_161685 | JGI IMG/M metagenome (GOLD analysis project Ga0194048, IMG submission 161685) | Anoxic zone freshwater microbial communities from boreal shield lake in IISD Experimental Lakes Area, Ontario, Canada - Jun2016-L222-5m | ecosystem: Environmental > Aquatic > Freshwater >...
TACCACATATACATTGACTGTTTGTGTAAAATTAGTGTAGTTACATATATGTATTGTAGTAATTGCTGTGGTGCTACCTGCACCATTGACAACAATATTTGCCGCTGTCGTTGTTAATGCTGTGTTTGTGATTGCCATTTTTAATCCTATCCAAATACAATACTGTATGCTACTGCCTTGGCCTTTGTTACCAATTCTGCACCGGTAACTGTGGTGTTTGTTACATATATCCCCGACCCGCCACTACCGGCTGTGTTTGCAAATACTTGTACACTACCTTTGGTATTGTCTGTAAAAATTGTTTTTCCAGTGACATTTAAATTGCCACCCAACACCGGTGCAGTATCATCAACAACTGCAGAAATTGATCCACCAGAGGCTCCTGTAACGATGTTTGCAAATGTGGTCCCATCATTGGTTGTTTGCCATCTATCTATACTTTCGTTCCATCGTATTTGTACATTGGCTGACAGCCCACGATCAATTTCAATACCGGCGGATCCAGAAGACACCCCAGATGCAGATTCTCCTTTGTTTAAAGTAATAATATTGTCCGCTACACTGGTATTGGTACTGCTTAGTGTTGTGGTATTCCCACTTACCGTGAGATTGCCAATGATTGCAACATTCCCATTGAGTGTTTCAATTGTGTAATTACCAATAATTCTTTTAATTGTTGCCATTGCAAAATGACCTTATTTTAGTATATTTAGCCCGAGTCGTTCGATTGTTTTTTCAAAATAAAAGGGCTCGCGAGCCCTTTTATTGTTATACAAATTTTAATTACAATACAGATACATTGGCAAATGTGCTGGTGGCCACTGCATTTGTACGATAGCGATACTTGTTACCGCTAAAATCATATACGTGCTTGGATGTGATACGACTTACTGCAAATAAAGCATTGCTGGTATTGTATCCTTGTACCACCATTGAGCTTGACGTAGTAATTGTATTAACGTTTGCACCAGTTCCGGTGTAAATGTTTGCTAATAGCGCAGCCGACGACACATTGACTAGTGTCGCAACTGTCGAACTGGCATTGGCATGTGTTGCACCGTTTACCGAAGCCACTGTGTTGGCCACTAGAAACTTTTGGGCACCTTTTTGTGCAATGATATATCCGCTGTTGATATAAACGTTTGCTGCTGTGCGATATGCACATCGAATAGTTTTTACACCTGTGGTAGTAATCGTGGATGGACGGCCACCCACTCCACCTTGACTGTTGGTAATACTTTGATCATGTAGATTACCATTTTCAAGTTGTGAAATTTTTAATCCTTTTGCCATTTTATTTTCTCCTTTAAATAGCGTTCTAGGCTACCCGAAGTGGCTGCTCTCCAGGAGTTCATATGAACATATGTATTTATGGTAACACCGGAGATTTACAGTTTTGGCCGTGGAGACGACCGTAGACTAATTTTGTTACTTCTTTACTACAATGCTCACAGGTTACTTTAATCATACTATGATGCTTGCCTTCTGCGGCTAAACGTTTTAGAGTTTCTGCTTTTTTTGCGGAATGTTCTTTAGATTTTTTAATACCTTTAGTTCCGTTTGATATCTTTAATTTATTCTCTTCGCTCATTGGGCCTTTTGGTTTACCTTTAGCAGATGCTGACATTTTTTGTTTTGTATTGTTTGTGTGCGTTTTACCAAGTCTTCCTTGTCGTTGTTGTTCTCTGTATTCTTCTGTTATTATTCTTGGATTTGCTTTTTTAGTTGCACGTATTTTTGCTTTTTGCTCTTCACTCATTGGCTTGCCTTTATTAGGCGGGACTCTGCCCCGCATTGTTGCTGAGTGTGTTTTACCAAATTCTTCTTTTAACCGTGCGTACACTCTACTGGTAATAGGAGTTTCGTATCGTTCTTGTTCTTTATTAGTACGTTTCATTCCGTTTAGAGCATAGATCATTTTGCTACGTGCTTTGCCCGTATGCATTTTAGTTAGTAACCAGTGACATATAAAGTGTTCACGTGCTGTGAGGTCTACTAGGTTGTGTTTTTCATCTGTGCCATTGAGACTGCGTGGTATGATATGATGACGTTCTGTGTAACTATCTAGTATTCTTGTTTTAGCATGTTCTGTTATGGATGCGTACCATTTTTTGTATTTGTTCATATAGTTATTTATGATGCAGTAGCTAATTTTACTTTACAATTAAACAATAGTCAACAAAAAACCACTTTGCAGTGGTTTTCTTGTTTCCCATCCCTGAGAATTTACTTTTAATGGATAAACAACTATTACAAACAGATCACTGAAATGAGAGGTTCGCTACAGCAATCTCCCCGACATAATCGCCAGCATTGCCAAGAGACGATGCAGTATTTGTCAGCTCTACATAACCATAACGAGTCATAAAGCTAACCACTGGTTCAAATGTGCTTGGATCAAGAACAACACCAGAGCTCATCAGGGGAATGTAAGGGCAATAGAACGCGGCTGCATCAGCCTCGCTAGAACCTTTGTATCCCACTAGAACTGCGGCGCTATCATTTGCGTAACCGTCAACATAAATCTTCATAGCACCGTTCAATGTACCAACAAACTTAGTGTTTGTAGGAGCTTCAAAAGTACCTTCTGTTGTGCGGGCAAATGCGCTGGTTGTAGCACTTTGTAGCACTGTCAATGCAGCTGGGGAAACAACAGCCCAGTTACCAGCACCACGACGTGTACGTTGAGCGATCAAGTTAGCTGTACGATTGACTAGAACAGCAAGAGCAGCATGTTCGTCACCAACGAATGTAGCAGTACCTGAAACAGCAGCTTGGTCGTATGTGAAATCAGTTGCAGCAAGAGCACGTAGTGAGCCAAGGATCTCTTGGTCAATTTCCACAGTGATTTCTTGTGCCAAAGCAGCCATAATTTCAGCTTCAACATCAAGACCGTGCATGGATTGTGCATCCTGAGCAGCCTCAAATGTCCAACGAGCTGACAATTTGCGTGTCTTAGCTTCAACAACCTGTTTCAAGATTTGCACGTTAATACGATTACCGGCAACACCTTCTAAAGTAGATGTTGAAGTAGCCTGGCCGGTGCTTGCGCTACCAGAATAAGCAACAGCAATCTTGAATGGGCTCAATGCTTCATCGCCAGCAGCAGCGGATGTTGCGTATGCGCTTGTATCAGTCTGGTTGTCAGCGTAACGTACACGTAGTGTATGGATCTGAGCAACTGGACCTGTCATTGGTTGTACACCAACGATTTCGTTAGCGATCACAGTTGGCATAACACGACGGATAACAGGTAGGATAACACGATTAAGTGTCGCTACGTTACCAGCTTGTGTTGCACCGCCTGTGGCGTTTTCAGCCAACATCTTGCGAGTGTTTTCTAAAATCACACCCATCGTGGTTCTTTTGGAACCATTTAATCCTTCTAGTAGGGCTTCTTTTGTTTCGCCCCAACGGCCTTCTAATAATGCTTGTGTCATGATATTTCCTTTTCCTATTTAGGGTTATTTAAGCCCTGCCAAACGTTTCATCTCAAATACATTGTCATAAGACTGTGTAATCTGGGATTCTGCGGCAGTTTTAGCAGTTTTATCACCGGTCACTGTTGTACGACTTTCTGTCAGCACCACTTGTTTTTCAGCAAGAGGTTTAGCAGATGAGTTATTCAACACAGCCGGTAGATATTTCTCGTATGCAGACTGAAGACGCTCAGTCGTCACACTTTCAAGTAAATCGCGCATAATTGCCGACTTTTCTCTGTTTAAAGGTTTCAACAGTTCGCTAAGTTTTTCTTTGCGTTCTGCTGTTTCTTTAATAATACGTATTTCTTTTTCTTTAGTTTCAACTAATGTTTGCTTATTTTTAATTGCCGAAACTGCTTCCGACAACTTATTAGTCACTAAACCAACTTGTGATTGTAACTTACGGATCTGCTTGTTCTCATTTAAGTGAGTACCGGCAAACTCGCTAGCATACGCTTCAAACAGACGACGTCCAAACATGTTCTCGCGAGCAATTTGAATGTCTTCTTTTAGTTGAGTCAATTCTGACTCTAACGAATTGGTCACCGCCTCTTTAACAGCCACCGCAGATTGTGCAACGAATCTCTTCTGAAGTTCAACTAACTTAGCTTTACCTTCACGGACTAGACGTACTTTAGTTTCTACCACAGCACGTTTGTCTGTTTCAAATTCTTTGATTTCTTCTGCCAAAACACGGATTACAAACTTTTCTAATTTGCCAACGGCACTTTCGTATTGTTTGCGATCCGAGCGCAGTTCTTTAATTTCTTCTGATAGTTTTGATACCATGAAATTATTAAACTTACTCGCGCTTTCGACCATGTGTGTTTTAAACTTAACACGGTCTTCTGCTAACTGTGTCTTTTCATCTGCAAACTCTGAGAGTTCAGCAGTTAGAGACTCTGTCACCATTTTGTCTAGAGCTTCAACCATAACTTGTTTGTCGTGTTGATAACGTTGACTGAATTCTTCACGTAGTTCTGCACGTACTTCTTCTTTGGCTTCGGTGATGCGAGCATCCCAAGCTTCAGAAATCGCTGTGCGGGTTTCTTCGTTAATAATTCCGTTATCCAACAATGGCTTTATCGCATCTAACATTGGATATTTCTCCTATAGTTTCAAATCTTTGATGAAGCCCTTAACAGCTTCTTTCAGATACTTCTGTACTTTTTGATCTTTACTGGCTTCACGTGCCATTTCAAACACCTGATTTCCTCCACGCATATTCATCAAGCCTTCATAAATGGCTTTGGGATAAGCATGTGGAGCACTAGGCTGTGCCACAACGTCCACGGTAATGATTTCAAAACCACTAACGTGTCCACTACTTTCGTTTACTTCCCCAGATCCACGCGAACTAACACCCAGTTTTACACCGGATGTAAGCATAGCTCTCACAAGCTCGCCCATTGGGGTTGGTAATACTTTCAGTTTTCCATAACCAGCAGGGCCATCCATCCACATTTCTGTGATCATATGGCTCACGCGGTCTAGATTAATCTTTAAATCGTCCGGATGATCTACTTCGCCTAGGACGGAGTAGCCACCTTTGATCTGATCGTTGATTGTACCAACGGCTTTTTCAATTTCGTGAACGGGATAAACTCGTTCGTTGGCGTTTTTGACGCCACCTTCGATGAATATCCCTTTCATATAGAGATCTTTGCCGTTCCCGTCAGCGGAATCCTCGTTTATCACTTGGATTCCTGCCCGGTCAAAAGTTAAGTTCTCTTTTAGGTACAGCATGATTAACTCTCCAAAGCCATTTTAAAGGTCCAACCATTCTTATTATAGATGTACAAAGACATTTATGTTCCCTAATCTATTAATTATTTCTTGCCAGTATTTTGTACTTGCACGGATTTTTTAGATACTGGAACCGATCCGTCAGTTGTTTGGCCTTCTTTACCATGTTCGGTGCTATATTCACCTTGTTTGGTTTTGAAACCCGACTTACCAGCTGTACCACCTGGTTTGTTTACGTTACCAGATTTGATTTCGCCTTGGCCTTTGTTATACTCGTTGCTGGCTTTAGTTGGGCTTGTGCCATCTTGGTTTTCCTGGCCAGCACTTGCTTTAACAACCTTACCACCAAAATCTGCACCTGGGCCCGTGATAGACTTGCTGTTTACACTGGTCTTCTTACCAGTTGCACCAACTGCTGTACCTTCGGCTTCACCTGTAAGATTCATATCTTGGATCTTGTCAACATATTCACGCATTAGTTCTGTTGTGGATTTGTCTGAATTTTCCTTCTTTGCTTCCTTTGCTAAATCATTTTTGCCTTTACCGTCAGCCGCAAATGCTGGAACACTCTTGCCACCAACTTTCTTCATTGGCATTTTACCTTCGGCAAACGATTCTTCGTCTTGATCTACTATATCCATACCTGGGTCGTTGCCCATTGGCCCAATGCCTGGCTCTTCATCTGGTATATCGTTGCCTATGTCGTTACCGGCCTCATCGCGGCCACCCATGTCGTTACCGCCCATGATTTCGTCAAACTTAGCCAATAGCTCGTCCAACTTGGCATCGATGTTCATAACTGTTTCATCATGGCTTGCTTCGCCGCCCATGTCATCACCGCCCATGTCGTCCATGCCCGGCTCTTTAGCTGGCAAATCGCCACTGACTTCGTCGTCTGAATAGTCTGATCCAGCATCGTCAAGGCTAAATTCTTCTGGTTCGCTGTCGTCGTCTTCTTCGTGCATGGTTTCTTCAGCACTGATCTCGTCAACAATTTGACCAACTTTGTCATCGGCAACTCTGTTTTCTTCTTGTTCAATAATTGACTCGTAAATGTCGCGGCTTTTTTCAACTACGATATCGTGAAATAATTCGCGGGCTTTTTGGTCTTCATCATTGATGATGTATTCAATTAGTTTCTCAAACTTGTTCATGTGAACTCCTTATATAATGGCTCTGTAAAGATATTTACAAAACTATGTATATTTAGGGGTTAAATGGGTGTTTTTTGACGAATTTACTTGAGATACGCCGGAAATTATTATATTCCCGGACCTGCCTCGGGTGCAGGTGCGTATTGTTTTGCTACAGCTTCTAACTTCTGTTCATGCTCTAATTTACGTACATCGTGACTTTGTCTCAGCTGATTTAAGTGTGCCAACGTCACACGGGAGCCTGCACGACTATCAGCTTTTTTGTTTATATTGTAATCTTTTTTCTCATCCCTGTAACCTTTGGGGGCAGGATCAAATAATTCAAATAGGTCGGAAGTCAGCATAGTATAACTATTTAACCTTTTTAATTAAATTGCAGGGGTAGCGCCAACTGCACCTGCGGCGCCTTGATTACCGGGACCCATTGCGTCTGGGCCAGCTTCTGGTCCACCAGCCTCTACTCCGGCTTCTGGTCCAAGCCCTTCTAAGTCACTTTGTATTCCACCGGGACTTATACCGACACTACGCAATCCTGCAGCATCAGGTGTGGCAACATCAGTATCACCACGTTCTTCTGCAAACATCACTTCGTTTTCGCTAATCTCTTGTTCGGTCATGCCCAGATAACGTTTCATTAAGTAGCGTTTACTTAGATAAGGAAACGCCTCTAATTGAGTAAATGTTGCTATACGGGCAGCATCAATGTCTGCTTGGCGATATTGTGCAAAGTTTTGTGGTTCATTAAATGCTAATTCAAACAGCGAACTATCAATGTTGAACCCGCGCCACTTCATGAATGTTTTAAATTCACTGTCTAATTTATCTGCGACCATTGCCTGTAAACGTTGACAGTATTGATTAAAGCGCCATTCTTGTATCAGCGCGGTACCCACACGACCGTCTGTATATGCTTGGCTACCGTCATCTGCTGTGGTTGGCAGATAGCTACTGGGTATACGCAATCCGCGGAATAACTTGTTGGTAAAGAAGCGTAAGTCCGTGATTTCGCCTAGGTTGGCGCCGCCAGGCAACACATCTACAGTACTGCCACGATTGTCTGCTGTCACAGGGAAAAAGTAATCTTCGTTTGTGCTCAATGGATTATATGTAGCATCCATCATATTACCGCCTCCGCCGCCACTTTGTGTGGGGATACGACGCTGATGGATTTCATTCTTGATACGCTCAACAAACGCCATGGCCATGTGGCTTGGCATGTTGCCCACGTCAATCTTAAAGATCCTACGTTCCGGAGCACGTTGCACACGATAGATAATAATGCTATCTTCTAGCAATTCTTTTTGTTTAAAGACCTTAAAAATGTTCTCTAATACACTGTTTCCAAATGGCCAGAACACATCCAGTCCTTCTGTTAAACTGATATGTACAATGTGTTCTGCCGCAATCGCAGCTTCATTCTTGGCATGGCTAAAACGTGAGCCACCTGCAAATGGTGTGCTGGGTTGCACATAAGATCCACTCGAACCACCAACTTGTGGATGGTTTGAATTTGTATCTGTTGTTGCCACCGCGGTCATGGTTAAGTTTTCAAAATTAGGATTTAGATCCTTGATCAAGTATTGTTCAGGTTTCTTACCTTCACCTTCGTTGACGATAACCTTGGTTACTTTGGACATTTCAGTCCACATCAGTTTAAAATTTTCCGGATCACGTATAAACACTTGATCGCCGTATTTTAACGTATTACGCATGATTTTAAATATGCGTTTGTTTAATTCGTTCAGTGCTACCCACTGCTGTAACTGTTCTTTTAAGATCTTGACTTCGTTATCGCTGGGAGTTTCTTTAAACTTGATCGTGAATGCTGTATGGTTTTCTTGATTCTTTTGTGTACAAAACTCTGCCAGGATATCCAGGGCCGCATTTACTTCAGAATCCATATCCATTTGTTCGTATTGATTATAACGTTCAACCCGATTTGGATGTCCAATATAAACTTCTGGTAATTGGCTTTGGTAATTACGCATACCGGGGTCGGGTGCGCGACCTCCACCCAGTGGACTAATGTTACTGGGAAGGTTTGATGTTTTAAAATATTTACGCCAACTGGCCATGTGTATTCTCTCTTGTGCTGTATTTACCGTGGCTTACGCAACAGCTCTATACATTTTATCCGTATTGCTACCAACTGTTTTCATAACACTGATCATGGTATCAAATCTGTCTATCAGCTCGTCCATCCCGGGAATACGGCCATTTGTCAGTGGGGTGACCAATTCTGATCTGCCGCCTTCACCAATGGTTGCATTTAATCCGTCGCTGGACGGACTTACTATACCACCCAAGGCCATTGCTTCGCCGTGTATATGTGGACCGGACCAGCCGGAACTTTTGCTATTAATTTCATCTTTACTGTTTGTAAATCCCATTGCACTCATAGTCTGAAGAAATTCCTTCCCATATGTGGGATCGCCTTGTATTCTAGTCATTAGCGCCTCAGGAGGTGTCCAATCCATTGCTTGCCCACGTGGATGGGCTCCTGACGTATGCGCGGTATCGTTAAATGCATTAAACCTGCCGCCCGGATAACGTGCGTTTAATCTTTTAGCGGCCTCAATGATTCTATCATTTGCGGCGCCACCAGCAATAGCCTCACCCGGGTATTTACCCTGTATATTAAGTCCCGCGTATCTTGCAGAATCATCGGGTCCTCGATTAATCATGCCCATGCCCGTTACCGGACCACCCATGGCTCCACCACCAGGCCCATATTTGTCCGAAAAGTAACTCGCGGCTCCTGTGAATGCGCCGCCAACGTAACCGGCCCCAGACCCGGCAAGTACGCCGGCGGGGCCGTATACGGATCCAAACCTGGCGCCGGACGGTGCGGCACTCATTCCCCCTTCGTGCATCCGTGCTAATAGGCCTGGACCCTGATCTTCCTTATCTTCCTTATCTTTATTAGTTTTATCTAATATCCCAAGAGATTTATTCACCGCTGCAATAACAGCCTCCATTTGTTTTGCAACTGTTGAATGCAATTCGTTTTGCTTGATCATATGGGTAGTAAATAGTACAAGTTGTGGCAGCATCCTGCCTGTCAGCTCCGCACTGGTTTTCTGCCGCAGTTCTTCCAATTTGGCCAAGTTGGCATCTACTTTTGCTTTGTTTGCGGCAGCAGCGGCTGCGTCAGTTGCACCACTGTCAATTTGGTCTTTAACTGTTTTTAAGCTAAACGCAATTAACTCATTACCGCCTTTCATAAGAGCTTGTAACGTCCCATTGCTTCCTAATAATGCGGCTGTAGTTTGTGCTATCCCCTGAGCTGATGTAGCAAAGTCTATCTGTGCGAGAGAGGATCTTCGGGCACCCTCCGCCGCCTCAGCCGTGGCGTCTTTATCGTTTTTATTTTTATCTCTGAGAATACCGACCGAACCGTCTACCATCCGCTGAAACTCTGAATTTTGTTCGTATAAGATTCTTGCTTCTTTGTTAACAATAGTTCCGGTCTGCGCCATTTCGAGATAAGCCATCTCGGCAACTGATCCCATTTGTTTAAAAACTACAAGTTGTGCCGCTTGTTTTGCTTGTACCTCTGCCATTGATTGGTTCGTGTCTTTTGAAATTTCTGCGGCCTTGGCAATAAATCCAGCTTCCATTGTTTTTAACTGTGCTTCTTGTAATGCTTTTTTAGCATTACCATCTGTGATACCGTTTAATATTTTTAAATTTTTTCCTAAATCCAGTGTTGCTTTTGCTATCTCAATATCGCTATTGATACGCTTATCTCCAGTGGCTCTCATACGTTCCGTAACTAGTGCAGATAACTCAACTTGTTCCGAAACGCTGTATCCTAACTTGGTTAGCCCTTCCCCAAGCTCGTTGCCTCTAAGAGCTTTTTGTATTGATGCTAATTTTTTTATCGCGGCGTCGCTGGTATACCCCATCCTGTTAACACTTTGACCAGCGGCCTTTACGCCATCAGCAAAATCTTTTATATCAATTCCAGATTCAGCGGTCATGTTGCTTAAACCAGTCATACCTTGTGCAAGTGTAGCACCAGTTGACGTGATAGTTTTGAATGCCGTTTGTGTTTTGTTTAACTGTGCATTTAGTATTTCTAACCCTTTTACTGCAAGATCGGCGGCTTTTACCGCTATTTTGTCCAGGGCAGCACCCGTAATACCTATAATAGGGCCTAGCCACCTGAATGCTTTCAATGTCGCACCCATCGGAGTCGGTAGTAACGACAATATAGTCATCACACCGCCAAATATTTCTATTATTTTCGCTATCCCCGATCCAAACTCTCCAGTGGCCTTGGCGGTACTGACCATTGTACTAGTATATAGATCGTTAGCAGATTTGTTATTAATTATACCGTTGGTGTATTCTAAACCAATATCCACTATCTTCATTGCCAGCGTACCAAAAGCAGAGACAGTACCACCAATCACTGTTGATAGCAACGACATCCGCATTGCGGCCGCCGCCTTAAGCTTCATGTCTTCATTATGTTTTATAGTATTAAGGGCAGATTTCTGTGCCTTATCTTTTTCAGTCCCTGCCTCCATGGCATTTGACTTTACGAGAGCTTCTTTAGCTCGTTCAATTTCTTTCTGGAAACGATCAATTGCCGGAGCAAGAGTTTGATCAAACGCAGGGCCTGTGCCTTTTATAGTATCAGTAAGCGATTTCCATGCCGGTTGAGCTTTTTTTAATCCGGAGACAAAATTCTCCATTTCTCTTTTTAGGTCTCTTCCCTGTTGCTCTAAGTCAATGGGCCCGCCGCTGCCGCCGGCACCGCCGCCACGGCGAATCGCTTCCGCTAGCTTTTCATAATCAATATCAGCCATAATACTTTAAAATCCCCATGGGTTTCTACACTATAAATATATTAGCTACTAACTGTATTTATAGGATATAAACTTATGGAAAATTCAAAAAAAGACATATCAGTGAACCCACTTGCTAAACACTTCAGGCAAGCTTCAATACACATGAAATTGCCGTCAAACGGAAAGTTTTGGCCAGAAAATACGCTTGACATGCCAATTACCAATCAAATACCTATACTCCCAATGACCGCAAAAGATGAAATTATCTTACGTACTCCGGATGCATTAATGAACGGATCCAGTGTTGTTGAGGTTATACATAGTTGTTGTCCAGCAATCAAAGACGCATGGAAAATGCCCAGCATTGATGTTGATCCTGTTTTGATCGCTATACGTATCGCTAGCTACGGGCACGAAATGAACATTGATACAAAATGTCCAATGTGTTCCGAAGATAATACGCACGTTGTAGATTTACGTGTAGTATTAAGTAATATCGTTGCCCCAGATTATGAAAAGAAAATTTCAGTTGATGGTTTATTAATCAAATTAAAACCGCAGGCTTTTTTTGGTGTAAACAGACAAAATATAATAGCATTTGAAGAAGAACGGTTAATGGGCGCATTCAATGATGATAGTCTATCAAAAGAAGAAAAATCAGTTAAGATCGCTAAAAGCATGGATATCCTTGTTAACATAGGAATAGATACCGTTGCTGGTAGCACTGACTATATTGAAACCAGCGATGGCATAAAAGTTGAAAGCACCGAGCATATAGTTGATTTTTATAAAAATGCCAATGGTGCAATTATGCGATCCATACAAGATCTGTTAGGTGAGTATAATACAATTGGTAAACTTAAACCACAAAAAGTAGCTTGCCTACCGTGTAAGGCAGAATACGAAGTTCCTCTTGATTTTGATTATTCAAATTTTTTCGCAGTAGGCTCTTGACATTAGACAATGAAAATATTGTTGAGATGCTGGACACACTCGACAAAGAGTCAAGAGCCATAAAATCCGAAGCCCTAAAAATGTCTTGGTTTATGAGGGGAGGGTTGCCATACGAAGATGCGATGTGCTTGAGTAGTCAAGAAAGAGAAATAGTCGGAGAGATAGTTAAAGATCACATGCAGCAAACAAAAGAATCGGGTCTGCCCTTTTTCTAATCAAAAATACTATATAGTGAGTTTGCTATATATATGATCCTGGAAAAAACATAATACTATACTACTTAGGTGGTGATACTACACCTAAATAATTTACCAATAGAAGTATTGGCATTTTAAAGGAGTATTAACAATGGAGATTCTCGACACAATTAAGAAGTGGGCTGCTGCCCTAGCAGATGTGGGAGTAAGTATTATCGCTCTTGCTATTGTAATGGAAGTTTTATTTAAGGGAGTAGCAATTCCTTTCTTCCCAGCTGTATCGGTTACTGCAAATGTTACTGCAATCGTGGCATCGATTGGTGCACAAGGCCTTGTGGGCTTGGTTGCTGTCTGGGTGCTTTATAGCATCTGGAAAAACAAATAATCAATCTGTTAATCTAATATAAGAGGAATATTTCATTCGTATAATATACGATTGTTATATTCTTCTTTCCATGTCTAGACTTACTTCGTAAGTCTATTGATTTCGCTATCGCTCATCAATCTGTTTTTAATTGTTTTTGCTTGTAATAGTTTCATCCAGATTTTTTGGTCACTCTTTGCCCGTACTGGGCAAAGTTAGCTTCATCCGAGTTACCTCAGCCACTTAGCGTTACAACAATTACAGAGGCGGTTGTCCGGTACCTCGAGTTGTGTCTTTATACAACGGCGGCTCACAATATATACGCTAACATACTTGTGAACGTGTAGCATCACTGCTACGTCTTTTAGCCTTTAATTTTTTCAAACAATCAAACCGCGGCAATTAGCGATCTTCGTCCGATTAAGGATAGTGATTGAGTGCTCTTTACAGCAAAGAGTCTTCCGTCCCTGTGACCCTGGGTCCAGTTTTCGTGGGCATCCGTGATTAGCCGATGCAAGCCTATATACTGTGTTTGTGTTACGAGCCGGACTTGGTGTCAGAAGTGATTGTTAAAACTTATTTATAATGTGAGAGCCATGGATTCTACAGGCTATTTGACCATTGTAGTAATTGTCTGATTCTAATACTTTTCTTTCAAACTGTGTCCTAGCTTCTACATAACTGCATTCTGCTTTGCTTTTGCAGTAGTATAGTATTTCTCTGGTAAACTTGTCAACACCCAGTGTTTCCACGTCTTTGATCAATTCTACGTTGGATCCATAATATGTTTGCCAATCTGAATCTACTTTGCTTCGAATTTTCTTGCGTTTTTTCTTACCGTTTTTTAACTTTACTACCTTATACGACGTTTTACTAAATTTTGATAATTTTTTTCCAACATATTTCCTACCAGATATTGTATTAACTATAATATAAACAAAACCTATACAGTCTTCGGGTAGAATTTCTACTGGGATATTTTTGTGTAGCCATGTCATGCATAGTAGTTATCTCTATTTACCAGGTGGTGGCATATTCTTGATTTACCACAGCCGTATTACACTTGGTCTTGCATTCTTGCCATCTAAAAGTTTTAAGTTCAGTTTTCCAAAATGGGTCAACAAGAACTTGTTCTAAATTACGAGTCCGTAGACTAAACTTTTTGGCTAATTCTTGCCATTCTGAATTATGCGTATATCTATTTGCAACCCAACAACACGGAAATAATCTCCCTTGGGCATCTATATATAATCCTTTGTTACCAATTTCACATAACGGTATAATTTCTTTGTGGTCTTTTACTTTGTTATATAATATAGTATTAACCACATTAAACCTAACGATTTTTGCTATTTTAGACAAATTTTTTGTAATTCTTTCAAATCTATGGGTACCGCTTATAAATTTAGTACTTGGCTGTAGTGGATCATCAATTCCGTAAATTGGATATATACTTCCAAACTTGGTAGACTTGGTAATTTGAAAAACATCCATTCCCAAATTAGATGCTTGTTGTTCCATGTTGGCCAAATGATCTTGGTTGAACTTAAATGCGATAGCTGCCCATGTCATGCGACATGTAGAATATTTACGTACAGTTTCAATCCCATCAATAATACTATTGTAGTCACTGTTTACTCGATATAGATTATTACTTTCATTATTAAATCCGTCAATACTAAAATGTATGCTATCTACGCTGGTTAAGGTCTGTCCAAGCTCTTCCCACCAGGATACTTTTTTATGAGATCCGTTGGTAATAATAACAATTTCAACCGGCTTGATATTTTTAATATATTGTATAACTGCAATTAAGTCGTGTGCATATATAGGATCACCATCATCACCGCAGAACGTAATCTTCTCTACATTGGCTTTAATAAACTCTGGAGTAAAATTACGCCTAAAAAATTCTAAATCTAATTCGGTGTTTACTAGGCTGTTGGGCACTTCTTGGCGAGCACATCGAGGACATCGCAATGTACATTTGCTACTAATTTCAATATGAAAATGCCATGTTGCTAACATAACTGCACCTTAGGCGATATCAACATCGGTACTATACGAAGTAAATCCATTCTCTTTGATTACATGTAACGTATTGTTTACACGACCAATTAGTTCGTCCTTGTGTGATACTAGCCAAATTGATTTGTTGGATTCTCTTGACATCTTTTTTAAGATAGCTAACGAGCTTTCAACACCCGAACTGTCTAGACCTGAATCTATTAACTCATCAATAAACAATAGGTTGATCGGCTGATATAAACTTTCCCACACGTCACGGAAACTCCAACTTAGCGATAGGATCAATCTATTGCGTTCACCTCTGCTGAGATTATCAAAATCTAAATCTCGACCCAGTTCAGTAATACTCACAGTTAAATCATTATTAAATTTAATGGTGTGTGGCAAGCCAATCCGATCTAGGTATTGCCCAAGTCTGGCATTTAAGTAACTTAAGTTTTGGTCAATGATTCGTTTACGTATAAATGAATCTTTGTTTGTTAATAGTTTAAGCAGAAACTCTTGATGGTCCTTGATATTTGTGAGTCCATTGATGGTGTCATATGTAACTTCTTCAACACCCTTTTCCTGCATCTCTACAATTTGTTCGGCATACGGATCTTGTTCTGTTATTTTGTCGGCCAACTGTTTTATTAAGTTATCGACACTGGCCTGGTGATGGATGGCATCCGATTCTTTTGCATAGAAGGGTTTGGGTTTTACTCCCAATGTTCCCAATCCAGTTGTGGCCAACTGCAACTCTGCTACTGTAACAGCATGGGCATTTGCTGAAAAATTTGTTGCTGCAAGTTCTTTATCCTTTTCAATTGAAACCTGTTTGTGTTTACTATCGTGAAATGCTTGCCCACACGTATGACATTGGTGGTTTTCGAGTGCAATCTTTTCTGCCTTTAATTTTTTAATAGTTTTTTCTTCACGCTGTAAATCCATTTTGGATCTACTGATTGCACCCGACAGATCATTCAAATCCTTGCGTAATTGTTCCCAAGTTGCAAGTTCTTTATGCAGTTGTATTTCGGGTACAATATCAATCTTTTGTAGTTCAGTGATAGCATCCTGTATCTTTAAGACCTCATCGGCATGCTTGGTAGTCCACAATATTTGTCTACGTTTTAAGGCATCAATTTGTTCTTGAATACGCACATTTGCGTCGGTAACAGCCTTGATTCGGAACTCTTCTTGTGTTATACAGTCACGGTTTGCGCGAGCTTGTTCTTTGAGTTTATCGGCTTTTTCGCTGAGTAATGTGATACCAAGCAATTGCTCAATGATAGTGCGTTGATCATTGGCCCGCAATGCCAGGAACGGTTCGGTATATGTGTTCAGGGCCACCACGTGTCTAAACATGTCATGGCTCATGCCCAACATACGTTCTATGTCACCCTGTGTTTCCCTGCTATCACCTTGGGAATCGTCGGTTATTTCTTTTTCTTGATCACCCACCCAAAACTTCATTATGTTGGGTTTACGTCCACGTTCAATACGATAGCTTTGCCCGTTTTTTTCAAAATCGATAGTAACCATCATACCTTTGGTATTGGTTTTATTGATTAAGTTATCTTTTTTGATGTTGGTTAACGCATTACCATATAACGCATAGCTTAATGCATTAATGATGGTAGTTTTACCTGTGCCATTACGGGCACCGGAGTCGTCCCCACCTAGATCTAAGTTTTCACCCAGCACCAGTGTCAGGTCCTGCCGGTCAAAGTTAACTGCTTGGGTAGTATTACCCACACTCATGAAGTTACGAACGGTTAGATCTTTTATTTTAAACATAGATTTTTATTATAGGTTCCTATAGATGTCTAGTAGTAAGCTCTTATTAAACTGTTCACTATCTATGTTGCTCAATTGACTAAACACAATCTGATCTACACTCTTAAAATCTATATTACCCTGTATCTCATATTCGGTAAGTTCTGTGGTCTTGGCCGGAATCAAAGTTATTTCCCGCAGTTTATAAGTGTTAATAAATGTTTCTTTAATAAATGTAGCCTCTTCATAACTAATATCAATATCTAAATTAACACGAATATGCATATTAGATTTAAGCATCACTTCGGTATGTTTTAAAACATCACTTAATTGAAATACACGATACCTAGGTTGATTGGGCCAAGCATGATATACAGGTTCTTTATCCCACTCTAGTATCATCATGCCACGTTCATCATCGCCGGCATCGGCATAGTTATGCGGGAAGCAATTGCCCAGATATGTAATATTTTTTTGAGTTTGACGTTTATGGAAGTGACCGGAATATACGTGTTCAAAGCCAGCAAAGTGTTCTCTGCGTATATCTCCGTGTTCAGGCATCGCTATCATAGCATTCATAAGGTAGCCCGGCAACTCAAAGTGTCCAAACATATATTTGCCTTTTAATTTTGGGATTTTCTTATGATCATCACCAACCAGCCATGGGGCGATAGTGACGTCACCAATAGTGATCCAATCATTGCAAATATGAATGTTGTCTAGGTGTTTTGCCCATTCGACACTTTGTACATCACGTTTATCTCTATAGTATAAATCGTGGTTACCCGGGATAAAATAAGTATTATCAAAGTTTTCGTTTAAATGTTCTAATGCCCTGAGACTATATCCCAACGTCAGGATATTAATGCTGGCTCTATTATTATGCCAGTCACCAAGGAAGAGGGCAGTTTCGCACCCCTCTTCCCGGGCTTTAGCAGTCGCCCACTTTATAAAAGAAAGGCAATCTTCATTATGTAATGTACTATTGGACTTGAGACCAAAATGTATATCGGTAAAAACCGCTGCTTTCTTAAAGAGGTTTGTCATCTATATAGTATAAAGTAACCTATCAGCGAAATCAAATTTTATTTATTCATAATTGCCATCACTGCCACCAGTTGATATCTTTTGGCCTTGCCGTGTATAACTCGGAGTTAAGTTATTCATTTCAAGAATATCATCGCGTAAATTTTGATTACGTTTTTCGATATTCAATACTCTAGTAAACGAATTGGTAATCGCTGCGGTATAATATGCAAATGGATTTTGTGATTTTGATTCATCAAACTGTAAACCAATTTGACTTAGTTGTAATAATGCTTGGCTACGCATCTCATCGTTATAGGTATATCCACGCCAATTGGAACGGGTAGCATATCGTTCGCATAATTTAATAAACATGTGAGCCAACTTATTAGTCATCTTTCCATGTTCTTTAGAAAATGTTCCGTTATCTAAACCACCCCTCCAATGACTTTTACCCACTATGACAGGTACTTCGTCATCATTCACGCGATAATGATAGAATGGGGGAAAGTTGCATTTGACATATTTTGTACTACTAGAAATATCAACCGCCGCATCGTCATCATATTCGCTATGTGGAACACCCTCCTCCTCCAATAGCTTTATTGCGGCCTTTCGAGATTTAACATCATCAATGGGAATATGATCCCACGTCATGACTCGAAAAATAACATCCGATGCGTTGACATCTTTGAGTTTTATCTCAAATTCGTCTAACTTCCTCTTGACCCCATCAATTGCAGCAGCCTCGTGAGTCAACTTGGCTAAACGCTCTGCCCTGGCTTTTCGGCCGGCAATTATATTCTTTTTATTAATTTTATTCACATCAAGCAGTATCATATCGTAATCAGCATCTGCAGGATCCAGAAAACAGCAATATGTTGTTTTACTTTTGTGAATTTCTTTTAGTATATCTTTGTTGTTTAGATAGTTATGGCGCACCTGTCATCCTTTAAAGTTAGTACATACTAACATATGTAATTTCAAAAGGTCAACCTTTTTAAAAACATTATCTACGTCTATTATTTATTTAATAAATACTTCATAACAAGGAATTTTTATGCCAGTATTACCAAGTGGATACGTACAAGATCCAAATAATTTAGGTCAGTCCATAGTTACATCCGCACTAAATGGAGCATTTGGGTCCGGTGCCACGCGGAAAAATATTGCAGATATGTTCCATTATTCCAGTTACGGTGGTAGTTCTCCAATGGGATCGGTTAGCTTTCCCGATGCTGCATCAGACTGGCGAGTACGGGTAACAATGGCTCCAAACAGCGATTATTTTGGTTTACAAAATAAATCAAATGCACTATTGAGTCCGCTGATGAATGAAGCCCCGATAACCGGCGTAGCTAACAGTCTCGCCAACGGGGTAACTAATATCGGCAATAGAATTTTAGGAGCAGCAACTGCCATCCCAAACACGCGTGTTGGGGTAATATTTCCATATACTCCGACTATATCAATGACTCATACTGCAAAATATGAACCACAGTCATTAGTACATAACAATTATACACAGTATTATTATACCAGTTCTGATGTGGGACCAATCTCAATCAATGCTGAATTTACAGTTCAAAATGTCAATGAAGGACAATATCTCCTGGCCTGTATATACTTTTTTAGAACTATAACCAAAATGTTTTTTGGACAGGATGATAATGCAGGAAACCCTCCGCCAATTGTGTATCTAAACGGATATGGACAATACTATCTACCCAATGTACCTTGTGTGTTAACCAGTTTCCAACATACTATGCCTGCGGAGGTTGATTATATGGATATTCCTGAACCCACTATAACAAATACAGCAGGATATAATCCTGCTCAGTACAATTATAGATTAAATAGTACTAGATTACCCACACAAAGCACAATGGTATTATCATTACAACCAGTCTACAGTAGACTTGCACAAAGTCAAGGATTTAGTCTTGAGGACTTCTCAAGAGGAGCTTTAATTAATTCTGTGGGTAGTGGTATGCCATCGTGGAGTGGTGGGGCCAGTGTGACAGCCAGTAAAAAGGTCAGTAACACTAAAAACGGTGGATTCCTATAATGCCAACAACTTACTCTAGTTCTAGTCCGTATGCCAGTACCCCCATGTGGGGTTCGTTTCTTGACATTTGGCCAGGCATTGTTATATCTCCGGATATGACAGATGCTGTCTATCAAATTGATGCCCCGTACAACCATAGACCCGACATGTTGGCATATGACATGTATAAAGATACGGGACTTTGGTGGATATTTGCCGCAAGAAATCCAGATGTGCTAATTGATCCACTATTAAGTTTTACAACAGATACAATTATATATGTACCTACTATGGCGGTGGTGCGCCGCTCGATTGGAATTTAATTTATGGCTTTGACGATTCAGGTGCAGCGTGAGGGTGAGGGCTTCGCGAGGTTTTCAGATAATAACCCGCCCGAGGACGGAACATATGTATTGCCACCGGGCGCCCGATTAGCAACGGTTCGCGAAGCCGGCCTTGAAAACGACCAAGCAGTTGGCACTAAGCCCGAGCCCGGCGTACGTGTGATACAAGGGAACACTGGCCAACCTATATGGATTAAAGACCCGTCCGAGGCTGGTATTCCCGGTGCCGCGACCAGCGGCACCATTGTTGGCGACCGTGCAGGCGGAACTGGTGCCGGTGCCGGTGCCGGTGCTGGTGTTGGGGACGGGCGCGGCGGATCATCGTCGGGCCCGGTGTTCAACACTCTTAAATCTCCAGTACCAGAAAAAATAACAATTAGTAATCCGCTACATCAATTTGCATCGTATTCATATGCTATTAGTTTATGGAAGTTGAGTTTGAGCGATTTTAATCGGTTAATGGCAAATATTGACGTTGAGGGTGCAATGAAGTGGCAACCCACTGTCGGGCGATCGCCAAAAGAGTCTAGTTTTGTGGTTGCCGAAGATAGCGGTCTTTATCCAGATTATCGTGTACCAAATACCTATGGCTTTAATTATAATATAGAAGATTTGGAATTCACATCTATACTGTTCGACAATAAATCAAGAGGATCTAGTAACATAGAGGGATCTTTAACAGTTGTGGAGCCGATTGGTTGTACATTTTTAGATTTGTTAGTTGAGGCATCATGGAATGGAACGGAATATGTCAATTATACCCAACAACCATACATGATACAAATAGATTTTAAAGGGTATGATGATAATGGTAATGAGATCCCACCATCCGAGATGACTCTATATAGAAAACGATTACCTATTAGGCTTCTTACTGTTGACATATCGGTAGATAAAAATGGATCAAAATATGTGATAAAATTTTGCCCAACCGGTGCAGCAGTATTTCTGCCAGATCGCATGTCGACTCCGGTGGAGATAACAATTGTAGCCAGCACAGTCGAAGATTACTTTACCCAACTTCAGAAAAAATTAAATGACGCGAGTGCAGAACTAATTCCTGCCGCGGCCGAATATGCAAATGAATATCAGTTTGTTGTTGACAAAACCATTGGAAAGAGTAAAATAGTCGATGAAGCGTATGTAAAATTTACTAAAACAAATCCCAAGGCATCGGGTCAGGATGACATTAAACAATCATTTACAATCCCGGCCAAATCTAATTTATTAAATGTACTTGGTCGAATGATGATGCGAGCGGATTTTTTTACAACTACTCAGGACATTGGAGAATATCCCAATGGTATAGCCAATCGTGTACCCAGTCTGGACCAAATTTATAATACTTTTAAAATAACAGCAAAGACAGAATATCAAGGTCTTAACCTCGCCGGCCAACGGGTCGCCGAAGTGTTTGATAACAAGACAGGTAGCCTGCCTCAGAAATGCACGATATATATAAATCAATATTCTATATATCAAAACCCGCATCCGCGTGGTAATAATGCATTGGTTGACGCGAGTTTGTATGCGATTAAAAAATATGATTACATATACACTGGTAAAAACCTTGATATAACTGACCTAAATCTAACCTTTAACACTACATATTATACAGCCTTTATGACAAACCCACACAACATTGCTAGTACTGAGGTTAGTAAGGATACCAGTAAGGTAGAAGAAGCATTTGTAGAACCAAAACAAGGACGAGATAGAATCCGAGATGAGATAGTCCATCCCGGAACAATATTTAAAGAGCTCAAAAAATTTTTAGCAAATCCAACACCTGCCAGATTTGTGCCCGAGCCGGTCAATCCAGCTCTGGCTGATAAGAATCCCAAGGTACAAACGGCTAAGGATATGGCAAGATCAATCTTTTCAAGACCTGGTGGTGATATGATAGTTTGTGACTTGGGTATTGTTGGCGATCCAACATTGATTAAACAAGATGATTGGCTATACATCCCAGATCCAACAGAAAGTGGCAAGTATAATGCGCCAACAAGTCAGGCTACTTTTGCCTCTACACATGGACATGTACGAATGGATACTGCAGAAGTTGTTGTTGAACTAAATGTAAATACTCCGCTGGATATGGATATGGATATAGGAGGTGGATATGGAAACCAAGGATTATATTTTCCCGGTCCCGGCATATACCGATCATTATTCAGCGGCTCATATAAAATAATCACAATAAAGAACAATTTTTCCAAGGGAATATTTACACAGAAATTAGAAATGGTGCGTTATATAAATGATACCCTGGTAAAAGAGGGTGCTAAAGTAATCGACGCTGTGGGACGAAATGCTGATAGAGCCAGGCCAAGTTTGCAGGTAAATGGCCCCTAACAGTTATTAAGGAATTCAAGTATGGAAGCTGACATTAGAAAAACTGGACTAGATCAAAGTACGCAACCAAATAGTCGGAATTCGGGATCTACTATTAATCCGGGCCCATACGTAGCAATAGTCATGGGCCACGTTGAGGGAAGTCGATCTGGACGACTTAAAGTATACATACCAGAATCTGGTAAACCGTTTCCTAGACTGTCTGAGGTTGGAGCAATCAAGGGCGATTTTATAGATGTAGCCTACGCCAGTCCTTTTTTTGGAGTCACAGCCGGGGCAAATGACCCCAGCATACTACCACCCAATAATTCTATACTTGCTCCGCAAAGTTATGGAATGTGGTGTGTTCCCCCGGATATCGGAAATAGAGTATTAGTAACTTTCCCCAACGGTGATCGCGATGATGGTTATTGGTTTGCCTGCGTATATAATACCCCCGACCATCACATGGTTCCGGGCAACGCTAGACATATAGGGGGTGCAGGTAAAATTCATACTGATCCATTATTAGCTACACAAAAACATTTTAATAAATCAAGTAACTTACCCGCAGCAGAGTCACCTATCAATAATCTAAAAACCTTCGAATATGATGGATTACAAAATGTTCTTCGTTGGGTTCATCTGTCCGGAGCCATGACACTGGTGGCGCAAGGGCTTGACACGGATCTAATTCGCGGAGCCATTAGTTCAAGTAGTCTTAGAGAAAGTCCAAGTAATGTATATGGAATCAGTACCCCCGGAAGAAAATTAACTCAAGCCGACCAAGATCCACGCTCATCGGAGATAGTATATGTCAGAAAAGGCGGCCATTCTTTTGTCATGGATGATGGATCTGTTGACGGTACCGACCAGTTGATACGATTACGCACAACTGGTGGACATCAAGTGTTAATGAACGACACTGAAAAAATATTATACATTGCCAGTAGTACTGGAAATCAATGGTTGGAGTTTAGTGCTGCTGGATCAATTAATGTATACGGCGGCGGCGGTATTAATATGCGTAGCGAGGGCCCAATAAATTTACACAGTGATAGCGCAATTAACATGAATGCCCCAAACATTGGATTGTCCGCAACACAGGGAGTAAAAATTGAAAGTTTATTAAATGTAAGTGTTAATGCTGGTGGGTTTGCATCGGTGAAAGCACTGGGTATGTTAACTTTATCAGCTGGTGGTATTGCAAAATTAACGGCCGCGGGGGCGGTGAGTATAGGTGCTTTGGGAGTAGTAAGTATTGATTCTAGTGCCAAGCTTCTATTAAATTGCGGCACGCCATCGTTGCCATTGCCATCGATACCAACAATCCCAAAATCACATGATAAAGCAACCTGGACCGGCACTAATTGGAATCCAAAAGGTGGATCTACATTATCTATTTGTACTGTAGTTCCGGGGCACGAACCCTGGGTTAGACCGGTAGCAAAAAAATAATGGATATTGGATTCCAACAGGCCAAATCATTTCCAATCACTACCTCAATTCCGCTTAATTGGCTCGGGCGGGTGGATGCGCCATTTATCCCACCTGCGTGGGCAACCATTGGTAAATTAACGTCTATCCAAGTTAAAAATCTCTTGGCACAGATAGCCTACGATGCAAGTGAGTGGGATTATACAAAAATTGGTCCAAATAATGAATTAGGCAGGTATCAAATTGGTACACAAACATTAGAAGAGTATGGTCTCCTGGCCAAAGATTCAAATCAATTGTACGGGACTGATTGTGTAAATTATATACATTGTTGGAGACCAGTTATAATACGTAAAAATACAAATTCCTATGCGAATTATATATACTATATAACAAATCTTCAACAGTTTACAGTAAGTATATCAAGTCAAGAACATCTGGCATTTCAAATTCTTTATGATTTATATACAAATTTAATACAACTCAACGCAATAACAGACACAGATACCCCGGATATTGTTGCCGGGATGCTATATGTAGCATGGACCATTGGTGCCGGTACCATGCCCAATAAAGACGCTGCCAGTGGGTCGGGCGCGTACGCCTGGAGATATCATGGTATTGGAACCGGTGCTGCATCATCTAAATTTAATAGTGGTCGTTATACGATCACAATTTTAAGCCAATAAATACATTATGCCTACATATCGCGGATTTAGCACATTAGTTAATGCTAAAAAATATAGATTAACTGATTTTGAATTAGTCAAACAAGATCTGATTAATCATTTCAACATTCGTAAGGGTGAGAAACTCATGAAGCCCGACTTTGGCACTGTTATTTGGGATATGTTGTTTGAACCCTTGGACGAAAGTACACAAGAAATAATATCTCGTGATGTTACTCGCATAGTTGGGTACGATCCACGATTAGTTGTTAATCGAGCCGAGGTGACGCAACAAGATACTGGGTTTTTGATACAAATAACATTGACATATATACCATATAATCAAACAGAAAGTTTATCATTGGCGTTTGATCGTACCAATAATAAATTATTTGTTAATTAACTGCCCATATTATTTTGCCTAATAAATACATTATATAGGTAAAAATAATATGGCACAAATAACTCGTCAGACAAATCTTTTAGTTCAGCAAGACTGGACAAAGATCTATCAAACTTTCACAAATGCAGACTTTACCAGCTATGATTTTGAAACGCTGCGAGCATCAATGATCAATTACATTAAAACATATTATCCTGAAACATTCAATGATTTCATTGAAAGTTCAGAATATCTGGCACTAATTGACATGATTGCATTCTTGGGGCAGAGTTTGGCCTTTAGGACCGATTTAAATGCACGGGAAAATTTTATCGATACGGCTCAACGTCGTGACAGTATTTTAAAATTAGCCCGTATGTTGAGCTACAATCCGCATCGCACTACTTCGGCCAGTGGGTTGTTAAAAATTGATAGCGTAAGAACCACAGAAAGTTTATTTGACAGCAATGGAACCAACTTATCGAATGCTATCACACAATGGAATGATTTAACAAATGACAATTGGCTAGAACAATTTACAACTATCGTTAATGCATCATTAGTTACCAGTCAGACCATTGGCAAACCGGGAAATAGCCAAAAGATTAATAATATTCAGACTGATGAATACAGTATCTCGTTAGATCCTAACACCTTACCTGTTGCTGGATTTTCATCTAGATTACAGGACACCGCAGTAACCTTTGAAGCTGTTAGTGCAACCACCGTGGGGCAGAGTTATATATATGAGGATGATCCCACTAAATCGGGGCAATTTAATATATTATATCGTAATGACAATAATGGCAATGGCAGCAACAATACTGGGTTTTTTGTTTATTTTAAACAAGGCACCCTAAATAATACGCGATTTGATATTACAAATGTTATTCCAAATAATTACACTAGTATCACCACAAATAATATAACTAATTCTGATTTTTGGTTATATGCGTTGGATGTCAATAACATTCCACAGACTAAATGGACCTCGGTACCAGCATTACCCGGTATAAATGTAATCTTTAATAACTCAATTGAAAAAAATCTATATCAAGTTAATACAAAAAATAATGATCAAGTTGATTTAGTGTTTGGCGATGGAAACTTTGCAAATATGCCGCGTGGCGCGTTTATGTTTTTTTATCGCACAGCCAATGGTACAACATACAGCATCACTCCAGATGACATGGCGTCGGTTAATATTGCATTTAGTTATGTCAGTAAAAATAATACACTTGAAACATTATCAGTCACAGCCAGCTTAAAGTATACGGTGACCAATGCCAATGCAGCACCAAGTTTATCCAGTATTAAAAATTTAGCCCCACAACAATATTATACGCAAAATCGTATGATAACCGGAGAAGATTACAATATTTTTCCTTATACTAATTTTGACAGCATTCAGAAACTCAAGGCTGTTAATCGTACCAGTAGCGGGGTTAGTCAATATCTAGATCAAATTGATCCAACCGGCAGCTATAGTAGTACAAATATTTTTGGCGATGATGGAATAATATCAAATGTGGCCAATGTGGCTCAAACTACATTTACTTTTGTAAATACCAATGACATTTATACTGCAATTTATAATAAAATTATTCCAATTATAAATTCTACAGAAATGCAAAATTATTATTATGCGATATATCCTCGCTATAATAGCATTTATTCAAATGTCATATTTAACCAAGTTGGTAATACTACTGTTAGTAGCACCGGATATTTAACATATGGTAATATAGCAAATATACAACAAATCGGAACCGGAATCAATGGTAACTTAAAATATGTTGCAAGCGGTGCAAGTTTGAGATTTTCATCCCCCGCAGGTCAATATTTTGATTCTGATCATGTATTACAAACCGGTAACGCAACAAATAACAACGATTCTATTACCTTCAGTGCAGCAGTTACAAATACTATCTCTAGTGGAAATTTTACAACACCAAATTTAATAACATTTGGCACATATGTACCAACTGGTGCTATACTGAGTAATATAGGATTGATAGGACAGAACTGTATTATCCCTGTATATAAAAATGACCTAACTGCTTCGCTAGTAACAACGATAGTGGCACAAATACAGGCCCGGGTTAATTTTGGTCTAACATACGATCAAGTTAATCAAGTTTGGATTAATATATCACCCGGTGACATTGGTAGTAGTACCAATTGGTTATTACGATTTAGACTGACCCAAGGAACATACTATGTTGATTATAAAATAATCAAGTACATATTTGGAAGTGCGTCCAGTACCGGTTTCTATTTTGATCCCATCACCCGCGTATATAATTCTTCTACCGGCGGTGTAATTACAGATTCCATTAAAATTTTAAAAATCAATACTAAACCAAATTCAGTTGATGCATTGGGTGTTGATGTACCGTGGCAAATATACAATACCATTACCGAAGCAGATGGTTATATTGATACTGGAAATGTGCTGGTCAAAAGCAAATCAACACAGATGGAAAATGTGCCCGATGATCCTGATCTATATTCTGTAGCAGCAGATGGGTTAGCCACGAGAACTGATTTATATTTTCAATACAAACACAATAGTCCAGCCCGAAGTCGCATCGACCCAACACCAATTAATATAATTGACTTATATATTTTAACATCAGCATATACATCATCATATTTAAATTGGTTACGTGATTTAACGGGAAAAGTAGTGGAACCAATTGCACTAACTGCAACCAGTCTTGAGACTGCATATGGAACGTTAGATAATTTTAAAGCAGTAAGTGATTCAATAGTCTACAATTCTGCAAAATTTAAACCATTGTTTGGGGCAAAAGCCAATGAGTCGCTTCGTGCAAGATTTCAAGTTGTAAAAAATATGTCAACTGGTATGACCGACAACGAAATAAAAACGCAGGTTATTTCTGCGATCAACACATATTTTGATCCAAGCAATTGGGATTTTGGAGATAAGTTTTATTTCAGCGAATTAGCTGCATATCTACATTCAACATTGGCCCCAAATATTTCCAGTGTATTAATTACTCCGGCCAATAATACATTGGTATTTGGAAATTATTTTCAAATTAATTCTGAACCGTGGGAGATTATTACATCTGCGGCAACAATAAATGATATTGATATTGTATCGGCGGTTACTGCGGCACAATTAAATCTGGGTAATCCATTACAAGGGACGTTTTAATGTCGTTAATTAACACTATTAATTTTTTACCAGAGGTTTTTAGAACTTCAACTAACCAACGCTTTCTTGGAGCAACGCTTGATCAGTTATATCAACCAGATCAGAATTTTCCAATTAATGGATATATTGGGCGAACATTCAGCCCCACATATAAAGCAGATGATAACTATTTGCCAGAATCGTCTAACGAACGTAAAAATTATCAATTAGAAGCCAGTGTGGTTGTAACAGATGATAAAAAGAATATAGTTTTTAATACTGGGTATATTGATTTATTGCACGGTATTAGAAATTACGGCGGTCTAACAAATAATCAACAACGTTTATTTTCTTCAAAAAGTTATAGTTATGATGGTCATTTTGATTATGATAAGTTTATAAATTACTATGATTATTACTGGTTACCCGATGGTCCAGATTCGGTTGAAATATCTGCAAATAATGTACCCTATAGAAATACATATAAGGTAACAAGAAATACATCAGTTGGTGGTTATGTATTTACTGGAACCGGTACACACCCTAATGTACAGTTAACCCTGGCACGCGGTGGTGTATATACTTTTGATATAGATCAACCGGGACATAAATTTTGGATTCAAAGTTTACCCGGCACATCTGGATTGAACCCCAATGTTCCTACATTAAGTACACGGCAAATGTTTGGCGTTACCAATAACGGAATAGATAGCGGCCAGATAACTTTTAAAGTTCCGCTATCATCAGCACAAGATTTTTACACAGCGATGCCAATTACGGCAACGGTTAATGCTGCTGTTTCTATGCACTATACAGATATACAAAATCAGTTATTAAGTACATTCCTTACAAATTTTCCAACTGGTTTAGATGGTATCAGTAATCCTTCACTCTTACAAAATACAGCTTTTATTTTTATAAACAACGATAAAGATGCGGTATATTGGACAACACCCAATGTTCCATCAAGTTTTGTTGGTGATGATACTTCCAGTGTACGTCCCGGTGACATCATACCAAGTGCAACTATTGAACAAGGTTACCTTACAAATCGTGCCAGTGTTTGGCAAGTTAATTTAGTACCAACAAATACAAGTGATTATGTTATACAAATAAGCAGCAAAACAGCAATAAGTAGTTTGGAAAAAGTATTCATTGGGTCCGGTCAAGTAAACGCATCAAAACAATTTTGGTTAGATAAGAATTTACAATATCAGCCGGTACCAATTGTGACAGCAATTAGTGATTATATATACTATCAAGATGAAAGTGATCCAACATTTGTTGGTCAAATTAAATTAGTTGATAACCTCACATCAACTATATCGGTTACAGAAGATATTATTGGCAAGGCAGCATATACCAGCCCTAATGGTGTAATTTTTACCAACGGTTTAAAAATCAAATTTGACACAACTGTCATACCCTTGGATTATGTCGGATCAAATGGTTATTATGTTGAGGGTGTTGGTAGTAGTATTCAACTGGTTCGTGTGGATGACCTAATAGTTCCTGAATCGTTTGGGGAAAATATAGATACCGTGGTAGATTATATCACTATTAATCGTGCAAGTCAGGACCAAAACCCATGGACACGGTATAATCGTTGGTTTCATAAAGATGCAATTTTAGCCACGGCAGTATATAATAATACATCGGCAAATTATGGCCCAAATTTGCCGGCACGCAGACCAATAGTTGAATTTGAGCCAAATTTAAAATTATTTCAAACTGGTTATATAGCCAAAGATATTGTTAGTTATATAACATTCACAGCATCGGATGCATTCAATGATGTTGAAGGCGAAGCCACAGCCCAAGTTGATGGATATACTTTAGTAGCTGGTGATACAATTATTTTTGCAAATGATTACGATACCAATGTAAGATTCAATATATATGAAGTTGTACCGGTGCAGATTACCGGCTTAGGAACATATCTAACATTAGTAAAAACAGCCAATAATCCAGTACTCGCCAACGAAATGGTGTTGGTTAATAAAGGATCACAAAGTGGTCGTTCGTTTGTATACAGCGGAACATCATGGTCTCAATGTCAGGATAAAACTGATGTAAATCAAGAACCATTATTTGATCTAGTGGATGCCGATGGATATAGTTTTAGTGATACCACAGTATATCCTGACAGTACATTTGCTGGTACACAGTTCTTTGGATATGCACATGGTAGCGGAAATAACGATAATTTACTTGGCTTTCCGTTGTCATATAGAACTTTTAATAATATCGGTGATATTATTTTTAAAAATCATTATGATTTAGATTCCTTTACTTACATCTCTAATAGAGAAACAATTACAGTTGAATGTCAGACTGGTTATCTCTTAAAAATTACCGACGGCACATCTAAATTAAATAATTGGGTTGAAAATATTGAAAATACCAATCAACCGCAAGTATTTACCCATTTCTTTGATGGTAAAGTGATAGCAATAGATGGAGTAGAAAAGGCATTTGTACAAGTTGATGTCTTACCAACTTCAGAAAAAACAATCCCCCATGTAAAAGTATACATTAACAATAAATTGTTACTGTCACGCGATACATATGAATTAGTAAAATATGGGATATATGATATTATAATCTTTTCATCAATGTTAATTGTTGGTGATAAAATTGATATTGAAATTCAGAGTGATCAAGTCAGTGAATCTGGATATTATAAAATCCCATCTAATTTAGATTTAAATCCCCTAAATGAGAATTTATCATCAATCACATTGGGACAAATTAGAACTCATTATAATGCATTAATTGAAAATACAGCAATTAGTTCAACTGGCAGTATTCCTGTGCAGGATAGTTATTTAAAACGTCAGTCGGGTACGTTATTGCAACATAATGCCTCATTGATATACGCAATGGCATTTTTAAATGATCCTGATATTAATTTTGTTAGTGGATTAGATTTAGCAAGAAAAGAATATACAAAGTTTAAGAATAAATTTCTTAGTCTATGTTCAACAATTGCAGGACTCGATTATACTGACTCAGCTGGTAGTGTTGATAAAATATTATCAAACATCAATGCCATTAAAAATAGTAGTTTCCCGTGGTATTATAGTGATATGGTTCCGCAAGGCGACAATTACATCGAGACGAAATATTCGGTATTAAATTTACGTCAAACTATCTACGAAATAAATTCAATTTTTGATACTGCACAATTAAGTAATCGCGCAGTATTAATATATGTCAATGGTGTGCAACAGACGTTGGGGGTAAATTACACCTTTAGTACCAATACCCCAACTGTTATTTTTACATCTGGATATTCTGTTGGTACGAAAATTGTAATACGAGATTATGCAAATACTGATGGTAATTATATTCCCGAAACACCAACAAAGTTGGGGCTATATCCAAAGTTTAATCCTATAATTTATTTAGATACCACTTATCAAACACCAATTAATGTAATACGTGGACATGATGGTTCAATCACCCCAGAATTTGGAGATTTTAGAGATCAATTCTTACTTGAATTAGAAACTAGAATTTTTAATAACATCAAATCAGATTATACTAAAAATCAAATTAGCAAACATGATATCATACCTGGTCGATTTAGATCAACATCATATTCCTTAGCCGAATACAATAGAATTTTAAGTAGAAATTTTCTTGTTTGGGTTGGAAATAATCAAGTTGATTATCAGACTAATAAATCATATGATGTTAATAACTCATGGACATGGAATTATCGTGGCACAAGTGATATTATAGATGGATCAGCTCTTCAGGGCAGTTGGAGAGCTGTATATAATTATTGGTTCGACACTGATAGTCCGCATTTAAGACCGTGGGAAATGCTTGGATATGAATTAAAGCCAAGTTGGTGGGAAACAAGATATGGCCCATCACCATATACTAAGGGTAATACATTACTATGGTCTGACCTGGAGAATGGATATGTATGGAACGATAATGATCCATACTATGATCCACGGTTTGCTAGACCCAATCTGACTGAATTTATTCCGGTTGACACCGGCGGCAACCTGATATCCCCGGCAAGTATACCACTAATTACCCAACAAAATACAGCAGGTACTTCTAGTAAATTTACAGTTGGGCAGTATGGACCTGCAGAAACTGCGTGGCGTAATAGCAGTGATTATCCATATGCATTGCAAATGATTCTTGCTTTGACTGCACCTGCAACATATTTTAGTACACAATTAGATACAAATAAATTCTCTATTAGCGCACTTACCGGACAATTTACCACAAGTGATAATCAAAAAATTAATCCTAACTTGTTACAGGTAAATGGAAATTTACAATCTGGAACCATCCAACGCACAAGTGGTTACATCAATTGGATTGGTGACTTTATTAAAAATTTAGGAATTGACCCAGCTGAGAAATTAATGGGATATTTTTCTAGATTTGCAATACAGCTGAGTTATAAGGTTGGTGGGTTCACCGATAATAAGTTAATAACAATAAGTGCGGAACAAACAAGTCCCGGATCAACTAGTCCCAGTATAATTATACCAGACACAAATTTTAATATCTACTTAAATAAATCAGTACCAACTCGATCAGTTGCATATAGTGCGGTCATAGTTGAAAAAACAATAAATGGATATTCGGTGTCTGGATATGATCCAACATTTCCATTTTTTACAGTTAACCCAAGTATTCTAAATAATAAAAACGAAGTACTAACAGTTAATAACTTATCTGCAAAAATTTATCAAGAAGCTGTTAGTACACTATTTACTGTGCCGTATGGAACAGAATATACATCAACCCAACAAGTAGTTGATTTTCTTATCAGTTACGAGAGATATCTTAAACTATTGGGTTTTGTATTCACTGAATTTAATAATGACTTGCAAGAAGAACAAAATTGGAGATTAAGTGCCAAAGAATTACTATATTGGGCACAGCAAGGGTGGGCCAACGGTACCATCGTAGTTCTTAATCCAATTGCAACTAAATTAAGTTTGGTATCGGTTGGAATGATTGTTGATGAGATTACAAATTTACCAGCTGGAAATAAAATATTAGATCAAAATTTTATACCAATTAAAAGTAATAATTTTAATATTACTCGAGTTGATAGTCCAGCCCAAGGCAATACCTTTCTACTTAATACTCTTGACGATTCAACCATTTGCTATGCAAAATTAAACTTAATTCAATATGAACACGTATTAATATTTGATAATACCACAGACTTTAGCGACATTATTTACATTCCGTCTCAGGGAACAAGACAATTCCGCTTAAAATTACGTGGCTATAAATCTGGTGCGTGGACCGGCGCATTGAGTGCACCGGGTTATGTATATAATAATCCAATTTTAGATGCATGGGATCCAAGCAAGGATTATCGTATTGGCGATTTGGTTGTGTATAATACAAATTATTATACAGCGATACAAAATATTCCGGCCACTGTAACTTTTAATTCTATAGCCTGGTCACGAATACCAAAGTCTGAAATACAAACAGGACTACTACAGAATTTCAGTCTCAATGCCCAACAATTTGATAATATTTACGATATTGATCGACCCCCGGAAAATGAAATTTTTCAAGAATTTAGTGCAGGTCTGATAGGATTCCGCCAACGACAATATCTGACAGATTTAGGAATTGGTATTCCAACTCAGACGAAATTTTATCAAGGATATATTAAAGAGAAAGGATCAATAAATTCTATCACAGCCCTTACCTCTGCTAATTTCAACAATGTAAATGGTAATATTGCCATTTACGAAGAGTGGGCCTTAAAGGTTGGGACATATGGTGGTATACACAGTAATTTATTTTCAGAATATGTATTAGATCAATCGGTATTTAAAAATAATTCAGTTGTAGCATTAGCGATAGCAGATACATATAGCACCGGAAATATAATTGCTAATTTAACATTGGCAAATGTATATAATGCCAGTAATTTATATAGCACCAGCAATTCATTATACAATAATCGTGATATTGATTATTATATGGCTGACTTACCATCTACGGGCTATGCTAATTTAAGTGATATAGATTATACGATATTTGATCTAACAAAGTTCAGTGGTTCTGTTAAAACATTGGGTGGCGGGACAAAAGTTTGGGTCGCTAAAAAAGCAGATAATAATTGGGATATAATGCGAGTTACTGAAACTCGCACATTGGTAACTAAATTATCGTATTCTTTAGATTCCAACGCAATATTAACATTTGACCGCAAACATCCGTTTACAATTGATGATCCATTGGTATTGAAATATTTTCATCCGCGATTTGATGGGATATTTACAGTTATTGGAACACCAACCCCGCTAACGGTGTTAATTGCAATCAGTAATGAACAATTGTCGATTGGGCAACCAAGTCCACTTCAATACTTAATAAGAGCAGGGTCTATTACGGCTGCAGGTACCGCATATTCGTTAAAATCAGCAAGAACCAGCTCAATTTCCACATTGGCAAACATAGCACCGCCAACAAATGGTTGGTTAGAAAACGATAAGATATGGGTAGATAATGCTACCAGTTCTGGGTGGGGAGTGTATTCGTTTAATACCCCGTGGACAAGAACTACCCCCGAACTTCAATATAACGAAACATCAGGAACAGCATTAGGTAAATCGGTACGAATTAGTAGCGATTCTAAATATGTATATGTGGGTAACCCCGGTAATAATAAAGTTTATATTGATGCAGTTATTCCTGGAACAGTGACCAGTGCAAATTTAACCAGTAGTGAGATTGGATTTGGAACAACCATTGACTCGCGAGGCAATTTGTTGGCCATTGGCTCTCACGCGAATGTTATCTTATATCAACATCGATCTAATACAATATCTAACACACAGACACTAACATCAGCAAATGTGTCCGGTAATATAGCTAGTATCTCAATAGGTGGAAATATACTTTGCATTGGTGGTAACAACATCGTTGAAGTTTGGAGAACATCAACATTTACATTTTTACGTATGGTGGCAGCTACCATCTCTGGTACAAGTAATGCAGTGGTATTTGTAGGTAATGTAATTCAACAAGATAATTCCGGTGCAGCTGGTATAGTAGTTTCAGCGTCAAGCGGTAATATACTTACATTGAGAGATGTGGTTGGGACATTTACCACAAACTCAGCTGATATTTTACGACGACTTTATGCAAATTTAGCGGTTGCTGCAAACTTAGAAACAAGAATAACAACAATAAATTCGTACCAAGCAGATTCTCAGTGGGCGAATGTGCTTTATAAGTGGGCAACAAAAATTTCCAGCCCTGCAACAGGAACAGATCCAAAATTTGGAAATTTAGTCAAAGTTACAAATGATGGTACAACTCTTTTTGTTGGGGCAGCCGGCGCCACAGTTGATAGTATAGTCGGTGCCGGTAATGTCTACGTGTATAC
>Ga0194048_10000107_pt1 | contig 35194 bp, 62 predicted proteins | sample JunL225m_MetaG_FD_161685 | JGI IMG/M metagenome (GOLD analysis project Ga0194048, IMG submission 161685) | Anoxic zone freshwater microbial communities from boreal shield lake in IISD Experimental Lakes Area, Ontario, Canada - Jun2016-L222-5m | ecosystem: Environmental > Aquatic > Freshwater >...
TATTTGTACACAGGTACTACAAACTATTCCTGATGCTGACTTGCCTTGGGTATCGGAAAAATTACTGTCACACACTGATAAGTTTTGTTTTATCAGTTTAAATTTTCAACAGGTTGCAAAAAGGAAAAAATTCTTTTATGATCCTGCTCTATTTAAAGAGCCACGTACACGAGAGTTCTTTAAACAGTATTTTACAAGCTGGCCTAAGGAAAAACTATTTTGGTGGTTTAAAGATCGCATGCATTATCCAAACTGGGCTGACGATCAATTAAACGGCACATGGACTGACTTACCAAAAGAATGGGTAGGCAAGTATACATATATTGAAAGTATATACGGACAGCCAGCAAAAACAAGCACCGATAATGTGTGCATATAAATATATACATGAAAATAGTACTTGTAACAGGTGGCTTTGACCCCATACACTCTGGACATATCTCTTACCTTAATCACGCAGACCATTTAGGCGAATGGTTAATTGTTGGCTTAAATTCTGATGCTTGGTTAGCTCGTAAAAAAGGCCAAGCCTTTATGCCATGGCGTGAACGTATGATTGTATTAGATAATCTACACATGACAGATCGAATCATTGAATTTGACGATAGCGATGATACGGCCTGTGACGCTATTCGTAAAGTTAAAGAAATGTTTCCTAATGACGAGATTATTTTTGCTAACGGTGGTGACAGAACCAAAGACAACATTCCAGAAATGATATTTGAGGATGTAGAGTTTTTATTTGGCGTCGGCGGCAACGACAAAGCAAATAGTTCTAGCTGGATATTAGATGGCTGGAAAACACAACGTACAGAACGTCCTTGGGGTTATTGGCGAGTTCTTGATGATAAGAAAACTACCAAAGTAAAGGAGCTAGTAATAGAGCCTGGAAAAAGTTTATCGGATCAACGACATTTTCATAGAAGTGAGCACTGGTATATATTAGAAGGATCTGTTCAAATTATAACTGAATATAACGGTTTAAAAACTGAAGTTACATTAACTAAGAACAGCACTTATAATATAGGAGATAATGTCTGGCATTTGTCTACTAACATAGGTACAGTGCCCTGTCATATATTAGAAGTACAATATGGCGACATGTGCGTTGAAGAAGATATAGAACGACGATGAAAGTAGGATTTATATGAAAGTGTTTGTAGGATACGATGATCGCGAAGACATTGCATATAGAGTATGCGAATATTCCATTAAACGTAAAAATAAAAAAATAAAAGTTATTCCCTTAAAACAAGAAGAACTTAAAGAGCAAAATCTTTATTGGCGAGAAAAAGATCCTCTAAGTTCAACAGCATTTACATTTACAAGATTCCTTGTGCCAGCACTAATGGATTATAACGGTTGGGCAATATTTTGTGATTGCGATTTTGTATGGATGATTGATCCAGCAGAAATTATGAAATTTGCAAACGAAAAATATGCAGTTATGGTTGTTAAACATGACTATGCGCCGCCTGAGGGAGAAAAAATGGACGGCCAGAAACAATTGCAGTACCCAAGAAAAAATTGGAGCTCAATGATATTATGGAACTGCAATCACCCGTCAAATAAAAATGTTACACCAGATATAGTTAACAATGAGACTGGACAATATCTACATAGATTTAGTTGGCTTGAAGACGAAGAAATTGGAGAACTGGCATGTCATTGGAATTGGTTAGTTAATCACCACCATCAGCCAGAAAACGGCATTCCGTATGCGATTCACTATACTGAAGGTGGTCCGTGGTTTGATAATTACAAACATTGCGAATACGGATATCACTGGGAAATGATAAGGAATGAAATGGTAGCAGCAAATACATCGCCAGCTCTTCCTCACAAATATGCAAACCTACCAGTAGAAATTAATAATATTATTGATAAGATGATTGAATTCCGAATGGATTCAAACAATGAATATTATAAAACTACAAGAGATGATTTAATTAAAGAAATTGATACAAAATTATCACCACAGCGTGTGTATGCAGTTGATAGTGAATTTAGATATGCGAGGAAAGGAAACGTGTACGATCCTATGTTAGAAAACTTTATAATTGGCACAGGTGGCCAAATAACAACCTGGGACATGATTGAAGGCAATAACTGGCCTGTAGTCATTAGAGGCATTGCAAAACGAAAACAAATACACACTTGTTGGGAAACTGGTAGAGATTTTTATTATATAGATACGGGATATTTTGGCAACGCTAAACGTAAACTATATCATAGAATAACAAAAAATCATTTACAAAATATTGACCCGGTTATTTCTCGACCACGTGATAGGCTAAAGGCAGCAGGATTTAGTCCTTGTAAATTTACGGGCGGGTCTGACATATTAATTTGCCCGCCTTCAGCAAAGGTAATGAAATTCTTTGATCTTGATTTAGATCAGTGGATGGAAGCAACATTATTAGAACTTAAAAAACATACTGATAGAAATATTGTTATACGATTAAAACAAAGTAGAGATGTACGTATGCATTCCGATACATTGGAAGATGCATTATCAAAAGATGTACATTGCTTAATTACCTTTAATAGTATTGCAGCTACTGAAGCACTATTACTAGGAAAACCTGCAATTACACTAGGTCCTAATGCTGCACATACGCTATGTAATCATTCTTTATCTGATGTAGAAAATCTCTATATACCAACACTTGATGAAGTTGAAGACTGGGCGGCACATTTGTCCTATAGTCAATTTACTGAATTAGAAATGCGCAACGGATATGCATGGTCGATATTAAATGAAAATAGCAATTTACTTAACAGCAATCCCAAAAAATAAAAGTGAAACTAAATTAGCTGTTCTCAAAAGATTTGGCGAAGGTGTTTTAAAATCTTTAGACCAAGTAGAATTTGTTAATGGATTTAATATAGTTGATTGCGATGTTGCAGTTATGCAAGGTTATGTATATAAAGATGTAAATGCTCCGCATTTACAACTACGTAAACGCATACTTGAAGCTCATGAAAATGTTATAGTTATTGATAGTAATCTATTTCAATTTGCCAACGCTGAGTTAACCAATTACTATTTGCGTTATAGCCTTAATGGTATATTTCCAACTACTGGGTTTTACTTTGATAATAAAATAGACCATACAAGATGGCAATCTATTAGTGATAGATTAAACATTGGATTAAAAGAGTATAGGACTATAGGAGATCATATTTTAATTTGTTTACAGAGAGTAGACGGCTGGAGTATGTGCGGTACAGATGTCCAAATATGGCTCAACAGCACAGTTAATGAAATTAGAAAATATTCTAATAGACCAATAGTAGTTAGAAAACATCCTGGTGATAGACGCCAGGATCATTTACATTTTTCAAATCAATATAAGGTTAGTACAAATCATAATCTAATTGATGACTTACAAAATTGTTGGGCAACTGTAACATACAATAGTAGCCCAGGCATTGCCAGTTTAATCTACGGTGTTCCAGTATTTGTAACTGATATAGAGCCCAAACAAAGCCAAACTTGGCCAGCTTGCAACACTGATTTAAAATTAATTGATAATCCAATAATGCACGATAGGACAGATTGGATTAATAAAATTAGCCAAAGTCATTGGAATGATGACGAAGTGGCTAGCGGACAAGCGTGGACGTTTATTAGAGAACGGTTGAGTCTGTTGACCAACCCATGATCCAATCATCACGTACTTGATCTAATTTAACCATACCCCACGACTCTAGTAACCCAACCGCCGCAAACTGTCCATACTGTTTACTGTAAGCATCGTGTGATTTTTGTTCTATTACAACAATTGGCTTGCAACGTTTGATTGTCTCTTCTGCACCTTGCAATACACGAAATTCATAACCTTCACAGTCAACCTTAATGTAATTAACTTCATTAAAATTTAATTTGTCAAGACGAACAACTTGGACATCACCGGTGCCCATAGTAGCAGGATCAAGATGGCTGTGTCCTGAATTGTCTTCAGTAATGATCATATTACCAGTAGTATCTTGATCCCCTAATGCTATAGGGCGTACTTCAAAATTGTCACCCTTTACATTAGTCTCCAAACACTCTCTAAATATTGCTACAGGTTCAAATGCTATAACATGATTAAAACTTTTAACAAGATCGCGACTCCATAGTCCTACATTGGCGCCAACGTCCAGTGCTACATTTTTAGTTTTGCATAATTCAATACTGCGGAGTCTTACGTCAACTTGATATTCTGCAGGCAAACCCTTGTCTACACTTTTCTTTAACATTCGTGGCAAGTGTGTTTCAAAATTTGGAAACTGCCATCCATAGTGTTCACGCATTATAAATCCCCTTAATTGTGTGATTGTTTTTCATTGCCAATAACTCTCTCAGTTAAATGTGCAGTTATTTATAGACAATACCTAGCTGTTAATTTATTTCAGCATTTAACACCCGTGTAACATACTTAGGATATATAATACGGAGCCTTTAAACATATGACAATAACTGTACCAAACGATATAGCATCATCTAAAAAATAGGCAATAAAATGAGTGATAGAACGATCATGGATCTTACAAATGATATAATTGTAATACCAAATTTAGTACCAATATCTGTTCAAGATGAAATAGAAACAGTAATGACTTCGCTACAGTTTTCTTGGTATTATAAACATAATATTTCGGCACACCCTAGTGATCCTCAGATATTTAAAAATGATCCTAATATAAAAGTAAGAGATGCATTTGTACATATGTTTTATGCTGAAGACATAAATTACATTAGTAATTATTTTTTAATGGTTAAACCATTAACTTACTTTTTAGAAGAAAAAACAGGAGTTGTAATAGAGAAATTATTACGATTAAGAGGAGTATTAACTTATAGAGACCCTTCTTGGAATCAAGAACATTATTTAACTCCTCACGTAGATCAAGAAAGGCCCCACTGGACTATGATTTATTATGTCAACGACTGCGACGGCCCTACTCATTTTTATGAAGATATGTTTGACCTTAATACTAGTAATTTTAATAAACGAGTGTTAAGTTCTAGCTATACTCCTAAGAAAGGCACTTGTATATTGTTTAATGGTTTAAGATATCATAGTAACGGCGTAGGAAATAATAAAAATAGAGTAACTATTAATATAAATTTTATTCCTAACTTTGACTATGTTGAAAAATCTGCAGGAGAATTTATATGACAATAACTGTAGTAACTACTTTCCATCCTGCGGGCCTGGAAAAATACGGACAACGATTTTTAGATAGTTTTGCAAAACATGTTGATAAAAATATCAAACTGATTGCGTATGCAGAAGATTGTACTCCATTAAATCCAGATCCTAGTCAAATTGTAATACAAGATGCACGAGCCACATTACCTAAATTAAATGCATTTAAACACCGTTGGAAGGACGTTCCTAAAGCCAACGGCGATATTAGTGCGGACCCTATCAGGTGCAGGCGCAAGGATAGTGATAAAGCATTTAAGTGGGATGCTGTTCGTTTTGCTAATAAAGTATATGCAGTATTTGATGCCTGTGCGAAAAGAGAAAGTGCTTGGATCGTATGGATGGATGCAGATACAGTTGTACACAGTGACTGGAGTTTTAATCAGTTTAAAGAATTACTTCCAGGCAATGCTTACATTACATATGTTGGTAGAGGAAAAGGAAGCCAGACTTGGCCCGAGTGTGGTTTCTACGGGCTTAACATGAATCACCCTGTATGTCATAGTTTTCTAGAAGAATTTGAACGTATGTACGAAGATGCAGACAACGGAATGTTTTTACTAGACGAATGGCATGACAGTTATATATTTGGCGAAATATTAAAGAAGTATCGTGAGTTTCCGTCACATGATTACTCAGCAGAAATGTATCTAAATGAAGCAAAGAGTGGCGGCGGCGGACACCCATTGATTAATGGACCGTTAGGTAAATGGATCGACCATATGAAAGGCGGCCGCAAGGATCAAGGTAAGTCTCAGCGTAAAGACATTATAGTTAATCGTACAGAGCGGTATTGGAATGAGATTTAGTTTATGGACAAACTACGGAGCACTCAACAGTGGTCCTGTATTTGAAGCCTTTGCAAACAGCCTGCACAACGCAGGTCACAAAGTTCTTTATAACACTCCTGATTGTGAAGTAGATGTGATATGGAGTGTTTTATGGAGCGGCCGTATGTCGGAAAACAAAACTATATGGGATCAAGCTCAGCAGCAAGGTAAAACTCTAATAGTTTTAGAAGTAGGTGGACTCAAACGAGGAATAACATGGAAGGTTGGACTACACGGTATTAATAGATCTGCAAAGTTAGGTCCTAAAGGAAACGACAGTAAAAGAGCAGAGGCACTAAATCTTACATTAAAAGACTGGCAATACAATGATAGTGGTGCTATTATGATTTGCACACAACATGATAAGAGCCAGCAATGGGAAAACATGCCTGTACTTACTAATTGGGTGAGATCTACTATTGAGGGAATTAGGTCCCACACAGATAGACAAATTTTAGTAAGGCCCCATCCTCGATGTATAATTCCTTGGATAGAAAAAGATTTTAAATATGTCCAACGTCAATATCCAAAGCTAATGGATAATACGTATGACAGTTATGATTTTGATACTAATAACATCTACGCACTAGTTAACTGGAGTTCTAATACTGGAGTCGAAGCGGTGCGCAACGGCATTCCAGTATTCGTAGGACCAAACAGTCTTGCATATGAAGTAGGCAATCAAAATTTTGAAACGATCAATAATCCGTTACGTCCCGATAGAACACAGTGGTTCAACGACCTTGCTCACACGGAATATACAGTAGAGGAAATTGAGCAGGGTATTCCTTTAAAGTACTTGACAACACAGTTTTAATCTGTTATAGTAGTAACATGCTAAAAGAAATTCTTACTATCGAAGATTGCCTTGAAATCTTAGCAGGCACTTATTATAAGTTTGTTGCGCAAATAGAAATATTGCCAACAGACTACACCATAATGAGCAGCATTGCTAGGCAAGTGTCGAGAGGAATTGCCTTGACTGATAAGCAATATGAAATTTGCAAATCTAAATTACTTGAGAACTACAAGGCACAATTTACTGATATTGATTGTGATTTAGAACAAGTTGTTGAACGGTTACGACAACCGCTGCGTTATATCGATCGCCGCAAATACATTAAGATAGCAACAGACCAAGAAAAGGATGCATTTCCTGTAGAAAACGAAAAAAAGTTAGGATGGTTTGTTATTCGCTTTCCGTTTAGTAAAAAGATGATCGTTGATCTAGAGAGCTCAATTATTGATAGAAAACACTATTGGCATCCAAAAGGTAGTCATGAGCATTTCTTTTTAATTAACGAATCAAACATCTTAAATGTTATCGATACCTTCAAACAAAAAGAATTTGAAATTGAAAAAGAGTTATTAGAATTTTACGATAAGATTATTGATATTAAAAATAATCCAAAAGATTATATACCTTGCATTTCAGATGCTCAAATGTATAACGTATCAAGTAAAATAAAAACAGCAGCCCTTAACGAAATTGGACCACTAACTGACGAGTCACTATTACTGTATGTTGATCGTGCTCGCCGATACGGGATTGCTAAAGTAGAACATAATATACAACAACCTCGAACACTTTTTGAAAAAATTGCTATTAGAAATAAGTTAGAATACCTAAGCAAACCGAAAGAAGAAAATATTAACGATTTAGTATCTGCTATTAATAAATTAAATAGATATCCATTATTAGTAGTGGTACAAGAGTCATCAGCAGAAACTCAATTATATGAATTATTCAATGTGTTTAGACACGTTGTTGATCCAAAAGAACAAAGTGTACTATTTCGTTTAAGTGGTGATACTGGATTAAGTTTTAATCAATACATTAAAGAAAATAATCTAAACAATTGGGTTGACAAATCTACTAAGATAGTGTATATTAATAATAGTAAATTGCCTAAACTGCTAGTAAAAGGAGAATGGAAGCCAATAACAGCATTGGTGTTTGACAGCTACCCAACTAAGTTTATTGACGCATATATTGCGTCTAATTGTGATTTGGTAATTTACAGAGATGAGCAAATGAGCCCTTTTAAGAAATATTATAATGCCAGAATGTAGACTAATTATTGAAGATGAAGTGAATATCAAACTTGAGGGGTTAGATGTAGACGTCCGACGCAAGCTCGCTAATGCCCTCAAGTTTGAAGTACCCTACGCAAAGTATATGCCACAATACAAGCTGGGCAGATGGGATGGCAAAGTAGCGTTCTTTGGAATTGGGGGTACTGGTTATGTTAATCATCTAGATACTATTCTAGATATTCTACAAAAAGAAGGTGTAGAAATAGCTGATATTAAAGATCATCGGCACCCTATTAAATTAAACTTTACCCATGTTACAGAACAGTATTGGGCAGATCAAAATGTTCGCTGGCCCAAGGGTCATCCAGCTGAAGGCGAACTTATCATGCTTCGTGATTATCAAGTAGAAGCAGTTAATAACTTTTTAGATAATCCTCAGAGCCTTCAGCAAATTGCTACAGGCGCAGGCAAAACTATTACTACAGCAACTCTAAGTCATCTAGTAGAGCCATATGGGCGCAGTCTAGTAATTGTACCTAATAAGTCACTGGTTGAACAAACAGCAGAAGATTATCGTAATTGCGGTCTTGATGTTGGTGTATACTTTGGAGACAAGAAAGAACTAGGTAAGACACATACTATTTGTACTTGGCAGTCATTAAATATTTTAGATAAGAAAACTAAAGACGGTAAAGCTGTATTAACACTTGCAGAATTCTTAGAGGGCGTTAGTGCAGTTATTGTGGACGAAGTACACCAAGCCAAGGCAGAAGTACTTAAAAACTTGCTTACTCGTAATTTACGCAAGGCACCAATTCGTTGGGGGCTAACGGGTACAGTACCCAAAGAATCATTTGAGTTTGAAAGTATCCATGCAAGTTTAGGTCCTGTAATTGGATCTATTACAGCAAAGGAATTACAAGACAAAGGTGTGCTATCGCAGTGTCATGTTAACGTAGTACAACTAGTTGACATTGTAGAACACCGAGACTATCAATCAGAATTAAAATATCTAGTTACAAATGAAGAACGGATTACTTATATAGGTAAATTATTAAACACTGTTTCGCAGTCAGGCAATACACTAATACTTGTTGATCGTATTAGTGCAGGAGAATTGTTACGTGAACTCATACCTGACAGCGTTTTTATTAGTGGAGCAGTTAAAGTAAAAGATAGAAAAGAATCATACGACGAAATCCAAGAATCAACAAACAAGGTTATTATTGCAACCTATGGCGTTGCATCTGTGGGTATCAACATACCTAGAATTTTTAATTTAGTATTAATTGAACCTGGCAAGAGTTTTGTGCGAGTCATTCAATCGATTGGCAGAGGCGTAAGAAAGGCAAAGGACAAAGACTTTGTACAAATATGGGATATTACAAGTACCTGTAAATTTGCAAAGCGACATCTTACACAACGTAAGAAGTTTTATAAAGAGGCCCAATACCCCTTTACATTAGAAAAAGTTGAATGGAATTAAGGACACAATGAGAATATTAACATTAGATAACCAGTGCTTTCAGTTAGATAACTTACCAGAACAGATTGATGAAGATATAAGATTTTCAGTACTTGATAATTCAGATCCAGTAAATCCTGACTTCTTTTTTATACCACTTATATTTTTAGAATCGTTTAATGCGCCTGCTATGGTTTTAGACATAGGAGGACATCAGTTAACAATGCCCGTTGATTGGAGCATTGCTGTTGGAGATTCAGAAAGCGGAATGGATTTAGAAGTGCTACCGCTAACCAGTATAAATGATCGAGGATTTGAAGCGTTCTTGTTTAATCCTCTAACCGGGTTTAAAACACACTTTGCAAAAATAAATATTGTAAACTTTTACACTGATGTCAAGTGGTATTTTCCAAAAATCAAAAACGGACAATTATTAACAGTTCCGTTAACAGACAAGCCCAAACCGTTATGTGCGTTTTTTGTTAAAGATATAAGTAGACAGTGTGAAATAATTGAATATAGTAAGTTGTTGTAAGGAATACACATGGGATCAAAAGCTGGAAAAGTATGGGGAAGCACTGAATTAATACATGCCAACGGCGTATTAGAATTCCACCGTATAGAATTTAAATCAGGATACAAGTGTTCAGAACACGAGCACAAATTCAAATGGAATGGCTTTTATGTAGAGTCAGGAAAGATGATTGTGCGTGTTTGGCAAGATGCAGATCAAAATGGCCTCGTTGACGAGACTATATTGTCTGCAGGGGACTTTACCCAAGTTAAGCCCGGTAAAGTTCATCAGTTTGAAGGCATTGAAGACGGTGTTGCTTTTGAACTATATTGGGCAGAGTTTAATCACGATGATATTGTGAGAAGAACTATAGGTAGTAAGATCAATTAAAAGGAGAATATTATGGATTTTGACTTATTTACAATCGGAGTCGTTGTAGTTACATTTGGATTAGCTTTAGTATGGTATTTCAACAGAAAATCTGGACCAGATGTTAATCAAGACGGTAAGGTAGATGTTGCAGATGTTAAGGCGGCTGTAGCAAATACTATAGTTGCTGTTGAAGCTAAAGTTGAGGCTGCTGCGGATCTTAACAAAGATGGCAAGGTAAATGTAGCTGACGCCGAAGTTGCTGTAGTAGCTGTTAAGAAAGCAGCAACTAGAGTTAAAAAGACAGCTGAAAAAACTGTCAAGGCTACCAAGGCTGTTGCAAAGAAAACAACCCGCAAGGCCAGCGGCAAGGTATAATGGTTCTTGTGACAGGGGAGGCATTGATATACGAGCGTGACAACCGCGGTGTTGTTTATGCCCGTTATAGAGATCCTCCCCTGAACGCAACACCTCGATGGATCGTCGGAGGCCCAGCTGAGACTGCGCATCCATTATTAAATTACGGGGATTGGAAAGACTTTGTTGAAGTCTGTAATGACAGTCCTACACTCAAAAAACAACTTGACAAACTCGTCGATCTGTATTATCTTATAAAGAGTAAAGATACAAAATGACAACTGAAAAATTACCCATTAAAGATATTCTTGCAGCCCTTGATATGGGGGCTAAAGAAGTGTGGGATGAACTCTCAATTGAAGAAAAGAAGAGCATCAGCTTTTGGTTATTAAATCGTTGGGTCAGTTCAGTCAGCGGTAGTAGAGAAAAACAAGAACTTGCTATTTTTAAAACCAACGAATACTATAATAAAAACTGGAGTGTGCTAGGAACTAAGCATCCTAAACTACAATGGCAATTGTTATGTCAAGCAGCCGGCACAGGCAAAATTGAATATCACCAATGGATTGGTTTTAAACAAAAAGGTACGTCTAACTCTAAAAGTGTTAAACTGCTTCAATCCATTTACCCGAACATGAAACAAGATGAGGTTGAACTCCTTGCTAGAATATCTACAAAAAAAGAACTCAAACAGTTGGCTGAAGACCACAATATTGAACATGCAGATCTCTGAGAAACCTTACATATGTGAGTATTGCAGTACAGGGTATACCAAAGAAAAAACCCTAGCTGTTCACATGTGTGAGCAAAAGAGACGAGCATTACAAAAAACAGAAAAGCGTGTTCAATATGGTTATTATGCGTTTAATAGGTTCTATAAATTAAGTGCTGGTTCAAAGAAAGATAAGACTTACGAAGAGTTTTGTAAGTCACCTTACTATAATGCATTTGTTAAGTTTGGATCGTTTGTCTCTAATGTGCGCCCCTTGTATCCCGAGAAATATATTGATTATGTTGTAAAGTCGGGTGTTAAATTAGACCACTGGTGCCGAGATGAATTATATCAACAATACGCTGTTGAACTTATTCTTAAAGAAGATGTTACTACTGCCCTAGAGCGCAGCGTAATAACTATGATGGAATGGGCAGAAGAAAACAACAGCGCATGGAATCACTATTTTAATTACGTAAGTTTAAATAGAGCAGTATGGCACATTAAAGATGGTAAGATTAGTCCTTGGTTAATCTTAAACTGCACGAGTGGAAAAGAACTACTGAGTAAATTTAATGATGAACAATTAAATATGATTTATCATATTGTTAATCCTGAGCATTGGTCCATTAGATTTAAACGACAAAAAGCAGATGTTGAAATAGTAAAAGAAGTCGCAAAAGAGAGCAACCTATGAAATTAATAACACACCCTAACCTTTTATTAGAAACAGAATTAAAAGATGTAAATCTTGAAGATCCGGGATTTGATCCTAAGGAACTCAAGAAAGACATGATAGAATTTATGCTAGCCAATGGCGGTATTGGCCTAAGTGCTAATCAAGTTGGATTGGATTATAAAATATTTGTCATGGGAGATAGTTTAGAAAATTCAACAATGTGCATTAATCCTACAGTGATTCAATACACTGAAGATACCCAAGACGACCCAGAAGGTTGTTTAAGTTTTCCTAATATCTTTGTTCGAATTAAACGGCCAAAAGAAATACTTGCTAAATTCTATGATGAAAATTTAAAAGAATGTGTAGTTAAGATCAGCGGGTATAGTGCTAAGTGCTACTTACATGAATTGGATCATGTGCTGGGAATTACTATGAAAGATCGTAGTAGTAGCCTAAAGTGGAATATGGCTCTTAAAAAAGCACAAAAACTTACAAAGAACATTTAATGGATATTGATATTGACTTTGCTGATAGAGACCTTGTGTTGTCAAAACTACAACATAGGATTGCTTGTCTTGAAGAAAACAAAAAACATAACACCGGCGTTTATGTAACAGAGATTCCTCATAATCCAATTGACAATTTAGCTACTATTGATTATCGTGCAGCAGAAGAACGTGGCTATTTTAAAATAGACTTTCTTAATGTTAGTATCTATAAAGATGTGCTGGATGATGTGCATCTACAAAAACTTATGGGAACAGAACCGCTATGGGAACTTTTACAACACAACGAATTTGTAAATCAATTATTTCATTTGAACGGGCACATGGATGTTCTGAAGAAGACTTGCCCTACTTCCGTGGAACAATTAGCTGCCGTCCTAGCGATGATCAGACCAGCAAAGCGGTATCTGATTGGGAAGCCATGGACGACGATAATGATGGAGATTTGGAAGAAACCAACGAACGATGAGTACTATTTTAAGAAAGCTCACGCTGTATCATATGCTATGGCAGTAGTGGTGCATATGAACTTATTATGTGAAAAATTAACGCATTCTGCGGACTAATTGAACATTTTTACGTTTTACACGTTTTAATGCTAGATTATTTAAATTAACTGTAGGCCCTATTGTAACTATAACATCTTTGGTATTCATGGTCATTATACAATAGCGAAACCTGTCAAACTCACCTTTTAAAAATATATTAATGGGAATCATTCTATTTGACTCCCACCACCAAGCTTCACCGAGATCTAAGAAAATTTTCTTGTCTTCATCAACACGTATATTTGTAAAAATATACATACTGGTTACATGTTGATCTTGGTTTGAGATGATACCGATATATTCGTTGCCACCATAGGACACTACGCTTAAAAACGGAAAATTTTCTTCTATATCTTTTGTTAGCATCGGTTAATCATTATTCCTAATAAATACTATTACTATGCAATTATTACCAAGATATTTAGTCTCAAATAGAATTGACATCATAGCCAATTTGGCAGGATTTATTACGGAGTATAAACCAGTGTATAAAAGACAACTTACCATTTACAAAGGTATTGATAATGTGTTAGAATTTAGATTACTAAACGCAGATCAAAAGCCTGTTAACACACAGGGATATACTCCTAAGTTTAGAGCCTACAGCGAATCAGGCAACTTGATAATTGCACATGACGGAGTTTCATTAGATGACGGTTCAACAGCAGCTAGAGGATTGTTTACTGTAACAGTGACAGAAAATGATTTATTTAATGTTGACTCACAATTTTTAAAATACACTATCTTTTTAGTTGATGCAGACGAACAGCAGATATTAACATACGCAGATACCCACTTTGGTGTTGATGCTGTTATAAAGATTAGCCGAGAAGCATTTCCAGGCCCGCAGGAATCAAATGTTATTACAACTTTTGGAGAAACTGCACCTTCATCTGGAACTTATATTAGTTCTACAACAAGTGCAGAGCCTAATATCAACGGCAATGAAGCATTGCATACTGCGGCTGTTTATACCAACGGTTATGTTGGAAATCTAGTATTACAAGCAACGTTGTCAAATCAAGTAACAGGAACCACTGACTGGGCAGATCTTACTACCCTTTCATTTACTGGTGACGAAGTTGCTCCAACTCCAGTAAATTTTAATGGTATATTTGGCTTTATTCGTTTTAAAGCAGATGCAGATCCTACTAATACCATTACCAAAATATTAGTCAGAAATTAATTGACATAATGTAATTGCGATGCTATACTTAAAATATGAGTATAGTCGCAAACACAATCTTATCCTCTTTACCATCAAAGCGTAAACAAACGCCTAGTGGGTGGATCAGCTTCAACGCACCCTGTTGCCATCACAACGGCCAGGGTGCAGATACACGTCAGCGCGGCGGCATTATCCAAGAAGGCGACAATATCAGCTACCACTGTTTTAATTGTGGGTTTAAGGCCAGCTGGCAACCTGGACGTAATGTTAGCAAAGGTCTACGCAAACTTCTACAGTGGCTCAATGTTCCAGACGCTACTATTAACAAGCTAGCACTGGCGGTAATGCAGGAAAACGAAGGTGTAGCAGTTAAACAAAAACTGTTAGAAATACCCAAGTTTGAAACAGTGCCGTTGCCTGATGATGCTATACGCATTAGCGAATGCGAAGATCCATCTAAGCATCTAATAGCAGTACTAGAATATATGGCTAAGCGTAATCTGTACCTTGAGGACTATCCATTTTATTGGAGCCCAAGTTTAGGATATCGCGATCGTTTAATCATACCTTTCTACTTTGAAGGGCGTGTAGTAGGCTGGACTGCTCGTACAATACAAGCAGATAAACAACCTAAATATCTAAGCGAGCAACAGCCAGGATATGTGTTTAATCTTGATGAACAGCGTCCTCAAAAGATATTTGTAATTATATGTGAAGGCCCGATTGATGCTATACACATAGACGGCATAGCACTAATGGGCAGTGAAATCAAAGATCAACAGGCACTGCTGATCAACCGATTAAATAGAGAAGTAATACTTGTTCCTGACAGAGATGCAGCAGGCTCTAAGCTAATTGAGCAGGCCATTGACCTAGGGTGGGGAGTAAGCATGCCCAAGTGGGAACCAGGAATAAAAGATGTGAACGATGCTGTTCAAAAATACGGCAAGTTGTATACACTACATTCAATTGTAAATGCATATGAAACATCACCTTTAAAGATACGACTAGGAGCAAAAAAATGGTTTGGTTAAAAAAGATATGGAGCTGGATTACTTGGCCCTACAATAGGATTGTTGAAGAAATTAAGTTTCGCAAAAGACTAAAAGAATTGCAGAAGCGGGATCCATTTATATACAAATGATTACTTGGGGATTAGTAGGAAATAGTCACGACGCAAGTTTAGCTGTTTTCGATAAACAAGAACTACTATGGGCAAGCCTAGCTAAGGAATTTAGCAAAGTGCCTAACGATCCTCATTTGAATGAGAATCTAAGAAAGACAGCACTGGAAGTAGCAGGATGGCCAGATCAAGTTGTTTGGTATGAGCGGCCTCGTCTTAAAACATGCCGGCAATTTCTAGCAGGCCAAGGTTGGTTATGGCAAGAGAATGATATTAAAAAATATCTAGCAACCTGGGGTATACGTGGTACACCAATCAAGTATACCCAACACCATACTAGCCATGCAGCATATGCTTATTACACACAACCCCATGACGAGTGTGCTGTAATATGCTTAGACAGCATAGGAGAGTTTGAAACCCTAACTATCTGGAATTGCTCTAAGGGCAAAATGTCAAAGATACACAGTCAAGGCTATCCGCACAGCTTGGGCTTGTTCTACAGTGCTATGACACAGCGACTAGGGCTAGTGCCGCAACGTGATGAATATCTCGTAGCCCAATGGGCTGTTAAAGGAGACCCTAAGCGTCTTTCCGCAGCATTGCGAAACGAAATTATAGACGTTGATCACAAACACGCGAACCCTCAATACATTAAGATGAGAACCAATTTGCATCGCGGCTGTAGATCATGGAGGCCTGATCTAGTCACACAACAAGACATGTATGACCTAGCAGCAGCCACACAAGCTGTCTTTGAATATTGCGTAAATGTATTGAGTATTTGGACAAAATGGAAGACAGGTAAGTCTAATCTAGCTCTAGCTGGTGGAGGCGCACTGAACAGACAAGCAGTTGATGGTATACGTCACATGTGGGATACTGTATGGGTTCCACCTAACCCGGGCGACCCTGGTAGCTGTGTTGGAGCAGTGTTGGCTCAAACTAAAACAAGAATTAATAACGTTGACAAAAAATGGTACAAAAGAAGCTGAATCAACAACAAGTATTAATAACATCTGGCTGTAGTTTTGCAGAAATACAGATCGAGGTAACATGGCCAATACATCTATCAAACAGATTAAATTACGATCAATCTATACATTTAGGATTAGGTTGCCAAGGCAACGGAATGATATCTCGTAAAGTGATGTACGCTATCCATAACCAGTTAAAGACCAGCAGAGCAGAAGATTTACTTGTAGGTATCATGTGGAGTAGTCCAAGTCGTCACGAACAATACGTAAGCAAAAAACCTAAGTTTGTTAAGAATCATGATAATTGGATGCGTAATCCTACTAGTGTTGTTGATAACGATCCCGGCGGCTGGATTATATATAATGCTCACTGGTCTATTCCTCAAGCTGTAAATTATTACAGAAATATACACGATCCAGTCTTTGATCAAATTCAAACATTGGAACACATAGTTAGTGTACAAAATTATTTAAAGCTACACAATATAAAATACTTTATGAGTACATATACTAGTGAAGTATTTGCCCTTAAAAATAATCCCAATGTTGATTACCTGTATGAACAAATAGATTTTGATTATTTCTTACCTGTAGAAGGATGTTACGAATGGGCAAGAGATGTAAGCAATCTTCCATTTAACAGATCAGGTGACCTTCATCCTACGGCACAGCAACATCATATGTTTACAAATGATGTAATAATTCCTTTTCTAAAAAACAAATACAGCATTGACATTGTTAACAAATGAGACTATAATATAGTATGACCACAAGACAAAACACAGACTACGGATATGATATACAGCGAGTATATCTAGAGATGATGTTGACTGATGCTGAGAGCTTTGTACGCTGCCAGACAGTATTTGACCCAATATCTTTTGATAGACGCTTGCAAGCGGCTGCTAAGTTCATCAATGACTATGTGGTTGATCACAATGCCATGCCCACCTTTGACATGGTAAATGCAGCAACCAAGACAGATCTCAAGCATCCTGGCGAACTACGTGAAGAACACTTTGATTGGTTGTTGACTGAGTTTGAAACCTTTGCAAGACACAAAGCACTGGAAGCAGCCATTTTAAAAAGTGCAGACTTGTTGGAAAAGGGCGAGTATGGTCCTGTAGAAGATCTAGTCAAGAAAGCTGTACAGATTGGATTGCAAAAGGATCTGGGTACAGACTACTTCCGTGATCCGCGAGCACGTCTTGAAGCTATCAAAGACAAGAACGGACAAGTCAGTACAGGCTGGGCCAACCTAGACAAGAAACTGTTTGGTGGATTTAACCGCGGAGAGCTGAATATCTTTGCAGGTGGTTCAGGTGCAGGTAAAAGTTTGTTCTTGGCTAACTTGGGTGTTAACTGGGCATTGGCAGGGCTTAACGTGGTCTACTTGACATTTGAGCTTTCAGAGAACCTAGTGAGCATGCGTGTGGACAGTATGGTAACAGACATGCCCACAAGGGATGTGTTTAAGAACATTGATGACATTGAGATCAAGGTCAAGATGATTGGTAAGAAGAGCGGTGCCTTCCAGGTCAAGTACATGCCCACAGGTAAGAATGCCAACGACATCCGCAGCTACATCAAAGAGTATGAAATTAAAATGGGCAAGCGTGTAGATGTACTGCTGATTGACTACTTGGATCTAATGATGCCGTCCAGCATCAAAGTCAGCGCAGAAAACTTGTTCATCAAAGACAAGTATGTTTCAGAAGAACTGCGCAATCTTGCAATGGAATTGAACACAGTGTTTGTTACTGCGGCACAGTTGAATCGTGGAGCTGTAGAAGAAATTGAATTTGATCACAGTCACATCAGCGGTGGACTGAGTAAGATTCAAACAGCAGACAACGTGTTTGGTATCTTTACCAGTCGTGCCATGCGTGAGCGTGGACGTTATCAAATCCAGCTGATGAAGACACGCAGCAGCAGTGGTGTTGGCAGCAAGGTAGATCTAGAATTTAATGTAGACACTCTGCGCATCAGTGACTGCGACGAGCAGGATGACAGCAATGGTTACAACACAGGCAACAGTGCCAGCAGTTCAATCGTAAATGCTCTCAAACGCAACAGTACCAACAGTGCTCCTAAACAAACAGTAGATCCAGAGACTGGAGAGATATTCAATGTTGACCCAACAGAAGGTGCAGGACTGGGAAAGATACGTGCAGAAACAGACTCAACCAAGTTGCGGCAGTTCCTCAATAACCTATCAGATCATTAATATACACAGTTAATTATATTTTTTTATAAATATGAATAACAGCAGCTAAAAGAGGGAACACACACACATGCTACGACAAATGCGCGACAAAGAATCAATTCTGATCAAGGACGATCCTGTACGTCCTAGATTTACCTACGAGTGGCGTACCAGCCCCGGCCGAGAAATTTGGGTGCTGGAAAACGACGACACAGGTGTTATTGATGCTGTGCTGTGTGTAGCATTCACCACTGATGTTCCAGAAACTGAAAATGAGCTGGATCTGTTTAGCCAAGCAGCGTCACAAGAATGCGGACGCTGCTACGTAGCAGTGTTCTATACTGTCTGGAGTTACTCATCAGGATCAGGGCGAGCCATCGTAAACCAACTGGCCCGTGAAATACTCTCAACTCGTGAAGATGTATCCCGTTGGGTCACGCTGAGTCCTTTAACAGAAATGGCTGAGCGATTCCATCTCAGCAACGGCGCTGTGCTGCTGCGCCGAGGATCTGAGTGTCAAAATTTTGAGTACACTCAGTTAATGCAACAGCTTCAACCACAGACGCTGTGAGGCCCCGGAACACACACCATGGCACTGTTGTGTGTGTTGTTGTGTGCTAGATCAAAGTTTACACCGCTGCCAGGAGCTATCCTGCGATAACCCAACAGTCTGCTTTTACTGTAGAGTGATACACTAACAGCACCCTGTTGGTTGCCGCCCAGCACACGAATGTACCCATCTTCTTCACCCATATAAAAGCCCACGTGACCCAGAGCAGGATCGCGGCCCCGGCGCAGTACCACGATGTCTCCGCGAGCAGGATTTCGTACCACGGTGCCGTGATGTAAAAATGAACGAGCCATAAGGCTACCGGTTCCGTCAAACCCGGCACGTTCTAATATTGCATTAACAAACGCAGCACACCATGGTGTACTGCGAGGATCGACCTTTACAACATGACTCAATTCTTTACGATCAGAGCGTGTATTGAGTCCGATATATTGTTGCGCAATGGCAACTGGACCTGTGTTAGTTGTGGCCGTTAACGGATCCTGTGATTGTGCTGGAGCAGCGCAGCCTGCTAGTAGAACAACAGACCACACAGCTACCAGACTTTTCAAAGTCTTCATTAGCGTTTCCCCTTTCAAGGTAAGTTATTTAATAACATACGTGACATAGAAAAGCGCATAGTTTATAAAATATACACAATTGGATCCGTTGTAGAGCCTGATGAGCGCGAAGCGTCCGCGCAAAAAGCCCCAACGCCGCGAAGCGGTAAACGAGATTTTCGCAAGTATAAAGAGCGTTTACTGCCTAGACCAGTACCACAGTAGCAGCACTGTACACAACATGAAAAAATCCTCAACCACCACGACAGACATCAAACAACGCACTGCAATAGGCCGAAAAGCAAGGTTGACTAAAAGATGAGTCTTTGTGCCTAGACTGCGACCACAGTATAAGGTTCATCAGTGCCATTGAGCAACAGCAGCGCAAAGGTCACTGCTGGCGATGATTCCAATTGAATGGTACGAGCATTGTACTGCACACTGTAGATACCATGTGTGTACAGCAGCACACTGGCACAGAACGTGTGTGTGTCACACAAATAGTCTGACATGTCTTCAGCATAGATAAAGTGTAATAGATATTGTTGCTGCAAAAGAGGTATTGGTTTTTATCTGCCCAGTGTGTGATCCAACTCGTGATCCACACTGTGTATGTTCAGGCTGTAGCAGAGCTGTAGCACAGTGTGGGCACGGCTGTGGGGATTGACCCAAAAGCGTGTGCGATTGGCATGTACTTCACAAGTCAAGCCGTGTACATGTATAAAACGCAGCACAGCAGCAAAGCAGGGATCAGAGGTGTATACACAGTATTGTTTCAAGGTTTGCTCCTACGCTGTATATCACTTACAGCAAACCAGCAGTGACTCCTTAGATCACGATCTGCTATGCTGCGACACAGTTCAGGATCAACAGCAGCGTGAGCACGACACTGGATGGCTGAGTCGTCAAGGGCCGCGCTGCATGTGGGCAGGGCTGCGGGATGTTGGTTCCAAAGTATAGCCACAGTCTGTGCAGCAGAGTAGAGTATGCTGGCACAGAACAATACAAATATGATTCTAAAAAATAATATCATGTGGTCAGCGCAGCAGCTCTATGATGGTGAACACAGCATGTCCCACGCCCAGACCTGCGAATAGATACAGAGTGAATGTATAAAAAGGTGTCATGCAGTTACTTAGCCCGAAATTCACTACAGTGGAAAAAAAATTGGTCGCGCATTTTTTTGTATACAAGTACTTACAGATTGTCGGTGGTGATTCTGCATCACCCAGTTTTTAAAACAGTGATAGAGAGATTGTAGAGAGATTGTAGAGAGAGAGATTAGATCATTAAGCTGTTGCTTTTGCGCAACAGTTTTTTGTTTTATATACCCCGGGGTCTCAGAAATTATTTTTTTTTATTTTATACCCCGGTGGTGGGAAATTTTTCCAAAAGAAACCCCGGCGACCATTACAGTGCCGGGGAAGAGGGAGGCTCAAGCGTGTTGCAGAGCCTGCGTCTTTTTAATCCAATCTACTGCCGCTGTATGCTTTGAGTCCCAAAGCCTTCAAGTAAGTAGCCATAGCATCAGCACCCGCTTCTTTAATGTCGATGTTCTGTACACTCAAGCCACCTGGGTTCCACATGCTCAAGCACTTGGGCTTGTAGTCCTTGCGGAAGCCTGCCGCAAGCAATTCCTTAGCCTGCTTTGAGTTGGTACGATCAACGTATACATCTACCCAAGCAAAGCCACATGCGTATCGATCGCCACCAATCTTTGCGTACATCAATTGGCTAGCTTGGATTGCTAGTGGAATGCCCTGCTGGATCTGATTTGCTGTAACTAACATGGTGTTGCCCTCTTTGCGTTTGTTTAACTTACTCTTATATAATAGCATCTATCTAGGGTTTGTCAACCCCTAATGGTGTTGTATTTTTACAACACCTCAGTCCCGATTGAGGCTAACCCTGCCCTTGATCGCAGCAAGGATGAACTGCACTGCCAACCATGTGTCCCACGCATAGGGGATGTTCAGCACAGGAAACAGAGTGTTCAGAGCCCAAATGGTTAGGAAAGGTCCTGCTATGAGCAAGAACAGGATCAGCAGGACCCACAGGGTTATGTTGGTTGTGGTCAGCTTCATATGGTCTTCTCCTGCTGGTCCGGGCCACGCAGGTAATCATTCCAGTTGACATCCTTGCGCAGCTCATCCTCTACCATCTTGTTGCACAGGTTAAAGGTGAACATGGCGAACTGCCATGCCAGTGCTCGCTCACTGCCTGTGAGCTGTTCAATGCGATCATACAGGTCCTGCTCACTGGTGGGCGTTACGAACATGCTGCTACGTGGGATTGGGTTCTTCATCATGTGTTCCTCTTAGAAGCGGGCGTATTGACGGATGGGTGTTGGATCTTGGTACACTCGTGTCCACTTGGGCTCTGTGCCGTACTGCTCGCGGAACGCGGTAATGAAGGTGCTGAAATCGCAGTCTTCTTCAAGATAGGCCATGGTGCCTTTGCGGTATGAGTAGCCGCTGATCTTGTTTGTGATGCCCAGTGCGTGGACTTGAGCGATTGGAACTTCAAGCCAACCGTGTCCTGGATCTTCAATAAATTGCAACATGTTTTGCCCTCGTGTTGTTTAACTTACTCTTACAGTATAGCACATCTACAGGCTTTGTCAACCTATTTCTGCTGACCACTCGTAGAATGTCACAGCTGGATCCAACCGCTTGAGCTGCTTGGCTGCGGTCATCAGCTCACGGTAGCGACGATTGACTTCTGCACGGGGCAGCTCACCATCGCAGGTCAAGTTCTCTGGACTCAAGCAACCATCGATCATGTCAGCCACTGCCTGGCGGCCCTTGGCTGTGTCGATCTCGTACTGGGTGCCCTTGAAGAAGCTGTTCCAGTGATTCTTCTGTGCAATAAACTCTTGTAATGCTCGCATGTTGTTTGCCCTCATGTGTTTAACTTACTCTTATATAATAGCATCAATCTAGGGTTTGTCAACCCCTAATATTCTCTAATGATATCAACAGCTTAGTTTAAAGTGTTGCAATCCAATTCCAGCATTTCTATGTTAGTTACAATATCAGCGAGCCCGTCGTCATGTGACGCACGAATGAGATTCTGTTCTGCATTTTGTGCAAATTCCAGTGTGCTATAAACGCCAGTGTTGTAAAATGCAAATTCGTTATCACCCAGACCCTGTGCTTGTAAAATATATACTGTCATTTTGTTTGCCCTCTTTGTTTATGTTCTTACAGTATAGCACATCTACGGGGTTTGTCAACCCCTAATATTCTCTAATGATATCAAGGACTTAGCAAACCCCGTAGTGCCATCAAACCATACGGAACAGCGCACCCAAACCGTATACAGCGATCAGGAACACGTTCACAGCGACCTGATTCCATTGTCGTGTGCGCACACCCCACACCGCATACACTATGGCTCCGATGTTCAGAGCGTAGATGTTCAGCGGATCTATCTTAAGGGTAGTGAGCAGGGCGCCTGCACACACAAAGAAGCACCCTACCCATCCCAGCGCTCGATTAATCATCTCAATTGCTCCAATATGATTCTGAGCTGACTGAACAGAAGTAGGGCAAGTCATGCCGCTCCCACACCATAGCACCGCTCATCAAGTTCGTGCGCTGGACATAGGTGTCCTCAAAGTCCATACGATAACCTTTGGCGGGCGGATACTTGGAGCGCAGGAACTTGACCTCGTCCATCATAGCGTTGCCGCTGTAGCCGGGATAGTCCTCTTTGTGGACGATACGCTCGCCTTCCTTGACTCGCTTGTCTGACTTGTACACGTAAAGAGTGTAACCAAATTGGATGTCTTGCTGTACCATTGCGTTGCCCTTTCTCATTGCCCTAACTGTTATATATATTATAGCACCTACAGCGCAGATGTCAACCCCTATTTTAGCATTTTGTGCGCTTTGAGAGCTGCTTGTAATACTGTGCTAGCATATTGCAAGTTGAAGTTATACTGTTTATAGTGCCAATCTTTTTTACGCTGTGCAACATCTATTGCTTGCATTAGCGTATACTTTTCATCTATATTATGCGTGAGCATTAAAAGTTTTGTCATGTCATGTATATCTAAGCTATACTCGACCCATTTTTTAGTGCTGTTTATTTTATCTCTAGGGATGAGAAGCTGTTTTTTGTTGCTGCTGGGAGCATACTTAATTTTATATTGTGCTATGTGCATTAGCGTTGCCCTCTATTGAACATACACTTATTATAGCACAACGAGCCCATTTGTCAAGAGAAAAGTTTCTCTAATGATATCAATGACCTAGCAGATCCCGTAGTGCCACGAAAAAAAATCCCCTACAGCGAGGGCACACTGTAGGGGATCCAAAACGGAGCAGAGCGTGAGGGCAATCAACGATTCTGCTCCAGAGCTGCTAGGACGAGGGCACATCCTGTAGGGCAGCTCTTACTTCACTGTGACATTAACGAGGGCACATTAATGCTTCATCACAGTGTTCTCTGCCATAGACTCCCAGCGATCTGGGAATGCCTTGGCTAAGTCGGCGACTTTAAGTACTGTGCGCAAGCTCAACTCGCGCAGTCGCTTCTTGTTTATATCAATAAAGTCAATAATCTCTTCCTGAGTCTCAGCACTCAAACCATACTCATCAAGCATGCCATCTTTAGTGATCTGTTTGATACGCAGCATCTTCTCGCGTTCTGTATCAATAGTCAGGTCAATGTAGTGGCAGCGCGACTCAAGAGCTTCCAAGTGATCACGCAACTTCTTAGATCTAACGTTGTCGAACTTGATGTTGGTGATAAAGATCGCTGAGCCTTTGAACTCAAAGCTGTCTGGAACACCTTCATTACGCAGCTTATAGCTGTCGGTATTCCAGTGAATGCGACGAGTCTTCTTGCTGTCTAGCGCAGCCTTTAGAATGTTCAAGCTCAGGTCGTCCATCAACACACTATCACAGTCATCGAACACGATAACGTTATCTTTGTCTGCAAACTGATACAGCTTGCAATACAAGCCAATGGCGCTCATCGCACCCTTGACAACTTCATACTTCTTGAACTTGCTGTCGTTAGCAATGGTTGCCAGCAGGTCGTGCTTGCCCAAGACCTTCTCAACACCGTGGCTCTTACCAACACCTGGAGGGCCGCTAACGATCATCGCTCGCACATCGCCCTTCTTGCATGCACGGGTCATGTCCTCTAGCATGTTGAAACGCTCACGCAGGCGTTCAATGGTCTGCTCGTCCGTCTCTGCACGGCTCTTAGCTTGGGTGGCGGCTACCTTTGCGTCTACAGTTTCGTATGACGCAGTACCTTCGCAACGGATCTTAATATTACGATCCGGGAAGCCGTTTACAGCAGAACCATCAACCGTAACATAGCCGCCACCCGTTCCCTGCTTGTATTCCTCTACAAGAGGAAACACTAGTCCAGCGACTGACGTATCAGCGCCGCGAATCTTGTACGTGCCCTCAACAATCCTAATGCATTTGCTCATAATCTTTGCCCTTTCGTTTTGTTAACTTACTCTACTAGTATACACTCTTTGCTGGCTTTGTCAACCACTACATGTGGACAGCAGCAATAAAAGAATCACACACGTCAGCATGATGGATCCGTAATACATCATCATGGCAGCGATCTGATGCCCAATCTCAACATGCGAGGTGCAGTTCGGGCAGCGAGTTGCCAGCAGTGGCTTCTCAGTGAGACATTCTGGGCATAGTGCCATTTTATTCTCCTACCGTTTCGAGCAGCAAAGTTTCAACTAGGCTAAAGACCGGAAAGCCAACTGAGTCAACTTCGCCGTGATCGTTAACCAACCATGCTGTACCATTCCACAGGTAATTGTATTCCTCACCTGCTTCAACAAACTCTCGTGCATCGTTGTAGACGCTAACGGTAAGCGGTTCGCCTCGATCGCGAGCATAAAAGGTTGTCATGTCGCCATAAGCAGCTTCGTACTGCTCAGTGGTCATGCCGTTCTCATGCTGACTGAAGTCGTGCTTCGTACCAATCTCAGACTTAAGGCAGCTGATTGCGCCATTACCTACCAGCTGTGCAATCTTGTATGCCTGCTGATAACTCTCCTGCAGGATGCGTCCGTTGTGTTCAGGATAGCCATCCCAATGGCAGTAAACTGCAACGATGCGCCCGTCTGGAGTGCGGTAACCGATTGTTGAACGTGTAGCCATTGTATTTGCCCTCAATGTGTTTGTTTAACTTACTCTTACAGTTTAACATCAAGCCTCGTCGATGTCAACCTCTTTTTCTTCCTCGTAATAAGAATCAATGCACCCACGCACACGCTCATCTTCCCCGAGGTAGATCACGTAATCGCCCATCTCAATACGGTAGTCCTTGTCCACATACTCAAACCCACCGTAGTATTGCAGGGTGCGATCCCCGTCCTTGTCAGTAACAATGCAGTCATCATTGACGAACAAGCGATAGCCTGCACGTCGATCCAATCCCAGCGCATCCGCAGGAACGTATTCCATTGCGTTAACAATGCGACGCAGCTGATCATTTACATCGTCTACAAAAGTAAGAATGTCCATCATTGTGTTTGCCCTCTTTGTTGTTACAGTTTAAATTATACGCTCAACCGTTGAGCTTGTCAAGAGCTTTTTCGCCGCCCCAGGCAATTAATGCTGCACCCAGCAGCACCAAGCCTATGGTCTGTGACAGCGGAATTGGTGCTCCAGCGACACAGTCAGCAGCAGCATAGCATTGGTCCCAGAAGTCCTGAGCACCCACAGCGCCGATGATTAACAAAAACCCTGCAATGCATCTAATCATTTTGTTGCCCTCTTTCCTAACTGTTATATACAGTATAGCACACACAGCTCAAAAGTCAACCTCTTTTTTCCGGGATCTGCTATTTTTTTTCTCTAATGATATCAACGACTTAGCAGATCCCGTAGTGCCACGATGTGGCTTTTATGCAACACTTCCATACAGATCGTGCAGCAGCTCATGATTCACAATGAACACATGACCTTTGATGGCTTCCTCCTGCGAGTCATAAGTTCCAACCACGTTGGACTCTGTCCCGGCATCAAAGATGCAGGTTTCCCATTGGGAATTTTGACCGTACAATCTGGGCAGCTTGACCGTGCTGATCTCTCTGCCGTCAGGTAGCCTGGTTAGAACCTGCCATTGCCGCGACTTCCGGAAGAATTGATTCGCTGCCTGAATAGGCGTTTGCTCTGAGATATTCATTATACAGTCTCCTTTAAGGTCAGCTCTTTGGCTGGGTAATCGATCTTACCATCGTAGTCCAACTGGCTCTTCTCAAACTCTGTGAGGTAGCTGTCCTCAACGATCTCCCAATCGATGATGTGCTCGCGATAGTAGTCGTTGTCCTCTTCAACCTCGCTGCGGAGGGATTCAACCGCTTCCTTGGCACGGAGGAAGTCTGCAAAATCCTTAACCACATAGTCATTGCCGCCCTTGGCCTTCCAGTACTGCGGACACTCGCCTGTACCGTCCCAGTCGTGGGCGCCGTAGTTCTCATAGACTTGGGTTGAAATCAGCAGCTTAGCCATATCGTGTTTGCCCTTGTTCCTAACTGTTATATACAGTATAACACCAAAAGCAGCTTTGTCAACCACTTTTGGTGTTGTATTTTTGCAACATCTTACATGAAGTAGACGTAATCTGCTAGGTAGTACGGGTTACTGCGCAGTTGGCGCTGGAGCTTTTGGGTGTAGGGTGCTACGGCAAAAGAGCTGTTAACGATGTCCTCGGCGTAGGTTTGCAGGAACTGCGCATATTGAGCAGCGGTAAGGCGCTTGGCAAAGCTAACGGGCAGGAGGTAGGGATCGGTAACAAGAACGTGGGTGCTGCGCTTGGACATGCTGTGCTCCTCTGTTGCTCATTATATAATAGCACCTCTAGCCCAAATGTCAACCACTTTTGGTGTTGTATTTTTGCAACATCGTGGCACTACGGGTTTTTGAGTGGCCTGCCCAGAGGGATTCGAACCCCCGACCTACGGATTAGAAGTCCGTTGCTCTATCCAGCTGAGCTATGGGCAGTCAGTTTTGGTGTCCGCGCCCGGAATCGAACCGGGACGCATTAAGCGAGAGATTTTAAGTCTCTTGTGTCTACCTATTCCACCACGCGGACATTGTTGGTGCGCCCACACAGACTTGAACTGTGAACCTACGGATTATGAGTCCGGTGCTCTAACCAATTGAGCTATAGGCGCTTGGAAACTCTATTTATGTTAGGATCAATTGCCTTTGATAATCTATTTCTGATTCATATGGACCATAATCAGCATCCATCTCTGCATGACCAATGTCTCGGCCCAACTCTCCTGCGGTATAGGAATAGTTGGCTACAAGGAACTGAGCAAACTCTGAACGATCCTGGTCGTTCAGCAGGGCTAATTGTTCTGCAAGGTCTTCAAACAAGATAGCTTTGGACTTGGACATCATATCACCCTTTGTTGTTAGTATATTCATTATAGCACCTGCACAGCAGATGTCAAGCAAATTCTTCGTCTGACACACGATAAAAGCTCACATACTCACCATCCTCGGTGAAGTAGGCTGCTTCAATCTGACCGTAGCCGCCCATGTCGCCATGCTTGGTGTAGCCCTTGACGAACTGGACAGCTCGTTCAGGAGAGTTGAACACCTCAAGCTCACACTCTGATTCGTAACCGTAGTCGCCATAGACATAGTAGATCATCTGCTTGCTCCTTTGTTATATTCTTAGTATAGCACCTTTTGGGCTGCTGTCAACCATAGCGGCTTTCCTTCCGGCCAATCTTAGACGTGATCGCTGCCCGCTCTTGGCTGATGCGATGACTCAAATCGCCCAGGTCAAACTCCTTCTCCAGCTCAGCCACACGCTCAGCGGCTTGATCAAGCTGTTTGATCTTGGCTTTCATCGTTTTGCTGTTCATGTCCACATCTCCTGCTTACAAGATGATTATAACACGGCCACAGGTCTGAGTCAACCAAAAAATTCCTCACCCAAGCTGATTTCTTCCTGAACGTAGCCTTCAGCGATGCGACATTGTTCAGCAAAATCAATGCCTTGCACCTCGCAGTAGTGCAGAATATCTGCAATGATTTCAGCAGGTTGCGGTTCGTCGTAGTTGCGTAGGTAGCCTACTACCCGTTCAGTTGCAAGGTTCACAAAGGTATTCATTTCACCTGCTCCTGTTCGTTGATTGCACTCAGTCCACCATCGAGATCAATCTCAAGGTTCTCTTCTTCGTATTCTGCCATCTGCTCGCTGATACAAAACATCTCATCCAGCTCAGTAGGGATGTTGGACGCTACTTCATCGCTGGACATATCGCCCAGCTCGTAATAGTCATCACCCTCAGCGTCAAGGATGCCAGCAAAGCACATACCGCTTTCGTAGTAGTAGAGCTTGACTTCAAAGCCTTGTCGCTGGAACTCTGCCATAGCAGCCAGTGGAGGAGCCCAAGCACTATCGAAGCTCAGTGTAAGAGTGCCGTCGTCCTCAATAGGATCGCAACCCTCGCCGCCCACATCCCACTTGGTGCCCCACTCTGCGACGCAGAATGAATACCAGTCCTTGTAATTGTAGGCGTTGAGGTTGTCCTGCTGACTCTTCTCCAAAGCGATCTGCTCTGGACTACCATCTGGGCCGGCATAGCCCGCAATGGTCTCCGTCAAACAGATTGGAACAGGAATGAACTCGTTCAACAGTTGGCCGCGATTGAAAGCATCACGAGCACGAACGATCATTGAAGGATCCTTGTGTTTAAGGATCAGAGTGTTGTTGCACCAGTTTGGCATGATCTGTTCCTTATCTATTAAATGGATTCTACGACAGTGAGCATGGTAGCAGGAACACGCCAGCTGCCTGAAACAGTCTTCACTGTGACATACTTGATGGCCACCTTGGTAACCACACCTGTATAGTTCTGCCCGGTCTTGCTGGATGTAAAGTTGACATTGTCGCCTGTAGAGATTGCGCGGATGGCAACCTTGGACAGGTGCTGTCGCTTGAGCTTGACTGCTTCTATCACTTGCGACAGCTCGTTTGAGTTCATCTTGTAGATCAGCTCAGCGGCTTTGGTAACTAGATTTGACATATGATTTGCCCTCATGTGTTTGTTTAACTTACTCTTATATAATAGCACATCTGCAGGGTTTGTCAACCCCTAATTTCCCGTAGTGCCATTATATAAGAGTGTGGCATTTCTGCCACACCCTTGGCCTTGTTAGGCTGAGAAACCAGCTGCCTTGGCCATGTAGCCAAGAGCAACGATCTCGCGGCTGGGCTTGCCCAACTCGTACTCGGTAACGCTAACACCATTGCCAGCTGTGCGGCTCTTAGAGTAGACAGCATAACCACCCTGACGGATGCGGCTTGCTTCAGCAGCCAAGTTACCAACGCCAAATCGCTTGGTCGCTTGTGCCTGAGTGAGTCGCTCGCCATTGTAGAGAGCATTGAAGACCTTGAAGGTCTTTGTTTCTGGATTGAATCGCTTCATTTCGCCTTTTTCCTTTTGTTGTTAGAAGTAACTCTGGGAAACATTCCCCAGTGTCTTTACAGTATACGGCCTTTCTAAAGGTTTGTCAACCCCTAGTTTTCATAAATTCAGCAATAAGGGCCATATCGCTTTCGCTGAAGTCCTTCTTAGAAGTTCCAAATGGAGCACCAAAAGCACACATGTCATGACCTACTCGGGCCATCTGATTGCTCTTCGCGTCGTCCTTTTCCTTGATAGCAGCGTCCATGAGCTCGCGCCCAATGTTGGCCAACTGGCGCTGTTGGGGAGTAATCTCAAAGTGACTTGCGAGTGTAATAGACATCTAGTTCTCCATTGCGTTATTGTTCTTACAGTATAGCACATCTGCAGGGTTTGTCAACCGAAAAGTTTTTCTAATCAAATCAACGACTTAGCAAACCCCGTAGTGCCATAAAATCAGCTGCCCGTGCTTAGGCGCAGCGTACCCAGTTCCTGATCCAGCAGGAAAGCTTCAATGAACGCATGATGATCGTCACCGCTGGCTTGTATGCATTGGTCCGCAGCACGGTAAAGGTCTGCCCAAAGAGGTCCTTCAATGGCAGCAGTCACAGGCTTGTCACCCCAGTGATCCCTGTACACCACTTGGGTCGCTCCTAGGTACGGATGGGCTGTCTGCAGGCAATCAACTTCGTAGATGCTCCAAATGGATTTAAGACCTAACTGTGCCCTAGTCTCTTCGTAGTGATCGCCCTTGGTTGAGAAGCTGGTGTTGTCCTGATCATAAGCGTCAGCCAGCGCATCGCGTATGGTCTGCTCAATCCGAGCAAGGTCTTCGATCTTGATCAGTGAAGTCTCCATACGATCCTGCAGGCAGCGCAGATCATAGAGCGCATTGTGGATAGTGCTGAAGTCAGCACTGCGGATGGTTACATCGCAATTCATTTGAATGCCTCCAAAAAACGGTTGTTGATAGCAGTCATCTCGTCATGCTCGACGTAGAAATCTGACTTGGGATCGTAGTACTGTCCTTCGCGGACATCGTAGTAGAGCACACGGCCGCTGAAGTTGAACGGACCTTCCAATCCCTTGCGGGGACCGTACTTGACACGCATCTCGTCTACTTCTTCTCGGGGAATAACTTTAAAGCCCATTGGATGCCCTCCAAATTGTTTAACACTCTTATATAATAGCACACTCTAGGATTTTGTCAACCCCATAGTGCCATTATATAAGAGTGTGGCAGCGATGCCACACTCTCCTTGCCCTTAGGCAGTTTCTGCTACACTAGCCTCAACAGCAGGCTGAGCAACCTCGACGCCCACAGGAGTCATCAACAGCTGAGCATCGACAAACGCACGAGCGTCCTCTTTGGACATGGCGTTGGGCAGCTCAAACAGCTTGATGTTGCTGTGACCGTTGCGGGCCAGCACAAGACTGCGATGCTTGACAGTACCGGTTGCGAAACGGAACTTGACCTTACCATTGAGATTGGAAGTTCCAGCGATGGTGAACAGTTTATTTGACATATTGTTTTCCTTTAACATTTGCCTAGTGGGCGACATTGCCCGTTTGCTCTTACTCTTATATAATAGCATCTTCTAGCTCGTTGTCAACCCCATTTAATACCTTTTGTACTTCAACTGGGTCCAAACAATGAGCACGAGCCAGCACAAGGGCAGTTTCAGGATCTTGTCCCCAATCATCTCCCATGTCGTGCGCATCGCTCAACACTAGAAATGCTTGTTTTGACGTAATCATTCTCTGCTCCTTATCTCTCACTGTATATACAGTATAACACCCACCTGCTCAGATGTCAACCGTTTTCTGCCAAATTCCTTAGATATTTTTCTCTAATGAATTCAACGACTTAGCAGATCCCGTAGTGCCACGGATTTTTTGGGCGATGGCCTGCTCTACCAAGTCCGTTACAGGCTCTCCTGGGCGCCCGCCGATGTGCCATGAATAGCTGCCCATGGGTGTGCTGCATTCCTTCCAATCGTAGATGGTTGCGGTGCAATAGTCCACATCGTCATGCTCTTCTGACTGCCAGCCGCGATAGGTGAAATCCACAACCCATTCCGCAGTGGTCTTGTCGCCACCCAGCTCTGGCTCCCCAAATGTCTGCACCAGCGTGTCGTAATCTGTGCGCACATAGCCCTGCAGGCTAGTACCATCAGCGCCACAACCTGCGGAAAATTCTATAAGTCTAATCATTTTTGCCCTCTTTGTTTGTTTGCCCTATGTTCTTAGTATAGCATCGTTACGGGGATTGTCAACCATTATTTTCCAATCCCCGTAGTGCCACGGTGTTGTATTTTTGCAACATCAGCAGCTTATTCTTTGGTCCAAACCGCTAGGGCTACCCCGCCCACGATCAACACCACCAACATCAAGTTGATGGACAACATCAAGTCCGGAACACCCAACATTAGACAGCTGCCCGCACGATGATATCGCAAGGATAGCCGTCGTGTTCGATCAAGCCCTTGCGCACGTACCACAGCTCGCAGTCTGCATCGTAGAACACTGTATCAATCACCCGCCCATTGCGGATCACGTCCCATGCTTGCATCTTCATCTCCTCAGCAGTCTGCATCAAAGTCTGCCCACTCTTGCTGCTCTGTGGGCTGACCGTCGTCCTCATCTTCGTCCTCATCTTCGTCCTCTTCCGCGATCATCTCGTTGGCTTCCATCATGTCCTGCACATCGCTCTCGCTCATGTACTTGACACAGGCCATGATCACATTGTCACGGTCCAGCAGCCCGTCTTCGATCATCTCCAGCAGCAGATTGGTGTACTTGCGTGTCATTGAGTTTGCCCTCTCGTGTTGTTTAACTTACTCTTACAGTATAGCATCTTTTGTCAAGCTGTCAACCGAAAAATTGGTAGACCCTGCGAGATTCGAACCCGCGACACCCTGATTAAAAGTCAGGTGCTCTAACCAACTGAGCTAAGGGTCCAAAATTCTATGAGGGTTCCACAAGGAGTCACCCACAACCACACCCTGCTAGGCTATCAGCGCACGGTATGCGCACACGATGGCCTGCATGTCCGCATCCAGCTCACGATAGCGAGTCTCGCTGCCTGACAGTACCACTTGCGCAAAGTCTGCGAAGTCCTCCGGTTCTAGTGTTTCAATTATGGTGTTGACCAGCGCCTCTGCAGCACCGGGTCGCTGCCTGCTGATGAAGTCTACGCTGATAATGTCGCCCATGTCCCTGCTCCTCATCTTATGCTGTATAATAGCAGCTCTGCAGGGTTTGTCAACCCCTATTTTTCTGTGCGCTGAGGCGCCGTACCGCAGTTAGAATATGCAAAGCTGCGAAACGATCTACAAGAGCAGCAGCCAGCAGCGAGTCTGAACTCTGCCCCAAGCGCCGGCCCATAGCCTCCATCACACAGATCAAATCGTAACCGTCAACCTCATAGCGTTCGACAAACTGTGCGACCTTAGACATTTTTGTTCTCCCTGTCCCTTACTGTTCTCTTAGTATAGCACCTCTGTGCCAGAAGTCAACCAAAATCAGCAGAGTCTGAAAGAAAAAACCCCGCAGTGCCACAGCTCATCCAAAATCTGAACGATCTGGGCTAAGTCATTGATTCTATTGAGGTTTTATTTTGAAAGAACAGAACGACCAGCAGACGCAGACTTATGCACAGCTTTATCCACAAGTGACTTATCCACAGTGGCAAAACTGCCACACCAGAGTTATCCACAGTGGCATTTCTGCAACACCGCCCCGTGAATGCAGCTTTTTTGAACGAGGTCCCGCCCCAAGCAGCAGAAACAGCAGCACATCAGTATGAATCTATACACTATATCAGAGCAGAACCACATGAGTCTACCAGTAGCTAACACTAGTGAGTCAAGTGATCTAGTGTTGAGTATAGTGTTGAGTATAGTGTATAGCCTAGTGTTGAGTAGAGAGTCACTGTTGAGTATATGCAACACTAGTGGTTCACTGTTGCGTATAGTATACACTGTGTTGATCACCGTGAGGTACTGTAGGATTCTTGAACCAGTAAGAGAACTGTCAGCAGAAACTGGCCAGTACCACCATTGTAGAGGTGTTTTAATGCGTTGCAATGGTGGTTAAATGGTGGTCTAGGCCAGTCTCACCGTGAAGAAACCTGTGGTTTTCACCTTAGTCTCTAGGATCTATACAGTAAAAAAAATTTGATCCACCGTGGTGCCGAGAGGCATAGTTCAAATACTCTCTGTCTCTGTCTCTGTCTCTTTCTCATACTCTCTTTCCAAATATTTTTCCATTCTCTCTCGCAGGTCTTTAAATCCAATCTCTCTCCCCTTCCCTGTATAGTGTATAGTGTAGAGCCTATCGAGGAGCTATCTGTTTATAGACCTCTTGACTAGTCTCTCGCATGCATGTGTGTAGCTGTTCTGCGCAGGTGCAACAGCGGGGCCACTTGGCTGCACAGCAGTTTGAACCAGATCACAACAGCGGGGCCACTGCTGTGTATGCTGTGCATACTGTGTATACTACTGTGGTATAGAGTATAGAGTATAGAGTATATGTGTGTATCTCTCTTTTCTGGCATGTGTGTATCTGTCGCAAAAAATTGCGCAGCACTGCTGTCGCAGCATGTGTACTCAACAGCGGGGCCTAGCTGCTATATACTATATGCGACTATACTGTTATAGAACCTGTGCAGCCATCGCTGTGCAAGAACAAATATGGCTGTTCAGTGAATATGTACATGCACTGGCAGTAGAGCCCTATGCTGAGTTTTACATACGCGAGGATCGTGTGTGCGCTGTGCTGATATTGGATCCTCATATGGTTCATGTGCGCATCAAAGATCTCATACTATAAACTGCTGTGTTAATAATCTCGCGATAAATAATGTCATGAACATAATCATAGCCACGTTGGTGATGACGCACATCACAATGATCTGTGTCACGCTGTATCTACATCGTAATCAAAGCCACAGAAGCATGGAGTT
>Ga0194048_10000108_pt1 | contig 35156 bp, 43 predicted proteins | sample JunL225m_MetaG_FD_161685 | JGI IMG/M metagenome (GOLD analysis project Ga0194048, IMG submission 161685) | Anoxic zone freshwater microbial communities from boreal shield lake in IISD Experimental Lakes Area, Ontario, Canada - Jun2016-L222-5m | ecosystem: Environmental > Aquatic > Freshwater >...
CGCTGCCGCCGCCTACGCCGCCGCTTACGCCGCCGTCGCCGCCGACGCCGCCGACGCCGCCGCCGTCGCCGCCGTCGCCGCCGACGCCGCTGTCGCTGCCGATCATGTAAAGTAATCCTTGACGGCGCACTTGCGCTGTGCAATAAAGCAACCGCAATAAAGCAACCGCAATAAAGCAACCGCAATAAAGCAAGCATTACAAGGGACTGACGCACATGCTGACCCTCTACCGCCCCGCCGCTCTGAACACTACCACCCGCCGTACCACTCTGGCGGAAAAGACCGCGCTTGCCGCCGAGGCCAAGCGCCGCTTTGACATCGCCATGCGAGACTTGAAAGCCGCTGGCCGCGCGACCAAGGCGCGTAGGGATCTAGTCGGCACATGCGACCACCTCCTGACCCGCATTGATGTCATTCAAGCCTATACGCGCGTCATCGAGAACATCTTTCACGGCCCGAACGCCTGACAGGGAGAACATGAACATGAACGTGGCACGCCGCAAAACCATCGCCGACCCGCACGATGACGGCGCGTTCGACGTGGTCCAGGACGGTATCGTCTTGGGCCATTGCGCGCCGACTCGCCGACAGCCGGGCTTGCGTTGCGTCACAGTGACAGGGCGAGTAGGATACGCCGCGACGCGCGACGATGCTGCGGCCTGGGTGCTGGCGAACGCCGCGCCGGGAAAAAGGACAAACCAATGAGACGCATCACACTAGCACTGGCGGCCATGCTTGCCGCGTCACCCGCCGCCGCAGAGATGACTGCGGCGGAATACTTTGCGCGCGACAAAGCCCGCAATTGGACGGGCGCGCTGGTCAACGATGTCCGCGCGCCTTTTGGCGCGCTGCGAAGTACTGCTGTCCCCAGAGACCGCGAATACGTTGCGCGCATTGTAGAGCGCGAAACCCGCACGCGGCTGGGCTCGCAGTGGACATCGACGGCGCTTAAGCTGACGCAACTGGAGAGCGGTTTCCGTTGTAACGCGCAGGGGCCGCGCGTGCGCTCGCACGGCGGTGACAGGGCGCAGGGCGCACTGCAAGTCATGCCGCGCACGGCACGCGCAATGGGGCTTGACCCGCGCAGGCTGACAGAATGTGAATATGGAATTGCGGCTGGGATCATGCACATGCAGCGGTGCGTTGCCGCCGGGGTCCGTACACACGTCCAGATGAGCGCGTGTCACGTCGCCGGGGGGGGAGGCTGGCAACGAAGGTTAGCTTCAAAAGCAGAGCGGTACAAACAGCAGTACATTCGGATGGCAATGCGGTAAGGGGGGCCGGACATGGGCTATATAGTTTTGATGCTTGCGATTTCCATGACGCTTGTAAACGCTGGTCTGGCGTTTCTCGTCGCGTGGCTGATCTCTGAGCTACTGCCAGACATCATCAAAAAGTGGAGAGAATTTTGATGGAGAACGTACACGACACACTTGCAGCGCGCGAATTGACGCACGGCCCTTACCAAAATACCGCGCTGCACGCGCAGAACCTTAAAAACCTCATGCGCGGCGCGCCGAACTGGGCGGCGTTGACGCCTGTGCAAGCGCAATCGCTGGATTGCGTGGCAGATAAGATTGCGCGGATTCTCTGCGGCGACGCCGCGCACCCGGACCATTGGCAAGACGGCGCGGGATATTTCACTCTGGCGCTGCGCGCCTCCGCATAGGCGGCGGGGGCGGTCTCGTCGCCTTTTGACTGTGCGCGGCGCAATAGGGGGCAGACCCGGACGCCGCAGCGCAGACGTATGCGTCCTTCACACCGGGAAACGCCGCCCCCCACAACGGCCACCGGCATTGCCCCTGCGCGGCGGCCAGAATGGTGCATCCTTTCGGTTTATTCTTGTCCGAGAACGTGTGCGGCGAAGGGTACTTTTTCCGAAACGCCATCCCTAGCACTGCATTCGGGGTCTTGTGCAGATGCGCGGCCATCACGGCGGTCGCTACTCCCCGCCGCCGCGCGTCTCTGAGATAGTCTAGCTGCTCGACGGTCCAGGACGGCGGATCAAACAGCATTGGGGCCTCCGCGCGGCGGGAAATCGACAACTTTACTCGTGGCGGTCGGTTCGAGCATGTTCCGCAGCAAAGACTTGCGTTCGGTAGCTAGTTCCGGCGCGACGTACACATGTTTGCGCGTGTTGTGCTCCGCAGACGACACCTTGCCCCGGTCGATCCACCCCGCTTCTTTGAGAGCGTGCAGCAGCGCGGACTGCGGGATTTTGACGCCCGCAGGCGCGTATGCTGCCAGCCTGTCGCAGATGCCGTATAAAGGCGTGGCAATGATCCCGCGCCTGAACTCGTCCGTCCGGGCGCGGATCTGCGTCAAGATGAAACTTTCGGCCATGCTCATCCCGTTCTCGATCAGATTCTCCTTAAACTCGGTCCACATCGGCGGCGCAGACGGGTTGAACTTGGACACGTCGCGGTCAGCCAGCCACCGGGCGATGGTCTCGAACCCACCGGCGCGATACCAGCGCCACATGTCCTGCGCCGCGTCCGCATCCATGCGCCCGGCGGACGACCAGACGCAGAACCAGCGGCGGTCACCGGACGAGATCGAGATCGGCACCGGGTCGTTCGTAAACGCTAGCACCATGGTCCTGTTGACCATATCGTATGGGTGCAAGCCCTTGCGGTTGATCGGCAGCGTCTCAGGCGGGGCGGCGATGATGGGCTTTAGTTTGTTAGCAAGCGCACGGCGCTGCGATGCCTCCGGCTCCCGCAGTTCGTTCAGGATCAGGATCTCCGACTCCAGCGCGTATCCCCACTGCGAATTAAGCCCATCGTTGTCTACGAGGCCACGGTTTTTGAGCCCTGGGCCGCAGACGCTCCAGATCAATGGCGCCCACATGGTATCCTTGCCGGAGCCTTCGTCGCCGCCGTGCAGGATCGCGTGGTTGATTTTGATGCGCGGGTTCTGGAGTTTGAACGCCATCACATCCAGACAATGGTTCAACTCGGCCTCCTCGGGTACCAGCACCCGGCAATGGTCCAGCCACCGGGACACGTCGCCAGCGGCCACGCCGGTCAGATCAGGCCGAGCGTCGCGCCAGCGGTTGCCGTACACGTCGCCGTCACGCGACACCAGCACACCATCGCCCGCAGCGTAGGTGATCCCGCGCAGCAGGCGGGCGTTGGCGGCACTGCGGTTCTCGTCGTAGCAGACGCTGGCCTCGATGCGGCGGGCGGTCTTGCCGGTAACGTGGATGGACTTGCAAAACACATGGCGAAAGATGGCGTTGAAGCTGTGACGGCTCAACTCGGTGCGGGCGTCCATGTCAAAATAAGCGTCATCATCCACAACATACGCGAACCGCTCATACCAGTTCGCCTTATCAACGCGTCCAACTTCCTTGCGCTCCACTTCGGCGATGACCTTGGCGGCCTCGTCAGGGAACGCCTCAGTGGGCGACAGCTTGGACAGGGTGGACTGCATCTGCGCTGCCAGCAACTCGTCGCGCAGGCCGGGGGACACTTTTGGGCCGCCGTTGTCATGCACCCACGACAAAAACGCCTGCGTATTGAAGCCTTCGCAGTGCCCGTGGTAGCAACAGAACGAGCGGTCCAATGGCTTGTAACGGGCTCCCATCTGGCCGTCCGTGTGCTCAGCATGGTTGGGGCAGACAACGCCCATCCAGCCCTCTGGGTTGACGTGCGACAGCACCAGACCCTTGTCGTTCAACCACTCCAGCACCGTGTCCATGCCGGTGTCGCGCAGATTAAACGGCAGATGCCGGGCCGTCGAAGCCTCCCCAGGCGTGACGCCAAGCGCCTCGCAGATTTGCGAGACAGAAAACAGGCGTTCAGGATGCCATTCGACGCACCGCGCAGGCCACCCGTCGCGACCGGGCTTCAGGTTGATCGAGCCGGGGATGCGGAAGTTTCGCACGGCGTTAATCGCGCCGGGGTCCGTGTACCCCGCCACCGCAATGGCGCGGATCGCGGCGCTAAACTCGCCGGTTGTCGGCTGCGTGTCGGGATCGAACGCAAAGCCCCACTGAAACGACCCCTTGCTGGTTTCCATGATCCATGTTGGCTGCAAGGGCGGGATTTTTGACTTCGTGCCTATATCGTCCAGCATCATGCACAGGACATGCGTGCAATTGCTGACGCTAGCGCTGACGCGCCCGTTGTCGAACTGCGCGGGGATGAAGCTGCCCGTGTTGACGTACCATGCGCCCGGCTTGCGCTTGTGGTCCAACAGGAACGCTGGGAACGTATACGCGAGCGAACCGTCCAGATGCGTGCGCTGCACGCCGTCGCGCAGACTGGGCTTCTGTAGCACCACCAGCGCGGTCTCGTCCTCGGGCGCGAGCGCCCCAATATAGTCAATGAAGTCTTGCTGGCTGATCATCCCCTAACCCTTCCCATAGCGTGTCATCGTCGTCGTCTCGATCCCCAGCGGCAGACCTGCTGCCCATGTGGGTGGCGTACACATCGCGCGCTGCAATGCTGTCTCGGCTGTTACGGGGTCTGCGGTTTCCAGCACGATCTCATCGTGGACGTGCAGCACGGGTTCGAACCCCTCTGCATCGAGCAAACGAAGAGTGTAACGCAGGATATCGTTAGCGGTCGCTTGACAACAATTCTCGCACGCGAGGCCTTTCCAGAGCCGCGCGCGAGGCCACTCCGTAGCCTCCGCGCTGGGCTTCCACGCCGCCTTCGCGTAGCTGATCCCTTCCTTCTCCAATCGAGCATATGGGTAGCACAGGATGCGCCCGGATGGCAGAGCGTACCAGAGGTGCAGACCGTCAAACAGGTACGTTATGCGCCCGGCGGTAAATTCTTTCCCCTTGTGGCGTATGGCGGCGGTGTAGGCCCGCTCAAGGCTGTCCCAGAACATCACTGCCCAAGGGTTCGCGCGTCTCCAGGCGTTCACCATGCGCTTCGCGTCAGGCTCCGGTATCTTCATGCCGTATATGCGCGACATCGCGGCGAACGCGCCGACACCCCCGGCGAAACCCAGCGCGAGTTCCTGAATTTTTCCCATCTGGCGCTGCTCGCCTGTCACCCCGGCAACGGGTACGTGAAACGTCGCGGCGGCGTTGACTTTGTAGACATCCTCGCCGCGACGGAAGATGTCCAGCTTGTCCTCGCCGTCCCCCGACAGCCAAGGATTGACGCGCGCCTCGATAGATGCCCAGTCGGCTGCTACGAGTTTGCTACCATCCGAGGCCAGCAGCGCGGGGCGCAGCATCTGCTTCAGCACGTCCGTCACGCGCTTGCCGAACCGGGGCACTATCGAGCCGCCGTCGCGCACCATCGCATCGCGGATCGTCTGCGGGTCCTTCGCGCACTTGCGTGGAAAATTGTGTACTTGCAATCCGAAACTTGACGCCCGGCCCGTAGCCGCGCCCCCGGCGAACACGAACGCGCCGCGCACGCGTCCGTCGTCGTCATCCGCGAGCGCTGCGGCGCGCTTGAACTTCGCGACGGACGCGGAGCGTATTGCGTCCGCGTAATGCAGGACTTCGGCGACTTCCGGCGGCACCTCTTCTGGATCTTCGGCGGCCAGCTCTTGGAGGTTCGCGCGCACCGTCGTGTCGAGCGAGATGCGCACCCCGTCATCGCTCGGCACTTCCATCAGCGCGTGCCCCCTACCCCCGATGCGATGCGATACCCACGTCAGTAGCTGCGGCCCCCGCACGGTCTCGACCGCGCCGCCCGTCAGGTCAAGCACGAGGAGTTGCGTGTCGCGCACCTCGTCAGATGCGTAGCGTTCAGCGGCGCGGCACAGTTCGACATCGACGCGCACGCCCCTGTCGTTGATGCGCTCGTTGACGTGGTAGTCGGCCAGCTCGTCAGCGGACAGGTCACGCATACCCTTGCTGATCGCGCGCATGGCGCGCACGTCCTGCTCGCAGTAGGCCACCATCTCGGCCATCAGACGCGAGTCCTGACGGAAGCTGCCATCCTTACCGGGGATGGAGAGCAGGCGGATCAACTGCATACCCCTGTGGTCTTTCTTCAGGGTCGCGCCAGCGAAGCGCCCAGCGTCCGCCAGCGAACCGGGTGCGCAGTTGGCGCGGGCCTGCGTAGCGGTGCAGTAGAACTGCTCCAGCCGGGGCTCGGGGATGTCCTGATCGGGGCACAGGACGTACCAGAAAATGAGCCGTTCGAAAGCCGCGTTGTGCGCCCTGATCTGGCCGGTGTGTTCCGCAACGCGCTGCGGGAACGGTTGACCGGGCACCCAGGTCGTCACTGCGTCGTCATCGAAAGCGTAGGACATGCACAGCACCTGAGTGCTGATGTCTTGGGCGTAGTTGTACACGCCCCGCGAAGGCAAGTCGCACTTGCTCCGCGTCTCGAAATCACAGTATAGGATGGTCATGGGGCTCTGTAGATACTCACGGGCGTCAACAGGGGAAAGACTGCTGACGCCCGCTTTCACTTCTCCTTACGCCGGACGGCGGCGGCGGCGGGTATCAACGGGCGCGTCAACCGGCGGGGCGTTTGCCACATCCGAGTGCTGTGGGCCGTCCATTCCAATCCACGACGTGACATCGAAGAGGGGTGTGTAGATGCGGCCATAGGACTTATGCAAATAATGTTCCACCTTCAGTAGCACGACAGGCACAGGCTTGGTGGGGTCCGCATCTACCTGGGACGCAATCGCCAGCGCAAGCCGCTGGACTGCTTTCTTCCCTCCGACTGAAGTGACGGTGTACCGCACTTCCAGACCCTCATCTTCACCAGACATACATCTCAGAGACATCCCTACCTGCATCTCCCAGCCGCGTTTAGCGGCTGCCGGTGCGGGGTCAGTGGCTGGCAGGGGCTGTGTCACAGGGGCCATTACTTCGCCCAAGACCTCGCCATCGCCCCACGCAATAAAGCCATGAACGAAGCTGAACGGGTTGATGGCCCACGTCGCGTCTGCCTCAACTTCAGTCTGGTCCGCACCGAACACCCAATGGCCGGTCTTGTCCATCTTGAGCAGCGCTGCGCCCCCCTCTCCGCCCGCGCCCGTGTTGATCGCGCGCAAGCTACTGGAAAGGGACTGCACAGATGGAAGGTTGGCGTTGCTGAATACTGTTAGATTAGCCATCTTTTTTCTCCTTAGATGATTTTACCAAGAGCAGCCGACAACTGTCGGCCAATCTGCAACGCCGCCGGGCGAGGATCATCCTCGGTTGCCAACGTGTTACCCGATGAGACGGAAACGACGTGTCCCTCCGGCAGCGCGAGCTTGTGCTTCTTCAGCACCTTCTCGGCCTTCGCAGGGCTCAGGATCGTCGTTTCAATCAATTCGCTGTCGTCTAGGCCCATACCACACATGGCGGCAAAAGCGGCCTTCTCATCTACCCACTGGCGTATTCCCCGCTTGGGGACCAGCTTGTAACCCGGCACCGGCAGACCGGACTCCAGCGTCTGCATCGCCAGCGCCCGTACTTCCTTAATCCATCCTTCTAGCTGGTCAGCCATCTGCAAGTGTTCAGACACGCGGGCGACATCGACACCCTGCAACGCCGCGACCATCGCCCGGTCAGCCGCGCCGGTCATCAACGGACACGTCGCCTTGGCGGCGCACCAGCGACACCAGTCGCCCACCGCCAACGGCGCGTCCGGCCTTTCCGCCAGTTTCACCGCGCGGATCAACTCACTCTCGAACAGCTTGATGCGGGCAACGCTTGTTACCCAACGCTTGATGTGCGGCGGCTGCACGATCACCAATTCAACCTTCTTCGCGCCTTCGAACGCCCACTGCGCTGACGGCGTCCGCATTGCGGCGGCGGCGTAGAACAGCAATTGTGGGTTCTCTTCAACCTCGACAGCAACGCCGTCGCCGAACTTCCAGTCCAGAATGTACGCGGTGGCGCCGATTCGCCCCACAATATCCGCAGACCCGAACACGTTAGGCAAGACAGATCCGAACGCCACCTGCACCTCAGTCTCAAACTCCATCTGCCGGTCGGGATCTATCTCTTTCAAGGCTGCCAATGCAGGCAACAGCTTGCTGTCAATCAGCTCCTGGTCCAGCGTCACCCCGGCATACTTCGTACCAAGGAAATCTTGCGCGCCGCCTTTAGTATACCTGCCGCCCAGCACGTCCGCGATGACGTTGTGGAGCAAGGTGCCGGTGTCGGCGTAGACGCTGGATGGTTTGGTGGGAGACTGCGCGACGAGCGCTACGGAGCCGGGGCAGTTGAGGACGCGCTTGGCGGTGGAACCGCCGACTATAGTGCTGTGTTGAGCCATTTGATTACCTCATTGGATTGTTGACTCAGGTAGGCTAGACAATCTTTTACAAACATGCAATAGATTTCTTTATGCGGGAAAGCCAGATTGAGAAGTATTTTGTATGGGCCGTTCTTTCGAAGGGCGGCGTCACTTACAAGTTCCGGTCCCTCACGCAGCGCGGTGTGGCCGACCGAATCGCGTGTATGCCAAACGGCGAGACATGGTTCGTGGAACTCAAGACAAATGGCGGGCGTCTGGCGCCGCTTCAGAAACTGTTCGCTGCGGACATGCAGCGGTTGGAACAGCGGTACGCCTGCCTGTGGTCAATAGAGGGGATAGATAAATGGTTGCTATGCGTGTCCTGATCGCCTGTGAGTTTTCCGGCATCTTCCGCGACGCATTTATCGCGGCGGGGCATGACGCCATCTCGTGCGACCTAGAGCCGTCCGAACGGCCCGGACCACACATCCGGGGTGATGTTCGCCCGCTGCTGCGGGAACCCTGGGATCTGGTAATTGCTCACCCCTCTTGTCGGAGGCTTTGTAACTCAGGCGTGCGCTGGTTGGCGGAACGCGACCTGTGGGAGGACATGCGAGCGGGCGCGGCGTTCTTTCGGGATTGCCTGAACGCCAACGCCGCAAAAGTGGCGGTGGAGAACCCGGTCATGCACAGGTACGCAAGGGAGATCATCGGTCGGGGGCCGTGTTTCACCGTGCAACCTTGGCAATTCGGGGACCCGGTAAAGAAGCGCACCTGCTTTTGGACGCGCGGCAATCTGCCTGCGCTGACGGCGACATCAACCATGACTGCGGCAGACGCCAGACCCGATATTCATTTCGCATCGCCGGGGCCTAACCGCGAGAAAGAGCGGAGCCGGTCATTTCCAGGCATGGCAAGCGCGGCGGCCATCCAATGGGGCTAGCTCTTAGACCCTATCAAGAAGAAGCGGCTGATTTCCTGTTCGGGCGCGACCGCGCGATGATCCTCGCGCCCGTGGGCGCGGGCAAGACGGCCATCACGCTGACGGCCATGGCCGAGATGCTCGCGGAGGGGCACGTCAAGCGGTGGCTGGTGCTGGCCCCCAAGCGCGTCTGCACGGACGTGTGGCCAGCGGAACGACTTCTGTGGGCTCCAGACGTTGAGATAGCCGTTGCCATCGGGACACCCAAACAGCGGCGGGCGGCGTTCGAAGGGTCTGCCCCCATTGTCGTGACCAACTACGACAACATTCAATCCCTGCCCGACCTATCAGGTTTTGACGGCGTTGTCTTTGATGAGCTAACACGGCTCAAGAACCCGTCAGGCAAGCGATTCAAGGCGCTGCTGGCGCACCTCGACGAGGTGCCCTTCCGCTGGGGCCTGACAGGATCGTTCACGTCAAACGGCCTTGAAGATGTGTTTGGCCAGTGCAAGGTGGTTGACCAGAAGCTGCTGGGCCGCGCCAAGGGCGCGTTTCTCCAGAAGTACTTCGTGTGCGTCAACCGCGATTTTGGGGATTGGCAGCCGCGCAAGGGCGCGCTGGAGCAGGTCATGGCCGTGATCCGCCCGGCAACTTTCGTGCTGGAACCCGGCGCGTACAGCGATAAACTTCCACCGTTGCACGTTGTGCATATGCGTTGCGACATGCCCGACCGCGCCGCCTACGAGAAGATGAAACGCGATTTCGTGCTGGAGTACGGAGACGACGAGCGGATCATTGCCGCGAACGCCGCTGCCGTGACAAGCAAGCTGCAACAGTTGGCGAGTGGTTTCTCGTACGACACCAAGACAACGGCGCTGGATGCGCGGGGCCGGTTTCGCAGACATCAGACCGCCGTCTGGTTCTCGCGGCACAAGTTCGACCTGTTGAGTGAGATATTAGAAGAGAACCAGCACGCCAATACGATCATCGTTTACAATTTTAAGGAAGAGTTAGCTGAGTTGATGCGGCGGTATCCGCAAGCGCGGACGATTGACGACTTTGACGCCATCAACCGCTGGAACGCGGGCGAGATCGAGCTGCTGTTGATCCATCCAAAATCCGCCGGGCATGGCTTAAACCTGCAACACGGCGGCAACAAGATCATCTTCCTGTCGCTGCCGTGGTCGCTGGAACTGTTTGAGCAGACGGTAGGTAGGTTGCACCGCAGCGGCCAGACGAAAGCGGTCTGGTGTTATCTGCTGATGTGTAATAAGACTGTGGACGACCGCATCTGGGCCGCGCTTCAAGACAAGCGGTCTACTTCAGATATAGCACTTGAGGAATTGAAGACATGAACCCTAATTGGCGTCAACTCAACCAAGTGTTGCCCACGCTGGATGAGGACACCGTCAAGCGGATGCTTGATGACGAGCGCAAGGGCGAGCAGCGCGTTACGGTGCTGGTGCGACTGCACCAGCGCTACACGACCCTGCGAATGATGCGGGAGCGCACGGAGCTTCTCGGACCCGCGCTAGAGCCAAGAGCAATGGCGCTTAATTAACACACCACCCTGCGCGGCGGGCGTTGCTCTGTTTGACTTCCACAATGGTGCTTGTGGTGTCCTTGGACGACCATGATACGGCGCGCCAAACGGTGCAGACTGTTGCGTTAGTCCCTGCGGTTGGGGTCAGCGTCGCGCACCCGGTCAGGGGACAGATCAAGAGCATCAGAAGCGCTAATCGCATCGCGTGTCCTCCGTAGCACGTCCGCCGTCGCAGCAGCCTCAACCTCGGCCACCGCGTCCTTGCGGATCTTGTAGTAGGCGCCGGTTAGCGTCAAAAGAAGAACCGCCGCTATTGCCGCATATCTTGCCAGCGGCGTGAAGAGCAGGCTAAACATCACGGCCACTTCGCCCACTCATCCAATCACGGACGGCAATGCGTATGCGAAGGGCAAGCAGCACCAGTGTTGCCAGCGTGACGCCAAGCCCACCCCATGCGCCCAGCTCCAGCGCCCACCAAGGGAGCGTCAACGCTCCCGCCGCGATTGTACCGTCAAGGGCCAGCTTTGCGTTGTGCATCAGGGGGCCTCTTGAGGCGCGAGGGCGTTAACGCCGGACGTAGCGCCGGGGATGAGCCAGTTACGGATAGTGGATGTCGGTAGGGGTGGTGGCAACGTGGCGCCCACATTCCGCGCGCGTATGCCTTCCGCGAATCTGTTGGCTATGGGCACGGCCTGAGCCCCTCTCGCGCTCTCGGCCCATTTACCCGCCGCGCCGGGAACCGCAAAAGCCAGCGATCCGAAAGGGCCTCCTACTGCATGGCCCGCTGTACCCGCCAGAGCCGCCATGACATTGCCGAACATACTGGACCGGCTAAATCCGGGTAAAAGGTTTTCTAACGATTTAAGCGTGCGGGAGCCTATATCGCCCGCAGCTATATCAGTTATGACCTTCTGCTCCGCAACCGAGTACCGCGCCAAACGGTCCTCGTTCCGCGCCAGCGAGGAGAATTGGGTGCGCAGGGCCTTGATAGGGTCATCCGTCGTGGATACCTCCGCTCTATGGATAAGCGTTTCGATTTCCGAACTTTTGGCCGCCGTACCGAAATCGTTCCGGGCGCCTATGAACGCCTCACGCACAGCGTCCGGTGACGCAGAAGGCGCAGACGGGTTCTTGGGCACCAGATGCGAGGGGTCGGCCCTTGTAAGCATTTCATCAAGGCTACGGGAGATTGTAGACAGAACCTTTTTCTCCCCGCCGGATGCGTCATACGCCAGGTCACGCGCTTTCCCCCGCAGCGCATCAAGTTGCGTGAGAGACTGCGGCGTTGCTGCGCGGTCCTCAAGAACCTTCAGGAAGCTCCGCGCCGCTGGGTCGAGTTCTTCTACGTACCTTGATGTTTCCAGCGTCTTCTTGATATCCGTGACTGCGGCCTGAAGCACCGTTGGCGAGACAGCCAGATTGGAGTCATCTACAATCTTGTAATTATTTAGCGCACGGGTAAACATTTCGCTCGTGGTCGCTGTAGCGGGTGCGGCGGGGCGCAACACGTTCCTTACCGCGCTTACCGCGCCCGATATTGCGGGCGAAAGCGGGTCTATAACCGTGCTTGCGCCTTGGGCCAATTTCGAGGTTGTAGACAGTCCAGCAGCTCTCGCCGCCCCCGCTACTTTTGACAATCCCCCCGCTATAGGCCCCGCGAACATGGGCCCTAACGCCCGACCCGTAGCCACATCTTGCGATGCCGGTTCGCCAAACATGTAGTTGGCGATTCCATGCGAAGTCGGAAGTACGGTATCCTTATGAAACATGTTTTCAATGTCGCCGAACAAACCAGGAGTAGCCGGTATGCCCTGCAATGCGCCGATTCCAATATCAGCGTATCTCCCCGCCAATTCTGCCGCCGTTGGAACGCGCGGCGTCTCAGCAGGATTTGCAAACGCTTCTTCTACTTGCTTTCGAAACCCACCGCGCAACCGTCCTTCAGAAGACGCTTTCCGCGTAGATGGCATACCTTCGCCTGCCGCTGGCGCGTCAAGCGTAAACCCAGCGGGCAGTTCGCCGGTCACAGGCGCAACGGGCGAAGCGTCAAGCGTAAAACCGGGGGGGAGGGATGAGGCCATTATTGCGGTGTCCATTGACCGTTGCGGAAAATAATTTTTGCGCCGTTAGGGCCAGTCGCCGTTTGACCCTCAGTGAACGTTGCGGCTCGCCCGTTAACCGTAGGTTTTTCCGCAGTTTTGGCAACCCCTGCGGGCGCGCCGATTTCAACATCCTTGCCTGTAGCCCAAGCATCTAAGGTATTTTTAAGTTGACGGAAACCGGCAAGACGCTCTTCAGCAGGCGTATTTGGATTGCCTATGTCCGCAACTAATCCTTGAATAAATTTACGGTCTTCGTTTGAGATGCCCGCGCTAAGTTTACCGTTGAGAAGCTCAAAAGTCATTTGTTTAGCGATATGGTCCAACTGGGCAATGTTTTTTTTACCTGGCGTCACGCCGCCACCAACCGAAGCAGGTAACATTCCTTTAACTGATGCGCCTGCGTTTTCTATAAGGCCGGATGTAGACGCGTTAATTAAAGCTTCTATTTTTGCCGCGTTTTCGCCGCCTGCCGTATGAAGAAGTTGTTGCGCACCTTCCTTTCGGTTGGCTTTAGCGGTTTCTTGCGCCGCCATAGCCTCAGCCGTATTCTTTTCGTAAACCGCGCGCGCCACCGGGATCATGTTAGCCGTTGCAGACGGTGCAGCAACAGGCGCCTGAGCCACAGGCATGGCCGCAGGCGCGGCAAATTGTGGAGGCGCGGGCGCGGCCATCATATTCGCCGGAGCAGCTTGACCAGCTATCATGTTTGCCTGTTGCGTTATAGGCCCGGGGGAAGGCGCGGGGGCAACGCCCGGGGCGACAACGGAGGCACCGCCGGGGGCAACGCCCGGGGCGACAACGGAGGCACCGCCGGGGGCGACGGGCGGAGCGCCAGAGCGAGAGCCCATAAAAACGCCAGCCGGATTGTATACGTCTACGCGCCGCTCACCCGTAGTGGGGTCGGTGTACGGGTCTAGTCTCTTTGCCTTGGCCGCCTCTGCGGCAGCGTGGGCCGCTACACTCTGCGCGGCGGTCATCGCCTGTTCGCGTGCGGTATCTTCATTGTATGTCGGGCCGAGATGGCTCGCCCATCCCGGCACCAGCCCAACAGCCTCTTGGCGAAACTTAGCATATTCGGCGTCTCTTAGTTCGGGGGGCAACGCATTTATGGCATTTAATCTCCTAGATAACATGTCCACATTGGCCACTGCGGCGGTTTGCTTGGCGGCGGCGCTAACGTCGCCTTGCGCGCGAATCTCGCCCAGCGTTTTCTGATTCTGGAACGGTATCTGGCCTATCCGGCCCCGCATCTCTTGTTGCTCAAGGGTTGCTTTTATGTTGGCGTTCTGTTGTGCGTCAAATTGTTCGCCCACGCGCGGGGATATACGGTAGGCTGCCGCGCGGGCCTCCTGCGAGTCACGGTTGATGCCGCTACCCAGAAGCTGGCGCAGTTGGTTCTGCTCGCCCTGACCGCGCTGGTATTCCGCCAACTGCGCCTGATGCAGCGCCAACTGGTTGAACTGCGCGTACTGCTGTATCGGATCTGGCAGTTTCATCGGTTGAATCTGAGATGCGATGCTGAAGTCGGCCATTGTCGTTAATCCCTATAATTTCGTAGTCTCGGCTGGTTCGCTAAATACAAGATGCGTTAATACATCCCCCCGCCGGAACCGCGAGGTCCAAGCCCCCCTTGGGCTGGAGCGTAGGGCATGCCCCATCCGGGATTTGGACCGCGAGGTCCAAGCCCCCCTTGAGCTGGAGCGTAGGGCAGGGGCTCGCGAGGCAGACCGCTGATGCCGGGATCGCGAGGTCCAAGCCCCCCTTGGGCTGGAGCGTAGGGCAGGGGCTCGCGAGACAGATCGCTGATGCCGGGATCGCGAGGTCCAAGCCCCCCTTGGGCTGGAGCGTAGGGCATGCCCCATCCGGGATCGCGAGGCAGACCGCTGATGCCGGGGTAGTTTGGATTGTAGGGCACGCCGCCTCCGGGGGGAAAGCCGTGGCCGTAGGGCATCCCTCTCCCTTGGTCGTGGCGGTTCCATCCGTACCCAGAAAACCGGCGCCCCCCCTGCGGCTCTTGACGCCGCGCTAACTGATTGTACTGGTCGTACTGTCCATACGCAGACTGCTGATTGTACTGGTCGTACTGTCCATACGCAGACTGTCCGTACGCAGGCTGCTGGTTACCCCCTTGCGGCTCTTGACGCGGCGCTAGCTGATTGTACTGGCTGTACTGCTGCATCGGGTCCGCGTGTTGCGGAGGATAGGTCTGCGGTGCAAAGTTGAAGTCGGCCATTGTCGTTAACCCCTACAGAGCGTTATTGCCGATTAAGTTCATTAACGGACCCGCCAGGCGCAAGCGCGTTTAGAAGCGGGCTATACCCGGCCATAAACCTGCGGACGTATACCGGCGCGGTGGTGCCCAAGATATCAGACCTGTTACCTGCCCGCGACTGAGGCTTCCCCGTAAACCAGACGGAGGCCGCGTCCTCGACGTTGCCATACCGCGCAAAGCTTTTACCGAATTGCGTTTCGAACACACGTTCCTGAGCATCAGGGTTAGCAAGAAACTCTGCGGGGGTCATAGACTTACCGAGAGCCTCCCGCGTCCAAGAGGGGATGTTGGCCCCCATCACCTGATACTTGCCATGCGCGCGGTCGCCGCTTTCGGTGGCTGGCCCCATTGCGACATACGGGTTAGCCCAACCCCGCGACTCAATACCTGCTATGGCGGCCTTTGCACGGTCCATGTCGAAAGGCCCCCGCGCGCCCGGCTGCTGCGCGCCCGGCTGCTGCGCGCCGGGCGCCCTTGAAAGGTCCCTATCAGCATACGCCTGCAGGTCCCGCAGCATCGCAAACTGGTTGTACTGCTGTAGCGGGTCCGGCAGCTTTACCGGCTGGACCTGAGATGCAATGCTAAAGTCGGCCATTGTTGCTAACCCCTAGGGCGTGCCGGACATGAACGGGCCTTCACCTGTGTAGCCCCCCGCGCCATAACTGTACGGGTTCGTATTTTGAACAGGTCTTAACCTACTTAGGTAGTTATTCGTAGTGTACTGGCTTAGGCCCTGCGAAAGCGCGTTATTGACGCCGTTCGCGATGCCGACGTACCCAGACGCCTGCGCCTGCCCCGCGTTGTTAATATTCGTCGCCGCAGCCGTGCCGTACTGCCCCGCAGCCGTTGCGGTGCCTGCCGCCGCCGCCTGCCCGATCCGCGTCAGATCGCTGTAGCCCGTGCGTTCGGCTTCCTTCTCTTGCATAAACCTATTGTAAGCGTTGGTGTATTCGTTGGACGCTTCCTTTTGACCGTAACTCTGCGCCGCCTTAAGCGCCGCCCCCGAGATCAGGCCACCGCGCGCAGCGGCGTTGGCGTTCAAACCTTCTAAACCTTTGCTTAACCGAAAAGAATAGCCAGGATCTGCCGTGAACTGGTCCATGCCGAACCGCTGGTTGTACCCGCCGTAGTTGGCTGCGGTCGTGTTCCCGCCCACGCCAAGGTAAGTCCGCAAGGCGTTTAGACCCTCGCCGCCAGCTTCAGTGTAGGGAGCCAGATCCTTGCGCTGCTGATTGTACATCTGCAACTGCGTGGCGTTCGCCTGATTGGCGGCGTCGCGCTGCGCGTTTGAGGCTTGACTGGCGCCGTAGATAGACGCGCCCGCGCCCAGCACGCCAGCGGCTCCTATCGCGATTGCTACCATTTCAGTCTCCTATCCATTTTGAATAATACACCTCTATAGGCGTCATATCCAGAAACTTGAACAGCCGCGACGCATCCTTATGTAGTTTGGACCCATAGAGGATGCGTTGTACTTTCCGTCTTCTAGCTTCTTTTTCGACCGCGCGAAATAGCTTAACCCCCGCAAAGCCACCCCGTATATCAGGATGCGTCCAGAATATGTCCATTGTGAGGGTCAAGCAAGTGCTATAGTGAAGCCCCGGCGCGACTATGCCGTTGAAATATCCTACCAAACGCCCCTTCTCGCGGAGTGTCACGACCAGAAGTTCGCCCGCAGCCTCGCGCGCGGCATATACGTTGTATTGTGGTGAGAGAGGCACTCTATCTTTGTCGAGCGCCAATTCTTCCCAATGCGCGCGGAACAGTGGTTGAACTTCCTGAACGAAGGAAGACCACGATTCAACTTGCGCCGTTATCATCATGCGCTCCTTATATCAACGATGCAGACAATCCGGTCATCGCAACTGTTATTGACGACAGAATGCTCTTCGCGGTTGTTGATAAGCCAGATGTCGCCCGTGCGGAAATTGACAGTCTCCTCCCCTATATGGAATAACGCGCCGGGCAAACTTTGCAGAGCAATCTGATAACGCGTGTAGAACGTCGCGGGCGCGCCCATGTCCGTATGAGGTGTTATTGTATCTCCAACAGGGAGTTTCGTTACTATGCAGCGGCCCAATTGTACACCATCGACCTTGCGCATCAGCTCAAGAATTAGCCCCCTTAGAGGCTTCAACGCGTCCCATGCCCGGTAAGGCACTACTTGTATGTCGTTGACGACAGATCCTGTAGGGTCGTTGAACATGAGCCATATATCATGCACGGCAGCGTGCGCGGTATTAGGGTGTCTTGTGCGTAAAGTATGCTCATCCCATAGATCGCTGTTGACCGCCAACGCATGAAGTATTGGCGTTACGTCTACATTATCCGCAATCTTCAAGAAATTACGCATGAAAATCATTTCTCCCGAAACGCGATTCTATCCAGCGTGTTGGCTTCAGCAAGCTCAGTCATCGCGCTCACTCGTACAGGACATTGACAGTGCCAGCGTCAAAGGTGCCGGTACCGCCAACCGTAGTGATACGAACTTGTGTCAATGTTGCCGCAAGAGATTTTGCGCCGCCTGTATAAAAAGTAACCGCAGTATCTGACAAACCAATGACCCCTTGCGCCGTCCAAGTGTTTCCGCTGATGTTTGTTAAAATGATAGCCCCATGTCGAACAGTGGTTGAACTTGAAGAAGCGCTTGAAGTTAATAAAATTCCAGACGAATAATTGTTGCTGGAAACAGCCGCTCCACCGCCAGTTGCCGATCCAAAATAGTTTGTTGTTTCGAACCCACTACTTGTCCCAAGTTGAATCTGAAGCAAAGCTGAGCTAGCTGTTGAAACGCCATCAAACATCGCCGTAATGCGCTTTACCCACGATGGAATGGACGTAAAGTCGATGTTGGTGCCGCTTGTTGAAGCTACGGCGGTCATCTGCACGATCTTTTGCGTTGCAGTGTACGAAGTTCCGTTGGTGCTAAAGGGAACCTGACCTATCGCGGTGGGCGCGATGACAGCGGGGGTAGAACTGGCCCAAGTTGTACCGTCGCTGATCAACGCGTTGCCCGATGTACCGGGAGCCACAAACTGAACCGCAGCTACGCCGTTGCCAAGAATGACGTTGTTGGCCGTAAGCGTAGACGCGCCTGTACCGCCGTTGGCGGCGGACATGGGTGTAGTCAAACTGACAATAGTGCCGCTTGTGATTGATCCGCCGTAGATGATGTTGTTGACGAGCTGGAACGCTGTTCCGTCGTACTCCACCAGCATCATCTTGCCAGCTTGAACGTCACCGGCAGATATCGCCGCCGAGCCGTTCTTGGTGATGCTGGCAGCGGTCAGCCCATCAATGCTGAGTGTTGCCGCGCCCGTGTTGGTGTTGGCGGCAATAAAACTGTAGATCGAACCTGTTGCATACGCGGTAAGCGTGGGTGACGCCGTAGCCGTTATAGAGTTTGTCCCCGCCACTGAGCTAAGTTGGCTGTTGATGCCGAAGGGATCGTTGATAGACGGGATGTTGTCGTAGGTGCCGATTAACTCGCTTAATGAATTGTACAGGACAAACTTCAGTAAGACGCCGCTAGTTTGCCAAACCTCATTTGGCGTCCGCCCGCCCGCGTTCAGAACTATAGGGTTAGTGTTGGCTATTGTTCCCGCGCTGGTTGTGTAGGTTGTTCGCAGCGTGGTAGTGCCCGCGTCATAACTGTACAGCAGGCCGCCGACTAGCGGAACGCCGTCGTCATCAAAGAACTGAGCGCCTGCGCCCGCGAAAGCCGAAAGGTTATAGGTTGTCATCGTCCGATCCTATAATATTTGCGCTACGGTTAAGATCGTGCCCGGAGCTGCGGGATAGGCTGGCGAACTACTGGCCGCGTAGGTTGCAATCTGAGCATACCCTAGCGTTGACAGGCCGTACAGTTCGAAATAGTCCCCTGCGGCAAACGTGTAGCTGAAGTTTACCGTCATCAGGACACTGCCAGCTACGCTTGCGTGCTGCATGGGCACGGTCGCGCGTCTGGAGGTGGCCGTGGCGTCCGCACCATTCACCCGCAGCCAGAGGGTCATGTCGTCGTCGCTGGACGCGTTGTTGTTGGTTAACTGGAGCGACGCGCTGATGATGCAGCGCCCAGCGCCCGCGACGGTAATACGGGAGGTAGATAGCGAGAACCCGTGCGTGGCATAAGTAGACCCTACAGGCACGATGGTTGGCGTATTTGCCGTCCAAGCTGTGCTGGTAGTGTCGTAAAAGGCGGCATTGGTAACCACGGCGGCAGCGACGGTATTCAGGTACTCAAGATACCGGAACCATTCTCGCGTGGGGACTCCGGTGTCATCATCCGTGATGGCAACTCGCTGGCCGGGTATGCGGGTCTCACTAAGCATTGGTGGGGCTTATGAATAACTGTGCGCCCATGATGTAGACCGGCACCGGGTCCGTACCCGACACTTCATAAACGCGGTCGCGAATTTTCTGCGTCATGCCGAGTCTGCGCCAGATAACACGTTTGCCGTACTCGCCGATCATACCCATTGATTTCCAATGCTCGTTGGACCATGTGTGCCCGCCGTCGTCAGACCAGCGAAGCATAATTTGAGGGTCTGCCCCCTGCACGAGGACCGCTGTAGTGGCAACGCCAGATTCGCCGCTGACAGGCCCGGCGGACACGGCGTCTGCCGAAATGCTATTGACTGTGTACGCGGTTGTTGAAGGTGCGCCGCCGTCCAGCCCCACGCCGGACTCGCAATCAAGTTGTAGGTTGTATTGCGTCGTGCGTTTCAGAGTGTTGGCGTCAGAAGCCAACGCCCGCCACGAACGCAACCATTTCTGGGTGCGGCCTCCATCCGCAAACAATTCCAGATCATAGGCGTACAGCTCGCCAGTTTGATAATCCCCTAACGTAATCTCATTGTTGAAGAACGTCTGAGATGCCGCGCGTTGGCGAATAAATTTGCCGTTGGCGTACCCAGCTCGTTCGTGCCACACGCCTGTCGCGGCATCGTACACCCACGTCGCGTTAGCGGACGGGAAGGAAAGCACATAAAACGCATGGCCGTCTTGTTGATATGTGTAAGCCGTGGCGTCGCTAATGTTGGGATATTGCTGGATTTGCCACTCGACAGCGTGCGTACTAACGCGAGAGCCCCGGTAGCCTTTAGCCCGGTAGACAATACCTTTGCCGCGCGCATCCGCGCCCAGCCAGAAAACGGTGCTGTCAAGTTTGGCAACCGAGAATGCTGCCGCACAACCAATTTCCATGAACGCGCCCTGTATACGTTGCAAAGGAAAACCGACGTTACCCGCGTTGTACCATACTTCCGTGGTGTTGGTGCCAAACAGCCAAAGCTCTAAATGGTCTGCGACGGAGGCTACCAGATTGTCGGGCGATCCTTCCGCGCTTGCAAAATCCAACGGGTCTATTGACGTGCCATCAAGAATAGCCGTGCTCCACACAAGTTGGCTATTAGGCTCAATGAACACAAAATAACCATCCAGGTAAGAAACTGTCACCGCACCTGTAAAATCGGGGTCTGTGATCTGGCCGAAGGCGTTGGTGACGTTATTAAAGATGTAGCTGGGGCCATTGCAAGCTACAAAGAGCTGTATGCCGTTGTCTGCCATAGACACAGGGCCGTCATTGGCAACAGTTCCAAGCAGCGTTGCTGCGTAGTTTGTAGCAACTTGATACAGGCTATTGCCAGAAACGACATACATATACGCGCCGTAAGAGTGCAAGCCCCGAATTGGCCCTGTACCAATAGTGGCAAGCAAGCGCAATCCCGGCGCGCGTTGAAGGAACGCGGAGGTTTTACCACCGGAGTCCTCTGGCAGCGCTTCAGGAAACAGGTTGATCATACGGCTGTCCGCAGCGTTGAGGCTGCGGGCGGTGTACGCAGATCCAAGAATCGGTGTCTGCATTAGAAGTTACCCGCAAAGATATTAAACCGCTGGCGGGTGCTGACAACGGCGTAGGGGATAGACATGATATCGTCAGGATTGTTTATGCGTTTGATATCTCGCTTGGAGGTCATAGCGATGCGCCCGACCGTGGGCGGTGGTTCGATACCAAACTCAGGGGCAATTTCGCAAGCCAGATTGTAGCGGAACGCCCGCAGGTAGCCGGGCGGGAAGTACAACTCGGTCGAGAGCGTCGCAGGCTGGGTCAGTTGCGCCGCTGATATGAAATGCCATTCCAGCACCTTGGTAGGCACCGGATAAACGTGCATGTCGATGTTGGGGAAATTCGTGTTGATCCACATTACCTGTGGAAAAGTACTGGTAACGCTTTTGACCGCAATGCCGTCGTACTGCTGCTGGTTGATCAGCTTGATGCCGTAGGAAATGCCGGTCGAGGCATCCACGAAATAGGTCGCGTCGTCCATCAGCACGGGACGGTCGCCAACAAAGTCACCGGAAGGGCCAAGGGTGCGGCTTACAAACCCCGGCAACCAAGAGAACACTTGCTCTTGCGTCGTAAACGTCGAAAGCTTTTCCGTACCCCACGAGTCGATCATCTGGTTGAGCGCAGACAATGCATCTTGCGATGTAGCCGCAGAGGATGTTTCGCCTTCGGCCAGAACGCCCAGAAGGCGAAGGGCTCCGTTAATCTGATCCCCTGCGGTCGTCATGGCTGGTCATTTCCTGTTTCAAAGGCCTGCTTGCCCGCCGTCGAGGCGCAAGCGTATTTACCGGCTCTGATACGTTGGGGGGTGTTGTCTCACCCGGGGTATATCGGTTCCAGCCGTGAGTTTCGTCATAAGCCGCTTCAGCTTCTACGATGGCGACTTTAGTGCCGTGAACCGGATGGCGCATATATATCATGGGTTTATCCGTAAGAAGACGCCCCGCCTTGCGACGGGGCACCAGGATGTTAGCCGATGCGATACAACGTCCAAGCTGCGTCGCCAGTCTTGCGAGCGCGGAACAGCGAAGAGCTGGATACCGCAACGCCCATCGTACCGACAAGGGTCCAGCCCGTAGCGGTAGCAAGCGAACCAATGTTGGCAGAGCTCAGATTGATAACCGAGAAGTCAAACGAACTGTTTGGCTTCGCGTTTGTAAACAGAGCGTCCATAAGCGCACAGGTGGGCAGGGTGTAGTTAAGGGCCGAGCCGGGGGTAGTTGAGATGATACCCGTCGCGATCTGCGCGGCGGTCAGGGTGACCGCAGAAGTCAGACCGGACGTGATGTCGCCCTGATCGCTGATAATGGGTTCGTTAACATTGCCATCGCCAAGTTGATAGCCACCACCGGAATTGGGAAGAGCCATGATATTCTCCTGAACAGTTGAGGGAACGGACTTCGGGGCCGCAGCCCCGAAAAGAAGGGATTAGCCCCACATACGCACGGCCATAGGCGCGCGGATGACGGAGTAGCCGTACAGAACGTCAATACGGCAAGGCATACGGTCGTTGTTGATGTCGTATTGGCGGACAATACGCATCGAGATACCGTTATGGACTTGGCGGGACGCCATATCCACGCCTTGCGGCATCAACAGATCGGCGGTGCCAAGCGTGATAGCGTCCTTGTGGTAGATCAGGTTTTGCGGGTACGCCGTCGAAGCCGCTCCAACAAACGTAATAGCTGCGTTATCCGCAGGGAACGAATCTACGGTTGCCAGCGCCTGAGAGGACGTGTAAATCGCAGGCGAGATTGCGACACTGGTCCATGCGCCACTGGAAGCAGTGGACGCGGCGGTGACGACAAACTGCTGCAAGCTGCCGGTGGTCTGACGGGTCTGCGGATTGACCGCGTACACGCCAGCAATAGTGAACACGTCGCCCGCCACGATGGTTGCAGAACCTGTGCCGCCATCAAGATTGATGGTAGATGTGCCCTGCGTTGAAACGGCGCCGTTGACAAGGATCGTGTCCGTGGTGGAACGCGAACCAGTCGTGTGCTGCACGATAGACTGAGACATGTTGATCTCGTCGTAACCAAGCACCCCCTCGCTCATCATGCCGGTTTTGAACTGACGGCTAATGGTGCCTGTAGGATTGAAGAAACCCTTCATGCCTTCAACAAGACCAGCGTTGGCGGCGGGGTTCACCGTGCCATAACGCGGGCTCATGGGCACAGCGGTTTCGTTCAGTTTCTGCTGGGCCTGAAGCAGAACGAGCGAAGTCGCGGGGGTCGTGCCGGGAGTGCCAACAGAAGCATAGATGCTCTGGTAGGCGTTTGCCACGTCCGCATCCACGCTAGCCGCCAACTGGCTGACGCGAGGTTTCAGAACGCGTTCCGCAAAATCATCCAACTGCATGGTGAGTTCGGCGGACGTGAAGTTCACGCCGATGTGTTTCTGGGTAGAAACAGTCAGGGTCGTGTACTGCTCATTGTCGTCTTGAACCTGAAGCGCAGCGCCGTTGGTGACGAGAGCGCGATCAGGAAGGCGGATACGCAGTGTGGAGCCAATCTTAGCACCTTGAACCGCAAAACTATCGTCGTATTGGCGGTTTATATTGCGTGAGATAACCAGATTATTCTCCAGAATCTCCAGAGCTTTTCTGGTGATCATGTCGATAGTAAGGATCGAATTTGCCATAGTGTTAGCCTTTCAGACGTACAGGATTAACGGAATTTCGATGCTTCCTGCTTCTTTATCTGTCGCGCTCGATCTGCGGCAATCCATTCTGACGTGGTCATCGTTTTGATGGCCCTTGGGTCTGTAGTGTCATAACTGGTATTGCCGTTGTGTCGGGCGGTAACAGGTGAAATAGGCGCGGGCGCACTCGAAGATTTTCTGACCTGCGGATTTGAAACCAGATTGGCTTCAATTCTGCCGATCTCCTTGGCCTGCAAGATAGGCGGCAAACGAGAAATGCGGGTTGCTTCGTTGGGGTTAGAACCTAGATAATACGCTACATCAGGGCCAACATCAGAAGACTGTATTGTCTCAGCCATCACGGTCGTAATGCGGAGGTTGGGGTTATACGCGACTTGTTCAAAGTCATCGTATTTGCCCCGCGCGTCCTCTTCGCGGTCGTGGTAGGCATCGACGTATTCAGACTTCTGCTTCTGAGTTTCCCGGTCCCGTAGTAGTTGTTCGGCGTACGCTTGCGCGTAGGTTTCGACCGAATCAAATTGTTCAGGCGGCGGTAACGCAGAAGGCGCAACAGGAACAGCCCGTTGGGTTTGCTCCCGCTCCCATTTTCGTTGCTCTCTTGCGAGGCGCTTGCCGACTATAACGTCCAGTTCTTCTTGGGTAAAAGACTTTGGCGTTTCTGTCGTTTGATCATCCGGCTGTTTAGTCTCAGCAACAGAAGCCGCCGTGGCGTCCATGTCGCGCGCGGATACAGGTGCGTCCGCTGGTGTGTTTAGGCTATCGTCGTTCATAGTCTACTCCGAAGAGTTCCTGGCTACCGGCCAGTCGGTTAAACAAAGAAACTTGTGTACGCTAGATTTAAGCGTAATAGCTGATGTTAAGTTTAGCGCCTGCCGTCTGTTCGATAAATCGAATCATGGTAAGGTCGCCGTCGTATTGAAGCGTAGCTCCTACTGCGAGGGTCATACCAACGCCCGCTGTAGGAGCGGTGTTGTCGTCTCGCCACCGCACAGCCTGCGTTTCGGCGATAATCAGCGCCATAGCCGGACGACAACTCAAGCCGTTTACATCTACAGATGGCACCGTTAACGCCGTAGAAGAACTCAACGAGGTGATCTGTTGATAGCCTAACCGGGACGTAATGGTTTTCAGGCTAACCGACATTGTGGTCTCCAAAGCTTCGTATGGCTATAGCCTGCCAGTTTGGTGAGTATAGAGCGTTCTGAAGGGAAAGCAAGACGCCCCCGTCCGCCAGCACAAGGAGGGCTAACACCACAAAGATAACGGCCAGGCGTAGCGTCATACCCCCAACTCCCGTGATTTTTTCCGTCGTTCGTATATGACATAAGCCCCTGCCGCCGCGACAACCAGCGCCAGCAGTATCCAAGGCCCTACGGAGGCCGCCAAAGCCCATGCGTCGGTCGCGGTACTCGCGGCATCCTTTGCCGCGTCTACGGCTTCCTTGCCTGCCGCAATGGCCCCGCCAACCCCGGCGATTGCGCCGCCCGCCGCCGTGGTGGATTGCATCATATCCTTGCCCGTGGTGATTTTTGCCGTGCTGTCGGACGCAACCTCGGTCGGCGCGAGTTCGGCTTGCGTCAGCGCGTCGAGGAACGCGTTGGCGTAGCCAGCGATCAGCTTTGCACGGTCAGTCCCATTGACGATCCGGCGGGCGCCGACATAATCGCACACGTCGCCATGGATATAGTCCGCCAGCTTCTTGCCGCTGAACATACCCTCGATCATGCCGCGAAACAGCACGCCAAGCGCGACAGGCCACGTCAGGGCGTCCTCGGGTTTCGCAATGCTGAATTTCGTGTAATTGTCCTTGAACGTGATCTGGACAAGGCCGCGCCCGAAGTAACCGTCGCGCCAGTAGGCGCTCTTGACTTGCGGCATCTTCCCGGCGGCGAACGCCTTGTCGAGGCGGCGAATGGCTTCTTTGTCTGATCCCGCCAGCGTCTCGCGCACCGGATGCATTGTCCGGGCGCTCTCGTGGTATGCAGTCGCCAGCACATAGGCCAGTTCGCGCCTGTCCATGCGCGGGTATTTGGCCTCTTTGTAATCAAGAACGCGCTTTAGCCCTTCAAGCTGCGTCTCCGAGAGACGGCCCCCAAATACGGCTTCGCGGACGCGGTTAAAGAAATACTTCTTGTTCATGCGGGAATCTCATCTAAGAAAGTTTGCACCGGCTGGCCCCCCCACCCTTTACGATACCCACAATGCGCGGGGCACACATTTCAAATTTGGGCCGCCTTGAAGGCCATGATCAGGTCGTTCGCGTCAGCCCCAATCTGCACTTTCAGGGCGTCGAGCACGCGGCTCGCTTTGCTCTGTTCGACGCGCTCCGTGCGCAGCAATGCGCGCAGTTTGTCGCGATATTGATAATCCGAAATAGCGCTGATCTCCTCATCGCCGATTTCGGGCGGGATGTTCTCGACGGGCGTGGATGCGTATCCCGCCAGCGCGTCCGGCCAAGCGCCTTTCGGCAATGCCATAAGCATCGTCGTGTAGTTGCCTATGTTCATTTGATAATTGTAGACCTCCATCCCGCGATGGAAAGCATTGGCGATAAGGTTGTTGCGGTGTTCTTCGTTGGTAATCATTTTTATCCTCCTGTTGTCAATTCAGTTAAACGCTGTCCCGCTCCCATTACCTGTGGGTAACGTTGCGGGGTTGGCGTACTTGGTCCCAAATCCAGCACTCCAGGGGTAGGTAGATATATATGGAGTGGTGGTGTGGGCCACAGCGATATCTGTTCCTGCGGGGCTAAACGCTACCCCGTTTCCGGTACTTGCGGGCAGCGTTGAGGGGTTGGCGTACTTGGTCCCAAATCCAGCACTCCAAGGGTAGGCGGCGATAAATGGAGTGGTGGCGTGGGCCACAGCGATATCTGTTCCTGCGGGGCTAAACGCTACCCCGTTTCCGGTACTTGCGGGCAGCGTTGCGGGGTTGGCGTACTTGGTCCCAAATCCAGCACTCCAAGGGTAGGCGGCGATAAATGGAGTGGTGGTGTGGGCCACAGCGATATCTGTTCCTGCGGGATTAAACGTCACCCCATGGCCAACATTTGCGGGCAGCGTTGAGGGGTTGGCGTACTTGGTCCCAAATCCAGCACTCCAAGGGTAGGCGGCGATAAATGGAGTGGTGGTGTGGGCCACAGCGATAGCTGTTCCTGCGGGGTTAAACGCTGCCCCGTTTCCGACACCTGCGGGCAGCGTTGCGGGGTTGGCGTACTTGGTCCCAAATCCAGCACTCCAGGGGTAGGTAGATATATATGGAGTGGTGGCGTGGGCCACAGCGATATCTGTTCCTGCGGGGCTAAACGCTACCCCGTTTCCGGTACTTGCGGGCAGCGTTGCGGGGTCGGAGTATTTGGTCCCAAATCCAGCACTCCAAGGGTAGGCGGCGATAAATGGAGTGGTGGTGTGGGCCACAGCGATAGCTGTTCCTGCGGGGCTAAACGCTACCCCGTTTCCGGTACCTGCGGGCAGCGTTGCGGGGTCGGAGTATTTGGTCCCAAATCCAGCACTCCAGGGGTAGGTAGATATATATGGAGTAACGTCGTGGCTCACAGCGATAGCTGTTATTTTTATTCCGGCACTATAACCCGTGAACAGGTTCAGGATGCCCATTAGGTGAGCCCTCCCCCGGTAACGACAAACGTATTGGACGCGACGCAAAGGATTGTGCAGAGCCCTCGCTGCGCCAGCGTTCGGTTTCCAGTAGTTGCTGTTCCCACCAGATACATCGTGGTGGACGCCCCCTGCGTGATTGTCTGGTTGGAAGCCGAGTTGTTAAAAATTGTCACGGTATCGCCCACGGAAAAGACGCTTGCAGGGACCGTCACGCCGCCCGTGGTGATCGAGATGTGCTTACCGTTGTCGCCCGCGACCAGTATGTAGGCCGAAGTCTGCGAATTAACAGGAATATTTAGATAGCCGATGCTCGCGCTAGCGGGCGGGAACGTCATCACAGTGCTATCGGTGCCCGCCAATGTCAGCGTGTTACTGACAGTCAAGGTCTTCGAAGTCGTGCCCCCGGCAACAGTAAACCCAACTGCGGCAGCCGCCAGCGTCAGGCCGTTGACACTCGTCGGAGTGATCGCGCCAAGGGTCAGGCTGATGGCTGGCGTTGTTGTGGCGGTCGCCACAGACCCAGATACGCCATTGGCAGTCGTGACGGAGACCGATGTGACAGTGCCTGCGGCAGCGGCTGCCCATGCTGCCGTTGTACCGTTTGATGTCAGCACCTGCCCATTCGTGCCAATGGCAAGGCGCGTAGAGCTATTGGTGCCGTTGCCGACAATCAGATCGCCGGTCGTTGTCACAGGCGCCAGCGCATTGAACCCCGCCGTGGCCGTAGTCTGGCCAGTGCCGCCGTTGGCAACGGCAAGTGTTCCTGCAAGTGTTATGGTGCCGGATGTAATAACGGGTCCGCCACTGGTAGTTAAACCCGTTGTGCCGCCGCTAACGGCAACACTGGTAACCGTGCCTAGCCCGCCTACAGTAGTCCATGTAGGTGCGCCAGCGCCTCCAGACGTAAGCACTTGCCCTGACGTGCCAGCCGCCGAATAGGCAAGGGCAGTGCCCGTGCCATATGGGACAGTACCCGCCGTAGGTGTTGCGGTGGTGTTGGTGCCGCCGTTAGCAATAGCAAGCGTACCGGCAAGCGTTATAGTGCCCGACGTAGTGACAGGGCCGCCACTATAGGTTAATCCTGTTGTGCCGCCGCTAACATTGACACTTGTAACAGTGCCAGTTCCAGAGGGGGTGACCCATGTGGGCGCCGCAACGCCATTAGATTGAAGAAATTGGCCCGCCGTGCCTGCGGTCAAGTAAGCAAGCGCAGATCCGGTTCCGTAAAGCAGACTGCCATTTGCCGGTGTAGATGCAAGGCCGGTGCCGCCATTAGCAATAGCAAGCGTACCCGTCACGCCAGTCAAAAGAGGAAGCCCGGTAGCATTTGTCAGCGTGCCGCTGGATGGTGTGCCAAGTGCGCCGCCATTGACCACAACAGCGCCCGCAGACCCTACATTTACGCCCAGCGCCGTTACAACGCCCGTACCAGTTGTTGTTGTTGCGGGCGATGCGCCCGCGCCGCCGCCAATCATGATGGCGTTTGCGGTCAACAGAGCTGAAGTTGCCCACGTTGACGCGCTACTAAAGTATGGGATGCCCCCGGAAGTTCCAGCAACTGTCAGAGCCAACGTGCCTGAGTTCGTAATGGGAGACCCGGATACCGAAATAAGGCCGCCCGTAAACGACTGAGCTACACTGGTAACCGAGCCCGCCCCTGCGGCGTCCCATGTAGGCGCGCCCGCACCACCAGATTTAAGCACATACCCCGCCGTACCAACCGCCGAGTACGCCAACGTAGAGCCGTTACCATATGGTATTGTTCCCGCCGTAGGTGCGTCGGCGGGTCCAAGCTGAAGCGTTTTCGTGGCCGAAAGCGTGATGAATACATTCTTAACGCCTGCTTGAAAAGAAACGACAAGATTGCTGTTCGAAGACGACAAGATGGTGGTGCGGGCAAAAACATTGGCGCTGGAATAGGTGCCAATACCCACTTCCCATTCGGCTGTAGTTTGGCTTTGTATGCAGTAATAAAACGTGTCCGCAGCGCTTAATACGGTAGAAAAAGTCCGATATCCCGTAGGCGATGCGCCGGAGACAGTAATGCTCCCGGTGCCCGTTGTGGTCGAAGTGTCCTTGACACGATCTGCGGTTACAAAGGCCATAGACCTATCCTATCCTGTAGCGTGTCACGTTAGAAACTTGAGTTTGTACAGAGTTGTAAGGTACAAGCCCACAATTTCATCAATGATATTTTGCAGCGGAGTGTCTTTCTCATCCACCACTTCGTACCGGCAGGCTTCTATCTCGGTTAATTGAATCTCCAGAAATTCAACTACGTTAGTAGTCTTCTTAGCCGTCTGAAGACCAATCCCGCCAATAAGCCCGTGACGGCCCTGATACATCTCCGCAAAGGTGTCCGCCAGCTCTGCGATGTTTTTGTAGAATTTCTCGAGCGCCTTATGCTTGGCAAAGCTACGGGTGTTCAAATGAACGGAATGCGTGACATCCCGCGCCAGAAACAGATAGCCTACAAAATCCGCCGCTTTTTTCATTGCGGCATTCCCGGCGGAGGCATACCTTGCGGCATACCAGAAGGCATATCCGGTTGCATACCAGGGGGCATACTCTGCGGCATATCAGGGAACATTTCTGACTGCGCGTCAGGCGGCATGTTTTGCGGCATGTCATACGGCATACCAGATTCTTCGCCCGGCAAGTCTTGCCCCGGCATTTCGCCCGCCAGATCACCGCTGGTAATCATACCGTGCACAGTACCCATAACAATATCCTGTATCTGCTCAGGTGACATGCTTGCCTGCACGGCGCTGATCCGCTTAGTCTCTGCGTCAAACGCTTTGATTGTTGCTTCAAAGTTCTTGCGTTCTAGATCCTGCATTTCAACGGATTGATTGACGTTCTGAAGCATTTTGTGCATCTGCTCCATTTCTTTGCCCATTGCTTCCATCTGCTGTTCAGCGGCCTGCAATTCCGGAGATTTGTCGTCGTCAGCCATGAGTTTAGGGTCAATAGTCTTGGCAAACCGTTTTGCCATCTCTTGCGCCCCTGGCCAGTCCATATTCTTAATAAACAGATCGCCTGCAACGGCCCAAAGCGCCGGGTTGCCCTGAAGAAGTTGCGACATCGAGTCAAGGGCTTCTTGACGTTTTGTCATATAGCTTGGCCCCGTTGTAACGCACACATCGTACTTGCCAACGCCGGGATTGTATATCTTTTCCAACACAATGTTGGGGTTTTCAGGATTGACGATCTTTCGAACAGGTTCTTGTTGCGTCGGGTCAATCTTTGCCATGTTTGTCTCGCCGTCCATACCAATAATGCGAGCAACACGTTGCGTGTCGTATATTTTGGGTATCATGTCAACAATCTGGCGCGTTGTGTAGCGAATAGCGCGGGCTAAATTATCAACGTAGTGATATGTACCTGTATCGCCTTGTTTTTCACGAGCCAGTATTGCTCGGCCTGACCGTTCGTTGCTAGTTGCGCCCAGGCTACTATCGTACTGACCCGTGGTTGATTTGATGTCGTCAGACGCCCCCGCTTTGGCCTGTATGAGCCCTGATTGCACCATAGGCGGCGGAGACCGTTGCGGAAGCGGCAACACAGATCCTTGGCCGTCCGTAACATCGGGGTTGACCTCCAAATACGGCCAATTATTGACGTTTGCGGTCTTCCATTGCTGTTCATATCCCTCAAATTGGCCTCCGTAGCCTATAAATGGCGCTTTAGGAGCTAAAGCCAACATTTCAGTCTCAGCGGACACCCAATAATTGTACATTCGTTGAGCGTCTTTGGCATTTCGCACCAATCCAGACACAAAAAGACGGCCATCTACCTCAAATTCGTTGCCAACGACGCGGATGACCGGAATCCACTGGCCAGCCCAGTCGTTCTCTTCCAGCATCTCGTAGCCGTTGGTTTTGCACCATTTGACGCGCTTACGGTCCACATCGCGGCTTTTGAGCGGAGTCAAACCGGACGCCTTGAACATGGCGTCTTCGCGGCTTCCCTCAAACGCGGTGCGGTTGTCCGGGTACAGGTTAAGTTTGCCGGGTTCGTACTCAATATGAAAATATTCTGCAATACGAACTACATCCTCGTTCAACCAATTAGACAAGTTCTCGTCGCCAACGCCTTGCTGTTGAATAGACGAAATTGGCATGGCGTCTGGAAACAGTCTTACATATTCGGATTTCGTAAGGTCTTCCGTAATAAAGCACCATTTGGCGTCAGATCCACATGGGTCTTGAATGGTAGGGTCCATATAAACACTAAAAGAGTTGCGAATACGCCCAATGCGGATGTCTTGGTCAAAGGTATCGTCGTTGCAGTACTCCGTAAGTAACCGGATGTAACCTTCGCCATACGTTACCTGATTTTCGCAAGCAGTATCGTAAGCCACGTCCGCATCCGACATATACTCGATGTGACGAACAAGGCCGTCGTAAATCTCAGCGACTTCCACGTCTGCTTTGTCATCGACAGGAATGACCCTGCCGCTTGGTCTATTTTGTCTTTGATCATTTGTCACTTGTCTTACATGTTGCGGAAGTTTGTTAATGGTCAGACAGGGCCTTGCATTGATTGTCTGGCCTTGCACTGAACCACGAGTAGCCAGCACGTCAGCGGGCCACTGCCATTGATTGTCGGGCGATCCGGCAAAGAACCGCAGATCGTCCAACTCATCTTCGCGGCTTTCAGAATAAGCGGCGATAGCCATCGTCAGACGGCTACGCATTGTGTCAAGAATCGTGGCTGGGTTTTTCTTACGAGACCCGCCCCCGCTTGACACGCGGCCCGCCGCAGCTACCCCTGAATAATCCATGTTACTTGCCCTTTGACGGCTTTGCAGCCGCGCGCTTGACGGAGTAAGCAATGGCAACCGCCTGCTTGGGCGGTTTGCCAGCCTTTATCTCAGTCGCCACGTTGGTCTTGAACGCCTTGGGCGTAGGGGACTTTTTGAGCGGCATGTTACTGGCCGTGGATGATGGCGTAATTGATGACAACCGCCTCAGACAACGAACCGCTGGTCAGGTTGCGAAGCGTCAGCACCGCTGATCCAGCGGCCAAACTGGACACATAGGTCGTGTACGCGCCCGCCGTACCGACGCTGCCGACGTTCAGGACGATCACATCTTTGGTGCTGATCAGGCTGTTGGTCAACGTAAACGTCACAGCGGTGTTGCCCGCCAGTGCCGCGCCGTTCATGGTAATCTGACCAGACGACTTGTTGAGCGTGACGCCCGTGGACTTGTCGGTCGCCTGCGTAACGGAACCCTGCGCCGCCGTGCCGTAACCAATCTGCTCGTTAGAGAAGATGTACTGCGCCCCAATAATGTCCTGATCGAGGTAGGCGATGCCGATAGATTGCGAATTAGCCATGATTATGATCCCATCCATGAGTTGGTGACGTTGGACGCTGAACTGTAGGTGTGGCGGGGTTTCTCTACATACGCGCGGGACGCTACGGGATACGCAAACGTCACCGCTAGCGCGTCGGCTGCGTCGGGAGATGCCAATCCGCGTGCCCGCATTTCCTTTTTCCCTTCGAGGAAGATGGTGCCTGACGAGTTAGGCTTCTTTGTAGGCCCAATCAAATCCGATTTCAACTGCCTGTCTACCGGAATAGACGCTGTTTTGAGCCAATCCCGCATTGCACCCCAGATTTCGGCGCGTTTGTTGCCCCACATTATTGAATTTTTTGCCTTCCAGCCAAAGTTGACCCCGCGCACTTTGTACCGCTGCTCGTTCAGTCGATCAAGGATGCCGTACCCCAAGCCGCCTTCGTCAATGACAACCAGCGTTGGCTTGTACTCTTCGATAGCGTCGATGACGCGGCCCACGATCATCATGGTGTCCTCGCCCGAGTACCGCTTGATGGACGTGAGATCACGCCCCTGCCGCACGACAATGACGGTCGAGTCGGCCCCGCCTCGCGCGGGGTCAATACCCATGATAATGGGCGCGGTCATGTCTTTGTACCGTTCACGCTTCATAGCGTCGTCTACCAGCAGCGGCCAGATAAACTGATCGTCGCCTACGGACGGAAACTCGCCGTAGACCTCAACTTTGGCCTCGCCGCTATCTTCGCCGTATTCCGCAATAATCTGCTCGTACACCTGTTTGTCGGTGTCCTCGACAGTGCGCGCGTCTACTGATGTCGTATCCCAGAACGCCCGCTTGGAATGAAACGTCTCAAAAAAATACCCCTGGTTACGCCGGGGGTTGCTAAACGCGAACCAGTAACGGTCCAGCACGTTCTCGGTAAAAAACCCCGCGCCCACCGCCCAAATCGGGTCGGGTATGCCGCTGGCCTCGTCAAAGATCAGCAGCATCCCGTCGTGGTTGTGCACGCCCGCGTAGCTGTCGGGGTTCTCTTCGGACCACAGCTTGCCCTCCGCCGCCCAGTAGCGCGTGCCCTTCTTCAGATCGCGTTCCACCAGCTCGCACAGCCATCTGGCGGGCATGAGCTTGGTCGCGCTAATCTCCCACCAATGCGAATTGATGATCATAGCCGTCCACTTGGTCAACTCGCCCCATGTCACGGACCTAAGTTGCGCTTCCGAGTTAGCCGAGATGATGCTGGTCGATCCTATGCGCGTCGAGATCATCCACAAGATTAGCCAACTTACCAGCGCCGATTTGCCGATGCCGCGTCCTGACGCCACTGCTTTACGCAGCGTGTCCATTTGAAGTTGGCCCTTGTTGGCCTTGATGTGCGCCGAAAGTTCCCGCAACACCCGCCGCTGCCATGTGCGCGGCCCCTTAAACCGCGCCAGCGGCGTGTTCGGTTTGCCCCACGGGAACGCGAACAGCACGAAGTTTTCCGGGTCGTCCGCCACACCCGGAGACCACATCTTTGTCATTAGTATTTGTTCTTCGGTAGACGTGTAGACTGGTAATTGCGCCATTATGAGGGGCCTCTTGGGCGTGTCTGGCTAAGGAATGTTGCCGCCCACGGGGTTGGACGCGCCATCGGGTGCATCCGTCACGACATTGGTTCCCGGCGCCACGCGCCCGCCCGTCCACGGAGATTCATTCAGCGGGCCAAGGCATCGCGCCAATTGTACGCCGTTCACGCGGGTCTCAATCTTGGAGCAGGCGTAAGACCACATATTCGACATCCCGCCGCCGGGTTTCGCCGTCGTGGTAAACGTCCGGTGCACGGCGGGTTGCCACGCCCATGTCGGGGCCTGCGGGTAGCTCGTGCGGTTGGAGAACAGGCTCCACACCTTGCCCTTGGGCGCGTTGCAGGAGCCATTCATCAGATTCAGATCGGCAATGGCGGGGCCGCGCAGAACCGGGCAGATCGAGGCCCCTTCGCGGAATGCCACGCCATTGACCACAATACTGTTGCCGGTTGGCTCGGTGCTGGACGCCGCGCACAGCGCGTACTCACCCCGGCAGATCGCCAGTGCGGGTCCGGCGTGGGCCGGAGTAACAAGAAGAAAAAACAAGAAGGCAATCATTTTGGTATCCTTTGGGTCAGAGTCAGGACGCAGTATACGGTAGCTTTTCCAATGCGTCATGGTCGATCAGGCGCGACTGCGCGTCTTGCAACGCCTGAACAATGCTAATCTTCTGATACACGTCAACCGTCAGTTCTTGTTTGGCTGTCCATCCATGAACGTGTTTCAGAATCTCCAACGCTGCTTTGGCGTCGCCATTTCGTGCGGCTTCGTGCAGCAGACCAGAGATTTCCATTTCGCCGTCAGCGTGGCCTTTTAACTCAGCCATTTCGGCCAACTGGTCGAATTGGCATAATTGTCTGTACTCTGCGGGCTGCATACCCGCAGCCAGCGCTAGCGAATCGTTTTTTAACCCGCGTCGCGCCGCAGCGTAGATCGCGTCTAAACGCGCCTCGGTGGCTTGAAGTTTGCGCGGTTCATGGGGGAGCGTGTGCCATGTCATGTAAGGCATCGTATGTTAGCCGCGAAGGGTTGGCAAGAAGGAAGCGTGAGTTGATTGCTGTTAAATGTTTTGCGGGGAGCTGAAACTGATTTTTTAAAAAAAATTTTGTGCGGACCCTCCGTAGCCGGGGCCAGGAACCGCAAGGCCCTGCCCGCCC
>Ga0194048_10000110_pt1 | contig 34994 bp, 29 predicted proteins | sample JunL225m_MetaG_FD_161685 | JGI IMG/M metagenome (GOLD analysis project Ga0194048, IMG submission 161685) | Anoxic zone freshwater microbial communities from boreal shield lake in IISD Experimental Lakes Area, Ontario, Canada - Jun2016-L222-5m | ecosystem: Environmental > Aquatic > Freshwater >...
GGGGATATCCTGGCGGTCCGGATCCGCACGGAAGAGGGTGAGTTTCTGGTCCTTCCGGGGGGTGGACAGAATCACAGCGAGACCTTGGAGGCCACGGTCATGCGCGAAGTCTTGGAGGAGTTGGGGCTGCGGGTTGCTCCGAAGGCTTTGCTCTATGTCCGGGAGTATGTCGGCAAGAACCATGGCATGCATCGGATTCACAGTCACTTTCATCAAGTCGAGGCCGTCTTCCATTGTGAGTGTGCAGATTTTTCGCCCATCGGGGAAGGTCGGGAGCGGGATCGCCGTCAGGTCGGTTTCGAGTGGCTCCCCTTGGCCCGGCTGGCGGATTACCCGCTTTCACCCCAAGGGCTGGGCTTAATTATTCCCAAGGCCTTGCAAAGCGGAGCCGCCACCTATCTGGGCGACATTCATTGAAGGCTTGCCAGCCAGCCCTCGCCTCCCTTTGTTCACCTTCCCTTTTATTGGGGTTATAGCTCAGTTGGTTAGAGCGCCTGATTGACATTCAGGAGGTCGATGGTTCAAGTCCATCTAACCCCACCACTTCGAAGCCCCGGCCTGGCACCCCAGTCCGGGGCTCTTTGTTGGTGGGGTTTCAAGCGGGGGAATGCCGTCTGGGCGCACCTTTTTTCTCGCTCACACCCGCCCCTTGTCCCTACCCCTATGGTCTTCATTTTCCATCATGAGCAGCACCCAAATCGTTGATATTAAAGCCCGCGAGATTCTCGACTCCCGCGGCAATCCCACCATCGAAGTCGATGTCGTTCTCGCCTCGGGCGTAATCGGCCGCGCCGCCGTCCCTTCTGGCGCCTCGACTGGCACCTACGAAGCCCACGAACTCCGCGATAGCGACGTGAGCCCGAAGTCCTTCGCCAAGGGTATCGACCCGAAGAAGCGCTACAACGGCAAGGGCGTCCTCAAGGCCGTGGAAAACGTTAACGAAGAAATCGCCTCGCTCCTCGTCGGCCAAGATGCCCAGGACCAAATCGGCATCGACACCGCGATGATCGGCCTCGATGGCACGAAGAACAAGAGCAAGCTCGGTGCCAACGCCATCCTCGGCGTTTCCATGGCCGCCGCCCACGCTTCGGCCAAGGCCCTCGGCCAGCCCCTCTACCGCTACATCGGCGGACCGAACGCCAAGGTGCTCCCGATTCCCCTCATGAATATCATGAACGGCGGTGCGCACTCTGACGCCCCAGTCGACATCCAGGAATTCATGATCGTCCCGAAGGGTGCCAAGTCCTTCAGCGAAGCCCTTCGCATGGGCACCGAGATTTTTCACGCCCTCAAGAAGGTGCTGAAGGCGCAGGGCCTCTCCACTTCGGTTGGCGATGAAGGCGGTTTCGCTCCGAAGGTTGCTTCTAACGAAGCTGCTCTCGAAGCCATCGCCGCTGCCGTTAAGGCCTCCGGTTACAAGCTCGGCAAGGAAGTGTTCCTCGCCCTCGATGTCGCCGCTTCCGAGTTCTTCGACGAGAAGACCGGCAAGTATACCTTCCACAAGTCCGACAAGTCCCAGCGTAACTCCGATCAGATGATTAAGTTCTACCAGGACCTGCAGAAGCGCTATCCGATCGTTTCGATCGAAGACGGCTTCTCTGAGGCTGACTGGACCGGCTGGAAGAAGGCCACTGACGCCATGGGCGCCAATACCCAGCTCGTCGGCGACGATCTCTTCGTCACTAACACCGAGTTCCTCTCCCGCGGCATCAAGACCAAGACTGCCAACTCGATCCTCGTGAAGGTGAACCAGATTGGGTCCCTCACCGAGACCTTCGACGCTGTCTCGATGGCTCAGCGCGCTGGTTACTCTGCGATCATCTCGCACCGCTCCGGCGAAACCGAAGATGCGACGATCGCGGACATCGCCGTCGGCCTCAACGCTGGCCAGATCAAGACTGGCTCGCTCTGCCGCTCTGACCGCGTCGCGAAGTATAACCAGCTCCTCCGCATTGAAGGCGAGCTCGGCAATCGCGCCATCTACGCCGGCAACACCTGCACCTGGGGCGAATAAGCCTCGCGGTGCGTGAAGCAAAAGGGCCGCCCCAATGGGCGGCCCTTTTTATTGTCCGATGTGGCGGAGGTGACGAATGATGGGCGCCCGTGGGTAGGGACGCGATGACATCGCGTCCGTTCGCAGGTCCATATTCGATCTAACGGGAAGAGTTTTTGGCCCTCCCGACGTTCGTCCTCCCACGGACGCGATGGTGATCGCGTCCCTACCTCGATTCGAGGCCCGCCGTGTTAACGGCAATGATCTTGTACTTCGAGCCAGCCTTGGCGCCCTTATCGACGAAGCGCATCTGAGTCAGGGGTTGCAGGGGCGTGTCGCCGTAGCTCATGCCTTGGAAGAGCGGCTTGCCGAAGGTGTTCTTCGGGGTCTCGGGCACACGCCCGACGGTCTGCCCGTCCTTTTGCACAAGGAACTGGCGGATACCGCTTTCGAAGTCCGCATGCGCATCCCAGGTTACTTCGACGCCATCCGCCGTAGCCTTAGAGGCAACGTTGAACGGTGCGGGCGGGGGCGTGGTGTCGGCGGTGGAGCCGGTCTTCACGTATTCCGTCCACGCCTTGGCATAGGTGGCATTGGGCAACCAGTTGGCTTCAGCCTTATCTCCGCTATATTCTCCGGCGGGCTTGGCTTCATTGCCGAGCAGAGGGGACATCCAGCCTTTCGACTGGTCGATTTTGCGAAGTTTGTTGCCTGAGGCGGGCAGGCGAAGTTCTAGACAGGCATCGAAGAAGGCGATGGAGGCGTAGCGCTGGTCGCCGGTTTGGTGTCCGGTGAGAGGGTCTGGTGCGAAGCCAATCGGTGCACCCTTTGCCCGGTAGGCCTTAAACATCGCAAGGTTGTCGACCCATGCTCCGTTAAAGCGCTTGTCGCCATTTTCTTTGACGCCCGGATTGGCCATCATCGGGATTTCGTAGGCTTCGGGAGGGAGGACTACTTCGGCAATGGCGCGAGCCTTCGTGGGGTCGGTGGGTTTTTGCCAAGCAGCGTAGGCCGTGCCGGAACGGAACCAGATGGCGACAATGCGCTCGGGATAATTGGCCTGCATGATGCTGGCCCAGAAGCCGCCACCGCTGTGGCCCCAAAGGCACCACGGAGCCGACGCGATTTCCGTGTGGCCGGTTTGCTTGGCGAGGTCGGTCAATGCTTGGAGGTAGACTTTATCCGAACCATTGCGCGGATCGCACCACATGCGGCAGTTCGCTTTATCGGGTTCTTGGACCACGGGGCCGAGGAGGGCGCAGTCCCACTTGCGGGCGAGTGCCTGCCAGTGGAGGTCATCGGCTACGGTGACGGCACCTTTATTTGAGCCGAGGCCACAGCCGTGCTGGTGCACGATGACGCCGCGGACGGTCTTCACGCCTTCGGGGAGCCAGAGATTGTAGGTCGAGGCGAAGATCAGTTCGCCAGGTTTATCCGAGGCCGGGTAGCTCACGGAATATTTGGTGCCATCAGCCAGAGCAGCCAAGGGCAGGAGGAGCAGGGCGAGTAAGGGTCGCATGGGGTTGGCTTATAGACACCCGAATCGCTGTCGGGTTCAAGCCGACGATGTCTTGCCGTGTTTTTATTTTGGGCTAATTTACCAAGATGGGATTGAGGGACGATTTGCTGGCGAAAATGCAGGCTTGGAAGGCGCTGGCGGATGCGCGTGCCCAGCAGGCGGCTCCGACGGCGGTGCCGTTACTCTCAGCCGAGGTGCTGGCCAAGGGGCATCCCAAGGTCTCGCGCGACGTGGTCGGAGATGGGCTCGTCTATGAGGTGCGCCAAGGGAGTGGCTTCGGGTGGTGCTGGCTCATTTTTACGACGGTACACTGTTTCTTCATGTTTAGTGGCCTGCGGGGTGGCGCGGTCACGATGAACCATCGGGTATTGAGCAACCCATCGCTCTGGGACTTCATCCTCTTGGGCTTGTTTTACATCCCCTTCTTCTTGGTCGGATTCGGTTTCACGCTCGCCCGTTATCGTATTGAGCTGACGTCGGCGGCGGTGGCCGTGCGGTGGCGGATTCTGCCGTGGATCGGTTGGACATGGCGGCTGAGCGCCGGCGAAGAAGTGGCGGTGACGCTCGCCTTTCGCGGCTCCAGTGAGAATGAACGGCCGCTCCCAGCGGTGGTGATTTCTTCCCAGGGTAAGGAAATTAGCTTCGGGAGCTTCCTGCCCGCCGCCGTGAAGGAGTTCCTCGCAGGTGCGATCCTTGATTATTATCAGGGCGCTGAGCCAAGTGCGGCACCGTTCATTCCGCGCGCCTGAGTTTTATTTGCGCGGTAGTTCGACTACCCGAAAGCGTACAAGGGTGTCGCCGGACGGTTCGTAGAGCACGCCGAGGCGACCGTCTTTGAGTAACGCCATGCTGCTGTAGGCGAACGGTCCCGGGAAGGTCAGCTGAGCCGTATCCCAGGTGTGGCCGTTGTCGTGCGATAGGCGAAGGGTCCCATTGTTCCGGCCCTTGCCCGCGGGGTTAAGAAAGGCGAGGGTATGGTCATCAATCCGCAGCAGGCTACCCTGACAGGTGGGCTCGGGAAGCTTCAGGTCATCTTGGGCCGCGGTCCAGGTCTCGCCACCATCCTTCGACCAAGAGACCTTCCGGTAGGGGGTGCCTTTCCAGCGCCGGGAGTTCAGGTAGAGGCCGCCATCGGAGGTTTCCGCTACTTGGACTTCGTTCAATTGCAGTAAATCCGTCTGGGGGACGAGTGCGCCGCGCTGCCAGGTGGCGCCAGCGTCGTCACTGTAAGCGACCCAGTTGCAGAAGTTCTTCTTCGCGTCCTGTGAGTTGAAGGGAATGACGAGTCGACCAGCCTTGGGGCCGGTCTGGAGTTGGATGCCGATGCCTGGGCCGGAGGCGGTGGTGATGGCCTCAGCCGGCTTGAGGAACGCGGAAACGTCGGTCGGCTTGCTCCACGTCACGCCATCGTCATCGGATGTCACGAAGCAGGAACGATTGCCTTTAGGGTCTGCAGGGCCGACCGGGAGGCCGCCGAACTCATGTCCGCCGGCGGGAAAGGTTTGGTAGAAGAGGAAGACGCGCCCGGACTTGGCTTCTTGGAGTAGGCAGGGGTTGTTGCAGCTGTCCGCGCCCTGTTCGTAGGCGACCTTGGGCTTGGACCAGGTGACACCTTCGTCCTTTGAGAAGGAAATCACCAAGTCGTTGCCAGCTTGGTCGGTCGGTTTGTCGCGTCCTTCGGCGACAGCGAGCAGGGTGCCCTTCTGCGTGCGTAGCAGTGAAGGGATGCGGACCGAGGGGTGTGAAAGGTTCTGCTTGGCCTCGAAGACGATGATGTCCGTACCGTCAGCGGCGAAGGATCGGACACAAAGTAGGCTGAGGAGCAGGGCGAGGCGCATGTTTAGAAATTCCAGCTGAAGAAGCCGATGGCTTCGAGTTCACCGATCATCTTCTTAGTCTCGGCGTCGTCGGGGTTGCCGTTGGGCAGGCGGGCGGGGCCGAGCGGCACGCCGAGGTGGGCCATCAAAGCTTTGGCTGCGCCCATGTAGCCTCGCTGGGCGAGGATATCGACGACCGGCTGGACTTTGGCCTGTTCGGCTTCGGCCACGTGGGCGTCGCCTTTCGCATGCGCCGCAATTGTGCGGAGTAGGGGGCCGGGGTTGAAATTGTAGGTGCTGCCCACGCCGGCGGTCGCGCCCGCTCGCAGCGCAGGGAGGAAGCGTTCGTCGATGCCATAGGGCAGGTCGAAGCGGCCGCCTTCGAGCGCCCGTGCCCGACGCATCGCGTCGAGGTCAGGATTGGAATACTTTACGCCTGCTAGGTTCGGTATGAGCGGCGAGGCGGCCTTGAGGAATTCGTCAACCGGGAAACCGCTGATGCCGGTCATGCCTGGGATGTCGTAATAATAGAACGGAGTGCGCGGGGCTGCCTTGGCCACCATCGAACAGCTAGCCACGAGGTCAGCCATCGTGCGGGGCTTGAAGTAGGACGGCGCGATCATCGACACGGCATTGGCCTGATTCTTCTCCGCGTGGGCGGCGAGTTGCGCGGCTTCGGTCAGACAGTTGGCGCCGACATGGACGATGACGTCGATACCGGTAGCCGGGCCGACGACGGCCCAGCGGTCATTGAGGGCGGCGCGTTCGGCGGCGGTGAGCGAACTGCTTTCGCCGGTGGTGCCGCCGATGAATACGGACGTGATGCCGTGACCGCGGAGGAAGATGGCCTGCTTCTCGACGACGCCGAGGTTGAGTGAGCCGTCCGCCTGGAAGGGTGTATGGGTGGCCGTGCAGAGGCCGGTGAACTTGAAGGCAAACATGATTAGGAAGTGGTGTTTTCGCGCGGGCGGATACAGAGCGCGATGAAGATGGAGAGCAAGGCGATCCCAGCGAAGACGCCGAAGATGAGGTTCAGTGGCATGTGTTGGTCGCGTAGAGCGCCGAAGATCCAGTCGGCGAAGCCGCCACAGCTGATGCTCACGCAGTTCATCAGACCATAGCCCGTGGCGCGATGTTCCGGTCCGACGAGCTGACAGAGGATGGGCATGCTATTGCAGTCGAAGAAGCCCCAGCCGAGCCCGAAGACGATGAGGAAGAGTACGGCCACGAAGAGGGTGGACGCGTTACCGACGCCGAAGAGGGCCGGGAGCAGTAGGAACGTGCCGATTGCGCTGACAAAGATGCGTCCGCGGATGTTCGTACGCATCCAGCGGTCGGCGAGCCACCCTCCAAGTGTCGCACCAATAATAGCGGCGAGCTGCCAGTAAAGTACGGCGGAGATACCGGCCTTACCCTGATCGAGGTTGAAGCGTTCCCGGAGGATGTCAGGCATCCAGTCGCGCACGACCCACGCCGCCATGGCGGGTAAGGTGAAGTAAACCACCAGAAGCAGGAAGCTGGGATTGCCGAGTAGCGAGCGGACGGTCGAGCCTGCGGTGGGGCTAATCGTTGCCTGTTCGGTCGCCGGCCGGTTGCGGAGGAAGAGGAAAAGCGGGAAGGAATAGGCGATGCCGATTAGGCCGCACCACGCGAAGGCGCCGCGCCAGCCGATGGCTGGGTCGTCCGCGGCGTAGCCAGCGAATCCGCCGATGATCACACCGATGTAGATGCCCATCTGATGGAGGCCGACCGCACGGGAACGGGTCGGGCCGAGGTGATAGTCGGCGATCAGGGCCAGCGCGGCGGGAATATAGAAGGCTTCGCTGACGCCCATGATGGCGCGCGTCCAGAGGAGCTGTTCGTAGCTTTGGACATGTCCAGTCGCCCACGTAATCGCGGACCACGCGAAGAGGCTGAAACAGATGACGTGGCGTCGACTGACCCGGTCCGCGAGGTAGCCGCCGATGGGGCTAAAGAAAGCGTAGACCCATTTGAAGGAGCCGAGGACGAGGCCCCATTGGGCCTTGGTCTCGATATCCGGGATGTCGCCGATCATGGACGACTTCATCGTCGCGAGCATCTGGCGGTCGAGGTAGTTGAGCAACGCGACTGGAATGAGCAGCATGACGACCAGCCACGCCGTGCGGGAGGCGGAAGGAGTCTGGTTCATCGATATTTTTTGGGAATGGGCCAGCGCGTGAGCTTGGGCGTACGGACGCCAGGGCGGACTTCGCCGCTCACGGTGACAAGGTCATCGCCCAGACGGAGGAGCGGCGCGACCGCGACGGGGTGCGGCCATTCGCCGACTTCCTCCGTCTCCATTGTTTCGACATCGAGGGCGATGATGCGTCGACCTAGCCCAGAGTGATTCTGGGGAGGCTGATCGTATTGGCTGCCGTCGTCGCCGCCCACGAAAAATAAATGCGTCTGCACCGCCACGCCCGGGCCGGCACAGCCCGCCAGCTTTCCGGGTAGCCCGTGGAAGCGATTGCCCTGGCCGTCGAAACGTTGGAAGGAAAGATCTTCACGGTAATCGCGCAGCGGCTTCTTGTCTTTGGCGGTAAGGGCGCAGCCGCCACCCCAGATGAGGGTGCGATCGGCGGCGCCGCATAATGGAATAATCCGTGCGAACGCTGGGTCGGCTAAGCTGGTGCGCCAGGGCTTATCCGGATCATCAAGGTCCAGTGAGGTCAAAGTTCCGATGGCGGCCGTATCATCGGGGTGAGCCGTGCCGCCGATGAGGATGAGATGCCCGTTGGTCGCTACGAATCCCGCATAGGCACGCGGCGTGGGTAAGTTGTCGGCGAACGGGGTCACCTTGCCGTCAGGATTTATCAGGATGACTTCGGCCCGGTGGCCGTCCGGGGCGCACCCGCCCGCGATGATCAGACCATCAAGCTTCGGTGTCGCGCAAAACGCTCCGCTGGCCAGCGGCATCGGGAGTTCGCCAATCCGGGACCATGCCCAGACGCCGCTTTTCTTGCGAAGTTTGTAGATGTCTTTGTAGAAACTTTTCACCCCGCCCTCCCAGGGTTTTTTATCGCGATAGTTGCACCCGCCGGCGGCGATGATGACTTCAGAGCCATCCGCATCCTTGACCACTGCGGCCATCATACCGGCGCGGCCTAAGGAGTCGGGGATATCGGGCAGATTGACTGACTGGGCGCCGGCATAGGCGGCCCAGAGTAAGCAGGGTAGAAGCAGGAGCGTTCGCATGGGGTCCCGTGAGCGTTTGTAGCCTGCCCCCAAGGGTTCGCCAGCCCCAACCTTATTCCGCCCGCAGGAGCCAGCCTTCGGCGGAGCGCACGAATGGACGGAGCTCGCCGTTCGATACGGCGAAGCCACCTGACCACTTTGTGCAGCCGGTGGACAGCACGGCCGAAGAGCCTTCTTCGGCTTCGGACCACGCGTCTTTTACTTTATCGTAGGAAAGAACGGACTTCGAGTAACCTGGGTGCTTGGGGGCCTCGACCTTGCCGGCGATCTTACCGTCGTCGCCTCCGAGGATTAAAATATTGTCGTCGATAACTGGGCAGGGCGAAGGTGCGGCGGCCAGTGGGCGTGGCATCGGCGCCAGGCGTCGCCACTCCTTGCCCAGGGTGAAGGCGTGGCAGTCGGATAAGTATTCGCGATCGACACCTTTGGCGCCTGGGCTCAAGGCCACTCCCCCGAATAGGAAAAAGGTATCCTTGGTGCCAGCTGACTGGGCGAGCATTCGTCCGGAGCCAGCACAGAGCGGAAGTTCCTTCCAGCCGGCGTTTAGGTTGGCCAGATCGATGGCGTAGGCCGTCGAGGAGGCGGCGGTGGCGTCAGGGCGTTCGGTGCCACCGGCGATGATCACCTTGCTGCCCACCAGTGCGCCCGTGGCGTAAGCCAGGGGGCGAGGCAGGAAGGGGAAAGGTCGCACCTTCAGTTCTCCATCCTCGATGGCGAGGGTGTAGCAGTCGGCGTAGTGACGATGGGAGTCGGCCCCGCCGATCATGAGCAGGCCTTGGCGAATGGAGACGCTGACGCCGTAACCGCAAGGGCGAGGCAGTTTGCCGACGCTGGCCCACTTCTTGGAGCGCGTGCTGGCTAGTGAGTAGACTTCATCGTGCCAGACCTTGAGCCCGCCTTCCCATGCCTGCTTCGCTGGGTAGTTGGAGCCCCCGCCGCAGAGGAGGAGGTCGCCGGAGGTGCCGAGGAAGGCACCGCCGAAGCCGGGAGCATTGGGAGTTTCAGGAAGTCGGGACCAGCGCATGGTTTTGTGAGTTCAATAGGAAGACAGGCTGCGAGGGGGTGTCCAGAGATTAGGCGTGGCTGGGGTGAATGTCGTCCGGAGCCCCGCTAATCCGAGCTTTTATGCGCCATGTGGTGCCCGTGCAGGCGGCAGGGAGGGCTTGGTCACCCGAGGATTTGTTTGACAGAGCCACCCCGACCTTGCCTTGATTGGACTCCTTTCGCACTGCCTGGTAGCTCAGCGGTAGAGCAGGTGACTGTTAATCACTTGGTCGTAGGTTCGATCCCTACCCAGGCAGCCAGAAAGGGCCTCTTTCCACCTCCCGGTCTTCCGGGGGCGGGTTTGCAACCTTCTCCTTGACCATCGGAGAGGTTGCGGGAGGATGCATTCACTATGGGCCAACAGAGCAATAAAGTCATCAAGCGCCGCCGTCGCCGCGCCTACCTCGAGCGCAAGAAGGACCGCATTAAGGCTGCCCGCGTTGCCGCGAGCAAAAAGAAGGCCAAGAAGTGAGCTGGGCGGCGGGTAAGGCCTCTCTGCAGGCCGCGCTCGTCGCGCTGGTCTTGGTGGGTTGCGGGACTCCGCCTCCAACGGGAGTCGAGGTTCCAGGGATCGCCTATGTTAATGAAAGGCGCCGAAGTGAAGCCGATGTGGCCCGCGCTTCGGAGGCATTCCACGCCAAAGAGCATCATGGCGACGACGTGGTTTTCCGCACGGAGGAGAATGTCCGTCCGGGTTATTATTTCTTCGTCAAACTCGACATCGACCCGCCGGCGGATGGACGTCTCGTGATCGAAGTGGTCCGCACAGAAAACGTCGCGCCCGAGCGCTACGACTTTGCGGTCAACCTAAAGCCAGGTCGCCCTTTCGGAGAGTTTGTCATCGGCCTCACGGGTAAACAGGCGGGTTCGGCTAATTGGCGTCCCGTCGCTTGGCGGGTCTCGGTGGTGGATGGCAAGGGACGCTTCCTCGCTTCCCGGCACAGTTTTCTCTGGGGAACGCCTCTCGATCTCGAGCGTCGTTGATGTGATGGAGTCCCCGGCTTGGACTCCTTGGCGTCCATTGCGACTGGTGGATAACTTACCGGCTGGAACGTTCGCGGAGCAACTCGACGGCGGACAGAGTTTTCGCTGGAATCAATTAGCAGACGGGAGTTGGGTCGGCGTTTTCGGCCAGACGGTGGCGGCGTTGCGAGCCTCCGCCAGCGGCGTCGAGTGGCGCGGATTAGTGGGGGCGGTTAACGCGGCGTCGGCGTTATCGGAGTATCTTGATGCGGAGGGCGTGCAGGGTCGCCTCGTCGAGGCTTTGCCATGGAGATCGGATTTAGTACTACGCTCAGCCATCGAAATTTATCCAGGCTTACGAATCCTGCGACAAGATCCGCAGGAGGCTCTCCTCGGATTTCTCTGCAGTTCCAATAAGCGCATCCTGCAGATTCGTGCAATGGTCGCAGCCATGGCGGAGAAAATGGGGGAGCCGCTCGGCGGCGGCTTCCGGGCTCTGCCTGATTGGCGTACGCTAGCCTCGGCTGACGATGCCATTCTCCGTGCGTGTGCCCTCGGCTACCGGGCGGCGTATGTGCGTGGCACGGCGAAGCAACTTCAGCATCGCCCGGACTGGGCTCAGGAATTTCAGGCACTCTCGACACCGGATTTGATGACGGAATTACAATCTCTGCCGGGGGTTGGCCCGAAGGTCGCCGCTTGTGTTGCGCTCTTCGGTTTCGGGCGACTCGAGAGTTTCCCCGTTGATACTTGGGTGGTCCAGGCGTTGGGCTCAGCCTACGGACTGCAGGGATGGAAGCCTGCGCAGTTGGAGCAATTCGGCCGCAGGCATTTTGGCGCGGCCGCAGGACTGGCCCAGCAGTACCTCTTTTCGGCGGCGCGGGCTGGCCGCTTGACGACGGTTAGCGTGAAGACGGAATGGCCGTCAGGTCGACGCCCCAAACCTCGCGGATGACTGTTGGCGTGAGTGTGTCCGCCGGGGTGCCTTCCGCGATTAATCGGCCTTCGGCCAAGACCAAGACGCGATCGCAATGGCGGGCGAGTTCGAAGTCATGGGTGGCGATGACGCAGACGGCACCGGATTGCGCGAGCCCTCTGAGGGCGAGGCGAACTGCCGACTGGCGACGGAGATCCAAGGAATCGGTTGGTTCGTCGAGCAAGATGGCGTGGCCAAAAGGTTCAGCCAGCTGGCTGAGCGCAAAGGCAAGATGCACGGCTTTTTGCTCACCGCCCGAAAGTTCGGCGAGACGTCGGTCAATCACTTCCTCTAGGTTCAACTTCACCAGCCAATCGGCGAATGCTTCTGGGCGACTGGTGATGTTGGCGAGATCGGTGAGTGGGTAGTTCCAGGCGCAAGCTGGGCGCTGTGCGCAGTATACCCGAGTCTTCACGGCTTCGGCTGCCCCGATTTGCGCTGGGTCGGCACCAGCAATCATCAGTGTTCCATCCGTCCTCGGCGTCAGTCCAGCGAGCGCTCGCAATAGAGTGGTCTTACCAGCGCCATTGGGGCCGACGATGGCGGTGAGGGTGCCGCCAGCGGCGCACAGCGATACGCCGTCGATAACGCGGCGGCCGTTAAGTTCTACCCCGAGGCCGAGGGCGCGGATGACAAAAGCATTACTCATGGCGGCTCTTGGCTATCCAGATGAAAACGGGGGCTCCGAGGATGGCGGTTACGGCTGCGGCAGAGAGTGGCAACTGCGGCCAAAGCCCGCGACCAAGGGTATCTGCTCCGAGTAGCAGGGCGGCCCCCAGCAGGCCGGAGAAGGGCAAGACCAACGCGTGGCGCGGGCCGATTAAGGTGCGCGCGAGGTGTGGGGCGAGTAGGCCGATGAACGCAACCTGGCCGACCAGACATGTGGCGGCGGCCGCAGCGAGCGCCGTGAGTAAAACCGCGCGACGGCGGACCGAGGGGACATCGCAGCCGAAGCCCTTGGCGGCGTCCTCGCCGAAGGAAAGCAGGTCAAGCGATCTTGCCAACGTGAGGAGGAGGAGTGCCGCGAGAAGACAGAGGAGGGCGGGAAACCAAGTGAGCTCGATGGTCGCCATGCCCAGCCAATCACCGTAGGCACCGTTCGTGAGGAGTTCGCGGGATTCACCGCTGCGAGCGGCGATGACGAGTGTGCCTGCCGCGGTGAAGGCATTGAGGCCCAGTCCGGTCAGGAGTAGTCGGGCGGTGGAGCCGTGTCCACCGATGGTCACAAGTACCGCGGAGACGGTGAGTGCCCCGCCGAAGGCCGCCGCTGGAATGAGCCATGACTTTTGCCAGGCGATGTCCGGAGCAAGGCCAAGGAGAATCGCGATACCGAATAACGCACCGCCGAAGACTCCCGTCAGTCCAGGGTCTGCCAGTGGATTGCGGAACACCCCTTGTTGTGCCGCACCGCCGATGCCGAGCGCCAGACCGGCCGCGAGTGCGGCCAGTACGCGTGGCGTCCGGAGAAGCATGAGGCCGTTACTGTCGCCCCAGCCGAAGCCCTTGGGTCCAGTCGCTAGCGCGACGGCGATGAGTGCCGCCAGGATGAGCGCGACGAAAGTGAAGGCGGCGACGCGGCTCTTCATTTGCCCAATTCCCGGAGCAGGTCGTTGAGCGGATTGCGTTTCTTGGTGGCGGGAGGGGTCGTCGTGGGCTGCGTGGAAGAAGATTGGGCGGGCTGGGTAGGTGCGGCGCTGGACTTGACGCCATCAATGGCCTGCTGGAGTCGCTCGGAGAGATCCGTTTTCACATTATTGATGGAGCCGGTAACCTTGACGCCCGGCCCGTCGGTCATCCCGTCGGCTTTCGAGGGCGCCGTACCGTAGCCGAGGGCGGAGAAGAAGTTAGCGAATTCGCCCGAGCCCCGCAGCTGCGCGTCAATGACCATCGGCCAGTCGGTGAAGGAGGCTTTCGGATCGATACTGATGCCGCCCTTGGCGCTGAGGTGTAGCGTCTGATTACGAACATCGGCCTGATCGAGCTTGATGGTGCCGGAGGCGAGGCGGGAGGCTTTCACCGTGACGGTGTCGTAGTTGAAGTCGGAGAGTGCTTTCTGGAGTTTAGCGGCGGCGGTGACGGCGGCGCCAATCTTAGCCACCTTGGGGTTATTACTGGCTCCGCCAAAAATCATGGCTCCGAGGCCGATGACTTGGCCGAGATCGCCGGCCTTATTAGCGGCGAGCGAGGAGCCGCTGTTTTTATCCCCGAAGGCCCGGATGCGGCCGCCTTCCGAGCGCATTTCGGAATCAACCTGTAATTTGGATAAGAGTTCACTAGGCGTGCCGCAGATGCTGGTGAGTGATGCGGTGACATTGGCTTTACCTTGGAGGAATTCCTTGATGGCAGGGACGGCAAGGGCGATGGCGCCGATTTCAAACTGCTTCAGCCCGATGGTGGCGGAAAGCGAGTAGGGGCCATTATTGATCGAGGGCACGAACGCCAGTTGACCGCGACCGGTTAGGTCGCCTTCGGCTAGCTGGCCAGTGAGTTGGGTGAGGCGCAGCGCCTTGTCGTCCGCCTCGGCGCGTAGGAGTACTTTCTGGGCGACAATCCCATAGGCGCTAGCCTTATTGATGGCGACTTGAATGGTGCCAGTCTGATTCAGCCAGAAAGGGTTTTTGTCTGGCTTGGGCGTCGGCAGGTTTTTGATTTCTTCTGGGGCCTCTGTGCTCTTGGGAAGTAATGCCAAGACGTCGTCCACATCCACATTGTCGATGGTGACAACGCCTTGCCAGTCGGTCTTCGGGCCGGCGTTCGTTTGGGTCAGCGTGAACTTCCCGGCACTGGTATTATTCGCCTTCAGGAGGAAGGAGCCTTCGGCCGACAGGCCGCTGGCGGTAGGTGTATATTTCCCGCGTACCTGAGCTTGCTTTACGCGGCCATCACTCTGGCGCAGGCCGACATCAACGACGTTCAGGGCCACGGCGATTTCGCCGGAGGCGGCGTACTCCGCCGAGGCGCTATACTGGCCGCCGCTGACGATATTGAGCGGCCCAGCGAAAGGTTGGTTGGCGAGCTCACCGAGGTCGCCTTCGAGTTTGAGGGTGGTGGCGCCCAGTCCGTTGGCGGCCAGCCCGAGTGAGATGTTGCCTGCGGCCAAGGTGCGGCCGTGGCTCGTCAGGGCAGCTTGGTTGAAGCCGATGACGGTGGTTTTATCGCCAACGAGGAGATCCAAACTCGCCGACAGGTCGCAATCCTTCACCCAGAGTTTTCCCTTCCAGTTCACACTGGTGCCCACGAAGGCGAGCGGGGCTCCTTCAGTGCGGACAAAGAGCCCTTCAGGTCGAAAGCCGGCCACAAGGTCAGCCCGGTTGAGGTTGCCCGTAACCTTTAGTCCTGGGACAACTGCCGCCAAGGATTCCAGCGGGAGGTTAGCAGCTGAGGCTTCGACCAGTACGCCGGCAGGTTTGGCTCCGCCGATTTCGAGTCGTTGACGAAGCTTCAGCGCTAAGAGGTTCGTGCCGTCGCGGAAGATTCGGGCGTCGGCGGAGTTTACCACGGGATTTTTTCCCGCGGCGCAATCGATGGCTCCGCGCGCGGAGATGCGGATGCCTTTGAGTTTATCCACGGGCAGGTCGCCCCAGTTGGGCTGAGAGGCGAGTTCGACGATGCCGAGATCGATATTGGCCGTGGCTGACCACGCGCCATTGCTGCCCGGTTTCAGGGTAGCTTCGCCGGAGGCAATATTACCCGCGGCGCAGCTGACTGTGAACGGCCCCACGGTGATGGCACCGTTCTCAGATTTAAGCGGGACCTCCGCATCGATGGCCTGGACCAGCACTTTGCCGCCACGCTCAATCGTTAGTCCCTTAAAGCGGTGCGTGCGGATACTGGCAACCGTGGCCTGGCCGCCGACGAAAGAGATGGCCGCTTCCCCGGTCCATTTACCGGCGGTGGGCTTGATGTCAGCCATCGCGAGGAAGGGCGTTAGGGCGACGAGGTCGGCGTCGTTGGCGATGACGGAGAGGGAGGCGCCGGAAGAATCGTCCGGGAGGAGCCCGCCTTTCCAGTTGAGAGGCTTGGGCATGCTGATGTTGATGCCGTTGCCGGTCACGGCCAGATGGTTGAGGGAGCGGCTAACATCGGAGCCGGCGGCGTCCGCCTTGATGTTCCATTCGGAAGAGTGGCCGCTAGCCTTATCGGAGAATTTACCCAAGAGGTCGACCGCGACCTGCCAGTTCGCAGATTCCTGCGTGCCCGAAAGTTTTCCGGTGAGGCGCACGTTGGGGAGTTGTTGGCTCAGGAGGGCGAAGTGGGTCGGGTCGATGTCCAGCTGCGCGGCCAAGTCCATGCGGCCTTTGTCGCGAGTGCCGTTGAAGGTCACGGCTGGGTGGTTGGTCGAGTCGCTGAGGGAGCCCTTGAAGGTCAGTGCGTTGCTGGCGGCTGGGTGGTTTGCTGATAGATTGAGGCTCACCGAGCCGGCGGCGGCTGGGCGATTATCTTTGGCGACGAGATCAAGGTTGAGCGCAGCGAGGTCACGGCTGAGGTTTTCGAGATCGAGTCCCGCGGCGCCCGGGGGTCGGCTGAAGGCGGCTTTCAGTTTACCGTTTAAGCGCACATCCGTGAGCTGCTGGCTCAGGATGCCGAAGAGGGCCGGACTCATGTCGAGCTGCGCAGTCAAGTCGGTCCGACCTTTGGTGAATATGAGGTTAAGGCCCGCTGAGCCGGCGGCCAGGGGGCTGCTATCCTTGGCGGATAAATCGAGGTTGAGCGCCGCGAGGTCGCGGCTGATATTTTCAATATCCAATCCCGCGGCGCCGAGTGGGCGGTTGAATTCAGCTTTCAGGATAATCTCACCGCGAGGGTCCGTCTGTTGTTTCCCGGTGACGAATCCCGGCCAAGCAATTCCCGCGCGCAAGTCAGCCTTGCCAGCGGCGTCGAATTCATCGCCTTGGACATTGAATCGGAGTAGGGTGCCATCGGCGAGTTTCACCCGACCGGAAGCGGCATAGGGCCCGAGTACGAAAGGTGGCAGCACCGTTTTGCTCGTTGATGCAGGGACGGCGAGGGCGGCGGGCGCTGCCTTCTTGCGTAGGCTTAGGTCGACGTCGATGCCTTTGACCTCTAGCCGGCTCAGCGCGTAAGTCCCGCGAATGATGGAGAAGAGGCGCGCCTCGCCCTTGAGGCTGCTAGCGGCGAGATGGGTGCCATCTTCGAGGGTGAGGTCGATGCCTTCCGCGGAGAAGGTGCCGTCGAGGGAACCCTCAATGCTAACGATCGTGCCCTTGATTTTGGCATCCGCGAGGAGCCCTTTGACGCGCTCACCAAGGGGCGCCGGGCGCAGTTGCGATTCGACCCAGAAGAGTGTGGCTCCGATGACGAGGGTGAGAATGCCAAGGGTCCAGAGGGAGATACGGAGAAAGCGGGACATGGGGACAGTAACTCATCTTGAGGGAGGCTCCCGGACGGGCAACAAAAAGCCCGGCAGAATTACTTCTGCCGGGCTAGGTTGAGCCGTTATCTTGAGTTTAGGCCTGAGGTGTCTGGCCGCCCTGAGGGGGCTGTGGCTTGGAGGCTTGGCCGTCGGCGCGCTTGCGGCGAAGGTAGACGGGCTTGATGACCTCATCCGCCTCGCAGAGCTCGGCGCTGAATTCGCCCATGGCGGACATCTTCGTCTGGCTCATCATGCGGCTGCGACCATAGCGCATCGCTTTCATCGCCATGATGGCGTCTTCGTCGAGAAGCTCCTTAAGGTATTCGATCTTTTGCTTGGCCCAGTTGGAGAGGTCGCTGCGTAACAAGAGGGCCGCGAGTTCCGTCTTCGCCTCGGCGAGTTTGCCGCTCCGGACCAGGTGCTCGATGGCTTCAATCTTCTCTGAGGTAATCGCTTCGCCCACCGCCGCCGCCACATCGGCATCGACGGGCAGGGTGGAGTACGCGGCGAGGTCGACTTCTGGTAGCGAGATGAGCTCGGGCCCGAACTTGACGACTTCGCCCTCCTTGGTGATCGCCTCGAAGTTGACGGCGGCGAGCGCGTCAGCCTTGGCGAGGGCGCCGACCTTCAGTTCGATGACGGCGACAAGCGAAGCGTCCCAAGGTAGCGTACCGAGTTTGCGGCTGCGGGCGATGCCGTTCTCGAGGATCTCTCCGACCAGGCGGGCTTGGACATCACTACCCCCCTGCACGCTGACCTTAACCTGACGCAGGAATGAATGGGAGATAATGGCGAATTGTTCTTCGAAGGCCTCATCGAGGTCGTCGGCCGTCTGGCCGAAGTTGGCGACGCCTTCGCCGGCGTTGGCCATGCCCGTCATCAGCGATTCATTGAAGCCGTGGCCGAGGCCGACGGTCGAGGTCGTGATGCCAGCGCCCGCGGCCTTGGTGACCTGACGGAAGATTTCCGCCTCATCGAGCAGGCCTTGGTTCGCCTGGCCGTCGCTGAGGAGGATGACGCGTGCAATCCGATCCTTGCGGGTGAAGGGGGCGAGCTGCTTAACGCCTTCCTCCCAGCCGCCGAAGAGATTCGTCGAGCCGCGGGCATCGATGGCCTTGATACGGCTAGCAAGGGCTTCGCGATCGGTGACTGCCGTGAGTGGCTGCACCACTTCGATGCGGTCATCGAATGCGATGACGGTGACGCGGTCATCATTGCGGAGACCGCGGACGATGCGGACGGCGCTTTCGAGGGCAGCTTCGATGGGGCGACCCGACATCGAACTCGAGCGGTCAATCACGAGGGCGAGATCGAGTGGCGCTCGGGTGGTGTTGCCGAGGTCGGCGGGTTGGGTCGGGGCGACGATACGGACGAGGACGTGCGACGCTTCGGTGGCGGCACGGAGGAAGCCCTTCTTAAGGGGCAGGATTTCAATCTTGGGTTGGTTCATGGGAGCAATCATCACCCCCACTCTTACCTAAATCCAAAAAGTGTCAACAGTTAGGTAGTATCTTTCCTTAAAATAACACTAATTGGTGACTGTCATAATTATAAGTACTTATTCATCAATGCCTTGCTAAATCCTTCCACGATTTCCTGCAGTTCTTGTTTGGTCGGGTTAACTCTACTGTCTATATTGAAATGGGCCTCGCACCAGTAAGTGAGCCGTAATCTCGTCCACCGTTCGCTTCTTGGTTCATCGCCGCGCGAGGTGGGGTTGAAGGCCTGAAGTTGCGCGAGGAACTCTCGGGCTTCTTCACTTATGTCCGGCCGCATCATTTCCTTTTTAAGTAATACCCGGAAGCTTTCCGCCGGACTTTCGGATTCGGCTACCTGCTTAATCTGCTGGATCATCGCATAGGACCGTTGGCGGGGCATGCCTTGGCTGGCCGATGGCGCCCCCGAACTCGCGAGGTTTCGCGCGGGGCCTTTTTTGCGGAGAGGGAAGCTGTTGTCCGGTTCCTGGATTGTATCCATATCGTCATTAAAGTCGGCCATGGCAGGGGAACTCCGGGTCTTAAAGAATAGCTTTTCCGCCTCGGTGGGGGTGGCTAACTCGTCGATCAGATGGTTTAACTTTTGGACGTTGGGGTTATCGCGCAACAGGCTGCCAATCCGATCGAGATCCCAGCCACGCTCGGCTAGAAGTCGGGCCAGGAGCAACTGGCGCACCTGCAGGGGGCCGAAATTGGCTTTGCGGCGATCGTCCTCGGCGCGCTCGGGCTTGGAGAGCAGGCCTTGGTAGGTATAAAAGCGGACGAGTCGCTCAGTCGAGCGGTGTCGGTCGCCAAAGCCGAGTTCATCCAGCTTGTCCGAGACGAAGGCGGCGAGTTCTTCAGCGGTACCGAGAAACTCCTCATCATGGAGGCGGGCGGATATTTTCATCATATTATTGATTTAATAGAGACACTATGGTGTCAGCATCTCGCATTGGCAATCTTGGAATGTCGGCTTTTACGGGGATTCTCACCAAAGAAGAAGGCCGTCCGAAATCGGACGGCCTTCGAGCCCACTCCCTGGAGAGTCGCTTACGAGTTGTGGCTGTAACCTTCTTCGCCGTGGTCCGAGATATCCAGACCGCGGGCTTCCTCTTCTTCGGTCGGGCGCAGGCCGACGATGGCCTTGACCACATAGGCGAGGATGAGCGTACCGAGGAGTGAGATGACCAGCGTCACGCCGATCGCCTTGAACTGTTCGTTCACGAGCGTCTTACCCACGATGTCCTTGAGGTTCGTGGTGAGGTTGCTGTTGGCGTCGGCCGTGGCACAAATGCCAGTCACGATGGCGCCGAGGGTGCCGCCGACGGCGTGGACCCCGAAGGTGTCGAGCGCGTCATCGTAGCCGAGCTTGGACTTCAGGTAGACCACCGCGAGGAAGGGCACCACGCCGGCGAGAACACCGATGAGGACCGCGGAGCTAGCGGAGACAAAGCCCGCAGCCGGCGTGATCACGACGAGGCCGGCGACGGCACCCGAGCAGAAGCCAAGGACGCTGGCGTGCTTGCGGAGAATCCATTCGAGGGCGGCCCAGGTGAAGGCACCGACGGCTGCGGCGAGCGTCGTGGTCGTGAAGGCCTGCGCAGCGACACCGTCGGCGGCGAGGGCGGAACCGGCATTGAAGCCGTACCAGCCTACCCAGAGCATGCCCGTACCGATGGCACAGAGGACCATACTGTGGGGAGCCATGGTCTTCTTACCGAAGCCGAGGCGCGGGCCGAGGATGATGCAGAGGAGCAGCGCGGACCAGCCCGAGGTCATGTGCACTACGGTGCCGCCGGCGAAGTCGATGGCCTTGATGGAGGCCTTGGCGTTCCAGACGCCGTTCATGTCGCCCGTGATACCCCAGATGGCGTGGGCCATCGGGAAGTAGACGATGAACATCCATCCCAGCATGAAGAGCATGACCGCGGAGAACTTCATGCGTTCGGCGATGGCACCCACAATCAAGGCCGGGGTGATGATCGCGAACATCAGCTGGTACATCGCGAACACATTCTGGGAGATCCAGAAGGCGTAGTCAGTATTGGGGGCAGAGGTGACATCCTTTAGGAAGAAGTATTCGCTGCCTCCGAAGAAGTGGCCGAGGAAGGTCCCGTCGAAGCTCTTACCAAAGACGAGGGAGTAGCCGACGGCCCACCAGAGGACGGTGACTAGGCCAGCTAAGCCGAAGCACTGGGCGACGACGGAAAGGACATTCTTGGCGCGAACCAGACCTCCGTAGAAGAGGAACAATCCCGGGAGCGTCATGAAGAGCACCAAGGCGGCGCAGATCATCATGAAGCCGTTATGGCCAGGTCCGGCCGTCGCGGCTGCAGGGGTGGTAAGGCCGGCCGGAATGGTCGGGTTGCCATCCTTGTCCTTCGGGCCGGTCTTTAGAGGTGCGGTGGGGTCTCCGTTGGAGAGGTAGGCTTCGATGCCAGCTAAGCGCTGCTCGAGGGAGGGCGCGGGTGGCGGCGGAGTCTTGGCCGCTTCAGCGGCGGGGGTCGCCGCCGGAGCGGGGGCGGGAGCGTTCTGCGCGGACGACAGGTAGGGCACTGCCGCCAGAGCGAGGATGGTGAGAGTTCGTAGCAGGGAGTTCATGGCGAGAGGTCATTCGCAACCCTCGTGCCAACCCTCCGGATTGGAATCTAACCCCTAAATGTGTTTAAAATCAGACGCACGGACCCCGGCGGCCTGCTTTTTTTCAAGCAAGTCGCTTCTTCGCCATCACGTCCCGGTGCCTTAATTGTGATTATAGCCTTCTTCGCCGTGGTCCGCGATATCGAGTCCTTGAGCTTCACCTTCTTCGGATACCCGTAGGCCGATCGTCGCCGCCACGACTTTGGCAATCAGCCAGGTCATCGCTAGCGAGAGGAGGATGCAAAGCAGCATGGCGAGAAGCTGACCCTTAAGCAGGCCCTTCGCGACCAGCGCACCGCCGGTGGGGTTCGCCTGGGCGTTCATGAGCAGAGCGGTCGCGAGCGCACCGATGGTGCCGCCGATGCCATGCACTCCGAAAGTATCAAGGGCGTCGTCATAGCCGAACTTGGGCTTAAGCACCGAACAGGCCCAGTAAGAAATCGAGCCGGCGAGTAGGCCGATCAGTACGGCGGAACCGCCCGATACGAAGCCGGCCGCGTTAGTGATGGTGGCGAGCCCCGCGATAGCGCCAGAGCAGAGACCGAGCACGGAGATCTTGCCGCGATGGAGCTTCTCGACGGCCGCCCAAGCGAGCGTGGCCGCGGCCGCCCCCAAGGTGGTCGTCAGGAAGGCTTGAATCGCGATGCCGTCTGCCGCCAGGGCGGAACCCGCATTGAACCCATACCAACCTGCCCAGAGCAAGCCCGTGCCAGCAACGCAAAGCACCATGCTGTGAGGGGTCATCGGGCGCTTGCCGAAGCCCGCGCGCGGCCCGACGAGGATGCAGAGGAGGAGGGCGGACCAACCGGAAGTCATGTGCACAACAATCCCGCCGGCGAAGTCTGCGGCCTTGAACGCTGCGTCGGTATTGGCGAGGCCGGAGAAGTCGCCGGTGACGCCCCAGACGGCGTGCGCGATAGGGTAGTAGACGAAGATCGTCCAGAGGAAGGAGAAGAACAACACTGCGGAGAACTTCATCCGCTCGGCGACGGCACCGATGATGAGGGCCGGCGTAATCGCCGCGAACATGGCTTGGAAAAGGGCGAACGTGGCTCCGGAGATCCGGGGTTCATAGCCGCTCGACTCGGCGCCGAGTCCGAGGAAACCAAAATGTTCGCCGCCGCCGAAGATGTGACCAACGAGGCTGCCGGCGTAGCTCTTGCCGAAGACGAGGCTGTATCCGAAGGCCCACCACATAAGGATGCCCATCGCGGTCAGGGCCAGGCACTGGGCGGCGATGGAGAGAACGTTTTTGCTTCGGACTAAGCCACCGTAGAATAAAAATAATCCCGGGATGCACATCATCAATACCAAGGCGGAACTGATGAGGACCCAGGCATTATCGCCGGCAGTCGGGGCGGGTGAGGCAAAAATAAGCATGATGCTTTTTATTAAGCAAATATCGTGCCATTTTTTCGGCACGCTGCCGTACTCGCTTGCTATCGAGGAAAACTGGGCCAAATTAAATTAAACACATGAAACAACTGCTTAAAGTTAAGCATATTGCCTTACTTTGTGCATGCTATTCTTCGACAATAGCCGCCGAAGTCGCTCCCGCCGCCAAGAACTGGTTGGCGATTACGGATTGGCAGTATCGAGGGGATGACAGCGTCAGCCATTCGGGGGGTGTGACGGGTGAGTATGGTCGCTCGCGCGTCGGTCTGGAACTTGTTTATCAGACGGCCGATCAGGCGGTGGACCTAGAGTGGTACCGTTATCAGAATCGTTTCAGCGGTGCGATTGCTGGCACCGACCGGTCTTACGGTGCCGTGACGGACGTCATGCTTACCGGCTTCAAGCAGTGGGATTGGAATGAGAAATATGGAGTCCAGATTATCTATGCTGCCGAATGTGCGGCGGAAGAAGGCGTCGGCCTTGGTGCTGGTCGCCGCTGGGGTCTCGGCGGGGCCGTGCGCTGGCGTCCGGACGCGGAAACCGATATCGCGCTCGGGGTGCTCTTGGAGGATCGACTCGAGGCTTCGGTTCTGCCGATTCCTTATATCAAGGCCATCTGGCGTCCGTGTAAATATGCCGAAGTAGAATTGCGGGCGACCGGCCTGCAGAACGGGGTCATCATCCGCGGCTTCCCGACCGAGGACCATGCGACGACGATTGATTTCACCGTGGCCTATGAGACTTTGAATTTCCAGCTCACGCCCAGTGCGACCTATGGTTCGCGGGCGGTCGCCATTGGCGAAGTCCCGATGCGCCTGGGTGTCACGCAGTTTCTCGAGAAGTCCGGTACTTGGTTCGTGCGCGGTAGTGCCGAATGGGTGCCTTTCGCTCGCCAGTCTTTCCGACATGACGGCGAAGGGCAGGGTGCTTTCGAGCCCGGGGCCTCTTGGGGGCTGGCGGCTCGCTTCGGCGCACGCTTCTGAGTTTTCGGTTCAGAGTTCACGCGCCGCGAGCACGTGAAAGATGAAGAGGCCAATGGCGAAGCTCATGGTCGTGATTAGGCTGCGGTCAGCCATTCATCGCGCCGGCGAATCGCGAGCTCGAGGTCATGGGTGCGCAGAGAGCGGCGTACCCGGCGCTTGGTGAAGTCCGGCAGGTGCTCCGTGTAGTGTAGCCACCAGGTCCCGTTATTATTCCACAGGTGGTGCAGGCGGTTATCCCCGTCGACCCGGATGGAGAGTCGCGGGCCTGCTGGAGTGTTGTTGTCGTTGGTGTTGATCATGGGCGTGCGGTGAAAGGGGCGCGCATCACGGTCAACCCAGTGTTGGGTTGTTTTAGCCTTTCGGCTCTCATCTCGAATCCTTGCGGTTTCGATGACCACCGTGGCCCGGAAGGGCTCGGTTGGTGCGGGATCTGGCTTTCGCCGGTCTCGCTCGTGATGCGACTAATAAGGAACTGACTTAACAATGCGGAGGGGCGGGCGGCCTTCAAGCCTGTCTTACGGGATGGTGTGTCATAAAAGTCCCCTCTTTCGGCGGGCTTTCCCGCTCTTGCGGTGGTGGGCGCGGTGCTGCAGCTTTGTTCCATGGGTTTCTTCCGATTCCGCAAAGTCATTTCGCTCGGTAAATTCCTGCGGATAAATCTTTCGAAGACGGGAGCTTCGCTTTCGGCCGGTCGCCCTGGCGCGACGGTGAATATTCGCAAGGATCGCGTGGACGGTACCGTCGGCGTGCCTGGTAGTGGTCTTTCCTATAAGGAGCGTCTCTCTCATCGAGGCTGTGCTTCGCTATTCATCTTTGGATTCCTTGCCGCCGCGTCGCTCGCTGGGTTCGTTGCTTTCAGGCATTAACGCACGCACGATGCGTTTGAGCGTATCGGCGATTGTTCCGCAAGTGCCCGGGAAAGGACTCGAACCTTCATGCCTTTATAGGGCGGCAGATTTTGAGTCTGCTGCGGCTGCCATTTCGCCACCCGGGCGGATTGCGGACATGCATTCATTCCACGTGCGTCGAAGCGTGCAAGAAAAACCGTGCGATGTGGAGGGTTCGTGCTTCGTGAAAACGCGGACAACAAAAAAGGCGCCCCTTGCGGAGCGCCTTTTGGCGTGAATCTCGTGAGAGATTACTTGGCGCCGAGGATCGCGTCCTTAGCGGCCTTAGCCACGCGGAACTTCACGACCTTCTTAGCCTTGATCTGGATGGTTTCGCCGGTGGCAGGGTTGCGACCGAGGCGAGCCTTGCGGTGGACGAGGACGAGCTTGCCGAGGCCGGGGAGCGTGAAGGAGTTCTTCGCGTTCTTGTAGGCGAGGGCGGCGATGATCTCGAGAATCGCAACGGCCTGCTTCTTGCTGAGTTCAGCTTTTTCGGCGATGGCGCTGGCGATTTGGGACTTGGTGAGGGCTTTGGACATGTTGGTTATGGGTTGGTTGTGCAGTGATGCGGGTACATTAAGTATCGAACCGTCCGCTGAAAACCAGCGAAAAATAAGGGCGAGGTGCAGGTTTATTGGCCCCCCTGGCGGGCTCAAAAAATCTTTTGCATACGCTCGGCTTCGACCATAGGTCTCTATCCAGACATCACCCCATGCACCTCCGACCGACTTCCACCCTCCTGCTCGCCCTCCTACTCGGGACCTCCACATCGTCCGCTCAGGATGCCGTCGGTCTCGAGCAAGCCTTCCCCGGACTCACCTTCAGTCTGCCGGTGGCGATCTCGCCGATGCCCGGCAGTAAGGACATCGTCTTCATCATTGAGAAGGGCGACCCGATCCCGAGTCCAGAGGCGGATAAGGCCGCTGATAAATCCAAAAAGAAGAAGCCGAGCGGCTTCTACGGCGGTAAGGTCCAGATGTTGTCGGGCGTCGGCTCAGGAAACGTGACCAAACAACAGGTCTTTCAGCTCGATCCCAAGGACGGGAAATTTGATGCTAATGGGGAGTGCGGCTTTCTGGGTTTTGCGGTCCATCCCAATGTGGATAAAACGAAGCAAGTCTTTGCTTATTATAGCCTTAACATTAATGGAAAGCTTCACCAGCGCGTCTCCCGCTTCACGGTTTCAAGCCTCAAGCCCTTCCTCGTCGACGCCGCATCGGAGCAGCCGCTGATTACCCAGCTCGATCCGGCAGGAAATCATAACGGCGGGGACCTCCACTTTGGTCCCGATGGCTACCTTTATATCAGTTGTGGCGACGGCGGTGCCGGGGGTGATGCCTTCGACAATGCTGGCTTCATCAACAAGGGCTTCCATGCCGGCGTCTTCCGTATCGATGTGGACAAGAAGGCCGGCAACCTTGCCCCTAATCCCCACCCTTCGGTCATCGCCGATGCCCAGGGGGTAGCCTTCTTCTCCATCCCGGCCGATAACCCCTTCGTGGGCGCGACCTCCCATCGTGGGCTCGCCCTTGAGGCCAAGGCCGTCCGGACAGAGACCTGGGCGACCGGCCTGCGCAATCCGTGGCGCTTTTCGTTCGACCCCAAGACCGGCGCCTGTTTCGCCGGGGATGTCGGCCAGAACCTCTTCGAGGAGATCGATATCCTGGTCGCCGGTGGCGACTACGGCTGGCACGACGTTGAGGGCCACCACGTCTTCAGCCAGAAGGACCCCTCCGGTAAGAAGGGCACCCCTGAGCTCGCCCCGGCTTCGGCTTTCAAGGCTCCCATTCATGAGTACGACCGCAAACTCGGCAACTCGGTGACCGGTGGTGTCGTCTACCGCGGCGACCGGGTTCCGGCCATCGCCGATGCCTATGTCTTCGCCGATTTCGCTTCGGGTCGCATCTTCGCCTTAAACGAACGTGGCGGCAAGTGGGAGTCCCAGCAGGTTGCCAAGGACAGCACCATCTCTTGCTTCGGCTACGATCCGTCGAATGGCGATGTCTTGGTGGCGTCACTCGCCGGCCAGGTGAAGCGTATCGTTAAGAAGTAACGCGCATGCTTTCTCGCCGCTCCATGCTGGGTCACACCGGCGCGTTGATGGCGGGGACGATGCTGCGGCCGGTGCTTGGGGGCGCGGCTGGGCCTGCGCCGAAGGCCCCTGAATTCAGCCTCTTCACGAAGCATCTCGTCGGGCTACCTTACAATCAACTCGCTGAGACTGTCGCGGAACTTGGCTTTAAGGGCGTCGAGGCCCCCGTGCGTAAAGGCGGCCACGTCGAGCCGGCCCGCGTCGAAGAAGATCTCCCGAAACTGGTTGAGGCTTTTAAAAAGTGCGGCGTCTCCATCACACTCATGACCTCAGACATCAATGAGGTGAACGATGCCGATCAGTCCGAGAAAGTACTGCGCACGGCCCGCACGCTAGGCATTCCGCGTTACCGCATGAAGTGGTATCCGTACTCCGGAAAGAAATCGCTTTGGGGCGAGCTCGATGAGATTCGTCCCCGACTCAAGGAGCTGGTGGTGCTTAGTAAGCAGGTTGGCATTCTGCCCTGCTATCAGAATCACTCTGGCCCGAAGAATATCGGCGCCGCGATCTGGGACATGGCGACCTTGATGAAGGACTATCGCCCCGACGAGCTTTCCTGGAACTTTGACTTCTTTCACGCGATGGTGGAGGGCGGCCTGTCTTGGCCGAATCACCTAGCCCTCGCCCGTGACCATATCTCGATGGTTTATTTTAAGAGTTTCACCTGGAAGGGGAGGGTGCCGGAAGGCTGTCCGCTTTCAGAAGGGACCGTCGGGAAGGATGCCGTTGTCCTCCTGCGTAAGTCCAATTACTCGGACCCCGTCTGCCTCCACGTTGAGTACCTTAAGGGCAAGGTCACGGACCCGGGGGCTCTGAAGGTCGCCGTCGAGGCCACCCGCAAGGACTTCGCCACCCTCAAGGAGTGGTGGTCCTAATCCAGGGGTGGGCTAGGGGATTCCTGTAAACTTAGGCTGGAACTTGTCCTGTTTGGGGCTGTAGTCATTTAACTCCCGCCATGCCCCGCCTAGCCCTATCCCTCCTGGCTGCTGCTTCCCTTTACGCAGCCCCCACGCCCCCTGCTCCTTACCAGCCCTCCGAAGGCGGTTCGGTCGCACTGAATCTCTTCCAAGTCCCGGAAGGTCTCGAGGTGACGGTCTGGGCCCGCTCCCCGATGCTCGCCAATCCCACCAACATCGATTTCGATGCTCAAGGTCGGCTCTGGGTGAATGAAGGCGTCAACTACCGCGTCTATAACAAGGGCGGGAAGCGCCGCGCCGAAGGTGACCGCGTCATCGTCTTAAGCGACACCAAGGGACAGGGCTTCGCAGATTCGGTGAATACTTTCGTTCAGGATCCGGAGTGGACCTCGCCTCTCGGCATCGCCGTCATCGATAACGTCGTTTACGTTTCCCACTCCCCGACGGTCTATAAGTTCACCGACGTCAATCGTGACGGCAAGTTTGACCCGGCGGTCGACAAGAAGGAAGTCTTCCTCACGGGATTCGGTGGCCAGGATCATGACCACTCGCTCCATGCGGTTGTGACGGGCCCGGACGGCAAGCTCTACATCAACGCCGGTAATTGCGGCGGCGAAATCACCGACAAGTCCGGCAAGACCTTCCGTATCTCGAGCGGTTATGTTGACCAGCGCGGCGGCAAATGGCCCTACGACCCGAAGGCTGTTGCCGGCGCCAAGAGCGATGATGGGTTTATCTGGTCCTCGGGCTTCTCTGGTCGCCTTAACGCCGACGGCACGAATCTCGAAATCCTCGGCAACGGTTACCGCAACAGCTTCGAAAGCTTCCCTTCTTCGCTCGGCGATCTCTTCCAAGGCGACAACGACGATTCGCAGAGCTGCCGCACTTCTTTCGTGCTCGAGTACGGCTCCGCCGGTTACACCACGCCTTCTGGCGCCAGCTATAATTCCGTCAAGCGTCCCGGCCAGTCGACGCCTCGCGCTCACTGGCGTCAGGACGACCCCGACACGATGGATGTCGGCGATGTTTACGGTTCAGGTTCGCCCACTGGTATCACTGTTTACGAAAACGGGGCCCTTGGTGCCGCCTGGGAAGGCACCCTTCTGAATTGCGAGCCGTCTCGCAATACGGTGCTGGCTTATAAACTTGCCGCCCAGAAGGGCACCTACGCGCTCAATGCCGATACGCGTAAGGACTTGATCACCTCGAATCCTACTCGCGAATTCGAAGGTACCGACTTCCATAAGATCAAGACCGCGGCGACCGCTAAGCCGAATGAGCGCATCATGTTCCGTCCGTCCGATGTCACCGTCGGTCCGGATGGCGCTATCTATGTTGCTGACTGGTACGACTCCCGCGTGGGTGGCCACCAGACGCTCGACGACACCTGCACTGGCGCGATCTATCGTATCGCCCCTAAAGGCTTCAAGTCCGTGATCCCGAAGATCGACGTCTCCACGCCCGAAGGCGCCGCTGCTGTGCTGCGTAACCCGGCCGTGAACGTCCGCCACCTTGGGTTCAACGCGCTCAAGGGTTTCGGCGCTAAGTCCCTTCCGGCGGTCACTGAAGTCCTTCGCGATGCTAATCCTTATGTCGCCGCGCGTGGCGTGTGGCTACTCCCTTACCTCGGTGAAGAAGGCGTCACCCGCACGAAGGCCTTGCTCAAGGATTCGAACCCTTCGCTGCGTCGTCTGGCCTTCCAGTCGCTGCGCCGTGCAGGTCACGAGACCGTGGGCATCGCCGCTGACCTTGCCAAGGACGCCGATGTCGCCGTGCGCCGCGACGTCGCCACCTCGTTGCATACCGTCGCCGCAGACAAGGCCGTACCGATTCTGATCGAGCTGGCTCGTCAACTTGATGTGACGGACAAGAACTCCGTCGCTGCCTTCGGCATCGGTTCAGCCAATAAACAGGACGCCGTGTGGTCCGCCGTGAAGTCAGAACTCGCCAAAGATGGTCCTGAAGCGTGGTCCCCGGCCGTCGAGCGTATCGCTTGGCTCCTGCACCCGGCCTCCTCGGTCTCGGAGTTTGTCGCCCGCGCTTCTTCCGCCAAGGTTTCACAAGCGTCGCGCTCGCTCGCCGTCGAGTCGCTTTCCTTTGTTGAGACGAAGGAAGCTGCTCTCGCGATGATCAAACTCTGTGCCGAAGGATCGCCTTCCGCCTCCGAAGCCAAGGGCTGGGCTCTCATGCGCATGACGGGGACGTGGTCGACGTTTGATATCCGCAACGAACTTAAAAACGCCGGAGTCTACGACGCCAAGAAGGTGGTCGTGAACGCCATTCAGGTTCCCGAAGCCCCGGCCGGCACGTTCACTGAGCAGGATGTGCTCTCTAAGACCGGCGACGCCACCAAGGGTGCCGCCCTCGCCCAGCGCTGCATCATGTGCCACCAGCTGAATGGCAATGGCCCGGCTTATGGCCCGGAACTTAAGGGTTGGGCTTCCCGCCAGAGCCGTGAGGCCCTCGTCCGCGCCATCGTCAACCCCTCGGCCGAAATCGCCCTGGGTTACGAAGGTGTCACCCTGAAGCTCAAGGCTGGCGGCCAAATCGATGGCCGCCTCATGTCGAATAATGACCCCATCGTAATTACCTCCACCGGCGGCATCACTCAACTGGTCCCCAAGGATCGCGTTACGGGTGGCCAGACTAAGATGACCCGCTCCCTGATGATGTCCGGCGAGCAGTTGGGACTGAGCGCCCAAGATGTGGCCGACGTAGCCGCCTTCTTGGCCACCTATAAGTAAGCCGAACCGCTTGAGCTAGGGTTTCTAGAAGGCTTTCCGCGCGGAAAGCCTTCTTTATTTAATCTTGTGTGCGTAGGGCCGAAGGAAACCCTCACATCAGAATAAAAGCGTAAAGATGAAGAACCGTCTCGCCCGTCTCGCCTTCCTTCTGCTGATGCCGCTAGCGGGGTTTGGCGCCGGCCCGGCGACGCCCGTGGCCACCTATGACGAGTTAGCCGCAACGTCATGGAAATTGGTCCCATGGTGCGGGTATGATTTCGTGTTTCAGCCCTATGATACGAACTGGGGAAACGATCGGCACAAGCGTTTCGGCGTCGAAGCCCAGCGGCAGGGCTTGCTCACTCCGGTGTGGAACGACCCCCACTACATCAACTGCAGCCAGATTCCCCACCTCCATGAGTGGGCATGGGATCGCCTGCGGGAGAGGTGGCCGGGCAAGACCAAGATCGAATGCTATGAGAAATGTCGGGAATGGTATCTGAAACAGCGGCAGGAGAAGATTGCGGGCTCCCGGCGATGGCTGGAGCTTTACCCTAAGCTTTCCGCGGCGCCGTTTTCCGCCATGGACGGGCACGGTTGGGTGACCCATGGGCCGGCCGGCTGGGGCTGCGACTGGCTGGGGCTCGAAGTCGGCGAGAACATCATCGCGACCGAGTTGCACGTCGCCTTTCTGCGCGGCGCCGCGCGGATGCACGGGCTGCCGACGTTCTGCGATGTCTCGCAATGGCACGGCGGGACCACCCCGCTTTTCCTGCCCGGTCAGGAGGATGAGCATGCGGCCTATCTCACGAAGGAAGAGGCGACCTACATCGAGAAGGAGCGTATCCGCAAAGGGGGAGGGGCCTTCCTCAATGGCGGACATTCCTCCAGCCTGCTTTCAAGGCTTTGGTATCTGAGCTGGCTTTCGGGGTTCACGGTGGTCGTCCCCGAAGGCAGCCAAGGCTGCTTCTTCCTCGGCGGAGAGAAGGAGCTGGCAAAACAGCCGAACGAGGTCTCTTTCGCGCTCTCCCCTATCGGTAAGCGGGCCAAGGCGTTTCATGACATGACTCGCAAGCATCCCGACCGTGGGATTCCTTTCACGCCCGTCGCCGTGATGCTGGACAAGTATGCCGGGTTTTTCGGTTTCCAGCAGAATACCATGCGCCCATGGGGCGTGCTCGAGCCAACGGCGGACGATGTGTCGGCTTACGGCTTTTTCAGCGAACTTGTCCCCAATTCGCTTGGCTGGAGAAATCCTGAACCCACGAAACTGACGGAGATGCCCTACACCCCGCATGGGATGAGCTTCGATGTCGTCACCGATGATATCCGGAACGAGGCCTTGAACCCGTACCCCGCGTGCATCCTCATCGGCCACCACGAGTTCCCTACGGAGACAATGAGGACGCTGGAAAATTATCTCAGGGCCGGCGGGGAGCTTTATCTCACGCAGCACCAGGCCTCGCAGCTAGGCCTGAAATACGACGAACTTCGCAGGCACGGCAAGGTCGCTCTCTTCGAGGACGCCAAGGAGAAGCTATCCTTTACGGTCGGGTCTCTTTTCGCGCCCCTCGGTGAAAGGCACATGCCAGTGGACGTCAGCGGCGGCAGGATCGAGTACACGGTCAGCCGCAACAAGGCCGGCTGGGTGATTGGGCTCATCAATAATGACGGCGTGGCCAAGGGGAATCTGACGCCCGTCAGGCTCGACCCGTCATGCGCCAAGCGCATCACCGTCACATTGAAGAAAGGCATGATCGGCTCGGCCAGCGAATGGAATACGGAAGGGAAGCTGGAGGTTCAGGCCAACTCGGTGACGCTCGAAGTGCCCGCTGGGGAAGTCAGGATTGTGGAACTCAGCCTAAAATAGGGCATTCTAAAGCCTGATTTTGTATCCCTCACCTCATGCTGCCAGCCTGGCTGGCGGCGGGTCGGGCAGGGCGTGGTCGTTCGGAAAGCCCGGCCGATGGCTTTGGCGCGGTTTCGAGGGTTTTCCACTTGGAGGACCCCCTTTTAATTTACCGCTTGCTTCTGGGGCTGGGTTTATCAGGTTCGACCCTCCTTTCCCTGGGCAAGGCACGGCCGCACAACGCGGGTCCGCGACTTACCAGGCACCAAAAGACCTTATACCAACATGAAGCAGCTCACCCTTAACGTCACCAGCCGCGCACTCCATGGCCGCGGCCCCGCCCGTCGCCTCCGTGCCGATGGATCCATTCCTGCCATTATCTACGGCAAATCTGGCAACCAGAGCGTCGCCGTCGCCCAGGAAGCTTTCCGCGACCTCATGCGTGCCAAGGGTAATGCGGCCTCGTTGATCGACCTCAATGTCGACGGCAAGAAGATGCTTTCCCTCATTAAGGAATTCCAGCGCCACCCGATCACCCAGAAGTTCCTCCATATCGATATCATGGAGATCGACCCGAATTCCCCGATGACCGCCGCTATTCCCGTGCGCGCCATTGGTGAAGCCCATGGCGTTAAGACCGACGGTGGTACGCTCGCCATCGTTTCGCAGACCATTAACGTCCGCTGTCTCCCGAAGGATCTCCCCGAGTTCATCGAAATCGATGTCACTGAGCTCAAAGTCAACGAGTCCATCCACGTCGGCGAGGTCAAGGCCCCCAAGGGCATCACTTTCCCTGGCGACCCGAAGCGCGTCGTCGTTGTCTGCTCCGAAATGGCCGAAGAAGAAGCCGCACCCGAGCCAGTCGTCGGTGCTGCCGCTGCCCCTGGAGCCGATGGAGCCGCCGCGCCTGCCGCTGGTGCCGCTCCTGCCGCTGGCGCCGCTCCTGCGGCCGCTGCTGCTCCTGCCGCCAAGAAGTAATTTCCGCGCCGGGCGTCCCCGGTACCTGTTCTTTGAAGTCAAATGTCATTCTCGGTCTTCGCCGCCCTCGGCAATCCCGGCCGAGAATATTCCGCCACCCGGCACAACGCCGCGTGGATTGTCATCGACGCACTGGCCGACAAGGCTGGGGCGAAGTGGAAGGAAGAAAGCCGTTTTCCGGCTGCAGTCGCCAAAGTCACACTCGGAGGTCACTCCGTGCAGCTGATCAAGCCACTCTCCTTTATGAACGACAGCGGGACGCCCCTTGCGTCCTTCCTCCGGTTTCACCGGATCGAGCTCAGCGAGCTCGTTGTTCTCCATGATGACATCGCGTTCGAGCCCGGTCAGCTCCGCCTCTCCCTGGGAGGTTCCGCCGCCGGACACAACGGCGTCGCCAGTTGCATCCGCCACCTTGGCGACCAATTCGTCCGTGCCCGTCTGGGCATCGGACCGAAGAAGCACCCAGAGCAAGACCTCGCCGACCACGTCCTCGGCCGCTTTCCTGACGCCGACCTGACCAGCCTCACTCAACGCATCCCTGACTTCACCCGCAGTTTCGAAACCCTCCTTTCCCAAGGCCTCCCGGCCGCCCAAAACCTCACCAACAGAAAACCACCATCACCATGACCACCGCCACGATCCGCCGCGCTTACCGCGCCAGCCTCATCCTCGACCTCCGCGGGTCCGTCGATGCTCCCGAGACCGTCATCGACCGTCTCAAGGAAGTCATCAAGTCCATCGATTGCACCGTCACCGAAGTCGAAAATCTCGGCCAAAAAGAATTCAGCCGCGTCGTGGATCGCAAGTTCCCTTCCGGCCTCTACGTCCAGTTCCACTTCGAGGGACCAGTCACGGCCCCGACCGCCTTCCGCGAAAAGCTGCGCCTCGACCGTACGGTCAATCGTATGCTGGTCCAGGTCGGCAAGTAATCACCACCGACTTTTCTCGCCGTGGCCTCCTCCTTTAATCGCGTTATTCTCGCGGGCAATATGACCCGGGATCCTGAGGCCCGCGCCCTTCCGTCCGGTCAGGCCCTCACCAAGTTTTCACTCGCCGTCAACCGGGCCTACACGACCAAGGAAGGCGAGAAGCGCGAAGAAGTCACCTACGTCGACATCGAGAGCTACGGCAAGCAGGCTGAAATCATCGCCAAGTATTGCGGTAAGGGCTCCGGCATTCTGGTCGAAGGCCGACTCAAGCTCGACCAGTGGGAAGACAAGAAGACAGGCGAGAAGCGTTCGCGCCTCGGCGTCGTCCTCGAAAACTTCACTTTCATCGGCGGCAAAGCCCAAGGTGGCGAAGAGGGCGGTTCCGCTCCTCGTTCCCGCGGCGGCAACGACAGCCCTTCGCCTGCGCCTGATAACGGCGGCGACGACGTCCCTTTCTGATCACCTATAACCTTATAACCCAAGCAAGAGCATAACATGGCATTCACCGAAGTTCTCCTCATCAAGCCCGTCGACGGCCTAGGCGCCGAAGGCGAGCAAGTCCGCGTCCGCGCGGGCTTCGCGCGCAACTTCCTGCTTCCGCAGGGCATCGCGCTCCCCGTCAGTCGCTCCAACACGAAATACGTCGAGGCCCTCAAGAAGGCCCGCGAATCTCGCGAGGCTCGCGATCTCGAAACCGCCAACGCCACGGCCGCCAAGCTGGCTTCGGTGAAGCTCGTCTTCGCCGTCAAGACCGGCGAAGGAGGCAAGATGTTTGGCGCAATCAGCACCGCCGAAATCTCCTCGAAGCTCGCCGAGCATGGTATCGAAATCGAGCGCAAGCGCATCCACCTCGGCCAAGGCCCCGTCAAACTTCTCGGTAAGCACACCACGAGCATTCGTCTCCATGGCTCCGTCATGGTCGAGCAGGAGTTCGAAGTCGTTTCCGAGAACCCGATCGAAGTCGCCGCCGAAGAGGCCCCTGAGCCGGAAGAGCGCGAGTTCCGCGACGACAAGGGCAAGAAGGCCCGCAAGCCCCGCAAGGAAAAGGAAGCGAAGTAACGCTTTGCTGCTTACCAAACAAAAGCCCGCCATACGGCGGGCTTTTTTGTGCCTGGGACGCTGACGGTCAGCGCGCCTTGATCCAGTCAGCGCTCTCGATCGCGAACTCAAGGTGGCCCTTGTAGAAGTTGAGCTGGCCGACCCACTTGATCGGGCTGTCCT
>Ga0194048_10000111_pt1 | contig 34888 bp, 23 predicted proteins | sample JunL225m_MetaG_FD_161685 | JGI IMG/M metagenome (GOLD analysis project Ga0194048, IMG submission 161685) | Anoxic zone freshwater microbial communities from boreal shield lake in IISD Experimental Lakes Area, Ontario, Canada - Jun2016-L222-5m | ecosystem: Environmental > Aquatic > Freshwater >...
AAATAAAGCTTCACACGATGTGCGTGGAGATAGTAAAGCGATGCCACCACGGCCATCACAAGGGTGAGTGCCCAAATATAGAAAAGCCCGCGGATAGGTATCTCATATTGGTCGATGGCCCATTGTGCCAAGAAGCATTTGGCGGCGATCAGCGACCAAATGGCGCCGAGACGGTCGGTGACCAAGGCCTCGCGATAGGCCCGTTCGACGGAGAGTGAGAGCTCCGCATCATGGGCGGAAGGCAAGGAAGTCACGGAGGGCGACATATCCTAACTAGCCCACAATTTAAGGCTCCGGATGGCCACGGCCACGGAAGGAGGCACTTCTTTCTCCCAACCCGCCTCGCCCTTGCGGATGCGATCGGCGAGAGTGCGTGGCTGGCAGGCCATCGCCGAAGGATCCGCGCCCGTAATCGGCACCAAGAACCCGTTATTCAAAAGGTGCTGGAAAAGCCCGGAGACGGAAGGTCGCATCTGGATGTCGGAGGCCGTGATAACGGAATCCTCCGCGACGCTGTAGCTCTCTGGGAAGCAAACCTTGCAAGCGACCGGATCGAGGATGAGGCGGCGGAGTTGATCGCCACGCATCGGATAAACCATAACCCGGACCCCGTCCTTGAAGAGTCGGCCGCACGATTCGAGCACGCCACCCTCGAGGTGGGCGTAATGCTCAGGATTGAATAAATCCACGAGGTTGTTCATCCCCGCCACAAGCGTGATACTCCCCGTCGTATGCAGACGGAAGTAGGCCGGCAGGCGATACCAACCACGATGCCGGGTAACTAACAGCGGGTGCTGCATGGCACCCACGAGCCGAATCCGGTCAATCAGTTCGGATTCAGGGTGCGGGTCGGCACCAATGCACATTTCGAAGAGCGGCAGGACATCCTTGCCACCATCCGGCAGGCTCTGCATCGCGCAGGCGAGCATATCTTCATTAACGATGGAAACCGGCCTGAAGGTGCCGCGGGCGACCAGGACGGACTTTTTGTAAAAATATTCGCTCGGCACCTGCGGCGAGCCCTCTGGACCGAAAAGGACCGCATCCGTCAATCCTAGGCGCACGAGGCGTAAGGCCGCGGAACGATTATCGAAGGCACCAAACGCTGGGCCACTAAAATGGGCGAACTCGACCTCCACCCGGCCCGCTCCGACTTCCTCGACTAACGCATTGAGAAAATTGTCGACGCTGTCCCGGGAGTTGAGAGCGGCGTGAATGAGGTTAACTCCCACGGTGCCGAGAGCGTCCTGCTGGCGTCCAGCATCCTTATCCCAGAGGCGCAAATGTAGAATGACTTCGCTCGGCTCAGCTTGAGGTGCGTCTTGGAAGCGGATTCCAATCCACGAGTGCCCCTGCCCCCGCCCGTCATGTGGCGTGGTGGCGACGGTATCCGCAAAAGCGAAAAATCGGGTGACCGCCCCGCGCTCCACCTTGAGCCGGTCGACCAACAGCCCGTATTCATGGTCGAGCATCTGCTCGAGGCGCTCGCGGGACACATAACGCTGAGGGTGGCCGTAAATCGCATCACTTACCCGCATGTCATAAGCGGAGATGCTCTTAGCAACCGTACCAGAGGCACCGCCTGCTTTAAAGAAATGGCGGACAACTTCCTGGCCGGCACCGATTTCGGCAAAGGCGCCATAGGCTGACCGATCAAGATTGATGGCTAAAGCCTTACGGGAAACAGCGGCACCGGGCGTGGACTCGAACATAGGCCGAGATTAGCCTCCACCGCGGACGGCATCGAGAGGAAAGAGGCTGAAATCGTTTGCTTTAAGTTGGCGAAAAGAAGCCATGCGGACATAAATAGGCACACCCAACGCTTCCCTGCGACCACCCAAAACCATGAAAGATTTCTTAAAGTCGGTACTCGCTTCCGCGGTCGGCACTTTTTTTGCCGGCATGCTGGTGTGCTTTCTGCTCGTCGTTCTAATCGTCGCCGGTATCAGCACCACCAGCCACGCCCCGGATAGTAGCACGGTCGCCATCAAGCCCAAGACGATGCTTGTCATCGGTAATGATCTAACGGTCAACGACACGCCGGCGAACGGCGCCCCCGGACTCAGCGTCCTGCTCGGCAATTCTACCGGACCGGAAGTCGATCTCCTCCGGGCCTTGGAAGCCATCGATTTGGCGGCCAAGGACCGAAACATCTCGGGCATCCTGCTCTCCGGTGAACTCATCGCCGGGGCGGTGCAAAAAGCTGAACTGCGCAAGGCGATCGCTGGGTTTAAGACTTCTGGAAAGCCGGTCATCGCTTGGATCGAGAATAGCTCCCAAGGACAGTACTACATGGCGACCGCCGCCGACAAAATTTACATGCATCCGGCCGGAGATTTGGAATTCAAAGGTCTGGCCTCCTACCACATGTACTACGGAGACACCCTCAAACTGGCAGGAGTCGGCGTACAGGTCACCAAAGTCGGTAAATATAAGTCCGCGGTGGAACCCTACCTCGGAGCGACCATGAGCGAGCCCGCCCGCGAACAATCCGAACTCCTGATGTCGAGCATCTGGAGTCGTATCGTCAAAGACATCTCCACCTCCCGTAAACTGAGCGAAGCCACCCTGCGGGCGGCGGCTAATTCTGCCGGAGAATTCAATGCCGCGACCGCACTCAAACTCAAATTAGTCGACGGCATCCTGCAGCGAGATGAACTCGTCAAGGCCGTCCGCAAGGCCGGCGCTGCAGCCGATGAATCTGGCACCTCTTTCCGCCAAGTCTCCTTGGGGCGCTACGCCGGGAAGGTGAATTTCCCGAAAGCGTCTGGAAAAATCGCCATCGTTTACGCCGAAGGCGAAATCGTAGACGGATGGGGCTCCCCGGAAGATATCGGCGGAGACCGCCTCGCCCGGGATCTTCGCATGGTGCGCGGCGATGACCGATACAAGGCCGTCGTGCTACGTGTGAACAGTCCAGGGGGCTCAGCCTTTGCCAGCGACGTGGTCGCCCGGGAAGTAAGCCTGCTGCGCGAAAAAGGCCTCCCTGTCGTTATCTCGATGGGCGACGTCGCCGCCAGTGGCGGCTACTATATCGCCGCAAAGGGCTCCTATATCATGGCTGACCCTTCGACCATTACTGGCTCGATCGGGGTCTTCGGATTACATTTCAACTATGAGGAGCTGGCCAAGAAAGTCAGCCTTGGGACCGATGGCGTCAAAACCGGCCGCTATGCTGACTTGCTCGCCACCCACCGGGCAGCCACCCCGGAGGAACTCGCTATCGTCCAGAAGATGGTGGATGGCGTCTATGAGGACTTCCTGCAGGTCGTGGCCGATGGGCGTAAATTAAAACGCGATGATGTTCATGAGATCGCCCAAGGAAGGGTTTGGAGTGGGCGCGACGCACTGGGCATCAAGCTCGTCGATAAGTTCGGCGGTTTGCGGGATGCCATCAAGGAAGCCGCTACCCGGGCCACGCTCACCCAAGCAGAGTGGGTGCAAATTCCGGCCCTCAATTCCGGTCGCGAATCTCTCCTGCAAAAAATCCTTTCCGACAGCCATGATGAGAATCCGATGTTTGCCAAAGCCTCCGCGGACCGTGACCCGGTATTGCAATTCCTGAGGACCCACGCGGACACCCTGAAGTCCATCCGCGCCCTGAACGACCCGAAGGGCGTCTATCTGACCTGCCCGCTCATCCTGCGTAAGCAGTAGTCGACTTAAGGCTGCTGCGGCATCTGGGCCCGCGCTTCGGGCAACCAGGATTGCAGCTGCTTCACCCGGGTGGCGTCAGCCGGATGGGTCGAGAGGAACTCCGGCGGTTTGACGCCGCCAACCTTCGAGAAGCGGTCCCAGAAAGCCGGAGCGGCCTCCGGCTTATAGCCAGCCCGGGCCATGAACAGCAGGCCTAGATGATCGGCCTCCGATTCATGGCTGCGGCTGAAAGGAAGTAAGATGCCATACTGGGCACCGACGCCAACCGCAGCCATCCAACTGGATCGTGTCTTGGTGGAGGAGTTTTTGGTGGCCTCATCGGCGACCGCAGCGGCAATCGCTACGCTCATCGACTGAGAGACGCGCTCGGAACCATGCCGGCAGATGACGTGGGAGACTTCGTGCCCGAGAATCACCGCAATGTCATCATCCGTCGGGGCGTATTGGAACATTCCGGAATTAAAACCGATTTTGCCGCCGGGCATCGCAAAGGCGTTCGGCGTCTTGTCGTCGATGACGGCAAACTCCCAGCGCGCAGAGGGAGGCAGGACGCCCGCCCGATCATCCCGGCGGGCGGCAGCGACGATTTTGAGTCCGATTTCCTTGATCTTGGCGAGTCGCTTATCCCCCGGCAATTTCTTCATTTTTGAAAACTCAGAAGCCGACATCGAGGCGACCTCGGATTCGTCGACAAAGATAAGCTGCGAACGTCCGGTAATCGGGGCGTGCTGACAACCAGCAAGGGCTAAGGCGAGGAGAAGGAAGGCAAGCGGACGCATGATGAGAATGTCAGGACTTAGCCGGCGTGCCCTCTTCGGAAGGGCCACCGGATGATACGTAATATTTTTTGTAAGAAGAATCATAGCCATCCGTGTATACGGAAGCCATCCACAGCGACATGCTATTGAGTACCACCCCCAGCAAGGGGGCTTCGGCCTCCTTCAGCCGGGCGATGCAAGCCACCGCGTGGCGGAGGTTCACCGCATTATAGCGAACAACGTAAATTAGGCCGTCGATTTTCGGGAGCAGGTGCAACGCGTCCGAAACCGCTCCGAGTGGCGGGGAGTCGATGAAGATACGGTCGTAGCGCCCGCGAAGCTCGTCGAGCATGGCGAGGAATTTCGGGTTATTGATCACCTGGGTGGGATTCTTACAGCTCATCCCGACGGGAAGAACATCAAGGCCAGACGCCACGTCCCGGACGATGGCCTCCTCCAGGGTCGACTCCCCGTTGAACCATCGGCTCAAGCCGTCATCGCCGGTGAAGCCTAGAGAGGGGCCGACGTTGGGCAGACGAAGGTCGGCGTCGATGACCAGCACCCTTTCCGCATGTTGCGCAAAAATAAGGGCGAGATTCGTTGCCACGAAGGTCTTACCTTCGCTGGGGCGGGTAGAGGTGACGAGGAAGACCTTGCTCGTGGCCACAGCCGGATTAACCTTCATTGAAGAATAGATGGCCCGGATGGCCTCCACCGCGACGGGGTCCTTGCCTTGGCGTGCCAAGAGCGCTCGGTCGGGCCCCGATACTTCCGTGACGCGGGGGACGGTGCCCAGCAGTGGCAGCCCCAGGCCACCTTCGACATGCTTGGCCGACTTAATCCGGTCATCAAGCGTCCCCATGATGACAATCAAGACGACACCGAAAACTACGCCGACCCCGAGACCGAGCATCGCATTGAAATAGTAGTTCTTATTGATGGGCTTATCCGAGACCGAGGGCTGATCTAGGATCCGAATGGAGGTGCTCGTGCCTGAAGTTGAGGAACGCAGTTTGGCTTCCTCATAGCTCAGTTTCATGCGAGCGAGGAATTCCTCACTTGCGCGGACTTCCTTGTCCACTCGCTCGAGCTCAATATTAGCCGCCTGGAGTTTGGAAATCTCCCCTTCCTTGGTTTCCAAATTCTTGACGATTGCTTCGTAGCGGGAGCGGGCATTATCCAACGAGGCCAAGACCCGCTTAACAGCTTGCACGACCGCCTCGCGGTGCTCCTTCTGCGTCTCGGCGAGCTTCGCACGTTCATCGATAAGTTTCTGGTTCTTCTCGGTATAGCGCTTTTCCATCGTCCCGATGCTGATTTTTAACTGACTAACCGAAGCTAAAGCATTGGCCACCGTAGTATCTGCACGAATCTGAGGGATATCGCCGAGATCACGGGCAGCCTTCTGGTACTCCGTAATCAACGCAGCGATAATTTCCAGTTCGTCGACTTGTTTGCGGGTTTCCTCGCGGTCTTTGACCAGAACGAAGCGCTCGGTCGTAAGCGTGTTCGTGTCCTTCGCGATGGAGAGTAATTTCTGATTCTTAATCAGTTCGTTCTTTTGCTCGTAGAGCTTGCGGACCTTGTCATCGAGGGTTTCGATTTCAATGCGAGCCTTCTCCACCAATGGGTTGGTGATAGTGAGTCGCTCATCTTCGCTGTACTTCTGGATTGCTTCACAAAACAAGCGAGCCACCTGCCGGGAAAGGTCGCGGTTCGGGTGCGTGAAGTCGATATTGATGACGAGGGTCTGGCGCTGAGGATTGATCGCCCGCTGCTTCGCAAAGACCTCCTGTTCAGTCAGCGGGCCGCTAAAGACATTACCGCCCTGATAGGGTTCGAGCACGAGTTTGCGCTCGGCAGTGGTCAGGCGTTTCGAGACCCCTTCAATGATACTAGCGCTCCGCATCGCTTCAACGGCGGTAAAGAAGTCGTCATTGGAGACGATTTTGAAATTATCTTCGGCCGCCGAGGTGCCGCCGGCGAGATTAGGCGCGAGACGAAAAACTCGGAGGCGTCCCGTCGCCCGATATTCCGGCATCACATTGTAGGCGAACAACAAACTAAGAGTCGTGAAGACGAGAGCCGAAAGGAGAACCCACCAATACCGCTCGCGCAGCATGGTGAGATAAGTCCGGAACGTGCCGCCCTCGGCGGCCCCATAGCGACCATAGCCACCGTAATTACCGTAGCCCTGGCCGCCGTAGTTGCCAGCTCCATAGCTATTATAGCCTCCACCGTAGCCCCTATAGCTGCCGTACCCGCGATTCCCTTCAGGCGGACGTTCGTTGGATTGGCCCTGAGGGCCGGGCGAAGGAGTGGCCATGGAAAATTAGATGCGGCTGTCTTCGACGTAAATCTGGTCTTCATCCTCGAGGATGAAGTCCGGCTCATCGCCGGAATCAATGCGACGCATATCCTTAGTAATCACTTGAGTGGCGCCGTCACGGATGCGCTTAACCGCGACATCGGAACGGCGGCCGCGAGGCAAAATCCCGCCGGCCGTGGATAAGGCCCGGCCCAGGGTGAGGGTTTCCTCTGGAGGGATAGACACCGGCCCCGGCTTACCAACATAGCCCGAGACATAGACGCGACGCTCCGCGTAGCTCACGATACTCATGACCACCTGAGGCTCCTTGAAGTACACTCGGAATTGCTTGGCGATTTCATCTTGCGCCTCGGTGAGGGTCAGCCCGGCAACCGGAATGATCTGCTTAAGATAGGGAATATCAACCGTGCCGTCGGGATTGATTCGTCTTTCAATCTGCGTGTCTGGCTCATTAATGACTAGGACGCGGACGAAGTCGCGCGGCCTGAGCCGGTAACTATTTCGGCGATCCACTGGCTTGGCTGGAGCGACGGCCGGGGTGACGGCCGGGGCAGCAGCAGCGGCCGAAGCCGGGGCCTGAGCCAGCACCGGGGCTGCGGCGGCAACCGGTGAGGCTGGCGATGGCGCGACAGGAGCAGGGGCGCCTAATATAATGATATTTTCACTCTCAACGGCAGCACCTTCACCTGTGTTGGTTGTCACGCACGCGGACAGCAGGAAAGCTGCGGCACAGGTACCGAAGAGACATTTCAGAGCAGAGAACATGAAGTGAGCGTGGGCCCGAGGGGGTGCGTAGTCAACAGGACCTCCCCTTCCCTCCCTTTCCCGCCTTCGGCTTAGTAGCGGAAGGCAGCAGAAAGGGTGAAGGTGTTTGAGTTATAGGAAGAAGTCGGGGCGGACGGGGTCTTCGAATCAGTGAAATTATACCCGGCCTGGAAGCTAACGTGGGCGGTATATTTATAATCCACCCCGAGGTTATAGACCATCGTGTTGACCTTGACCGCATCGGAGAGCGCGTCGGACTTGGTCACCGTGAGATTGAGGCTCAGATCTTCTGCGGCGCTGAAGGACAAGCCATAGATGTAACTTTGCGTCAGGGACTGGCCATTGGTCGAGGAAGCGGTAATATCACGGCTGAGGGTCAGCGACTGGGAAATCCGTTCCGTCAAGGCGTGTGAAAGGCTGACCGAGTAAGATGGGTCGTTCGTATAGGCACCTCCGTCATAATTATAACGGCTATAACCTGCCTTGATGACGCCGTTAAGTTTGCCGGATTCGGTGAGCTGTCCTTTCACCGTGAGGCCGGCAAAGTCCTTCTGCATCTGCTGATGAGCGAGGGCTGTGCGCGCAACGTTAGCGGAGTTGAAATAGGGGGCGGCCGAATAATCCGTCACATCATGGACGAGTGCCAGGCCGAAGCTAAGCTTCTCGAAAGCCTGATAATCGAGGTCAAACGGCATGGACTTCGTATTAAGTACCGAAAGCGAATTCGTGTTATAAATCGTCACGCCAGACGGCACATCGACCTGCGCGGTCGGATTGATGTATTGGTTATAGCTATTCGCATAGCCGAGGCTGGTCCGCATCTTTTCCGTCAGTTTGTAGTTAGCCTTGAAGGCGTGGCTGTAGTTCGCCTGGCGAACAAGCGTGGCGCCAAGCGTCGCGCCGCTGACACCCTGCTGGATGAGATCGTCGTTACGCGCGGTGACGCGATAGGAAGAGTCCAGAGAAAGGGACAGCGGGCCGCCGTCGGCGAAACGAATTGCCGCCGTCAAGGCGTCACGGGAATCCTGGAGGTTAGAAAATTCGGACTGATTAAAGTAAATGTAAGTGCGCTTGGCGGAGAGATTGACGGAGAAGGCGGAATCCTTGCCGTACTCGAGCGAAAGCCCTGGGGTTACGGTCCAATCCGTGGCGGCCTTCTTCGCGGATCCTGAAAACAAATTGTCGGTCACCTCCAGCGCGGCGGAAGAGTCGAAGAAAATATCAATGTCGTCACCGATTTGAATGAGTGGAGACGACGGGAGCCAGTTGGCAGCTTGGGCAACCGAGGCGAACGTGAGGAAGGATGCCGCTACGAGGAAACGAGACATGGGTGTCTAAGGGATTAGGTATGGGATAGGCAAAATCCCACCCCCCATCAACTCCCAAACAAGGTAAAACTACCCAAAACAAAGACCCCGCCTGGTGGCGGGGTCTGTTGGTCGATTTAACCTCCCCTTAGGCCGGGGTAGGAGTCTGGAAGACGCGGATGCGGCGGTAGGCTGGTAGGCCGGTGCCAGCGGGGACGAGGTGTCCCATAATCACGTTCTCCTTAAAGCCCGTCAGATTATCGCGCTTAGCCATGGTAGCGGCATCAGTCAGGACTCGGGTTGTCTCTTGGAAGGAGGCGGCCGAGATGAAGGATTCCGTTTCCAACGAGGCCTTGGTGATACCGAGGAGGATCGGCTCTGATTCGGCAATCTGACCACCGCGCTCGTTAATCGAGCGGTTGGCATGGCCAAGCAGAGTACGGTCAACCTGTTCACCCCAGAGGTAATCGGAATCGCCGGGCTCGGTGATGCGTACCTTGCGGAGCATGCGGGCCACGATGATTTCAATGTGCTTGTCGTTAATGACAACACCCTGCGTGCGGTAAACTTTCTGAATCTCGGTGATGAGGTAATCCTGGACCTTGGACTGGCCAAGGATGTCGAGAATATCGTGCGGATCGACGGCACCATCCGTGAGAGCCTGGCCTTGCTTCACCTTTTCGCCAGCGGCGACGACGATGTGCTTTCCGTGCGGGATGAGGTGCTCCTCTTCGCGGCCGATGGAGTCGGAGATGACGAGGCGCTTCTTGCCACGGACGGAAGGCTCGAAGCGGACCATGCCGTCGATCTTCGCAATCTCGGCGGCGTCCTTCGGAGGACGAGCCTCGAAGAGCTCAGAGATGCGAGGCAGACCGGCGGTGATATCCTGAGTCTTGGCAGCCTGACGAGGAATCTTGGCGAGGATGGAGCCGCGGCTGACGCTGTCTCCTTCGTTCACTTCGACGCGGGCGCCGGCGGGAATCGAGAAGGACCCAACTTCCTTGCCAGAGGCATTGATGACCTGAATCTGCGGATTCTGTTCGTCAGAGTGCTCAATCACGGACTTGTAGTACGTGTTGTTCGAAGCGTCGCGCTCTTCCGTGAAGGTCACCCCGGAGATCATATCCACGAGACGCACCTTACCGTCGGAGTTAGCGATAATCGGAGTCGAATTCGGATCCCAGGCCGCGATGAGTGCGCCCTTGTCGACAGGCTTACCATCTTCGACGCCGACCAACGAGCCAGCGACGATGCGGTATTCTTCGACGGGCTGGCCGAGTTCATTAAGGATCCGGATGGAACCGTTACCGTTGACTGCGATAAACTTCCCGTGAATCGGCACCGTGGTAAGGTCGACAAAGGAGGCGACCCCCTTGCTCTTAGCCTTGATTTCAGGCGTCTTAATCTGCGCAACGCCACCAATGTGGAACGTACGCATCGTGAGCTGGGTGCCTGGCTCACCGATGGATTGAGCAGCGATGATGCCGACCGCAGTACCGCGCTCGACCATGCGGCCGGTCGACGGGTCAAGCCCGTAGGAGGTCGGCGGAATCGCGTTCACGTTCATGTGCGTGAGCGGAGAGAGCACCTTGACGCGATCGATACCAACGGTCTCGATGCGCTTGGCGGCGAGTTCGTCGATAAGATGGCCAGCCTTCACGATGATTTCGGAAGGGTTGAGCGGATTGAAGACGTCGTCGGAAGGACAACGTCCCACGATACGGTCGGAAAGCGAAACCAGGAGTTCGTCGCCGTCGTAAATCGGAGACTTCCACACGCCATTAGGCAGGTGAACATGCACGCGGTCGACACCCGCATCACGCAGCTTAGCAATCAGCTCCTCAGTCAGAGGGGCGTCCGCCTTAGCGAGAAGCTTGGCAGCTCCGGAAGGATTGGCCACCTCGGCAGCGAGGTGACGGCCAAGGGCGGCGTCAGAGATCGTGATAACTTCGGAGCCCGGAGCCACATCGCGATTGTCGGTGACGATAACATCCATGGCCACGTCGCAAAGCTTACGGGTCATGTAACCAGCGTCAGCGGTCTTGAGCGCGGTATCGGACAGGCCCTTACGAGCACCGTGCGTCGAGATGAAGTACTCCAAGACGGAGAGGCCTTCACGGAAGGACGACAGAATTGGGCGTTCGATGATTTCGCCGGACGGCTTGGCCATCAGGCCACGAGCGCCGCAAAGCTGCTTCACCTGGGCCTTGTTACCACGAGCACCGGAGTCCATCAGAACCCATACTGGGTTGATGAGCATACGGTGGGCGTGACGCGGGTCGCCCTTGCGGACACCTGCGACCTTGGCGGCAGCAGAAAGCGTGCTGTACACCGAGGCAGCAATGGCATCGGTCGCACCAGACCAAGTATCGACGACCTTGTTGCGTCGCTCCTCGGAGGTGATCGTCCCAGCTTCGTTCTGGCGCTGGAATTCGCGGACCTTGGCGGTGGCATCGCGTACGAGACCTTCCTTTTCCTTCGGATAGATCATGTCGCTGACGCCGATCGAGATGCCTGCCTTGGTGGCGACGCGGAAACCGGTCTCCTTCAGTGCATCAAGGACCGGAATCGAGGCCTCGCGACCGCAGTACTTGTAAGTCTTGAGAATGAGGTCGCCGAGCTGTCCCTTCTTCACGGTTTCGTTGAAGAAACCGAGTTCGTCGGGCCAGATGGTGTTGAAGATAATACGGCCAACCGTGGTAACAATCGTGCGGCTCTTTTCATCGCCATGCACGGTCTTACGGCCGCAATCCGGATTCGCGTAGCGCACCCAGTCATGCAAGTGCAAGGAGCCTTCAGCTTCAGCAAATGCGGCTTCCGAAACGGAGCCAAGGACCGGCAGATGCGTCTTGTCGGCTGGCTTGTCGGCCGGCTCAAGGGTGAGGTAGTAAGAACCGAGCACGATGTCCTGGGACGGCGTGAGAATCGGCTTACCGCTCGACGGGGAGAAGATGTTGTTCGTGGACATCATCAGGAGCTTGCACTCCATGATGGCTTCCAAGGACAGCGGGACGTGGACGGCCATTTGGTCACCGTCAAAGTCCGCGTTGTACGCCGTACAGACGAGCGGGTGGAGACGGATGGCGTCGCCTTCGATCAGGATCGGCTCGAAAGCCTGGATCGAAAGACGGTGCAGCGTCGGAGCACGATTCAGGAAAACGGGGTGACCCTTCGTGACTTCTTCCAAGATATCCCAAACTTCGGGCTTCTTCTGCTCGATATGCTTACGGGCACCGCGAACAGTGTGGGCGAAGCCGAGTTCCTTGAGTCGACGGATGATGAAAGGCTCAAAGAGCACCAAGGCCATCTTCTTGGGAAGGCCACACTGGTTGAGCTTGAGCTCCGGCCCGATGACGATGACGGAACGGCCCGAGTAGTCGACGCGCTTACCGAGAAGATTCTGGCGGAAGCGGCCATGCTTACCCTTCAGCATGTCCGAAATGGATTTCAGCTGACGGTCGCGATCTTTGACCGGTTTACCGTGACGACCATTGTCGAGCAGCGCATCAACAGCTTCCTGAAGCATGCGCATTTCATTATGGATAATGACGTCGGGCGTCTTCATCTGAATGAGCTGCTTCAAGCGATTATTACGATTGATGACGCGACGATAGAGATCGTTAAGGTCAGAGGTCGCGAAGCGGCCGCCCTCGAGGGGAACCAACGGACGGAGGTCCGGCGGGATAACGGGGAGCACCGTCAGAATCATGTGCTCCGGGCGCTTACCGGAAGCCAGGAAGCCCTGGATAATCTTCATGCGGCGAGCGATCTTCTTCTTGATCTGCTTGGAGCGGGTGGAGCGAAGCTGGTCGCGGAGATTCTCCACCGTGGCGGCGAGATCCATCTTCTTGAGCAGCTGCTGGAGGGCTTCGGCGCCCATGCGGGCCTTGAAAGCGTCAGGGCCGTGTTGTTCGACGGCACGGCGGTAGGATTCCTCGTCGAGGAGTTCTTTTTCTTCCATGCCAGTCGCACCCGGGTCAACGACCAGGTACTTCTGGTAGTAGATGACCTGTTCGAGCTGGCGGGTGGTCATGTCGAGCATCAGCGACAGACGGCTGGGCATGCTCTTCAGGAACCAAATGTGGGAGACGGGAATCGCGAGGCGGATGTAGCCCATGCGTTCACGGCGGACGCGGGAGACGGTGACTTCAACGCCGCACTTGTCGCAGACGACGTCCTTATATTTAACCTTCTTGTACTTACCGCAGTAGCACTCGTAATCACGGACAGGTCCGAAGATGCGCTGGCAGAAGAGCCCGTTCGGCTCCGGCTTGAACGAGCGGTAGTTGATGGTCTCAGGGCTCTTAACTTCCTTGAGGCCTTTAACCTTACGGTTGCCGTGTTCGTCGAGTTCGTCGAGGAACTGTTCGCCCGTCCACTGGACGATCTCCTCGGGAGAGGCGATCGAGATGGAGACGAAATCGAAGGACTGTTCCTTCGTTTCGTTGGCGGTGAACTCGGGGGTGTGCTCCGGGTGAATCATTTTTTTAAGGTCTGGAGTTTAGTCGTTGGTCGTTCAGTTGCGGTCCGGGGTGCCGGTGCCGGTGCCAAGTCGGACATCCAGGCACAAGGCCTGCATTTCCTTCATGAGCACGTTGAAAGACTGGGGCGTGCCGCTGACGAGGGTGTTGTCTCCCTTGACGAGCTGCTCGTAGATCTTGGTGCGTCCGGCGACGTCGTCGGACTTAACCGTGAGAAGTTCCTGCAGGGTGTAAGCTGCACCGTAAGCCTCAAGGGCCCAAACTTCCATTTCGCCGAAGCGCTGGCCACCGTACTGGGCTTTTCCGCCCAGGGGCTGCTGCGTGATCAGGCTGTAAGGACCGGTCGCACGGGCGTGAATCTTGTCCGCGACAAGGTGATTCAGCTTCATCATGTAGATGTAGCCAACCACGACGTCTTGGTCGAAAGCTTCGCCAGTATGTCCGTTGATGAGCATCGCCTTGCCGGTTTCCGGCAGGTCGGCTTGCTTGAGGTATTCGCGAATCTGCTTCTCGGGAATGCCATCGAAGATGGGGGTGGCCATCTTCAGGCCGAGCTTGGAGCAAGCCCAACCGAGGTGCGTTTCGAGAACCTGACCGACGTTCATTCGGGAAGGAACGCCGAGCGGATTAAGGCAGATGTCGACGGGCGTGCCGTCGGCGAGGTAAGGCATGTCTTCGACTGGCACAATGCGGGCGACGACGCCCTTATTGCCGTGACGACCGGCCATCTTATCGCCGACCTGAATCTTACGCTTGGTCGCAATGTAGACCTTAACATTCTTGATCGCGCCGCCTTCATCGATGCCTTGTTCAATGGCTTCAACCTTACGGGCGCGTTCCTGTTCGAGTTCGTCAAAGCGGCGATGATAGCCGTCAACGATCTGGCGAATCTTCTGCTTCACAGGCGAATCATTCATCTCGATAGAGCGAGAGACGGATGCCAGGCGACGCAGCAGGGTCTTGGTGATCTTGCGGTTGGCCGGGATAATGGCTTCACCGGTCTCGGAGTTCTTAACGTCGAGAGGGATTTTCTCGCCGAGGAGGATGTTCGAGAGGGACTCCGTCATTTCCTCGCGGAGGCGGGAATCGGCGGTGCGGTACTCTTCGTTAACCTTCTTGAGGGCGCGGCGCTGATCGTTAGGCGAGAGACGGCCGTCGTCCTTATCGGTACGAGAGGAAACCTTAACGTCCATGATGATGCCGGAGATGCCGGAGGGCACGCGGAGAGAAGTATCCTTAACGTCGCGAGCCTTCTCGCCGAAGATGGCGCGAAGGAGTTTCTCTTCAGGAGCCAAGTCGCCTTCGCTCTTTGGAGTGATCTTACCGACAAGAATATCGTCAGGTTTAACTTCGGCACCAATGCGGATAACGCCGTCGCGGTTGAGGTTGCGCAGGGCTTCCTCACCGAGGTTCGGGATATCGCGAGTGATTTGTTCTGGCCCAAGCTTGGTGTCGCGCGCGGTGACTTCGAATTCCTCAATGTGGACCGAGGTGAAAACGTCGTCCGTCAGCATGCGTTCGGAGAGCAGGATGGCGTCTTCGAAGTTGTAGCCGTTCCACGGCATGAAGCCCACGAGGACATTGCGACCAAGGGCGAGCTCACCCTTATCGGTGGCGGCGCCGTCGGCGATGATGTCACCCAGTTTCACCTTATCGCCACGGCGGACGAGAGGGCGTTGGTTGAAGCACGTGGAGGAGTTGGTTTTGAGGAACTTGCGGAGGTCGTAGACGTAGATGCCCTTGGAAGGCTCGCTCTTGAACTTCTTGTTCTCGAGTTGGGCTGGGACGACTTCGCCGTCCTTGGTGACGACGATGCGACGCGAATCAGCGGCGGCGACGATGCCAGGACCTTCCGAGACGATGACCGTCTTGGAGTCGATGGCGACGCGACGTTCGAGACCGGTACCCACGTAAGGAGCTTCGGTGACGACGAGGGGGACACCCTGACGCTGCATATTAGAACCCATCAGCGCGCGATTTGCATCGTCATGCTCCAGGAAGGGAATGAGGGCGGCGGCCACGGAGACGACCTGCTGCGGAGAGACGTCCATGTAATCGACATCTTCAGGATCGACCTCAAGGATGTCGTCACGGAAACGGACGGTGACCTTGCCCTTTAGGCGGCTGGCGTCATCAAGCTCAGAGTTAGCCTGAGCGACTTTGAATTTCTCTTCCTGGTCCGCGGTCATGAACTCGACCTGGCTGGAGACCTTACCGCGCACGACCTTACGGTACGGGGCTTCGATGAAGCCGAACTCGTTAATGCGTGCGTAGGTGGACAACGAATTGATCAGGCCGATGTTCGGACCTTCGGGGGTCTCGATTGGGCAGATGCGTCCGTAGTGCGAAGGATGAACGTCGCGGACTTCAAAGCCGGCACGGTCACGGTTGAGGCCTCCAGGCCCGAGGGCGGAGAGACGACGCTTGTGCGTCAACTCAGCCAGCGGATTGATTTGATCCATCAGCTGAGACAGCTGGCTGCGGGCAAAGAATTCGCGGATTGAGTTACCGAAGGGCTTCGGGTTAACCAGCTTCTGCGGGGTGATCGAGTCGACGCTCTGGTCGTACTCGTTGATGCGAGCCTTGACCGTCTTAACGACGTTCTTGAGGCCGGCGCGACACTGGTTCGCAAGCAATTCACCGACGTTACGAACGCGGCGGGAACCGAGGTGATCGATATCATCGATCGCACCGTCTCCAGCGCTAAGCTTACAGAGCAACTTAGTGGCTTCGACGATGTCCTCAGGAGTGATTGTGCGCGTATCGAGAGAAACGTTGAGGCTGAGCTTCTGGTTCAGCTTGTAGCGACCAACGCGACCTAGGTCGTAACGCAGCGGGTCCTGGAACAGGCGCTGCATGTGGGCGCGGGCGCCCTTGACGTTGACGGGCTCACCGGGGCGAAGTTTGCGGAAGATTTCCTTGAGGGCTTCTTCTTCGTTACGGACAGCACCGATATCCTTACGCAGGGAAAGGATGATTGAGCCGTTATCGAAGGCGGTATCGAAAACACCGAACTTCTGCTTCGGAAGTTGTTTGTGGATTTCCTTCAGCGTCTCGCGGGAGAGCTTGTCGTACTGCTTGGCGACAACCTTGCCGGTCTCGACGTCGACAATCGGGTCGGCGTAGACGAGGTGGGAGAGCTCTTCCGGATCCAGCTCAAGCGCGGCCTTGGCGGTCAATTCGCGGTGCTCGTAGAAAAGGGCAAGGATGTCCTTGTCGTCCTTATAACCGAAGGCACGCAGCAAGGTCGTGACGAGGAACTTACGGCGACGGCGACGACGGTCGAGGTAGACCCAGAGCAAGTCGTTCTGGTCGAATTGAACTTCGATCCAGGTGCCGCGGTCGGGGATGATGCGGAAAGCGTGCAGCATCTTGCCGCTCGTGTGGGCAGACTCTTCGAAACAGATACCAGGGCTGCGGTGCAGCTGGGAGACGACGACGCGTTCGGCGCCATTGACGATGAAAGAGCCACGATCGGTAATCATGGGGATTTCACCCATGAGGATTTCCTCGTCCTTAAAGGCGCCCTTCTCGCGAAGGCGGAGTTTGAGCATCACAGAGATCGCGTAGGTCGTGCCTTCGCGGATGCATTCGAGTTCGGTCTGCTTCGGCAGAACCAAGCCGTACTCGAGATACTCGAGACGGAAGTTGCCGTTGTTGCTCTCCACCGGGAAGGCTTCGCGGAAGACGGCATCGAGCCCGACGTTCTTGCGGGCGGACGCGGTCTCGTCCAATTGCAGGAAATCGTTGAACGAGAAAATCTGGTTCTCGATCAGGTTGGGCGGAGGGATTACTTCGCGTAGTTTACCGAAGTTTTTGCGCTCTTGAGGCATGGCTGGTGAAGGTGGGCTCGGAGTGTCGGGATGGTTCGGTGGTGCTGACTGGTTTGCCTGGTTGGTTCGGACTAGGCGGCCGTTGGGAAAGAAAAAGCGGGGAGGGGCTGGCGTCCCGGAAGGGTGCTCCCCTCCCCGCTCTGAAAGATGATCGTCGGAGGATTACTTGACTTCGACCTCGGCCCCGGCGGCCTTGAGCTTGGTCTCGATATCCTTGGCTTCGTCCTTGGACACGCCTTCTTTGACTGGCTTGGGGGCGGTGTCGACGAGGTCCTTGGCTTCCTTGAGGCCCAGGCCAGTGATGGCGCGGACTTCCTTAATGACATTGATCGGGGTAGCGCCCTTGGCCTTGAGGATGACGTCAAACGTCGTCTTCTCTTCGGCAGGAGCGGCAGCGGCGGCGCCAGCGACGGCGACGGCGACAGGAGCGGCGGCGGAAACGCCCCACTTGGTCTCGAGGTCTTTGACGAGGTTAGCGATGTCCAGGACGGACTGGGCGCTGAGCCACTCGATGACTTGGTCTTTGGTGATGTTGCTCATGGTATCTGTTTTCCTTGAATGGTTAGCGTCCGATGAAGGACATTTGAGGGCGCGAGGCCCCTAACCGGGGTTCTTTGGATGTTGGGTTGTTTTTGGTTTGGGTTCCCCTCGCTCGGACGCCGCCACATGGCGACGCCTCCGCAAGGAAAGGGGTTAGGCGGCCGTCTCGTCCTTCTGGCGCTTGGCGTCCAGGAGGCGGACGATCTGCGAGGCAGGAGTAGAGAGGAGCGAGAGAAGCTGGGCGCGAATGCCATCGAGCGAAGGCAGCTTGGAGAGCGCCTCGACTTCAGACTTCGAAAGGAGCTTGGCATCGAGAACGCCAGCCTTCACTTCGAGCTTCGAGAAATCTTTGAAGAAGGAGACCAGCACCTTGGCCACGCCGGTCGGATTCTTACCGCCCGTGACGAGGGCCGTGTGACCAATCAGGTGCGGGGTCAGGTCAGGCAGGTTCGCCTGCTTGGCTGCGATGTTGAGAATGCTGTTCTTAACGACGTGATACTCGGCGCCATGAACGCGAAGCTGATCGCGGACGGAGGTGGAGTTCTCGACCGTTACGCCCGTGAAGTTCGCGAGCAGCAGATAATTGGAAGCGGCCAGCTGGGCGGCTACTTCGTCGACGAGGAATTGTTTTTCAGCGCGCATGTTCGTAGGTTCTCGTGGTTGCGTGGGTTAGGCGGTCGCGACAGCGGCCGAATAAGGCTTGAGATCAACACCGACGCCGGGGCTCATGCTGGCGCTGATGGTGATGGACTTGATAAAGCGGCCACCGGCGAAGCCCGCAGGCTGAGCCTTGACGAGCGCGGAGAGAGCCGCCTGGGCGTTCTCGGTGAGTTGGAGGGACGTGAAGGACTTCTTGCCGATCACGATCACAATGTTGCCCGTCTTATCCATCTTGAACTCAACACGACCAGCTTTGACTTCCTTGATGGTCTTCGGGATGTCATCGGAAACGGTGCCAGACTTAGGATTCGGCATCAGGCCTTTCGGACCGAGGACGCGGGCGACCTGACGGACGTCCTTCATCGCGGTGACCGTGGAGATGGCGACATCGAAGTCGAGGAAGCCGCCGTTGACCTTAGCGATCAGGTCAGCGAGGCCGGCGTAATCGGCGCCAGCCGCGAGGGCTTCAGCGGCGTTTTCGGTAAAGGCGAGGACCTTGATCTTCTTGCCTGAGCCGTTCGGAAGGGAAACCGTGCCGCGGACCATCTGGTCCGACTGCTTCGGGTCGACGCCGAGGAAGGCCGAGATTTCGACGGTTTCGTCGAACTTGGCTCCGGGCATCTTCTTGATGATCTCGGTGGCCTGGGCCACGTCGTATTTGGACTTCAGGTCGGCGACCTGGAGGGCAGCGCGGTAACGCTTGCTGGGTTGTTTGCTCATAGCGACTTTTGGTCTCCTGCGGGATGCAGTGGTTGGTTGGGTTTAGGGTTGGGTTAAAATTAGCCGATGACTTCGATACCCATCGAACGCGCGGTGCCGGCGATCATACGAGCAGCGTTGTCAGGGTTGACGGCGTTGAGGTCCTTCTTCTTCAGCTCAACGATTTCGAGCAGCTGCTTCTTGGTGACCTTGCCGACCTTATCGCGATTCGGAACCTTGGAGCCACTCTCGATCTTGGCGGCCTTCTTCAGGAGCACCGAGGCAGGAGGAGACTTAAGGATGAACGTGAAAGACTTGTCCTGGTAGACGGAGATGATGACGGGCAAGATCAGGCCAGCCTGGTCCTTGGTCCGCGCATTGAACTCCTTACAGAACGCCATGATGTTGACGCCCTTGGCACCCAGTGCGGGGCCGACAGGAGGAGCAGGATTAGCGGCGCCCGCGGGGAGCTGGAGCCTGATTTCGCCGACGACTTTCTTTGCCATGGTGGTTGTTTAGATGGTTGGGTTGAAAAATAGATCAGTCGCGGTCATCGCGTTCGACCTGCCAGAATTCGAGTTCGACCGGAGTAGAACGACCGAAGATGTCGACGGATACCTCGAGCTTGCCACGGTCGGCGTCGATTTTGTCGATATTGCCAGCGAGATTAGCGAAGGGCCCGTCGGTGATTTTGACACGCTCTCCGATATTGAAAGTTACCTTCGGGACGACCTTGTCCGCAGCGTCTGCAACCTGCTGGAGGATCGTGTTAATTTCTTCGGTTTTGAGGGCGACAGGATTTTGGCCGCCGATGAGTCCGATGACGCCATCGGTGCGCTTGAGGAAACTCCAAGGAGCCTCTAGGAGGAGGCCTTCGTCATCAAACAGGCGGGCGCGCACGAAGAGATACGAAGGGTAGAGCTTCATCTCGCTCTCACGCTTCTTTCCGTTACGGAAATCCTTAACGGTTTTCACCGGCATGAGAATTTCGGCGACAAAGTCGCCCATCTCGTCATCCCGGATCGCCTTGTCGAGTAGGCGCTTCACCTTGCTCTCGTTGTTGGAGAGGGTCTGGATGGTGTACCAGCGAAAATCAGAGGGAGAGGACATGGGGCAATCAGCGCACGAGGTCAGTCGCGTACCGTACGAAGTTTGAGAGAGAGAAGTCGCAGAAGAACACCACAGCACCCAGGAGAGCGACGGCGGTGATAACAACCAAAGTCGAGTCCACGAGCTCCTTGCCAGTAGGCCATGAGGCCTTGACGAAGACCTCGGTGATGGTCTCGTTCCAGAAGGTGCGGATGCTTCCGAGGATTCTGAGGAACATGGTGACTGTTGTTTGGTTTGGAGAGTGGCAGGACGGGAGGGAGTCGAACCCACAACCAACGGTTTTGGAGACCGCTACTCTGCCAATTGAGCTACCGTCCTGTACTGGTGGTTAAAGAGACGAATGCCGGGGCCCTTTTTAGGGGGCCTCGGCACCGTAGTAGGTCGTTTTTGGTCAGGAAATCACTTGGTGATTTCGAGGATCTGGCCGGCGCCGATGGTCTTGCCACCTTCGCGGAGAGCGAAGCGCTGGCCCTTTTCCATCGCGACGGGCTTCTGAAGCTCGATCGTGATCGTGACGTTATCGCCAGGCATCACCATTTCCACGCCTTCAGGAAGGATGACGGTGCCGGTGGCATCGCAAGTTCCGAAGAAGAACTGAGGACGGTAGTTGTTAGCGAACGAAGTGTGACGGCCGCCTTCATCCTGCTTCAGGACGTAAATCTGGGCCTTGGCCACGGTATGAGGCTTAATGCTGCCCGGCTTAGCAAGAACCTGACCGCGCTCGATCTGGCTCTTTTCGATGCCACGAACGAGGAGGCCGACGTTGTCGCCAGCCTGGCCCTGATCGAGTTCCTTACGGAACATTTCGACGCCAGTAACGGTGGTCTTAAGGGTGTCGCGGAGACCGACGATTTCGATTTCTTCGCCGACCTTGATAACGCCACGCTCGATACGACCGGTAGCGACAGTGCCGCGACCCGTGATGGAGAAGACGTCTTCAACGGACATCATGAAGGGCTTGTCGATTTCGCGCTTAGGCTCAGGGATTTCGGTGTCGAGAGCAGCGAGGAGGTCCTGGATGGACTGTTCGCCTTCCGGGGTGCCTTCGAGAGCAGCAGTGGCGGAGCCACGGACGATCTTAGCGGTGTCGCCTTCGTAATTGTACTTGTTGAGAAGGTCGCGGACTTCCATCTCGACGAGGTCGATCAGGTCAGGCTCGGAAAGGTCGACCTTATTGAGCCAGACGACGATCTTCGGCACGCCGACCTGGCGGGCGAGGAGGATGTGCTCCTTGGTCTGAGGCATGACGCCGTCAGCAGCGGAGACCACGAGGATGGCGCCATCCATCTGGGCGGCACCGGTGATCATGTTCTTGACGAAGTCGGCGTGGCCCGGGCAATCAACGTGGGCGTAGTGACGGTTGACGGACTCGTACTCAACGTGCGAGGCAGCGATGGTCACGGTCTTGGTGGCGTCACGCACGGTACCACCCTTGGTGATTTCGGCGTAGGACTTGTTCTCAGCCAAGCCGCGACGGGCCTGGACTGCCACGATGGCAGCGGTAGTGGTCGATTTGCCATGGTCAATGTGACCGATGGTACCGACGTTGACGTGAGGCTTTGTGCGATTGAACTTCTCTTTGGCCATGGTTTTTGGTGGTGAGGAGGTGGTTTAGGTTGGTGTGTGGAAAGTGGTGGAGCCCCCGACTGGAATTGAACCAGCGACCTCGTCCTTACCAAGGACGCGCTCTGCCAACTGAGCTACAGGGGCGAACCGTCAACGTACTTAAGACGCGAAGGGAAGGGTTTGAATGACCATCGAAAACCCCACCGTCAAGCGGATTTTTGCAAGGGTTTTACAGCCTGTCCGGGAGGCCTAGGGGCCTACCGTCAGCCGGTAGCTTCCCGGGGGCAAACGTCGCACCCAGTCCACGCGGCTAGCCCAAGCTAAAATTGCCCGATCCAGCTCCGGATTGCCTGATGACCGTAACATAGCGCCTAGCGAGGCCTTTCCCAGCGAGTCTACACCTAAGATTAACTCATAAATAGATAAAAATGGGGCGTTTATTTCTGAAAATCCCTTTTTATTACTAATTTCAATATCATTATGGGTTATATTCCCATATATATATGGCTTTTCTGACCCACTTATTGATAAAATACTGAAGAAACCGACCCGCGGAGCCACGGTGCCTGGCTTAAGCTGCTGGCTACCGAAAGTCGTAAACGGCTCAGCCTGGTCCAGCGGAATCGCCTTTGAGGCGGAGGGGACTAATTGACGAGGGACCTGCAATGTGGAATCCCGGCCCAAGGCTTTGCCGGGATCAAATTGGAGGACGGGGGCCGTTCTAGGAAAAGGGGAGTCTTCGGGCTGGCCCAACTCGGCCTGACCGGCCCCAAGATTACTCGAGCGAGCCGGGAAATAGACCGCCGACGGATCTAGCAGGATGACGTTTTCCGTCTGCGGATCACCCGGCGGCACAAGCCTAACCCCTATCGTGAGGCGTGGGGCGGGCGGATGACCGCCCGCAGATGGACGAAAAATGAGGAGCGTGCCGATGAACAAGGAGAGCCCACACAGCAGTGCCGTCCTGGTAAGAGGGGGGATGCGCCCCCCCGCAAGATTCCGAAATGTGCTCAGGGCCTTCATCTAGGTTCAGCCACCCGCCGGACGCGAGGCCACCGTCACTCGGGTCACCGACCCCCTGCCCTCACGGATATAATTTAGGAGAATGACCTCCCCGGGCTTATGCCGAGAGATGGCGAGGCGCAGCTCATTCCAATTCTCAAAAGGCTTACCATTTAAGGCCACGATGATGTCGCCAACTTTGAGACCGGCTTTCGCCGCCGGCAAATCGGCCTGCACCAAGGTAACGCGAACCGCCCCGACCTTACCAATCGAGAGTTTGTTGGCTTCAGTGAGCGGCAGATCCTCCCCTTGGACGCCCAAGAGGCCCCGCACCACCTTGCCCGTATTAGCTAGATCGGTGGCGACGCTGATAATCAGGTTGGCGGGGATAGAATAGCCAATGCCGACGCTTCCTCCATTCTCGGACTTAATGGCGGTGTTCATGCCCAAGACGCGCCCTTCAAAGTCGATTAAAGGCCCGCCACTATTGCCCGGATTGATGGCCGCGTCGGTTTGGATGAAATCCTCAAAAAGGAGCCCCATGCCCTGCTTGCCGGAACGCCCCATGGCCGAAACGATGCCCGAAGTCACCGTCATGCCTGCGTCTAGGGGGTTCCCGATGGCAAAGACGACATCTCCCACCCGAGCCTTGTCGCTGTCCGCGAATTTGGCCGCAGGCAGGTTACGTCCATCGATTTTCAAAACGGCGATATCTGTCGTCGCATCCACGCCGAGCACCTTGGCGCGAAACTCACGCCGATCGGAAAGTTGGACAATGACGGTCGCCGCGACGGTACGGCGATCCTCCTTCATCACGACATGTCGGTTCGTAATCACATACCCGTCCGAATGAATGATGGTACCCGAGCCGAGCCCCATGGGCATGAGGGTCTCCCCGGTTTTGGAATCCGTGAGCACCTTTTCAGGGTCAATGCGGCCGCGATATCGATCAAGGACGGCCTTAGGGATGACCTCCGCGGTACGGATGCTCACAACGGCAGGCATGATGCGGGCGAGCATGTCCGCATAGCTGGCTCCAGGCGCGGTGCGATTAATCGGCCGCAGATCAGTCTCAAAGTCGACTGCCGCCACCAATACCGATGGGATGAGCGCCAGAAGGAGGAACAAGCGATTCATAGGCGGACTATAGATGTCCGCTAGGCCAATGCAAGCCGACCTCAGCGGGCCATCGTGAAACCGCCACCCTGCTGGGTAGGCTCGGCCTCATCGCGTTCCTTATTGAAGCGCATCGAGAAGAGTCGGGTCACGCCCTTCTCCTGCATCGTCGCCCCAAAAATCGCGTCCGCCGCTGATACCGTACGCTTATTGTGGGTAATCACCACGAACTGCGAATAGCGGGTGAACTCGCGGATGATATCCGTAAAGCGGGATACATTGGTGTCATCCAACGGCGCATCGAGCTCGTCCAAGACGCAAAGCGGCGAAGGCTTCACCATATAAATGGCGAAGAGCAAGGCCACGGCCGTCATGGTGCGTTGGCCACCGGAAAGAAGGGTGATACCGCGCAGTTTCGTGCCAGGGGGCTGGGCGATGATTTCGATACCGCTCTCGAGCGGATCCTCGGCCTGCACCATCGTGAGATCGGCCGTGCCGCCGACAAAGAGACGCTCGAAAGTGAATTTGAAGTTCTTGCGAACCTGTTCAAAGGTGTCGGTGAAGAGCTTGAGTGAAGTCTGGTTGAGTTCGTCGATGGCCTTGGTCAGCTCTTCCTTCGCTTTCCAGAGGTCATCGCTTTGCTTCGTCAGGAAATCATGGCGATCGCGGAGCGAGGAGTATTCCTCAACGGCCACAAGATTGATTGAGCCCATCCCCGACATCCGGTCGCGCAGTTCGGCAATTTCACGCACTAGGGGCGGCCAATCGGCCGACTCCATCGAAGTGAGGTCCTCCGCCGTAGGCTCGCCGCGACGGGCAATCGCCTTCGGGGCGGGGCGAGAGCCTTCTTCTTCCGGATCCTCAAGATCATCAAACGCAGCGATGCCATCCGGCTCGCCGTCAGAAAGCCATAACTGCAGACGCCAATCCACCGAGGAGATATCCAGCTGATGGTCAGCCTGCACCTTCTCTAGAATAAATCCGCACTGGGAGGATTGTTCGGCCAAGGACACTTCGAGCGTCTTAAGTCGCGCGTCGGCAATACGGAGACGATCTCGGTCGACGGACAGCACGCGGTCTTCGGATTCAACACCGGTGTCGGTTTCGGAAAGTTCCGCTCGGGATTTGGCCAAACTTGCAGCGGAGACCTCAACTTCGGCCGCCAGTTGCGTCGAAGTTGCCCGAGCGGTCACCGAGTTTGCACGGAGCTCTGCGACCTGCTTCTCGTTGTGTTGTGCTTCTTGGCGACGCGAGACAAGTCGAGCGGAAGCTTCAGCGCGGCGAGATTCGAGATCGGCGAGTTCTCGGCCGACCAGTTCCAGGCGCTGGCGCTGTTCGGCGAGCGAAAGACGGACTTCGCCGAGGGCATTCCGGCGCAGTTCGGCATCAGCGCGGGACGCCTCGACTTCGATTTCACCGGAAGAAATGGCTGAGCGCAGATTGGCCACCTGGGTATCCTTGGCGGTCAGGGTTTCCTGAGCCCGATCACGACGTTGAAGCGCTTCGGACTTAGAATTCTCGATTTCGCCCAGCTGGCGTTGCTCGCGAGAGATACGCTCATCGGAGGCGACCAAGGCTTGACGCGCAGAGCGCTCGTCAGCCTGGGCAACGGAAAGTTCTTGGGCGGCGAATTGCGTAGCGTCACGACATACGGAGACATCGTTCTCATTCGCGTCCATCGAAGCCTGCAGGCCGATGGCGCGCTCATTCAGCGTGGTGAGTTGGTCATTCTCGGTCTCGAGATTCGTCCGGACGGCCCGGATTTCGCTCTCGCGCGAAAACACGCCAGACGCGGAGTTGGTCGCTGCCTTGCGCGGCCGGCCGGCGTAAACTAGACCCCGGCGATCGACGAGGTCGCCCTCAGTCGTCGCGACGAGGAAGAATTCGAAGCCGGGATTAGCGCGCCACCATTTGATGAAGTCGCCCAGTGAAGGACAAACGAAGCAACCGTCGAAAAGGTTTGAGACCAAGCGGGCGTGCGCCGGGGATTTGGCTGCAACAGCCGTGGCGGCGGGACGCAACCAAGCAGGTGCAGCCGACCCGGTCCGGGAAGCGGGCGGAGCTTCGACTTGAAAGACGGCCCGACCAAGTTCGCGCTGACCCATCTTGGCAACGATACCAGGCAGGAAGTCGGCGTCCTCGAGTGCGACCGCCTCGGAGGCGGCTCCCAGAATATTTTCCAAGGCTGAAGCCACCGTGCCGTCAACGACGGTCACCAAGTCAGCTAGAGCGGAAGCCTTACCGGAGCGCATTTCTTCGGCAAACTCTCCACGCAGGACGGCCTTCGCCGCCTCCGAAAAGCCTTCGAGGCGCGACTGCATCTGTTCCAACAGACCGAGTTGGGCGGAAAGTTTGGCGACCTTGCGGTCTTGCTCCGAAATAGTCTGCTGTAGGGCACGGAATTCGCTCAGGAAATCCCGACCTTTCTCCGTGGTCTCCGATTCAGTCAAGCGAGCCGCCTGCAACTCGCCATGACGGGCGGTCACGACGGCACCACATTCAGCGACGCGGCGCTCGAGGCCTTCGCGTTCTTCCTTCGCCTGCGTCAGTGAAGCGGAAACATCGACGTGACGAGATTGGTAACCACGCAGGTCGACTTCGAGATTTGTGACGTCACCGCGAGCCCGGGTCATCTCGCCTTCCGCAATTAAAATATCTTGGCGGGCGCGGCGGAGGCGATTCTCAGCCTCCACGAGTTGCTTGGCCGCATCTTCGACTTGCGTTGCCTTGTCGCGATAGGCGGCGTCGGTCGCGGTCACGGAACCTGCGGCCGTCGACTTAGCATCAGAACTGCCGCGCAGTCGCATCTCATATTCAGCGATGGCCTGCTCGGCCTCCTGGGCCTCACGGCGAATATCACCCAAGCGTGAAGCCAAATCGTCCGCCCGAAGGTCGGAGGTCCGGGCATCATTCTCGGCATTTTCGCGAGAAGTGCGCAGGTCAAAGAGGGCCTGTTGGGCAAGTTGGACGCGTTCGGCGAGCTCCGCACGGTGGACGCGCAGCTGGGCGAGGGCTGCCTCGCGGTCGCGCAGTCCGTCAGTGAGGCCAGTGACTTCGGCCCGGCAGACAATGGCGTCGGCCTCAAGCGTCGTGACCTGCGTCCGTCGGTCACCGTACTGCTTAGCATGCCAGGCCAGATCCAGATGAGTGAAGCGGTGCCGCAGGCGGCGGAAGCGCAAGGCCTTGGCGGCTTGACGGCGAAGGCTGGCAATCTGGCGACCGACCTCGCTGATGACGTCCGTAATACGCGCAAGGTTGGTATCGACGCCCGTCAGCTTGTTGAGGGCTTCGCGCCGCTGAGCCTTGTATCGGGTGATTCCAGCCGCTTCTTCAAAGAGATAACGGCGCTCGGCGGGATTAGCGGAAAGAATTTGGTCAATCTGTCCCTGCACCATGAAGGAGTAGGACATGCGACCGATGCCCGTATCCATGAACAGCCGCTGGATATCCTTCAGTCGGGAAGGCTTACCATTGATGAAATAATCACTCGCACCCTCGCGATGGAGGCGACGCGTGACGGAGACCTCTGCAAAGGCCGTGCCCAACTCCTTCTCACAATCGGCGAAGATCAGCTCGACCTCACACTGAGGTAGGGGCTTACGGCGATCGGTACCGGCAAAGATGACGTCCTGCATCGCAGGCGCACGGAGGGACTTGGCGCTCTGCTCACCAAGCACCCAGCGGATGGCATCGACAATGTTGGATTTACCACAGCCATTCGGTCCGACGACAGCCGTGACTCCGGGCCGGAGCTCAATGCGGGTCCGGTCGGCGAAGCTCTTAAATCCGTTGGCGACGATTTCCTTGAGGTACATCGAGGGGTGAAAAGGCACGATTGCCCCACCCTACCCCTGCCGCAAGCGTCTAGTGCCCTCCCGGGGGGCCAGTTATTCACGGCTTTAAATCGGCATGGTTTCGGGGTTGACGAGACGGCTCCCCCCTTGTTCTTTCGACCCTCCAACCGCTAATATGTCCGTAGAAATCAAGATTCGAAAAGGCGAGACTGTCGACAAGGCCCTCCGCCGTCTCAAGAAGAAGATCGACCGCGAAGGTATCATCAAGGATGCCCGTGCGAAGCGGGGCTTTGAGAAGCCTGCCGAACGCCGCCGCCGCAAGAAGAAGGTTAAGAACTTCGGCGCCTACCTGCGCAAGAAGTGGGATAACGTATAAACGACCACCGCAGACCAAGCCCGAAGGCCCGTCATCCCGACGGGCCTTCTGCTTTGGGGGAGTGTCCATCCCCCCGGCACAACAAAAAGGGCCGAACCCAGTAGGTTCGGCCCTTGGTTCGGCAAAGCCGGCTAGGCTTAGCGGAGGAACAGCAACTCTTGGTAGGAGGGCATCGGCCAGTATTCGTCGGCGACGATTTCTTCGAGGGCGTCAGCGGCGGCGCGCACCTTAAGCATGGCCGGGAGAACCTTATCGCAGGAGTGCTTAGCCTGGGCGTGCGTATCGGACTTGCTGACCTCGCGGGCAGCGTCGAGTGCGTCGGCGGCCGCGGAGAGTTCGTCTGCGAGGCTGATGACTTCCTTGCGGAGCTTGCCACCCGACTTGGTCTTTTCAACCGGGGTCAGGTCGGCGGCAAACTTCAGGGCGGCCGGGAGCAACAGGGTCTTGGCGATGTCAGAGACGAGCTTCGACTCGGTGTTGACCGTCAGCACGTAGGAGTGGGTGTAGATCTCTTCGCGGGACTCGAGTTCGGCCTTGGAGAGAACTCCCTGGCGTTCAAAGACCTCGATGCTCGACTTAGAAACAATCTCGGGAAGGGCATCCGGGGTCGTGCGCAGGTTCTTAAGTCCGCGCTTGGCCGCTTCCTTGTGCCACTCTTCCGAGTAGCCGTTGCCATTGAAGATGATGCGACCGTGCTTGCTAAGGATGTCCTTGAGGACGCCCTGAAGCGCAGCGTTGAAGTCGGAGTTCTTCTTAAGAGCGGCGGCGAGATCATCGGCCAGCTTATCAAGTGAGTCGGCCATGATCGTGTTGAGCACTGTCAGGGGACCGGCCACGGAGAACGCGGAGCCTACGGCGCGGAATTCGAACTTGTTTCCGGTGAAGGCGAACGGGCTCGTGCGGTTACGGTCACCCGCATCCTTCGGAAGAATCGGGAGTGTATCGACGCCGAGGGTCATGTGACCTCCCTTGCGGGAAGACGAAGCCGAGCCACTCTTCTTCACCTGTTCAATAACTTCATTAAGCATATCGCCGAGGTAGATGGAGATGATGGCAGGCGGGGCCTCGTTGGCGCCGAGGCGGTGATCGTTACCAGCCGAGGCGACGGACGCGCGAAGCAGACCCTGATGCAGGTCGACGGCGCGAATCACCGCGGAGCAGAAGGTGAGGAACTGAGCGTTCTCGTGCGGGCTATGGCCAGGCTCGAGGAGGTTGCCGACGCCCGCACCACCGATAGACCAGTTAACGTGCTTACCGGAGCCGTTGACACCAGCGAAGGGCTTCTCGGCGAGGAGGCAGACGAAACCATGCTTGGTGGCGACGCGCTTGAGCAACGTCATCGTGAGCATCTGGTGGTCATGCGCGACGTTGGCGGATTCGTAAATCGGGGCCACTTCGTACTGGGAAGGGGCGACTTCGTTGTGGCGGGTCTTAATCGGGATACCGAGCTTGAAGCACTCGCGTTCGGTTTCCATCATGCATGCGAGCACGCGATCAGGGATGGTGCCGAAGTACTGGTCTTCGAACTCCTGACCCTTCGCCGGCTTGGAGCCGAAGAGAGAACGACCGCAGGTATAGAGGTCGGGACGGAGGTGGAAGAGGCGCGTGTCGATCAGGAAGTACTCCTGCTCAGGGCCGCACGAAGCGGAGATGTAGCCGTGCTTCTTACCGAAGAGTGCGAGGACGCGGGAAGCTGACTTGTTGACGGCAGCCATCGAGCGCAACAGCGGGGTCTTCTTGTCGAGAGCTTCGCCCTTCCACGAAACGAACGCGGTCGGGATGCAGAGCGTCGAACCGTTCTCGGTATCGAAGATGTAAGCCGGGGAGGTAACATCCCAAGCAGTGTAGCCACGGGCTTCGAAGGTGGAGCGGAGGCCGCCATTCGGGAAGGACGAGGCATCGGGTTCGGCCTGGATGAGCGCCTTGCCAGAGAACTGCGCGAGGGTGCCGTTGCCGTTAGGCTCGAAGAAGGTGTCGTGCTTCTCGGCGGTGAAGCCGGTGAGCGGGTAAAAGACGTGCGCGTAGTGGGTCGCGCCGCGCTCGAGTGCCCAATCCTTAATGGCGGCAGCGACAACGTCGGCGGAGGCTGCATCCAACTTGGTGCCAGACTCAATGTTCGCCTTAAGGGACTTGAAGACGTCCTTCGGGAGGCGCTTCTCCATCTTATCGAGAGAGAAGACATTCTGGCCGTAGATCAGATCGATCTTCTCGTTGCGGAAGTCGAAGCTGCCCTGAAGGCGAGGCTGGGAGGCAATCGCCTCGATGGCGTTGCGGCGGGCTGGGTTGGTGCTCATTGGGGGATTGGAAAGATGATTAATTACGAACAAAGGAAAAGCACCCCCCGTGCCACCCTTCAATAGGTAATGATTCACAGGCCTTATTGATTAATTTTAGACATCAATGTATAAAATTAAGCAATGAGGCCGTGGCTACTTCCACACATAGGTAGTTCTTAAGAAGTATGATGTGTCTAACTTAACCTGACTGGGGAGTGGCTTTGACCTGAAATCATTAGAAATACCGAGCTTAAGAGACAGGGGGCCGGAGCTCCTCAAGATATTCAGGCTAGTCTCATGTCGGATATAGAAATCCCCCGCATCCTGGAAGGATGGGACGATATTCAAGGCCGAATCCAGGGCGGCCCACCCCAACTCTCGGGTAAAGATCAGGCCGAGGTCGATCGAGGGGGCGCTGAGATTTGCCTGCGTCGGCGAGGAGTACCGCTCCGTTCGGTGGGCCAGACCGGCCCGAGCGTCGAGCTTGCCGCGACCATCAGTAAATAAGCGGAAGCCCCAGCCAGCGGCATTCACCGACGAGAAGTCGATGGAGCGGGCGTGATCATACCCGGTATCGGTGCGCAGATACCAGAAAACAACATCCGTGGGATTGGTCTCATACGAAAAAATCGCATGCAAATCATCCGAGGAAATCTGGTTACCCGATTCGGCGCGCGTAAAGCGTACGCCTGCGTTAATTGTGTCGGCCTTGGTAACGCCCTTCGCCGCATAGCCGACACAGTAGCCAGAGCCCTGCACGACACCGGAACGTCCAGAGATATCGAGGTCCGCTAATGAAGTCCACTTGCGAAGGCCAGCGGCTTCGGCCGGACGCAGAGAGGAATCACGCCAAAGCTCCAACTGCTGATTAAGCGGGCTAGTCTCCGCCCCACCCGTCGAGGCCACGCGGCCGCCAGCGGCAGAAGCGATGCCTCGCTGCACGACGCCGCCCGAACTGACGACGGCGGGGTCATCCGTACGAAATGATTCCACTGAAGCTAGGGTAATGCTCTGGGTTACATTGCCGAGCGCCGGCACTCGCATCTCCAGCACGCCGTCAGCAATCCGGACAATGTGCCCGCGCAGGAACGTTCCGTCCGTCATCGTCACCGTATCAGCCATGGCCAAGGCAGGAATAAGGATAAATAAGGCTCTCCGCATGGGCGTTTAGATAGGTCGAAGGACGCAGGGTTGCCAACCCTGGGATTTAAAGATGGGATGAGGTTAATGGTTCATGATGCGGTCATCCTCGGGGCCGGGCCAGCGGGACTCGCTGTCGCCCATGCCCTCTTCCGCGCCGGCGCGAAGCTCAAAGTGATCGAACCTTCACTTCGGGTCGGCGGCTCCATCCGTACCGTTAAGCAGGACGGATGGCTGGTCGAGACGGGACCTAACACACTCCAACTGGAAGGCGCAGCCGACCGCGAGCTTCTCAACACTTACGGACTCGCGCCACACACCCAGGAGGCCGATATGGCCGCGGCGCGACGTTATATTTTTGCCCACGGAAAACTGCATGGACTCGGCCCCCATCCTGTATCGCTGTTCGGCTCCAACCTCATGTCGTGGAGCGGGAAACTGCGCTTACTCTCCGAGGTTTTTCGCGGCCGGGGCGGCCAAGCTGGCGAAACCATCGAGGCCTTCGCGACCCGCCGCTTCGGCGCCGAAGCCGCCACCTTACTCATGGACCCGATTGTATCGGGTGTGCACGCAGGCAACCCCAGCCGACTCGTGATGGCCAATTGCTTCCCGAAGATTCACGCCTTGGAGCAAGAATATCGCTCGGTGATTCTCGGACTGATCAAGAGCCCAAAGACGTCTCGCAAAGTGGTGGGGTTCAATGACGGCATGCAACAACTCGCCGAGGCGATGGCCGCACCCTTGACCGGTGACACGCTGAGTCTAGGTGCAAACGCCACGCTGATTCGTCGCGATTCCAAAGGCTGGAACATCCACTGGCGCGAAGCGGATGGCAGTGTGCGCGACACCAGCGCCAGACACCTGATCGTGACGGCACCCTTCTGGCATTGGGGCTCGCTTCCGTTTGACGAAGAATTGCGAGCGAGCCTACGCCTCTGGGACAAAGCCGAGGTGCCCCCCGTCACCGTTGTCGCCCGTGGCTATGATCGCACCGCTATCGCCCACCCGTTGGATGGCTTCGGGTATTTGACGCCTGGCTCTGAGAACCGCTCCGTGCTGGGCTGCCTCTTCCCTTCATCTGTCCTGCCCAATCGCACCCCTGAAGGAAAAGTCTTGGTCTGCTGTTTCATCGGCGGGGCCCGCAAGCCAGCCTTGGCCCGCCTCAGCGATGGGGAAATTAAGAAACTGGTAGACGCCGAGTTAGCCGAAACCTTGGGGGCCTCTAAGCCACCCGAACACGAATGGATTCAGCGATGGGATCGGGCCATCCCTCAATATGGTGCCGAGCAGCAACTGCGCGAAGACGCCCTAGATTGCGCCGAAAGAAATAATCCAGGATTACATTTCCACGGCGCTTTCCGCGGCGGCATCTCCCTCATGCACGTCATCCGCCAGGGGGATGCGCTAGGTAAGCAGATTGCACGAAACTAAACCCTTCAGGCGCCCTTCGTCTGCGGCTCAGGCAAGCCCCGGACCACCCAGAGCGCCGGGAGCATGAGCAAGGTAGCGCACACATACACCCAGCAGTGCGAGCCCGTCTTGAAATAAATCAGCGCTGCCGTGATCGGGCCCACCACTCGGGCCAAGGAACCAGCGGACCGCAGGATGCCCAGGTTGCGCCCTTGCTCAGTGGGGCTGGAGTACAGTGATGCGAGCGCAGAAATGCTCGGCAAAATCAATCCGGTCGCAAAAGAGATCAAGCCCATGCCCACAAAGAAGGCGCTCTTGCCCCATGAAACCATTCGGGTCGTATCGCCTTCGGGCGGCTGAGGGATGAAAGCCACCAAGGCGAACGCGATGACGGCAAACCCCATCCCGAGCATGACCACCTTACGCTGCCCCAGGCGCTTGACGAGCTGCCGAGCCATACCCTGTGCAACGATCATACACCCACCGTTAAAAAGGAATAGCCCTGCATTGTCACGAGGGCTGTAAGCGAACAACGCGAAGGTCAAAAATACGACCGTGTTTTCCATACCAGTGAACGCGACCTGGTAGAGCAAGTTCGCCAGAGAAGTGCGCTGGACGGCGGAAGACTCGACTTTGGCCAAATCGAAGATGGAAGGCCGCACGGCATCAACGCCGGCTCGACGCTCGACCGGCAATGTCTCGGGGAAGTACGCGAGCACTAAGATAAAGTTCAGGGAGGCCATGCAGGCCGAGACGAATGCCGGCAACGAAAACGGATTTAGGGCCAGAGAAGCATCGGGAATACCCTGGACGATCACCGACGGGGCCGTCAGCGCGCCGATAATGGGTCCGACCAAGAAGCCCATCCCGATAGCAATCCCGACAACCGCCATCCCTTTAGTGCGATCCTTTTCCTCCGTGATGTCGGCGGCGGCGGCGCTAGCGACGGCGATATTTCCAGCCATCATGCCGCAGATGAGTCGAGTGAACACCACCACCCAAAAATGTGCCGCAAAAATCCAGAGGATGTAGGATAGCGCACTCCCTGCGAGGGTGATGGTAAGGATACGCCGACGACCCAAGCGGTCAGAAAGAGCGCCCCAGATGGGAGAGAAGATAAACTGCAGGCCGGAATAGAGACTGCTGAGCAGGCCTCCGAATAGTACCGGCAGTAGGACCTTCTTCTGAAAAACCGCGTCGCCGCCAATCCACTGGGCGACCGACATCAATGTGCGGACGAGTGAGCCGGTGACGCCCTCTGCCTGGATGTAGTAGTCGAGAAGATGCGGGAACAGCGGGATGATCACGCTGAAGCCGATGATATCCATGAACACCGTCAGGAAGATGAGCCCCAAGATACGACGCTGGGGAAGGATGACTGGGGCAGACATTTCGCCACGATGGGGCGAATCCGACTCTTCGCAAACAAAACAGCGGCTTGCGCAATCGGGGCTTCCGCGGATGCTGACCCTATGCGACTTTCTGTTCTAGTGCTGTTGTCTCTAGCTGCACTACTCCCCCTGCCTAGCCGTGCGGCCATTGACCCCAAGTTACTCTTGATCGAGCAGAAGCTGTCTGGTTTCGAGGACAAGGATTACGGGCCAGCCGTCGAAAAGACCTTAACCGAATTTGAAGCCCGCGCTGGCCTCAACCTGCACCCCGCCGGCCTCAAGGCATGCGGGCTCAAAGTATCGTCCGAATCGGGCCTAGGCCTCTCGACCCCGAAAGCCTTGGTGCGAGCCTTGACCTCGGCACTGACCCGCCGGGGCTTCACGCCTAAGTCGATTATCGTTTGCGACGCCAATAAAGACAGTCTCCGCAATGCCGGCTTCCTGCCAGCGGCCTCGACCCCAGATCAAAGTTTCGAGGGGCTTCGCGTCATCGCCTGGGGCGACCACGCCGCCGTCTGGGCCCAGGACCCCCAGTTTCGTTTCGAGAATCAAGTGATGCCCAAGCCGAATGCTCCCGCGGTGCCCTGGGGTGATGCGCGGGTAAGCATCCTGCCGAAAACCTTGATGGATGAGGTCGATTTTTGGATTAATCTTCCCGTCCTGTCCGATAGCAAATCC
>Ga0194048_10000112_pt1 | contig 34868 bp, 28 predicted proteins | sample JunL225m_MetaG_FD_161685 | JGI IMG/M metagenome (GOLD analysis project Ga0194048, IMG submission 161685) | Anoxic zone freshwater microbial communities from boreal shield lake in IISD Experimental Lakes Area, Ontario, Canada - Jun2016-L222-5m | ecosystem: Environmental > Aquatic > Freshwater >...
TCGGAGTCGAGGAAGCCCAGGCGGCGGGATTCGGCCCACTGCGCGTAATTCGTATCATCCTGACCGGTGGCGGCGAGGAGCTGACCGATGGCCTTGTCATGGAAGGCGCTGTTCTGGCGGATATCCAGCACGGCCATGTGGAAGCCGAAGGTACGGAGGAAGCGCAGAAGCGGATCGAGCTCCGCGCGTGCGATGCGGCCGGCGCCGACTTCCACCAAGGTCTCACGCAGGAACAGCAAATCGGCGATGACGCCCTCGGGCGTGCGGTGCTGACCGTGACCGAGTTCGCCCTCGGCGTTGGGTAAGCGCAGACGGGTGAGGTTGATATACTGGCGCCAGGTCTCGCCGATGTTGCGCTTAAGGGCATCCTCGCCGGCTTCGCCATGGGCGGCGGCGTGCTTGGCGACCTGACGCAGGAATACTGCCGGCGGCTCCTGCAGGTGATCGCCGAGGGAGAGGCGCTGGCCCAGAGTCTCAAGGCGCTCGTTGCAGATCGCGACGGCGGTGGAGCGGAAGAGATTCAGCGCGCGGGCGGTGACATCGGCCGTGACCAGCGGGTGGCCGTCGCGGTCGCCGCCAACCCAGGTACCAAGGGCGATCTGAGGCAATGAATCCGGGTGCTCGATGCGAGCGGGGTCGAGGCCGGCCTCTTCCCAAGCCTGGCGCAGACGCAGGTCCATGCTGACCACGGCGTCCGGGAAGACCTTCGACAAGAAGTAATTGATATTACGAAGTTCCGACGCCACGTCGGGCTTCTGGTGATAGATTTCACCGGTACGCCAGAGACGCTCGAGCGCGACCTTGATCTCTTCGCGGATCGCGCGCTGCTCGGCGACGGTCCACATATTATTCTCGCGACGGACGAGGAGTTTGTAGATCTCGCGGTGGATCTCGAGGACCGTGGCGCGCTTGGCTTCAGTCGGGTGCGCGGTGAGCACCGGATCGACGCGCATGCGGTTGAGGCGCTTGGCGATCTGCTTATCGGTCAGGCCAGCGGCGATCAGGGCGCGGAGCGCGCGACCCCAAGAGCCGGGATCGGAGGCGAGGCCATACTTGTCTTCGCGGAGACGCTTGGACTGCGCGGAAGCGTTTTCTTCCACCATGTTCAGGAGCTGGAAGGCGATCGAATACGCCTGGACGCCGCGGTAGGAAAAGATCTGGACGCCACGCACCTTGCGCTTGCCCATCCACGGCAAAGTGCCGGCGAGGTCCTTGTGGTCGAGCTGCTCGAGCACCTCGACGAAGCAGGTCATCATGAAGTCGAGGTCCTTGTCGACTTTCTTAAGCCCGCGGGCGAGATCGTTGCTGATAGCCATGCGACGAGAGTCGTAGCACGGGGTCAGGAAATCTCGCAACCGCAAACCCCCACGGCTTGCGTCTATCGGCGTCGGCCGTTTGATGAGAAGTCGCCATGTCGGACTCACGGCTCATCCTCCCCGACCTCTGGCAGCAGGACGCTCTCCGCGCTCTCCGCCAAGGCGAGGACGTGGTAATCCAAGCCCCGACTGGCGCCGGCAAGACCCACGTCTTCGAACTGCTGATCAAAGGGGGCCATCGCGGCCAGGCGGTCTACACGGTCCCGACCCGTGCCTTAGCCAATGACAAGCGGGCTGAATGGCTAGCCCTGGGCTGGGACGTCGGCATCGCGACTGGCGACGTCAGCGACAACCTCGGCGCCCCGGTAGTGGTAGCCACGCTCGAGACCCAACGCCATCGGTTCCTTGAAGGAAGGCACCCTGACATGCTGGTCGTAGACGAATACCAGATGCTGGCCGATAGCCGCCGCGGTGCGGCCTATGAGACCGTCCTAGCCATCGCCCCGCCCTCGACCCAGCTGCTTTTGCTCAGCGGCAGCGTCTCCAACCCCAAGGCGGTCGCAGAATGGCTCCGGAGCCTCGGCCGTAAGGTGACCCTCATCGAAGAGCACACCCGCCCCATCCCCCTCGAGGAAGTGTCGCTGGACGCCTTGGAGACCCGCGAGCCGACCGGCATCAAAGGGCATATTGCCCGGGCGGTCATCCGGGCGGTCCTCGCCGACCTCGGCCCGATCCTAGTCTTCGCCCCTCGCCGCCGGGCCGCCGAACAAATCGCCCGCGACATCGCCGCCGGACTGCCCCTCGGCAACGGTCCCCCACTCTCGCCGAGCCAACGGGCCATGGCCGGCGATGACCTCAACCGACTCCTCCGACAAGGCGTCGGTCTCCACCATAGTGGCCTGACCTTCGGTCAACGCACCGAACTCATCGAGCCGTGGGCCAAGGCAGGCAAGTTGAGCGTGGTCGTCGCGACGACCGGGCTCGCCTCGGGTATCAACTTTTCGCTCCGCTCAGTCCTCGTCACCGACCGGCGCTACGCCGCCGAACACGCCGAACGGGAAGTCCGCCCCGACGAACTGCTCCAGATGTTCGGCCGGGCCGGCCGCCGCGGGCTCGATGACCGAGGCTTCGCCCTTTGGACCGGCGACAGCCCGCGCCTTGGCGAAGCCAAACCCCTCCAGCTCAAACGCAGCGCCTCCCTCGACTGGCCGGCCTTCCTGTCGCTCATGCGACGTTCGGAGGACCCGAAAGCGGCCGCCGCCAAACTGGCCAAGGCGCTCTTCACCCGTGAACCCATCGACCTCGCCTTAGATCGATTGGATGAAGACCTGCCGACCGATACACCCGCCGCTCCGGCCGGCACCACGCGCCACATCGACGAGATCTGCGGACGCAACGGCACCTGGCAGCGCGAACGCCCCACGCACCTCGTCCCCCTCTCGCAAGCGCTCATCTACGTCAAGGATACGTGGCACCCTGCCCTCACCAAGCCCGACTCGCTCCGCGCCCTGCCCTACGGCACGCCTTGCAAACTCGAGACGAGCGATGGCCTGCGCTATGGCCGCACCATCACGCTCGCCCACTTCCCCAAGGAAGCCGGGGCCTCGCACCTCACACCGGCCGAGTGGCTCCTGAAGTCCCTGCGTAAACTCGAAGGCGGCCAGACCCGTCCCCGCTCCTGGAAACTCGAACTCCTCGAGAAAGAAATCCTGCCACTGCTCCCGAAACTCACCCAAGGCGGCTTGGCCCATGGCGGCCTATTCCTCGGTCGCGACAGCGTACAGGTGAAACTCGATTACTCCCGCGCCAACGTCCGCGTCTGGCCCGACGCGGATAATCACCCGCTGATCAACCCTCCGCGCCGACAGGTCGAGAAGCAGGACATCAACCTGCGTGAAGTCCTCGGCGGCGGCACGCTGCACACGGCCCGCGCTGGCCGACTCTGGAAGAAACTCGGGCTCATCGACTCAGCCGCACGCCCCACCGAACGCGGCCACGTCGCGTCGCTCTTCCAGCACGGCGAAGGCTTGGCCGTCGCGGCCGCGCTCGAGGACCTAGCCTATGACGCCCACGCCATTGCTTGGGACCTTGCCGAACTCCGCGCCGGCGAGCGTGTGGCCTCGGCGGGACGTAACTCCAGCCGCCTCGGCGCCTGCTGCCGACTGGCCTACAAATCTCTGACCGCCGAGGGCTACCTGCGCGAAGGCCTGCCCGCCGGCTTCGGCGAAGGCTGCGCCGAAGCGCTCAAGGGCTTCGCCCTCCACGGCAAGATCCCGCCCGTCGGCGCCGATGGCCACGGGCCGGGCCAAGGCGACCTCGAGCGGGCCGTCCTGGAATGGCGCAGCACGCTGCAACTCATCGCCCACGGTCCCTCCCACCCTTCAGCTCGCTGGCAGGAACTACGTGCAGCGGCCCAAGAGGTACTCGGACGCATCATCGGGAAGCCGGCTTCGCGCCGCTGAGGCTTACTTGCCCGTAATCGCTTTAGCCGCCGCCTTGGCCATCTCACCCGCACCCGCGGTGTTCGGGTGGACGCGATCCGGCAGCAACTCGGGGGACTTCTCGAGCGCCGCGTGCATGTCGATCACGCCGCAGCCGAGTTCCTTCGCGAGCGTATCCACGCGCGGGATCTCCTTCTGGATATTCTCCTCGTTGATGCCGTAGTTGCCCTTACCGGGGACCGGCACCGGACGACAGACAAACACCTTCGGCTTCGACTTGAGGGACTGGAAGGATTTCACCAACTCGCGGTAATCGGCGTCGAACTCCGCCTCGAACTTCCAGTTCTGCGGCTTGGTGTCATTGGTGCCGAGCATGATGACCACGATCGCCGGCTCCATCGCGAGGGCGTCCTGATATTTCTTTTCCTTCCAGTAAGGGAAGTCGCCCTTCTTCAGGAGCGTTCGTCCGCTGACGCCGAAGTTGCCGACCTGATAGCCGTCGCCGAGCAAGCCCTGCAACTGGGACGGATAGGACTGGCCCGACTTCGCGCCCGCACCCTGGGTGATACTGTCACCGACGCAGGCGACTTTGATGGTTTCGGCAGCGCGGGCAGTCATGAGGGAAAACAGGGCGAGGAGGAGGATTCGCATGGGGTCCGCCTAATCAAACCCACTGGAAGGCCTTTCCAAGGCCTAAGTCTCGGCTTTTGCCCTTCCCTGCGGGGCTGGCGGACGCTATCTTGTCCGGACAGTCATACATGTGCGTTCGCGCGGAGTAATCCGTGAGGAAAGTCCGGACACCATAGGGCAGGATTCCCGCCGCAAGTCGGGGCACGTCGCAAGGCGTGACGGAAAGTGCCACAGAGAAGATACCGCCTCCTCCGCAAGGAACGAGGTAAGGGTGAAAAGGTGGGGTAAGAGCCCACCGCTCGAAGGGTAACCGACGAGGCAAGGTAAACCCAATCCGGTGCAAGACGAACAGGGACCGTCCGAGGTAGCCCACCAAGGTCCCGGGTTGTCGCACCGCCGCAAGGCGGGTCCGCAAGGTCAGAGAAATGAACGCGCAGGGGATCGGCGAGAGCCGCCCAAGGACAGAATCCGGCTTATAGTGTATGACTCAAAAGACGGAGGGCCGAACGGAAACGTTCGGCCCTCCCCCTTTACGGACGCTTAATCTTGATAAGGCATCCGCGGGACGGCAACGATACCTCCAATGGAGGCTCCCTCGGCATCGTCCGTCCGGCTGAAGGACCAGCTTCGCTCCGGGGCCAAAATCGCCATCCTCGCTCCGCACCCTGACGACGAGTCGCTCGGGACAGGCGGGCTGATCCAAAAGGCCCTGGCCGCGGGGGCCGAGGTCCGGGTCATCTTCGTGACCGACGGCGATAACAACCCGTGGCCCCAGCGCTTCGTCGAACGACGCTGGTTCATCGACGCCCCTGAGCGCGCCCGCTGGGGCGCCCGTCGCCGTGCCGAGGGTCAGCACGCCCTCCAGTTGCTGGGCTGCGGCAAGGTCCGCTCCGAATCCTTGGGCCTACCCGACGCCGGCATCCTCGCTCTCTGGGAAGAAGACCTAGCCGGCCCACGCCCGGCCTTCGAAAAGCTCCTCCGCGAGTGGCAACCCACGCTCGTCGTCGTCCCGTCCGAGATCGACCGCCACCCGGACCATCAGGCGACCCACTACTACGGACTCGATGCCGTCCGCACGACCGGCGTGCATTGCCTGATCTACTCCTACCTGATCCATCGGCCCTGGTCCCAGAAGGTGATGCGCCGACACTTGGCCTCCGATCAGCTTGAGCTGACCGCGACGGAACAGCTCCTCAAACTCGACGCCATCCGCTGCCACCACACCCAGATGGCCCTCAGCGGCGGACGCTTCTCCCAATTCGCCAGCCGCGAAGAACGCTACACTCTCGTCCAGATCACCTGACATGACCGATTCCCCCTCCCCTGCGCCGTCCGGCCCCGGCTTTCTGCATTCCACCCGCTTCCAAGCCATCGTCCTGACGGCCTTGGTGCTCTTCCTCTTCTGGTGGCGCCTCGGCAGCCTCGGCCTCATCGACCCTGATGAACCGTTCTACGCGCTGACCAGCCGCGAGATGGTGCAGAGCGGCGATTGGATCACGCCGCGGGTCTTCGGTGAGCCACAGTTCGAGAAGCCGATCCTGTTCTACTGGGAGACCTGCCTCGCGCAGATTCTCTTCGGCGATAACGAATTCGGGGCCCGCGTGCCAGGCGCGCTCGCCGCCAGCCTCGTCGTGTTCCTGACCTGGGGCATCGGTCGCAGGTTCTTCTCGCCGCTCGCCGGCTTCCTTGGGGCCATCGTGGTCGGCACCGGCGCATTATTCGTGGTGATGTCGCGGCTGATGCTGACGGACCTTTCGCACACGCTCTTCATCTCGGGGAGCATGTACTGCCTCTGGCGGGCCTTCCACGATGAGCCCAAGAGGCTTCGCTGGCTGCTGGCGCTGACGGTCTGCTCGGCGCTCTCAATGCTGACCAAAGGCCCGCAAGGCCTGCTCTTCGTCGCGATGGCCGGCCTCGCCTACGGCTGGCTGAGCGGACTGAAGTCGCCCTGGACGTGGCGCACCCTCGCGATCTGCGTGCCGCTCTGGCTCCTCATCGCCGCTCCGTGGTACCTGGCGATGTTCGTGCTCCACCAGTCCGGGCCGACCTCGCCCGCGACCGGCTGGGGTTACTATTGGGATTCGTTCTTCGTGCACGAGAACTGGGACCGCTTCTTCCACTCCGAGCATAACGGCAACAATCACTGGTATTACTACCTCGAGATGCTCATCGGCGGCGCCATCCCGTGGATACCGCTGGTCGTCGCCTCGCTGTGGGAAACCGCGGCCAACTTCCGCCAGCGCTTCCGCACGCAACCCGGGCTCACGATGGTCATCTGCTGGCTGATCCCGTCGTACCTCTTCATGACGGTGGCGGCGAGCAAACTGCCGAGCTACATCTTCTTCCTCACGGTCCCGGTCGGCCTATTGGCCGGCGTCACCCTGGAGCGCTGGATCACGCAGGGCTTCGGCCGCTTCGAACGCTGGGCCGTCGGCCTGTTCACCCTGCTCCAAGGCGCCGTGCTGATCTGGTACCTGCCGACGTTCCACCCGAACTCCCTGCCGTTCCTGCCTCAGCTGATCGCCCTAGGCATCCCACTGACCGTCGCCGGGGTCTTCGCCCTGTCCAGGCGCGCGTTCCTCTGGGCGGCCGTCTCGACGACCTTCAACGTCGTGCTGGTCTTCACCGCCTTCCTCTGGATCGAGGCACGTCTCGAAGGCACCGTGGGAAGTCGCGAGATCTGTAAGTTGGCGGCGAAAGCGCGCAAGCCCGGCGAGAAACTCGTGACCTGCAGCTTCCTCGGCCGCGCCGCCAAGTACTACCTAGGCGAGCAACCCGTCGCCATCTTCGTCCCCGACCCGAAACTCCGCGCCGATTACGGCAAAGGTAATTTCCGGCCCTACTACCCGTTCTACTCCTACCATCCGCTGCCGCAGCTCACGATCGAGAAGCAGCTCGGCGAATTCGCCGACGCGCACGGCTCACTCCTGTGCATCGGGGAGAAACGCGACTTCCGTCAGTTGAACACCGAGGAGACCTCCTCAGTCAAAGGACGATGCGAACTGCTCGGCGAAACGGGCGACACCCCCGGCCGCGCGGTCTTCCGCATCACCTCGGCCCAGGGACGCGGCGGGAAATCAGAGCCTAAGCAATAAGCGTAGGAAGCGCTGGGTATCCACCCACGGGCGGATCTTGCTCTGCTCGTCGCCGTAAGTCGTCGGCACAGGCACGCTGACGATGCGTCCGCCGGCCCGGGCCGTCAGGATAAGCACCTCCGATTCATACTCGAAGTGGTCGGCCTTCGCCGAATAGAGCACGGGGTTATCAAGCCTCACCAGACGATAACCGCATTGCGAATCAGGCACCGGCGTCCGGCAGATGCGACTGATCAGCCAGGACATCAGGCGATTGGTGTGGCGACGCACGAAAGGCATCCCGCGGACATCCTGGAAACGATTGCCGAGCACGAGCACGACACCGGAAGCGGTCGCGGCCGCGGCCGCGATGAACGCCGGGATGCGCTCCGGGTCATGCTGACCATCGGCATCCATGGCGATGGCATGGGTGAAACCTTGGGAGCGGAGATGCCCGAACCCCGTCTTGAGCGCGGCACCCTTACCGCGATTGGAGTCGTGCCGGACGACCTCGGCGCCGGCGGCGGCGGCCAGGGCCGACGTGTCATCAGGCGAGAAATCATCCACCACCAAGACCTTGTCGACATGCTTGAGACAGCCGGTGACGACCGCGGCCACCCGCGCACCTTCCCGATAGGCGGGCAAAATCACCGCCACCCTGACTCCCGCGGCGTTATCCACGCTGCGCGATCGGCGAATACGTGCGCTCGGTGTTGCCGACGTAGATCTGTCGCGGGCGATGGATCTTCTGCTTCGGGGTCTCGGCGATTTCCTTCCAGTGCGAGATCCAGCCGGGCATGCGGCCGATGGCGAAGATGACGGTGAACATCTCGGTCGGGATGCCGATGGCCTTCAGGATGATGCCCGAGTAGAAGTCGACGTTCGGGTAGAGGTTGCGCTGCTTGAAGTACGGGTCGTTGAGCGCGGCTTCCTCGAGGCGCATGGCGATGGCTAGGAGCGGGTCGTTGATGCCGAGGACCTTGAGGACCTTGTCGCACTGGGCCTTGATGATCTTGGCGCGCGGGTCGTAGTTCTTGTACACGCGATGGCCGAAGCCCATCAGGCGGACGCTCTTGGTCTTATCCTTGGCGTCCGCGATGAAGCGCGATCCGTCGTCGCCGGAAGCGTGGATCTCCTCGAGCATCTCGATGACGGCCTGATTGGCGCCGCCATGCAGCGGGCCCCAGAGGGCGCAGACGCCGGCGGAGACGGACGGGAAGAGGTTGGCGCCACCCGAGGCGACCATGCGGACGGTGGACGTCGAGCAGTTCTGCTCGTGGTCGGCGTGCAGGAGGAGGATCAGGTCGAGCGCGCGGGCGATCTCCGGGTGGACGGCGTAATCGGCGTTGGGCTGCGAAAATAGCAGGTGCAGGAAGTTGGAGCAGTAATCGAGACCCGGCTTCGGGTACACGGGCGGCTCGCCTTCCTTGGAGCGGTGGGCGAGCGCGGCGAGCGTGCGGACCTTGGAGATCAGGACGGCGGCGGTCTCGTCGAACTTGGCCAAGTCATGCGTACGCTCGTTGGTGCCGAGTTCAGGGTAATAGCAACCGAGGGTGTTCAGCGTGGCGGAGAGCACGGCCATCGGGTGGGCGTTACCGGGGAAGCCGCTGAGCGCGATGCGCAGGCCTTCGTGGATCTGGGAGTTGTCGAGGATACGGGCCTTGAAGGCGGTCAGCTGGGCGGTCGTGGGCAGTTCGCCGTAGACGAGCAGATAGGCCGTCTCGATGAAGTTGGACTTCTCGGCGAGCTCTTCGATGCCGTAACCACGGTAGCGGAGGATGCCCTTCTCACCGTCGATGAAGGTAACCTTGGACTCGCAGGCGCCGGTGTTGGCGTAGCCGTCGTCAAAGGTGATGTAGCCGGTCTCGTCGCGCAGCTTGCGGACGTCGACCCCGCGTTCGCCTTCGGTGCCGACGACGATGGGGAGGACGATGTCTTTACCGTCCAGGTTGAGAGTGGCGTTTTGAGTGCTCATGGCGGGGGTATTGCCGCCAGAGTCGAAAACACGCCTCAGCGGGCGGACAAAGTCAGGAAATTGCGGTAGAGTTGCAAGCCTTTGACCTGACTTTTCTCCGGGTGGAACTGGGTCGCAAAGACCCGGCCCCGACGGACGCCGCTCACAAACCGGCCAGCATAGTCGGTCTCACACCAGACTAGGGAGGGGTCGGTCTCGACGACGCGGTAACTATGCACGAAATAGAACGGCTCCCCTTCGGCCCGCAGGCCTTCGGTCAAGGGGGCACCGGGCTTGAAGATGGCCTCATTCCAGCCCATGTGAGGGATGCGCAGGCCAGGCTGGGAGGGGAAACGGCGGACGACCCCGGGGAAGATGGCCAGACCGGGGCGGTCGGCCTCCTCGGAGCGCTCAAACAGGACCTGCAGGCCCATGCAGACGCCGAGGAAAGGACGGTCGGCGGCGATCCACTGCTTCAGGAAAGATTCGAAATCGGTCCGGCGGATACAGTCCATGCAGTCGGCCATGGCCCCCTGCCCCGGAAACACCACCAGCTCAGCCTTCTCGGCCTCGGCCGGCGTGGCGGCCAAAAAGGCATCGGCACCCGCGGCCACCATGGCACGGCTGACGCTACGAAGGTTGCCCATCCCGTAATCGATGACGGCCACCCGCGGGCGACGCACTGACCCAGAGGCTTCCACGGTCAGGCCAGCGTGCCCTTGGTGCTCGGCACGCGACCACCCTGACGCGGATCGACTTCCAACGCCTCACGCAAGGCGCGGGCGAAAGCCTTGAAGAGCGCTTCGGCGATGTGGTGCGGCTCATCGCCGTACTCGAGCTTCAGGTGCAGGTTACAACCGAGCGAATTGGCGAGGCCTTGGAAAAACTCGCGGACGAGCGCGATATTGAAGTCCTTGACCATGTAGTTGGTGATTTCGACCTGGTAGACCATCATCGGACGGTTGCTGAGGTCGACGACGCAGCGGGCCAAGGTCTCATCCATCGGCAAGATGAAGAAACCATAACGGCGGATGCCGGCCTTGTCGCCAAGCGCTTCCTTGATCGCCTGGCCGAGCACGATGCCCACGTCCTCCACGGTGTGGTGGTAGTCGACGTCGGTGTCTCCGGTGGCCTTGACCTTGAGGTCGACCAAGGAGTGACGGGAGAACAGCGTCAGCATGTGGTCGAAGAAGGGCACCCCGGTGGCGATTTCCGACGACCCGGTACCGTCCAAATTCACCTCGAGGGCGATTTTGGTCTCGGCGGTGTCCCGTCGGATACTGGCTTTGCGAACGACTGCGCTCATACCCCCAGAAATCCCCGCGGGAGGCGGGATTGTCAACCTCACCCTTCCATCCAAGCCGCCACGGCCTGCAGGAACACGTCGGTTTCCTGCTCCGTGCCCACGGAGATGCGCAAAGACTTCTCGGTGAGGCGATGGTGCGGGAAACGGCGGACGAGGATCTTGCGGGCGCGCAGGAACTCGAAGCAATGCGCGGAAGTCTCGACGGAAGCGGCGCGTGTCGACGACACGGGGGCGGCGAGCACGAAGTTCCCGGCAGCGGGATTCACCTGCCAACCGAGTTTGCGGAGCGCGGCGGCCAGACGTTCGCGCGTGGCGCGCACTTGGGCGACGGTGACGTCCAACCACTCCCGATCGTCGAGCGCCGCGGCGGCCGCGACCTGCGCGAGGCGGTCGACGTTATAACTGTCGCGGACACGATGCAGGACTTCAGCCACACCGGCCGGACAGAGCGCGTAGCCGACACGAAGTCCGGCGAGGGCATGAGCCTTGGACAGGGTGCGCGTGACGATGACGTTGGGCAGCTCGCGGGCGAGCGCGACGCAATCGGCATCGGCGAAGGAAGCGTAGGCCTCGTCAACGACCAGCAGGCCGGGAAAAGCCTTGGCGACGGCGCGGACGACATCCGGCGTGAAGGCGACGCCGAGCGGGGCGTTCGGGTTCGTCAGGAAGAAGACCGTGGCGCCACACTGCGCGATGGCGTCGACATCCACGCTGAGCTGCTCGGTGACCTCGACCTTGACGACCTCAGCGGCCTGGGCGGCGGCCAGCACGGGATAAAGAGAGTAGCTCGGATTGAGCATGCCAATCGGACGACCCGGACCAGCGTAGGCACGGATGATGAGATTCAAGATATCATCCGAACCATTACCGGCGACGACGCGGGCGGCGGCGAAACCGTGGAACCGGGCGACGGCCTCGCGCAAGGGCGCGGAATCGGGCGAGGGGTAAAGACGAAGGGCCGCGCCATCATTCAGCAAGGCGACCCGAATCGCTTCCAGGGAACGCAGACTGGGCGGATAAGGGTTCTCGTTGGTATTGAGTTTCACCCATCCCCCGCCCTGCGGCTGTTCTCCAGGGACATAAGGCGACATGGCCGCGACATGCGGGTTCGCGGCGGGAATCTTGGCGGACATCAGCGTAACTTGAGTTTGGCGGAGGCGAAATCCTGGAGCAGCGCGCGGGTTTGGGCGGCGTCGGCGCAGGCGACGACCTTGGCGGCGAGGTCGCGGAGCTCGGATGCGGCGGAATGGCGGAGCACGAAGCGGACCTCAGGTAAAGCGGCTGGGCTCATGCTCAGTTCATGCACACCGAGGCCGATGAGCAAAGGCGCCCACAGCGGATCGCCGCCCAACTCGCCGCAGACGGCGGCGGGGATCCCCCGCTGGCGGGCGGCCCCGAAGATGGCGATCAGCGTGCGGACGACGGCCGGGTGACACGGATCATAGAGCGACGCGACGCGCTGGTTACCTCGATCGACGGCCAGCAGGTATTGCACGAGGTCATTGGTGCCGACGCTGAAGAAATCGGCCTCGACGGCCAGCTCGTCGGCCACCGCGGCGGCGGACGGGATCTCGATCATCGCGCCAAGCTGGATCGGCGCGGCGGCGCGGACGCCTTCGCGAGCGAGCTCGGCCTCGACATCGCGGAAGATCTCCTTCGCGCGACGCAGTTCCTCGACGCCCGAGATCATCGGGAACATCACCTGCACCGGGCCATGCGTCGCCGCGCGGATAAGGGCGCGGAGCTGCGGCCGGAAGACATCGGGACGCTCCAGGCAGAGGCGTACCGCGCGGTAGCCCATGAAAGGATTGGCTTCGTCGGCGAGGTCGCCGAGACGCTTGTCACCGCCGAGGTCGAGCGTGCGGAAGGTCACCGGGCGCCCCTTGGCGGCCTGCACGACTTCGGCATATTCTTCATATTGGACCTCTTCGTCGGGCCAGCCGTCGAGGCGGAGGTAAAGGTTCTCGGTACGATAGAGGCCGACGCCACGGGCGCAATAGGCCAAGGCATCTTCCATCTCGGCGGGGTCGCCGATGTTGGCCTGCAGGCTGAAAGCGGCGCCATCCGTCGTGAGTTCGGGTAAGGCGACCTCGGAGAGCACGCGGTCGCGGCGGGTCCGGATAGCCTGCTCCTTATCGCGATACCCTTCGATGGTCTCAGCCGTCGGATTGAGGATGATGAGTCCGGATTCGCCGTCGACGAGGATGACGTCGCCTTCCTGCACGGCTTCCATCAGTCCCTTCACGCCGACGACCGCAGGGACGTCGAGCGAGCGGGCCATGATCGCGGAATGACTGGTGCGGCCGCCCTCTTCGGTCACGAAGGCAAGGACGCCGCCGTCATGAAGGCCGGCGGTGTCGGAAGGGGTGAGATCGCGGGCGGCCACGACGTGCGCCTGCGCAGCCTGGCCCACGCGTTCGGGTTGGGTGCCGAGGAGCTGATCAAGCACCCGGCCCGTCACGTCGCGGATATCCGACGCCCGCTCGCGCAGGAAGTCGTCGTCCATCTTCTCGAAGATCTCGATGTAGCGCTGGGCGACCTCCTGAAAGCAGAACTCGACGTTGAAGCCGCTGCGGCGGACCTCCTTGCTCACGTCATCGATCAGGGCGACATCCTCGAGGACGAGCAGGTGCGCGTCGAAGATCGAGGCTTCGGATTCGTTGAGTTTACGGGCGACGTCGTCGCGCAGCTGCGAAATTTGCTCGCGCGTGGCGGCCAAGGCGGCTTCGAGACGACGGAGCTCACCTTCGGAATCGGCGACCTTTTCGCACGAGACGATGGTCATGCCCCGCATCAGCGGGTAGGCGGGACCACGGGCCACTCCAGGAGCGGCGGCGATGCCCTTGAGGCGTACCTCGGGCCTATGGTTTCCAGCCTTCATCCGTGCGTCAATTGACCGTCACGGAACTAAGGAAGCAAGGCAGGATTAACCTCAGACCTCGAGGGTCGTCGGCTCGTCGGTGGGCATGACCATATCCGGAATCACGAAGTTGGGCATCGTGATGTCAGGAACCTCGATAGTCGGCGGGAGATCGAAGTCCTGCACTGAGTCGGTCAATAGGCGTAAAGGCAGCTCGGCCCCACCGAGGACCTGCTCTTCGGCCGCCGGAGCGTCGACGTAGGAAAGGAGACCGGAGTATTCCGCCGGAATGGTGACCTGAAGTTCGACTAGGACCAGGGCAAGCAGGCAGAGGTGAGCGAAGGAGCGGCCCATGCGCTGACCGAAGGCGTGCAGCCAGGTCATCACGCCGGCAAGGGAACGTTCTTCGCGACGGCTGAGGAAGCTGAGCTGAGCCTTATGCAGGCGCACGCGGGACTGGAAGCGTGCGCGGAGCTCAGGAGACTGGCCGAGGGCGGCACGCAGACGGGCGACCTGAGACTCCGAGGCGTTGCCCTCGAGGAAAGCGGCGACCAAGGATTCGAACTCGGAGGTGCTCATCCGCGGAACTCCTCTCCCATGAGGTCACGCAGGGCTTCGCGGGCGCGGTTGATGCGGCTCTTCACGGTACCGATGGAGAGGCCGAGGTCTTCGGCGATCTCTTCATAGGACATGTTGCGGACGTTGCGCATCGTAAGAATACGAGCGTGCTCCGGCTTCAATTGTTCCATGCATTCGGCAACTTTGTTGACGAATTCGTTATGTTGGGCCTCGTGACCGGGACCCTGGGCGCCATCCGAAAGGATATCATGCAGGGTCGCTCCAGGATCATCCCCGAGGTCCGCATCAAGGGACATGGACTGGTCGCGCTTCCGACGGCGCCAATACCAGTAACGGTTACGGGCCAGGTTGGTGCCGATCTGATGAATCCAGGTCGAGAAAGTCGCCGTACCACGGAAAGAAGCCAGGACACGGTGGGCCCGGATGAAGGTATCCTGGGTGATCTCCTCGGCGTCCTGACGATTACGAAGCAAGGAGAAGACCTTGGCGAAGATACGGCCCTGATATTTCAGGACTAGTTCATTATAAGCCGAAAGATCCCCTTGGCGGGCACGGTCCAAGGCGGACTGGTCGGCTTCGGTCTCCATTAAGGCAAGATTAAGGGGGTAAGGGAAAACAGGTCAAGGGGTGACCTATAATCGTGCTTTCATATCTTTACAGTCCAACCTCGCTAATCAACCTATTTCAGACCCCACCTCGGAGCCGATGTTCACTTCCAGCAAGAAAAACCCCACCCTCTCCTGGGTCGACTGCCTCAGCGGAGCCCGGGGTGTCATCGATAGCCTCCCCTCCGCCCTGCCCGGCGACAGCGTGAACCCATCGCTTTCGTTGGTGAAAAACGGCGAGACCCTCGCCCTTGAACCCTCCGGACAGGGTTCAGCCTTGGTCAACGGCGCCCCGCTTCGTCAACGCCTCGATATTTCCGAGGCTACGACCATCCAGCTGCCTTCCGCTCTCCTTGTCGCCGCCCCCGCCGACCAGCAGAACTTCACCTTCATCCGGACGGACCTCTGGGTCCTCTTCGACGCCCAGACTGGCGACCAGCTTGGCGAATTCCCTCCGCAGCGTCTCCTCGACGTCGCCCAGGAACTCGGACGCGCGACCGACACCCTCGCCTGCACGCCGCAGGGACTCGAGGTCGGCTTCAGCCTTTCCCAGATCGCGCCGTTACTTTCTCCTCCAGAAGAAGCCGTCGTCCGCCCGAACGGCAAGGTGCTGCTTGCGGCCGAACAGAACCGTGGCGCCCATCTCTGCCCGGTATGCTGGACGCGCTTCGACTCTGGTGATGCGCTTAGCATCGCGGTGCACGAAGACCTGCGCGGCGACCCGATCCTCGGCTCCGACGTGCGCCTCCGCTTCCAGCCAACGCGCTTCAACGACCAAGGCCTCGCCCTCGATCCGATGGGCTTGGCGTGCACCGACATCGCCTGCCCGCATTGCCGACGCCAGCTGCCTCCCGGCTACCTCGACCGTCCGCACCGCATCATCTCGCTCATCGGCGCGCCCAGCGCCGGTAAGTCCTACTACCTCGCGGTGCTCACACGCACATTGCAGGACCGACTGCCCGAGGACTTCAACCTCGCCTTCAAGGACGGTGACCCCAGCGGCAACATGCTGCTCAACCAGATGCGCAACACGCTCTTCTCCGCGGCCACGCCGGAAGACGCGCTGCTCGGCAAGACGGCCCTCGAAGGCGCGACCTACGAGAAGCTCCCCCGCCTCGGCCGCATGGTCTCCTTACCCCGCCCATTCATCTACTCGATCAGCCGCCCGGGCCAGCAACGCAACGAGACTTCAGTCATCCTTTACGACAACGCCGGCGAACACTTTGAACCAGGCATCGATATCCATGACTCACCTGGCGCGATGCACGTCGCGACTTCGAGCGGCCTGATCTTCCTCTTCGACCCCACCGCCAACGCGCGCTTCAAAGCCAAGCTCGTTGGCGTCGAAGACCCTCAGTTCACGCTCAAGGGACGGATCGACCAACAGGACAGCATCCTTGCCGAGATGGAGACACGCATGAAGCGCGTCCTCGGACTTGCGCAGGACGAACGCATCAAGACGCCGCTCGCCTTTGTCGTCGGAAAGTCCGACACCTGGGAAAAGCTCCTGAGCTCGCCGCTCGAACCCGTGGTCAGATCCGGTGCCCTCGACCTCGCCGCCGTCGCGCGTAATTCCGCCCGCGTCCGCGAGGTCCTCGTCCTACTCTGCCCCGGACTCGTCGCCTCGGCGGAATCGCTCGCCGAGCAGATCAGCTACTTCGCCGCCACCTCGTTCGGCCACACGCCGGTGATGATCCAAGCCGGCCTAAATAAAGGACGCATCGCCCCCGACCCGCAGCGCCTCGCGCCCGCGCACGTCGAAGAACCCCTTTATTGGCTGATGCACCTCGCCTCCCCCGCGATGTTCCCCTCGTCCGAAAACACCGCCCGCTGATGCCCCTCCAACTTATCTTCACGTCGGCGCCGCAGGGACTCACACCCGGCCGCAGCGGCTATTGCACCGTCGCCCGCCACCGGGCCGTTCCCGACCGACTCGCGCAGCTGCTCGAGTCCGTCGGCACTCCGCATGAGCGCCCCGAAGGCGAGACGTTCACGTTCCGTTTGCTCGAAGCCGGCGGCAAGAACTGGTGCGTGCTCTCCCGCTTCGTCGCGCGCGGACTCGACTATACCCAGCGCGACAACCGCCTGGCCCATCACCTGATCTTCTCGCTCGAGGAAGCCGCCGTGCTGCCTCCGCCGGCTGCTATCGCCGGGCGCTGGAAAGGCTGGCGCAACGAATGGTCCGGCGCCCCGACCTGGCTCGAAGGCGAAGACCGCCCCCTCCAGTTGGAAACCCAGACCCCGCTGACCCCCGCCGTGACGTGGCGTGAAGAAACCGGCACGGGCGCCAAGGCGGCCTGGCTGATCAACGCCTCGGGCCCCGCCGCCGTCGGCCTCCTCAACCCGCCAGAAACCCTGCGCCTCCTCCGCCTGCTGGCCGAAGCCTCCGCGCTCCTCGGTAAATCCTCCTGGGTCGCGACCTTCACCACTGACGCCACGACCACGGGCAGCGACGGTTTCCTTTGGGCGGTCAATTCGACCTCCTCTCCTGCGACGATCGACTTCACCACGGCGAAGTCCCTCCCCGCGCCTTCAGGCGACATCGCCCGTCAGGCCGCCGCCGGACTGACTTCACCGAAGGTCGCCGCCGGGCAGCCGCAACGCCGCACCATCGCTTCGCCCTCCGCCTCAACCGGCAACAATACGACCGCCTGGATCATCGGCGGGGTCATCATCTTCGCGGCTGGCGCCGCCGCCATGTTCATGCTGAACAAACGCCCAGAAGCCGCGCCCGTTCGCATCGTCGTCGAAGTCAGGCCGCCGCCTGCCGCCCCCGATAAGACCGACGAGATCCTGAAGGCGAACCGCGCCCTCACGGAGATCCGGGGCCTGATGGATGCCGATGACTTCATGGGCGCCGCGAAACTTTGGGCCGAAACAAGCGCCCTTTCACCGAGCTTCGTTCGTAACTACCGCGAGCAGATCCTGCCGCGCATCCTCGGCAACTTCTCGACCAGCGTGACGAAGGACCTTCTGACGCGATTGGACCGTCCGGGCGTCCTCAATGACTCGAAGTCCATCCAACAGTCGGTCGTCGAAGCCAAGGAAGCCCTTCGTCTTGGAGCCGAGATCAAGGTGCCGCAGGATGAAGCCTGGAAGCGCCTACAGGCCTGCCTCGTGCGCGCGCAGTCCCTGACGGACATCGAAGTACGCCCGACGATGGTCATTCCGGGCGAATGGCGGACCGGCGAATCCGGCCCGAACTCTCCGTCGCAGGCCGACTTCCCCCTCTCCCGTTCCGCCGCCGACGCGGTGGCGAAATTCGTCGAGAGCTCTGGCGCAACGCAGCGAGAGTCCGTGCAGATCCGTATCCGCCTACTCCCCTTCACCTCCGCCCACCTCCGCGACGATCAGACGAAATACCTGAACGGAGAAATTCGTCGAACCCCCCAGGCCACGTGGATCGAATCGACCCCCGAACCTGGCAAGCTTCCGGCAATCGGCATCGGACTGAGCAACCGGCGCAACGAGGCCTCGCTCAACTTCCCCACCGGCGAAGGCGCCCGGATCGGCGCCAATCGGCTGATCGAAGTGATGCTTCCCAACGGCAACCGACAGTGCTTCGCACTCATCGGCGACCTCAAGGCGCTGCAACCGCTGAACCTTGGCCCCGATGCCTTGCTCCTCGACGCTGATACCGGCGTCATCCGTCCCGCGGCCTGGGCCGAAAGCGCGGTCAACGCCTTCATCTGGACCAACGGCTCAATCGGACTTTATCCGGACGGCCACGAGTTCCCCGACCGCGACCTTCCTTCCATCCGCGCCACCCGTTCGGTGCTCGATACCGACATCATCCGACTTGAGAGCAAGCAAGGCCCCGGCACGCCTCCCTACGAGATCGTCGCCAGCCGTCGGAAGCTCTTTAAGGAAGGCAAGTTTATGCAGGCCGGCGCCCCATGGTCGATTCAGGCCATCGACGCCAACGGCACCGCTGGACCCCGCCTCCTCGAGTTCCGCTGATCCATGCAGGTCGAACGACTCATCGCCCGCATCCGCGGCCAGCTCGAGCTCGGAACCCCCGACCTAGAGGCGCGCTCCCTCGCCGGCGAATACTCCGCCCTCTGCCAACGCGCCCGTGAACGCCTCGAACAGTGCGCGACGCTCGTGCGCAGCGGCAATGAACACGCCGCGTTCCAAGCCGCCGAATCCGACCCCGACCTGCTCGGCCTCTGCGCCCTGCTGAGTTTCGCGGAGTCCGATCGCTGGCACGCCCTCTGCCGCGAGCGCGGCCTGCCCGCCGGTTTCCCGCTCGACGGCCAGCACGTCCTCGCCGTCGAAGGCCTCTATGGCCGCGAGATCGGCGAAAGCCACCCGCTCTACCGCGATTACCGCGACGCCATCCGCCGTCGCGAGGAAGACCGCGCCCTTTCAGTGCTGCGCTCGATTGTCCGCATCAACCCGGACGATCCTAACGCCCGCTCCGAACTCGCCCGCCTTTCCGCCAAGTTCCTCCGCGAATCGCTCGGCAAGGTCGCGACTTTCTTCGAGCAAGGCCGCGAAGAGGAAGCCGTCGAACTGATGAACCGCATGGAACGCTTCGGCGCGAACGAACTCGCCGACGAACCGCGCTGGGACGACGCCCTCGCGCGCCGCGTGGCCTGGCTCCGCTCCAAGGCCGCCCAACAGGTCGCCACGCTCGTCGCCGAGGCTGCCGGTGCGCGTGCCGGTGGACACTGGGAAGCCTGCGCCGCCTCGCTAGGACGCGTCCGCTCGCTCGAACGCGACCATCAGCTCACGCTGGCGGCCGAACTTACCGCCGAGGTCGTCGAACTCGAGGCCTGGGCCGGCGAACTGGCCGCCATCGACGAAGCTGAAGCCACCCTGCGCGCCACGATCGAAGGCCTGAACGAAGAATGGGCGCTCCTCCAACTGGAAGCCGCCCGCGGTTCCTCCCCCGCCATCCTCATCGTGCGCCTGAGCTCCTGGCTCGAGCGCGCGACCCCGCAGGCCGAACGTCTGCCGGAAGGCATCCTGCGCGACGCACGTGCCTTACGCCAGAATACCCGCGCTCGACTGAACCGACGCTACATGCTCCTGACGACCTCCTGGGTCGGCGGCGTCCTGCTGCTGATCGCCGGCGTAGTGTACTGGAATATCCTCAAGACTCAGGAAGAAGAGTCCCGCGACCGCTTCTCCGAAGCCTCCCGCCTGATCGAACTCTACGATCATCCCGCCGCGGCCGTCGCGCTGGATGAGTTTGAACGCGGCGGCCTCTCCGCCGCCGACCAAGCCGCCCGTAAGGCGCAGACGATTCCGCTCCGCCAGCGTCTGGCCACGCAGAACGCCGATGAGCAACGCCTCCGCCTGGAAGCGCTAGCCCTCGCCGACCGCCGCCATCAAAGTCTCACCTTGAGCAACGTCGCCGAGACCGAAAGTCGGGCCAATAAGTACCTTCAGGAGTTCAACCAGGTCGGTGGCTCACTTCAGGCCAAACTCAAGGCCATCCTCCCGGAACCGGAAGGCCTGCTCTCCGCCTGTCGTCAGATGCTGGACCGTACGCGCAACGACGTCGCCACCCAGATTGCAGTACTTAATAAAGCCATGGGCGACGACAACGCCACCGACCTCACCAAGGCGGCCGAAGCCCTGGAACGCCTCCGGCTACTCCTCAAGACCTTGACCGATGCCAAGGACAAGGATCTCGACTCCGCCCTGGCCGCCGCCGATCGCGCCGAACTGCGCCTCTCTGGCGAACGGAAGACGATCGCCGCGCTCAAGGGCCTCAGCAAGGCCGCTGACCTTGCAAGTTATCTCGCCGCCCTGTCGGACACCGCCGCCAACAACGCGGGAGAGAAGTCCGATCTGAGCGCCCGTGCCTCCTTCGTCTTCACCCGCGCACCCACCCTACAAGCCCTACCCCGTTCGGCGCTCGCCCCACGCGTCGGCGCGATGTGGGACGCCGCCGGAGCCGCCGATGCCTCCGGTATCTTTAATCCCGCCACGCTGACCGACGTCGAACAACGCGGACTACGCGCCCTCTCGGACACCTCCCTGGCGGATTCACTTCGCCGCTACACCCTCAACCTTTACTCCATCCGCGGGATCACCTCAGGCCGGACGGTCTACGTGATTGGCGATATCACCGAGTCGAAACGTAACATCACCGACGGCGTCGAGCTGAGCCAGAAGGCGAAGGAACTCACCCGCGAAGGCGCCACGATCGAGACCACCTGGAGCCGACGCGAATTCAACAACGGTGTACGCGCGGGCGAGGAGCTCGCCACCCCGACCACGATCAGCGAACTGGATTTCATCCGCCAGGTCAGCCGCTTCCAGGACGCCAAGACGGGGAAGCTGCTCGAGCCGCTCATCCGCACGATGGACCGCGTCCGTCGCAGCGACTCCCGCTACCCGGAGCTCCGCGCCTACCAACTCCAGGAACTCTACAAACTCGCGACCTCGCGACCAGACGCCTGGGGCATCCTCTTCTCTCCTTCCGCCCAGCGCGACGCCGACCAACTGCGTCGCATCACGCAGAATTCCCTGCGCCCTTACGACTTCCTCTTCAAGGACAAGTGGACCGATATTCAACTGGAACTGAAAGCCTTCCTGACTCCCCCCGGCGGTGCCGGCTACGCCGAGGAAGCCCGCTTCTGGCGCACGACCTTCGCGAACCTGCGCAACCGCAAACTGATCTTCGCCGGCTGGGTCGGACGCGATGGCAAGCCCGAGCTACTTGAGAAGATCAAGGGCAGCGCCCTCTACGGCCTGGATAACGAAGGCAAGGCCACCGTGCTCTTCCGCGTCGGCGATGACGGCGAGGCCAAGCGCGTCGCCGAAGCCGCCCCGCTCACGCCGTTACTTCGCTACCCTGGTACCGTCGCCGAAGCCGCGCAGGCCGCCGGCATCCCGAAAGGATTACTCGCCCCCGACGGCGGCTGGGAAACCCTCCTCCAAGGCCGAGATCTCTGAACGATGTCACGCCCCACCCAATTCCGCCTCCGCTGGAAAGGCGCCATCACCGGCCCCTTCCCCCTCGTCCGCGTGAGCGAGATGCTCCGCGCCGGCGACATCAGCCTACTGCATAACATCGAGGTCGATGATTCGTGGATGACGGTACGCGACTACTTCCGCGCCATCGGACTCAGCCGCGCTCCGTCCACCTCGTCGTCCGACGCTACCGGTGCCGATGCTCCACCCCCTCCGCCCGGCTCCGAACTTCCCTTGGGCGAAGCGCTCACGACGGACACTATGCGCAACGCCGCCGGCGAATCCCTCGAACGCTCCGTCCGCGAAGGCTACCTCTGGTGCGGCTCGACGTTCCTGCTCCCTCCGCTCTTCTCATTGCTGGTGTACGCCTGGCACTCCATCTCACCCGAAACAGCGCCGCTCTCGCTCTTCATCCTCCTGACCTTCACGACCGCCGTGGGCTGCTTCCTGCCAGTCGCTTTCGTGCGTAAAGTCGGCAGGAGCCTTGATCAGGAAGGCCTTTCCGAAATCCGCCAGACGCAGGCTAATCTCTCGATCCTGCTGGCCAGCCTCGGTTACGTGCTCTGGCTTTGGTGTTTCTGGATTCTCGTCCATCCTCACCCCTAAGCCTCAATCGGCTTGACGAGCCAAGGGGGCTTGGCTGGACTGACCGGACTCGGTTTTCGGTAGTGTAGCTCAGTTGGTTAGAGCGAGGGACTCATAAGCCCTAGGTCGGCAGTTCGATCCTGCCCACTACCACCACCGGGTGCTTGCTTTCCACTCAGGCCTTCAAGATGGCCGAGACTGGGATATCCAGTCCGTCCTTCCAGAGGGCTTCCAGGGCGTAGCTCTTGCGAATGTCGTCACGGAAGACATGGAAGAGGACGTCGAAGGCATCCACGACCGTCCAGCCGCTATCACGCTGGGATTCCGAGCGGGAAGTCACGCCGACATCGTCCAGCGCATGCTCAAGGGCGATACGTAGGGCCCGCAGGTGAGGCTCGGACGTTCCGGTGGCGATCACGAGGAAATCCGCGATGGAAGAAATCTGCCCCATCTCCAGGACGCGAATCTCGACGGCCTTCTTATCATCCAACGCGCGAATGGCGGCGATGAGGTGGGCCGGAATCTTCGGCATGACGACCATCGGCTTCGCGGCGGACTTATCGCCACGGCTCTTGGCCTTCAAAGCAGGGATGGCCGGGATGACACGACGAGCCGGGCGGACCGAACGGGCGGCCGGCTTAGGGGACTTGCCGGCAGGACGCCCCTTGGCGGCCGGCTTGGCGGAGGTCTTCTTGGTCTTCTTTTTAAGGGCGGACATGGTCAGGCTTGGTAAAGGGAGCGCTCATCGATGTGGCGGGCAACCCCTAGGGGCAAGCCGTTTCGGGGCGAATCACCGTGGCGCAGGGCCTCGCGCAGAGCAGTGGAGGAGACTTGGACCGCCGGAGCCTTCAACACCGTCAGGCGGATGAACGCCGTGATGGCCGGAGGCGGCACGGTCGAGATACCATCACGTGACAGGACGGCGAATTCTACCAGACTGCAGAGCTCGGCAACACCCTTCCACCGATCCAACCTAGCCAGCTGATCGGCTCCAAGGATCCAGACCCGCAAGGCATCGGGAAATTCCAGGGCTAATTCGCGGGCGGTATCGATGGACCAACTCGTGCCGGCACGTCGGGTCTCGCGCTCATCCACCACGGCCCAAGGGTAATCCGCGAAGGCCAAGCGGCACATCGTCGCGCGGTCCGCCGCCGAAGCCACCGGCGCTCCCGTACGCATCGGCGCCTGGCCCGCCGGAATGACGCGGACCTCATCCAAGCCGAGCTGCTTGTGCGCGGCCACGGCCGCCGCCACATGACCCGCATGCGGAGGATCGAAAGTCCCACCTAGGATGCCGATGGCAGAAGGCATGCCGTATTACGTTCCGACCGCCTACCGGTGGCAACCCAAAGCAGGCTTGAGCCCGAGCCCTTAGGCCGAAACACTGCCACCATGGCGTCAGCCTCGCGATTCCTCCCCCCGGGCTTCGACCCCACGCAGGCCGTGGCGGTCATCGCCGGCAAAGGCCGCTACCCCGCCCTGCTCATCGAATGTGCCCGCGCCCGCGGCGCCAAGGTTAAGCTGGTCTCCTTCGAAGAAGAGACCGACCCGGCCCTGATCGCCACCTTCGCCCCCGCCGACCATCGTGCCATCCCCGTCGGCAAACTCGGCCAGATGCTCGATGCGCTCAAGGAGCTGGGCGCCGCCGGCGCCGTGATGGCCGGCCAGATCACCCCGCGAAAACTGTTCACGGGCATGGTGCCCGACCTGAAGCTCATCGCGCTGATGGCTTCCCTGAAGGAACGCAACGCCGAGACGATCTTTGGGGCCATCTCCGTCGAAATCGAGAAGGTCGGCGTCCGCATGCTCGACGCCCGCCTCTTCCTCGACGACCACCTCGCCTCGCCCGGCTGCATGACCGGCTGGGCCTGCGGCATCGGCGACGACCAGCTTGCATTCGGCACGCGCATGGCCCGCGAGATGGCCCGCCTCGATGTCGGCCAGTCCGTCGTCACAGCCAAAGGCACCGTCATCGCCGTCGAAGCCTTCGAGGGGACCGACAACATGCTCCGCCGCTGCGCGCAGACCGGCGGCAAAGAGATGCTGCTCACCAAGAATTCTAAGCACGCCCAAGACTGGCGCTTCGACGTCCCCTGCTTCGGCGTCAAGACGCTCGAGAGCATGGCCGAAGGCGGCGTGACGAAAGCCGCGCTCGAAGCCGACGCGGTCATCCTTATCGACAAACCGGCGGTCATCGCGCGTGCCAAACAGCTCGGCATCGACCTCTTCGGTTTCGGACCGGCCTGAGCCGATGATGAACCGCCGTCACTTCTTGGGGACGAGCCTGCTGGCGGGCTTGGCGACCCAGGCCTTTGGCGCCACGAACGAAGAAGATTCGTTCGACTTCGCCTACCTGACCGACATCCACGTCCAACCCGAGCTCGGTGCCCCCGAAGGCTTTCGCCAATGCCTGCGGGCCGTCAACACCCTCGCCACGCCCGCCGACTTCGTCCTGACGGGCGGCGACCTGATCTTCGACGCGCTCGACGTCGGCATGGACCGCATCCGCGAACAGTGGAAGGTATTCGACGAATGCAGCAAGGAGCTCGCCCTCCCCGTCCATCATACGATCGGCAACCACGACGTCGTAGGCTGGTCGGCAAAGTCCCTCGTGAAGCCGACCGACCAGGATTACGGCAAGCAACTCTTCGCCGAGCGCTTCGGCCTCGCGCGTACCTACCGCAGCTTCGACCACAAAGGCTGGCACTTCATCATCCTGGACTCGATCGGCCAGAACAAGGAGACGCTCGACTACGAAGGTTGGATCGATGACGCGCAACTCGACTGGCTCAAGAAAGACCTCGTCGCGACCGGCCGCACGAAGCCGATCATCATGGTCTCGCACATCCCGTTCTACACCACCTGGCATCAGGTCCTGAAGGGCCCCGATCAACACCTCGACGGTAAAGCCATCGTCCGCAACCTGCACACCTTCCGGAAGCTGTTCGACGATTATAACATCCAGCTCGTGCTCAGCGGACACGGCCACGTCGTCGAACGCATCGAGATCGGCAAGGTCACCTACCTGCAAGGGGGCGCGGTCTGCGGCATGTGGTGGAAAGGTCCGGTCTTCGGCAAGCCCGAAGGCTTCGGTACGGTCACCTGCCGCCGCGACGGGACCTGGTCATGGAAGTACCGCGACTACGGCTGGAAAGCCCGCAAGTAAGCGCATCAGCCTTCGAAGAAATTCCAGGCGACGGCACTCTCGGCCAGCACCCACGCGGCCGCCAAAGCCAGCACGAGCAGGATCCACTTACGGTAACGAGCCCAGACTCCCGGGGTATCGGCCGCATGATCCAAACCGCGACGCGAGCTCAGCAGGAGTTTCAGACGCGCATGCCAGGCCAGCTTGGTCTCATGCGAAAGGTCGCGGTGCGCATACGCATTGACCCGGTAATCGGGCTTACGGAACAACTTGGCGATGCGACTCAACACATCTCCTGCATACACCCTTTACCCACGCTTTACAAGCGGAGCGTCTCTGGGTAAGCCCAAAGGCGTGAAGTCCACCACCCGGTCCCTCCGCGCCCTCAAAGGCGTCCGGTCTATCGTCTGCCTGACCGCCTACGATGTGAGCACGGCCCGCATCGCGGACGCCGGCGGCGCCGACCTCATCCTCGTCGGCGATTCTCTGGGCAATGCGGTCCTCGGACTGCCCGACACGGTCGGCGTCACGTTGGATATGATGATCCACCACTCCGCCGCCGTCGTCCGGGCCAAGACGGAAGCCCTCGTGGTAGGCGACCTCCCTTTCGGATTGGCCCACGACAGTTTCCCCAAGCTCCTCGGCTACTGCCGACGCTTTCTCCAGGAAGGCGGCGTCAAGGCCGTGAAGATCGAGGGCGGCGCCTCCCTCGCTCCGGCCATCGCCCGCCTCGTCGACGCCGGCATTCCAGTCATGGGCCACGTCGGCATGCTCCCGCAACGCGTCCACTCCGCCGGCTATCGTCGTCGCGGCCTGACGCCCGAGGATCAGAAGAAGGTCCTGATCGACGCCCAAGCCATCGCCGCCGCCGGCGCCTTCGCGATGGTCGTCGAATGCGTCGATGAGAAATTCATGCCGTCGATCACCGACGCAGTCTCGATACCGACGATCGGTATCGGCTCAGGTCGTGGCTGCGATGGCCAGATCCTCGTCATCCATGATCTGCTCGGCCTGACGCCCGAACCTCCGCCCTTCGCTCGTCCCGAAGCCAACCTGCACCGTGACGCGGTCGCAGCGGTCCGCCGCTGGGCCGTCAAGGTGCGCACCAAGAAATCCAAATGAACTGCGTCATCTTCGGAGCCGGCGGCTGGGGTACGGCCATGGCCATCCACCTCGCCCGCCAAGGCCAGACCGTCACGCTCGTCCCACGCCGCGCCGAACAGGCCCTCGCGCTCGCCACCACGCGCGAGAACAAGGAATACCTCCCGAGACACCGCCTTGACGACTCGATCCAAATCGGCCTCGAGCCCTTGCCCGCGCTGATGGACGCCGACCTGGTCTTCCTCGCTTGCCCTTCCAAAGGACTGCCGGAACTCCTTACGACCATCGGACCGGCCGTCCGCGCTTCAGGCGCCAAGATGGCGATCTCGCTCTGCAAAGGCCTCGATCTTTCCACGCTGCGCCGACCCTCCGAACTGATGGCGGAAGCCTTCGGCCCGATTCCCGTCGGCACGCTGAGCGGTCCGAGCAACGCCGACGAAGTCGCGCGCGGCTTACCGACAGCGCTGGTGCTCGCCTCGCTCGCCGACGGCGAACTCCTCAAGGACGTCCAAGCCGCGGTCAGCGGACCGACCCTGCGCGCCTACACTTCGACCGACCTCGTCGGCGTCGAGATCGGTGGCACACTCAAGAACGTCTACGCCTTGGGAGCCGGCCTCTGCGACGGACTCGGCCTAGGCTCGAACGCCAAAGCCGCCATGCTCACGCGCTCGCTTCAAGAGATGGCCCGACTCGGCGAAGCCCTCGGCTCTCGTCCGGAAACCTTCCTCGGTCTGGGTGGCGTCGGCGACCTGATGGCTACCGCGCACGGCTCTTGGAGCCGCAATCGTTCGCTCGGCGAACAACTCGCCAAGGACCCGCAAGGCACGCTCGCCGCACTGGCCTCCCGCAAGGAAGCCGTCGAAGGCCATCGCGCCGCCGAGGCGTTGTCCAAGTTGGCGACCAGCCGAGGCCTCGATGCCCCGATTCTTTTCTGCCTGCACGCGATCCTCTACAAGGGCCTCGACCCGCGCGCGGGCGTCGTCGCGCTGATGACGCGCGACCTCCGTTCGGAGGCATGAGCGCCCAGGACGTCGAGTCACGTCCGTCGCCCATCGCCGGTCTCGGACTCTTCGCCAAACGGGCCTTTGCGCCAGGCGAACGGATCGCGCCCTACTCCGGTACGACTACCGAGCAGCCTCCCTCAGAAGCCTCCTCCGACGGCAAGGTCTACGCCTTGGAAATCTCGCCGGGGCGATGGCTGGACGGCTCCGCGGCCGACAACCCCACCCGACACGCCAACCATGCCTGCCGCCCCAACGCCGAACTCATCTGGCACGATCAAGAATCGGCAGCCTGGCTGACCGCCCTTGAGTCGATTGCCTCCGGCGAGGAAATCACCTTCGACTATGGCTTTTCATTGGCCGAAAGCCTCTTTCACCCCTGTGCATGCGGGGCCGCCGATTGCGCAGGTAGGATCATCGCCGCCCCCCTACGTCCTGCCCTTCGCCGACACCTGCGTTTTTCACGTCCAAGGGATTGACCACCCGCATCAGGAAGGTCAGTTTTCGCAGGTCAATCAGCCCATTTACCCATGAAAAAAGTCGCCCTTACTGAACTCGATCCCCGGCTCCAGAAGCAGATCACCGCCGCGGACCAGCAACTGAAGACAAACCCCCAGTACGCCGTCGAGGTCCTGACGGGTATCCTCGTTCGCAATCCAGGCTGCATCGAGGTGCGCCGCACCCTCCGCAAGGCCCAGAAAACCCTCCATGGAACGAAGAAGGGGCTCTTTGACGGCATCACCGGCGCCCTGACCTCCGGCAAGATCGCCAAGGCCGTCGAAGCCGACCCCATCGCCGCGATCGCCGCCGCCGAAGAAGTGCTCGCGAAGAAGCCGATCGACTCCAACGCGAACAAGACCATCGCCCTCGCCGCCATCAAGCTCGAGTTCCATGAGCTCGCCGCCTTCGCCTTCGAAGAACTTTCCACCAACGAGCCCACCCAGATCCAGCACTTCGTCGACCTCGCCAACGTCTGGATCTCCGCCGGTGAAAACGACAACGCGCTCAACGCCGCCGACAAGGGCCTCAAGCTCTTCCCTGGCAACGGCGACCTCCAGGAAGCCGTTCGCAAGGCCTCGGTCAACAAGACGATGAAGAAAGGCAACTGGGAGGACAAAGGAGACTTCCAGTCCAAGCTCAAGGACAAGGACGAAGCCCTCCGCCTCGACCAGTCCGCCCGCACGGTCACCGACTCGGCCACGGCCCTTGCGCAGGCCGCTGAACTCGCCCAGCAAATTCAGGCGTCCCCGGATAGCCTCGACCTCTACCGCGACATCGTCCGCATGTTCCTCATCGCCGAAGACCTCGACAGTGCCATCGCCTGGCTGCAGCGCGGCCGCATGACGACCCTCGGCAAGGCCGACACCTCCCTCGAACGTCAGGAAAGCGACCTCATCATCCGCCGCTACGAACGCATCTCCAAGCAGCTCCGCGAGGCCATCACGGGCAACCCCTCCGACACCGCCAGCAAGGACGCCCTCGCCAAGAACGAAACCGAGCTCAACGACTTCCGCCTTAAGACCTCCCTCTCGTTGGTCGAACGCTACCCGAACGACTTCGGCTACCGCTTCGAACTCGGCACTCTGCTCCTCTCCGCCAATCGCCTTGAGGATGCGGTGCAGCAGCTCCAGTACGCCCAGCGTAATCCGAAGTTCCGCCAGCCGGCGCTCCTCGCCATCGGCCGCGCCTTCTCGCTCGGCGGCAAGTACGACCTCGCCATCGAGCAGCTGACCGCCGCCAAGAGCGAAGTGCAGATGATGAACGACCTGAAGAAGGATATCATCTACGCCCTCGGCGACACCTTCGAAAAGATGGGCAAGGACAAGGAAGCCGTCGACGAATACAAGATGATCTACATGGCCGACTCGGGCTACCGCGACGTCGCCAAGAAGATCAACGACTTCTACGAACGCCAGAAGGGCGCCTCGGCCTAAGCCTCACCCCCGCCTTCCTCTTCTTGCGGACGGCTTCACCCGCCCGCCTCCTCCTTCCTGCCCATGGCACTCACCCCCTTTAAGAGCAACCTCATCGCCGACGTCGGCATCAGCATGGGAGACGAAGGCAAGGGCCGCCTCATCCCCGAGATCGTCCGCGAACTCCAGACCCTCACGGGCCGCCGTGATGTGGTCGGCACGGTGCTCAAGGTCAACGGTGGCGCCAACTCCGGCCACACGGTCGCCGGCCTGAAACTCAACCTGCTCCCGGGCGGCGTGGCCGAACATGACGTGGCCTGCCTGGCCCTCGGCGCCGGCGTCGTCGCCGACCCGCGCAAGGCCCTCTGGGAAGCCCTCCCCCTCGAGAAGATCGGTATCCCGGTCCTCAATCGCCTGCTCATCGACGAGCGCTGCATGATCAGCGACGTCTCCCACCGCATCCTCGACCTGGCCTGGGAAGACTACCGCATCCATATCCTCGGCCACGAAGCCCGTGGCTCGACCGGCCGCGGCATCACGCCCGCCTACGCCGACGAAGTCGGCCAGTTCCAGATCCACTACTCGGAATTCCTCGGCGCGAAGTCCGACTACGCCACCCGCCTCTCGGCCCGCCTCGACCGCGCCGCCTCCATCGTCCGCGACGTCTGCAAGCTCTCGCCTGAGAAATGGTCCGGCCTCTTCGCCAAGCTCACCGAAGCGGAACTCCGCGCCAACAAGGGCGCCATCGAGTCCGGCGTCTTCACGGCGGCGGAATTCGACTTCACCCGCTTCGCCGGCAAGGAGCCCTTCACCTTCGACCACGCCGCCGTGCTCGAGTGCTACTGGAAAGCCGGCGCCGCCCTCGCCCACGCCATCGGCGACGTGCGCGAACGCATCCTCGGCGACCTCGCCGCCGATCGCCGCATCATCGGTGAATTCGGCCAGGCCTACTGGCTCGACAAGCGCGCCGGCTTCGCCCCGAACGTCACGGCATCCCACACCTATACGCCGGAATTCTTCCAGTCCGCCGGCATCCCGGTCCAGGCGATCCATACGGTCGGCTGCTGCAAGGCCTACGACACGAAGGTCGGTACCCACGTCTTCCTCACGAAGATGCCGGAAGACCACCCGCTCCAGCGCGCCCTCGCGAAGCTGGAGTTCGGCACGAGCACCGGACGCCAGCGCATGGTCGGCTGGTCCGACCTGGTCGAAAAGGCCGACGCCCTCCGCTACGGGGGGTACGACGACATCGTCCTCAACAAGCTCGACGCCCTCTCTCCTCATGGCGAGTGGAAGGGAGGAGACCTGCTCGTCTGCACGGGCTACCGCGACGCCGCCGGTAAGGTCGTCTCGGGCGTCCCCCGCAACGACGCCGTCCGCCGCACGCTGCAGCCGATCTACGCCACCCTCCCCGGCTGGTCGGCCGACATCACCAAGGTCCGCTCCTACGCCCAACTCCCGGCCGAGGCGCGTCGCTACGTCGCCTTCGCGATGGCCGAGATCGTCCGCCTCGCTTCGCGCGGTGGTTCGCTCCCCTATCTCCCGAACCTTCGCTACATCGGCGTCGGCCCGGATCCTGACCAGATCATCTCCGACGTCCCCGCGACGGCCGAGCTGATCAAGCAGGCCTGAAGCTTAGGCAAAAGGCGGATAGTCACCGTTTCGTCACAGGCGAAACCGATATCGGCTGGCACCATGCGACCTAAGGCGTAGTTTCCTTGTTTTCGCCGCCATGCCGACGCCTAAGACCACCAAAGAAACCCCGGACCGCGTCACGTCGCTCCTCCATGGCACCGAGGAGGCCGCCTTCGCCGCGGTGGAAGCTAGCCGCGAGGGCCTGAGCGCCGAAGAAGCCGCCCGTCGTCTCGAGAAATTCGGCCCTAACTCGGTCGCAGCCCGACGGGCCAACGCGTTCGTCGAACTCCTGCGCAAGTTCAAGGAGCCGCTGGTGATCCAGCTGATGGTCATCTGCGTGCTTTCGTATTTCTTCGAAGACAACGAGACCAAGAAAATCCTCAGCACCTCGCTCGTCGGCGGGATGGTCTTCTTCTCGGTCTTCCTGTCCTATTTCCAAGAGAGCCGTTCCGCCCAGGCCATCGCCAAGCTCCAGGCGATGGTGAAGTCTTCCTGCCTCGTCCTCCGCGACGGCGTCGAGACCAGCGTACCGATCGACGAGATCGTCCCGGGCGACGTCGTCGTGCTCGCCGCCGGCTCCATCATCCCCGCGGATTGCCGCATGATCCAAGCCAAGGACTTCTTCCTTTCCCAGTCCGCCCTGACCGGGGAGTCCATGCCCGTCGAGCGCATGCCGCTTCCGACGATCGACACCCCGCATTCCGCCCAGGAATGCCCCAACGGCTGCCTCATGGGCAGCAACGTCCAAAGCGGCACCGGGCAGGCGCTCGTGCTCGCCACCGGCCGCGACACGCAATTCGGCGCGATGAGCGCCCGCATGGTGGAGCGCAAGGATGCCACGGCCTTCGAACTCGGGACGCGTGACTTCGTCTGGATGATGATCCGCATGATGCTGATCATGACCACGCTGACGTTCGGCTTCAGCGCCTGGCGCACCGGCAAGGTCTTGGACGCCTTCCTGTTCGCCCTCACCGTGGCGATCGGGCTGACGCCGGAGATGCTGCCGATGATCCTGGCCAGCTGCCTGTCCAAGGGCGCGAAGTCCCTCGCCCGCATGAAGGTCGTGATGAAGCGCCTCGACGCCATCCAGAACCTCGGCGCGATGGATATCTTCTGCACGGACAAGACGGGCACCCTCACGCAGGACCACATCGTGCTCCAGCGACATGTCGACGTCATCGGACGCGACTCCGAGGACGTCCTCCGCTACGCGTGGATGAACGCCCACTACCAGACGGGCCTCCGGAACCTGCTCGACCGCGCGATCCTTTCACGCACCGACCTCGACGTCGAACGCTCGTGCCGCAAGGTCGACGAAATCCCCTTCGACTTCCAGCGGCGCCGCATGTCGGTCATCGTCGACCATGAGGGCGACTATCAGCTGATCTGCAAAGGCGCGGTCGAGGAGATCCTGGCGGTCTGCGACCGCTACCAGATCGACGACGAGCTGCACACGATGATCCCGATGATCAAGGACGAGGTCCTTGAGGAATACCGCTCCCTTTCCGCCCAGGGTTTCCGCGTCATCGCCCTCGCCTACCGCGACTTCGACCGCTCCCGCGAGGTCTTCACCGCCGCCGACGAGTCCAACCTCGTCCTCCTCGGCTACCTCGCCTTCTTCGACCCGCCCAAGGAGACCGCCGCCACCGCCCTCGCCGGCCTGCGCCAACGCGGCGTCCGCGCCAAGATCCTCACGGGGGACAACGAACTCGTCTCTAGGAAGGTCTGCGCCGACGTCGGCATGCCCGTGAGCCGCGTCGTCACCGGCGCCCAGCTGGCCGCGATGGACAAGGAAGCCTTCGACCGCGCCGCGCTCGAGGCTGACATCCTCGCCCGCCTCACCCCCTCCCAGAAGGAACAGGTGATCCGCTCCCTGAAGGCCCAAGGCCACACGGTGGGCTTCATGGGCGACGGCATCAACGACGTGCTCGCGCTCAAGGCCGCCGACGTCGGCATCTCGGTCGACACGGCCGTGGACGTCGCCAAGGAATCCGCGGACGCGGTCCTGCTCGAGAAATCATTGCTGGTGCTCGTGGACGGCATCGACGAGGGCCGCCGTATCTTCTGCAACATCGAGAAGTACATCCGGATGGGCGCCTCGTCCAACTTCGGCAACATGTTCTCGGTCCTCGGCGCCGCCTTGCTCTTCCCCTTCCAGCCGCTGAGCCCGATCCTGATCCTGGTGAATAACTTCATCTACGACTTCTCGCAGACGGCCATCCCGTTCGACCGCGTCGAAGACGACCAGATCGCGAAGCCGCGCCAGTGGAACATCTCGGGCATCCGCGGTTTCATGCTCTGGCTGGGGCCCGTCTCCTCGCTGTTCGATTACCTGACCTTCGCGCTGATGTGGTTCTTCGTCTGCCCGGCCGCCTGCGGCGGCAGCTGGAGCACGCTCAACACCGATGGCCAGACGAAGTTCATCATCCTCTTCCACACCGGCTGGTTCATCGAATCCATCGTCACCCAGACGCTCGTGGTCCACGTCATCCGCTCCGCCAAGGTGCCCTTCTTCGGCGCCCGCGCCTCCTGGCAGCTCTCCCTGACCACGATACTCGCGGTCAGTTTCGCCTGCTGGCTGACCTTCTCCCCATGGATCGGCGGACTGGGACTCAACGGGCCGGGACTGGGTACGACCTACTGGCTCGCCCTGACGGCGATGACGGTTGCCTACGTGACGCTTGCCCATTTGATTGCCCGTCCCCGGCTGCAAGCCGCCTGAACCTGACACCATGCGCAAACTTCTCGATGCCCTTCAGTCCGGCCGTCTGTTCGAACTGACCGAAACCTCAAAGGATGAGGCGTTCGACTTTCTAGGACGCGTCCTGGAAGCGATCCCGGAGATCCCCGATGACTCCGGCGTGGTCGAGGCCATGCGAGCCCGCGAACAGGCCGGCAACACGTCCGTCTCCCCCGGCCTCGCCTGCCCGCATGCGCGCGTCGAAGGCATCACGGCCGATATCTATTGCACCGTCGGCTGGTCCAAGGACGGCATCGATTACGGCGCCGCCGACGGACAGAAGGTCCACCTGCTCGTCGCCTACTGGATTCCCGACTGCCAACGTGTCGCCTTCCTGAAGGAGATGTCCGGGCTGGCCAAGGCGGTGCTCTCGACCGGAGGCATCGAAGTGATCCGCGAGTGCGATACCCTCGGCGAAGTTCGCCACCGCCTGCTCGACTGGGTCACGGTGGCCTTGAACGAAGGCTCCCCTGACGTCCGCGCCCGCATGCTCAAGCTGAGCGAGAAGAGCACCGAACAGTCGCCTCCCGCCCAGAACTGAGACCGCCCGATGGCCGATCTGGCACATAGTTTCGCGATTCCGCTCTGGGCGCTCGTCGACCAGACCAAGGTGGAAGCCGGCACGTCCGACATGCGAGGGCTGGCCAAGGAGCTCGGCAAATGGCTGGCCCATAATTTCGACGTCGACCACAAGGGCGTGGCGATCGAGGAACCCTCCGGCACCGAACCGGGCGCGATGCCGATGTTCGTCGTCGCCAGCGTCCCTCAGGCCCACTGGCATGTGATGGTCGCGCTGGCCCAGAGCCGCGCCTGCCAACTCTTCGTGGTGCTGCCGACCGAAAGCGGCGCCTTTCGCCTCCAGGAACTGAACGTCCCCAAGCCGGAGTGATCAGGCCGCGAAAGCCTTCACGGTGTCGAGATGCAGTTCGGCCACCTGCTCCAAGGTCAGGCCACCCCACTTATAGCCTCCAGCCAAGGCGAAGATATGCGGGATCTTCCTCGCCCGCGCCCAGTGGACGACGCGTTTTTCGCGCTTACGGATCATTTCCTTGG